>Ga0307513_10003287_pt1 | contig 22017 bp, 28 predicted proteins | sample 15_EM_MG_FD_202174 | JGI IMG/M metagenome (GOLD analysis project Ga0307513, IMG submission 202174) | Populus trichocarpa ectomycorrhiza microbial communities from riparian zone in the Pacific Northwest, United States - 15_EM | ecosystem: Host-associated > Plants > Roots > Unclassified | place... | reverse complement strand
TCCTCGCGCCAGGCCAGCAGGGCCGCGGTCATGTCGCGGCACATGGCCGTGGTCAGCGCGTGTAGCGCGCCCGGCCGGTTCAGCGTGATCCGTCCCACGCGGCCTTCGATCCGGTGGAGGACTTCCGATTGGCTCATGCTTTCACCTGCTGCACCGCCCGCGGGAGGACGACTTGAGCAACTCGCGCCACTGGCGCAGTCTGTCAACGACGGCGCGTCCTAAGGAGTCGGGACCATGACCTCTCAGACTTCTGTCGCCACGGGCGGCGACACCGCTCGAAACATCATCCTGGTGAACTACGCGCTGCTGTGCGCTTCGATCTTCTTTGCGGGCATTCCTGGCCTGATCGCCGTCGTCATCGCCTACGCCCAGCGGCGGGAGGCCCCGCCCGCCCTACGCGCCCACCACCAGTTCCAGATCCGCATCTTCTGGATCAGCTTCGTGCTCACCCTGGCGGCCGGGGTGTGCGGCCTGGCCGCGCTGCTGCTGGGGATCGGCGCCCTGGTGGAGTTCACCCGCGTCAACGGCTGGGACGGCATGGGCCCCTTCCACATCGACGTCTCCCGGCTCTCGCTCGACGGAACGGTGATGGGCCTTTCGGCGGCGGCCGTGGTGTTCACCTTCCTCGGCATGCTCTGGCTGGTTGCCGCCCCGGCCTTCGGCGCCATGAGGCTTGCGTCCGAGAAGGGCATCGGTCAGACCCCGGCGTCATGAGCCCCGCCCCCCTCGCCGCCTATCCCGCCCTGCGTCTTCGCCGCCTGCGCCAGGCCGACTGGATCCGCCGCCTGGTCCGCGAGACCGTGCTCACCCCCGCCGACCTGATCTGGTCCGTGGTGGTCCACGAGAGCGAGGGCCGCGTGCCCGTGGCCTCCATGCCGGGCGTCGAGCGCCTGTCGGTCGCCGAGGCCGCCAAGGCCGCTGTCGAGGCCCGCGCCCTGGGCATCCCGGCCATCGCCGTCTTCCCGCACATCGACGGCGCCAAGAAGGACGCCCAGGGGACTCTCGCCCACGACCCGGACGGCCTGGTCGCCCGCGCCATCGGCGCCATGAAGGACGCCGCGCCGGAGGTCGGGATCATATGCGACGTGGCGCTCGACCCCTTCACCGACCACGGCCACGACGGGGTGATCGCCGGCGGCCGCATCCTCAACGACCCCACCATCGAGCGCCTGGTCGCCCAGGGGCTGATGCAGGCCCGCGCCGGCTGCGACATCCTTGCCCCCTCCGACATGATGGACGGCCGCTGCGGGGCGCTGCGCACGGCGCTGGAGGCCGAGGGCCTGCAGGACGTGATGATCATGTCCTACGCCGCCAAATACGCCTCATCCTTCTACGGCCCGTACCGGGACGCGATCGGCTCGGGCAAGCTCGGGGCCGGCGCGCCCGGCAACCCCGGCGACAAGAAGACCTACCAGATGGACTACGGCAATTCCGACGAGGCCCTGCGCGAGGTGGCCCTCGACATCGCCGAGGGCGCCGACATGGTGATGGTCAAGCCGGGCATGCCCTATCTCGATATCGTCCGCCGCGTGGTCGACGCCTTCGCCATGCCGACCTTCGCCTTCCAGGTCTCGGGCGAGTACGCCATGCTGATGGCCGCGGCCCAGAACGGCTGGCTGGACGAGGAACGCGCCATTCTGGAAAGCCTGGGCGCCTTCAAACGCGCCGGCGCCGCCGGCGTCATCACCTATTTCGCCCCGCGGGCGGCCCGGATGCTGGGGGCCTGAGGGCTACATTTCGCCGCAGCGGCGGCGCGTCGTGCGGGTCGCAAGGCTTCATTCACCTAACCTGTTCTAGCGTCCAATTCGAATGGGCTGGGGAGTAGTCGACCGTGTTGACCCAAGTCATCGTCCTGACCGCGTTGCTGTCGTCGCCCCTGGCGCTCGGCGCCCTGGTCCTGTGGGGCGCGCAGCGCAGCGCGGCGGCCGAGCAGCGCTGAGCCCGCTCAGGGCTTCTCCAGCCGCGCGACCAGGCTGGAGGTGTCCCACCGCGCCCCGCCCATCTGCTGCACCTCGGCGTAAAAGCCGTCCACCAGGGCGGTGAGATCGAGCCTGGCCCCGTTGGCGGCCGCTTCGTCCAGCACCAGCCCCAGGTCCTTGCGCATCCAGTCGACGGCGAAACCGAAGTCGAATTCGCCCCGGGCCATCGTGTCCCAGCGGTTGTCCATCTGCCACGACTGGGCCGCGCCCTTGGAGATCGCCTCGCACACCGCCAGCGGCTCCAGGCCCGCGCGCTTGGAGAAGTGCATCGCCTCGGCCAGGCCCTGGACCACGCCGGCGATGCAGATCTGGTTGGCCATCTTGGTCAGCTGCCCCGCGCCCGGGCCGCCCATATGCTTGATCGACTTGGCGTAGGCGCCCATCACCGGCTCGGCCAGGGCGAAGGCCGGCGCCTCGCCGCCGGCCATCACCGCCAGCTGGCCCTTCTCCGCGCCCGCCTGCCCGCCGGACACCGGCGCGTCGACGAAGACCCGCCCGCCCGCCGCAGCCAGCTGCGCCATCTCGCGGGCGACCTTGGCCGAGGTGGTGGTGTGGTCGATCACCACGCCGCCCGCCGCCATCGCCGCCATCGCCTCGCCGACCACCGCGCGCACGTCGTCGTCACGCCCAACGCAGAGCACCAGGGCCTGCGCGCCCTCCGCGGCCTCCGCCGCCGTCGCGCAGGCCCGGCCGCCATGCTCGCCCGCCCATCGCTGCGCCTTCTCCGGACCGCGGTTGAAGACCGACATGTCGTGGCCGGCGCGGGCCAGGTGCCCCGCCATCGGAAACCCCATGACGCCCAGGCCAACGAACGCGATCTTCATCCTGCTCTCCTCATCAATGACGCCCGCCGATCAACGCGGCGCGAGAACCGCATCTTAACGTCGGCAAGCCACCTTGCCGATGAATCAGCGTTAATCGGAGTGAACCATGGCCATCGGCGAACGGCCGATCATGATCAAGAAGGTCAAGAAGGCCGCCGGCCATGCGCATCATGGCGGCGCCTGGAAGGTCGCCTACGCCGACTTCGTGACCGCCATGATGGCCTTCTTCCTGCTGATGTGGCTGATCAACACCACCAGCCCGGAACAGAAGCGCGGCATCGCCGACTATTTCGCCCCCGCCAGCGTGTCGGAGACCACCTCCGGCTCCGGCGGCATCCTCGGCGGCACGGCGCTGGGCGACGACGGCTCCAAGTCGGCCGGCTCCATGTCGATCATGGAGCAGATGCAGCCCGAAGCGCCCAAGCCCGACGACGGCCAGACCAAGGACTCCGCCAAGTCCGACGTCGACCAGTCCTCCACCGACGCCCTACGCGAAGCGCTGCAGAAGCGCGAGGAGGCGTCCTTCCAGTCCGCCGCCCAGTCCCTGCGCCAGGCCCTGCAGGACATGCCGGAACTCGCCGAGCTGTCGAAGAGCATCATCATCGACCAGACGCCCGAAGGCCTGCGCATCCAGCTCGTCGACCAGGAAGGGCGCTCGATGTTCGGCCAGGGCGGCGTCCAGCCCAACGACCGCGCCCGCCTGCTGCTGCGCGCGGTGGCCAAGGTGATCAACCAGTTGCCCAACCGGATCAGCATCTCCGGCCACACCAGCGTCAGCCTCAACGGCGCCAAGGCCGACACCGACTGGCAGCTCTCGGCCAACCGCGCCGACGCCTCGCGCCGGGTGCTGCAGGAGGCCGGCGTCGATCCCGACCGGGTCTACCAGGTGTCGGGGAAAGCCAATTCCGAACCGCTCTATCCGGACGATCCGACCCTCCCGGGAAACCGCCGAATCGCCATCGTCCTGCTGCGCGAAGCCCCGGTCCTGCCCCCCGACCATGGCCTGTAATACGCCTGTGACGTTAGACCGCTTGCGCAAGCCCAAAGCATGACGCCTAATCGGGCCAAGGCGCAGTGGTTCGAGAGCGATCGCAGGTCCGTGACGCAGCACTTTCCGACGCGACAACTGAGGTTCTTCCTCACCGCGCCTTCCCCCTGTCCGTATTTGCCCGATCGGCATGAGCGCAAGGTCTTCGCCCACCTGCCGCTGTCCGACGGCGCCACGGTCAACGACAGCCTGACCCAGGTCGGTTTCCGCCGTTCGCAGAACATCGCCTACCGACCGGCCTGCGAGTCCTGTTCGGCCTGCGTCTCGGCGCGGATTCCGGCGGCCGACTACGTCTTCACCCGCTCCGAGCGCAAGGTGCTCAGCCGCAACGAGGACCTCGAGCGCCACCTGGTGGAGGCCGAGGCCACCATGGAGCAGTTCGACCTGCTCCGCCGCTACCTGATCGCCCGCCACGCCGACGGCGGCATGGCCGAGATGACCTGGCCCGACTACGTCGCCATGGTCGAGGACACCGCCGTCCGCACCCACATCATCGAATACCGCACCCGCTCGCGCGACGGCGGCCCAGGCGACCTGATCGCCTGCTCGCTGGTGGACCTGATGAGCGACGGCCTGTCGCTGGTCTACAGCTTCTACGACCCCACCATGGGGCGGCGCAGCCTGGGGTCCTTCGTGATCCTCGACCACGTGATCCAGGCCTGCCTCACCAGCCTGCCCTACGTCTATCTCGGCTATTGGGTCCGGGGCTCCGACAAGATGGCCTACAAGATCCGCTTCTCGCCCATCGAGCTGCTGCGCCCCGAAGGCTGGACCCTGCTAGCGGCCCGTGACCGCAACCCGCCGCTCGCGGCGGAATAGGCGGCGTTACGCCCGGAAAGCCTCGGCGATCCCCACTTCGTCCCCAACCCGGCGCCGGCGCATTATCGACCCCCGCGCCGCGGCGGCGTAGACTTGCGCCCGTGTTGCCGCCCGTTGGACGAGACCCATGACCCAGCTGCGCCTGAATCTCGGGCGGCCGGTCATCTATGGGCGCGAGGCCTTCGTTCAGGGCCCGTCGAACGCCCACGCCCTGGAGCTGGTGGACGCCTGGCCGGCCTGGCCCGGCGGGGCGCTGGCCCTGGTCGGGCCCGAGGCGGTGGGCAAGACCCATGTCGCCCGCGCCTGGGTCGAGCGCGCGGGCGCCGTCGTGCTGGACCGTGACGCCCCCGACATCGCCGCCGCCGCCGGCCGGCCGGTGCTGGTCGAGGACATCGATCGCGGGATCGCCGACGAGGCGCTGTTCCACCTGATCAACATGGCCGGGCGCGAAGGGGGCGGCCTGCTGCTCACCGCCCGCGCCGCGCCCGCCGCCTGGGCCTGCGCCCTGCCCGACCTGCGCTCGCGCCTCAACGCCCTGATGGTCGCCGAGATCGACCCCCCGGACGACGCGGTGCTGGAGGGCGTGCTCAGGAAGTTCTTCCGCGAACGGAGCATCCGGCCGACACGCGACGTCTTCCCCTACCTGATGCGGCGCATCGAGCGGTCGATCCCCCAGGCGTTGGAGGTGGTCCGGCGCCTCGATGACGCCGCGGACGCGGCGCAACGTCCGATTTCCCGGGCGCTCGCGCGTCAGGTGCTGGAGGACGATAGCGAAAATCTTGATCTTTTTGAGTGAACACTTGTCATCGAAACGCGGTTGGATGAGCGCTTCGCCCCATTGCCCGCCCCGGAGCCGTTCATGACCCTCGTCGCGCCCATCGTCTCCGACGCCCGGGAGATCGCGCATCCCGCCCTTTCCTGGAACGCGGAGCTGGCCGCCGCGCCCGAGCGCTTCTTCAACCGGGAGCTCTCCTGGCTGGAATTCAACCGCCGGGTCCTGGACGAAAGCCGCAACCCCCGCCACCCGCTGCTGGAGCGCCTGCGCTTCCTGGCGATCTCGGCCAACAACCTCGACGAATTCTACATGGTCCGCGTGGCCGGGCTGAAGGCCCAGGTCCGCGAGGGCGTGCGGGTGGTCAGCCAGGACGGCCTGACGCCCTCCGAACAGCTGGAGCGGGTCAACGCCGAGGCCGCCGACCTGATGGGCGACCAGCAGACCCGCTGGCGTGAGCTGAGCAGGGAACTGAACGCAGAGTCCATGCGCCTGGTGGGCGCCGCCGACGTCGCTCTCACTGAGAAGGCGGCGCTGGAAGAAACCTTCGCCGCTCAGCTGTTCCCGGTGCTGACCCCGCTGGCCATCGACCCGGCCCACCCGTTCCCGTTCATCCCCAACCTCGCCTTCTCGCTGGTCCTGAAGCTCAAGCGGGTGTCGGACGCCAAGCTGCTCTACGCGCTGGTGCCGATCCCGGCCCAGGTCAAACGGTTCTGGGAGCTGCCGACCGAGCGCCGCGGTCGCCGCAAGCCCGAGCGCCGCTTCCTCTCGCTGGAGAGCTTCGTCAGCCTGTTCATCGACCACCTGTTCCCCGGCTGCGAGGTCGAGGCCCAGGGCGTGTTCCGGCTGATCCGCGACAGCGACGTGGAAATCGAGGAAGAGGCCGAGGATCTGGTTCGCGAGTTCGAGGCCCGCCTGAAGCAGCGGCGCCTAGGCTCGGTGGTGCGCGTCGAACTCGAGGCGGCCATGCCCGTCGAGCTGCGCGCCTTCATCATCGGCAACCTGCACGCCCAGCCGGAGGACGTGATCCTCATCGACGGCCTGCTGGGGCTGGACGAGCTGACCCAGCTCATTCCGTCCGACCGCTCGGACCTGAAGTTCAAGCCCTTCGAACCGCGTTTCCCCGAACGGATTCGCGACCACGCCGGCGACTGCTTCGCCGCCATCCGCGAGAAGGACATTCTGGTCCACCATCCGTTCGAGAGCTTCGACGTGGTGGTCCAGTTCCTGCGCCAGGCCGCCCGCGACCCCAACGTCCTGGCGATCAAGCAGACCCTCTACCGGACCTCGTCCGACAGCCCGATCGTCGCGGCCCTCATCGAGGCCGCCGAGAACGGCAAGAACGTCACCGCCCTGGTGGAGATCAAGGCCCGCTTCGACGAAGAGGCCAACCTCAAATGGGCCAAGGACCTGGAACGCGCCGGCGTCCACGTGGTCTTCGGCTTCGTGGAATACAAAACCCACGCCAAGCTCTCGATGGTGGTCCGCCGCGAGGGTGACGCGCTCCGCACCTACTGCCACTTCGGCACCGGCAACTATCACCCGGTGACCGCGCGCATCTATACGGACCTGTCGCTGTTCACCACCGACGCGGCGCTCAGCCGCGACAGCGCGCGCCTGTTCAACTTCATCACCGGCTACGCCAAGCCCGAGAAGCTGGAAAAGCTCTCCTTCTCGCCGGTGACCATGAAGCCTGACCTGCTGGCCCTGATCGAGCACGAGGTCGAGAACGCCCGCGCCGGCAAGCCGGCGGCCATCTGGGCCAAGCTCAACTCCATCGTCGATCCTGTGATCATCGACGAGCTCTACCGCGCCAGCCAGGCCGGGGTTTCCATCGACCTGGTGATCCGCGGCATCTGCTGCCTGCGCCCGGGCGTGCCGGGCCTGTCCGAGAACATCCGGGTCAAGTCGATCGTCGGCCGCTTCCTCGAGCACGCCCGCATCGTCGCCTTCGCCAACGGCGCACCCATGCCATCCACCGAGGCGCGGACCTACATCTCCTCGGCCGACTGGATGCCGCGCAACCTCGACCGCCGGGTCGAGGCTCTGACCCCGATCGAGAACCCCACGGTCCACCAGCAGGTTCTGCAACAAATCATGGTCGCCAATCTCAAGGACGAAGCGCAAAGCTGGACCCTGGACGCCGAGGGCCGCTATACGCGTGATCCGGCCTGGGATCACCCGGGCGCCTTCTCGGCGCACGAGTACTTCATGACCAATCCCAGTCTCTCCGGGCGAGGCCAACGGGTGAAGGACATGCCGCGTGCAATCGACCATGTGGCGCCACGCGGCTAGCCCGCGCAGCCCGCTGCCGGCGCCCCTCGACCAGGGACGCCAGGCCGCTGTCATCGATATCGGCTCCAATTCCGTGCGCCTGGTGGTCTACCGGGTCGAGGGCCGGACGATCTGGACCGTCTTCAACGAAAAGGCGCTGGCCGGGCTGGGCCGCGACCTGGGCGCCACGGGCCGCCTGTCGCCCGAGGGCGTCGACATCGCCATGACCGCTCTGCGCCGCTTCCGGGCGGTGCTGGACGGCTGTGACGGCGCCGATGTGATGGTGGTGGCCACCGCCGCCATCCGCGACGCCGCCGACGGCCCCGATTTCGCCGCCCGCGTAGAGGCCGAGACCGGCTTCTCCATCCGCGTCCTCTCCGGCGAGGAGGAGGCTCGCTACGCCGCCCTGGGCGTCATCGCTGGCCAGCCGGACGCCGCGGGCGTCGCCGGCGACCTCGGCGGCGCCAGCCTCGAGTTGATCCGCCTGGCCGGCGGCGCCGCCACGGTGGGCGCCACCCTGCCCCTGGGCCCTTTCGCGCTGGGCGCGCCCAAGCCGCTGGCCGTCGAGCGCGCCCGCAAGCGCATCGACGAGGAGCTGGCCCCCGTCGCGCGGCGCTTCCAGTCGCCCGAGTTCCACGCCGTCGGAGGCGCCTGGCGCAACCTGGCCCTCCTGCACATGGTGATGGCCGGCTACCCCCTGCGCGTGGCCCATCAGTACGAGATGAACCGCGCCGACGCCGTCGACGTCGCCCGCTTCGTGGCCCGCCAGTCCAAGGGCTCGCTGGAAGGCATCGAGGGCCTGTCCAGGAAACGCATCGAGGCCCTGCCCTACGCGGCGCTCGTCCTGGAGGCGCTGATCGACCACCTGCAGATCGAGCGCGTGGTGGTCAGCGCCTATGGCCTGCGTGAAGGCCTGCTGCTCGAACGCATGCCGCCCGAGGTCCGCCGCCGCGACCCGCTGCTGGAGGGCTGCGAGGCGCTCACCGTCGGCCGTGGCGTCGCTCCCGAGCTGGCCCTGGCCCTGGAGGCCTGGATGGCTCCGGCCTTCGCCCGGCTTCCCCCGCTGTTCGAGCGTCGCGATCCGATCCTGCTGGCCGCCGCCTGCCGATTGGCCGACGTCGGCGCGCGCCTCCACCCCGACCATCGCGCCGACCTCGCCTTCGACCAGGTGCTCCGCGCGCCGGTCCCGGGCATGAACCACGTCGAGCGCTGCTACCTCGCCAGCGCCGCCTTCGCCCGTTACACGGCCACTCCGACGGTGCGCGAGCCCGAGACCGTCAACCGCCTGCTCTCCAGCGAGCGCCGTCACCGCGCCCGCGCCCTGGGGTCGGCCGTGCGCCTGGGCTGCGACCTCTCGGGCCGCAACGCCGCCCTGCTCGACCGCGCGTCCCTGGCCATCGAGGACGACCGCCTGATCCTGCGCGCCCAGGCCGGCTGGGCCGACATGCTGCTCGGCGAACAGACCGCCAAGCGCGCCGCCACCCTGGCCACGAACCTGCGGCTGAAACTGGTCGTGGCGTAAGAGAGCGGCGCCCGGTCGCAAAACCTTCGCGTGACGGCGCCCTATATTTCTTATATTCTGGAATTATGGAAACCTTGAGCGCCGTCGCCGCCCTCTCGGCCCTGGCCCACCCCGGCCGGCTGGAGATCTTCCGCCTGCTGGTCCGCGCAGGCGAGCCCGGCATGGCCGCCGGCGACATCGCGCGCGCCACCGGCAGCCTCGCCAACACCCTCTCGGCCAACCTCAACATCCTGAGCGGCGCGGGCCTGGTCCAGTCGCGCCGCGACGGCCGCTCGATCATCTACACCGCGGCCTACGACCGGATGCGCGACCTGCTGGCCTTCCTGGTCGAGGACTGCTGCGCCGGAAACGCCGCGATCTGCGCCCCGCTCGCCCAGATCGCCAGCCGCGCCTGCTAGCCATGGAGAACGACATGACCCCTCAGGACCCGGAGCCCTTCAACGTCCTCTTCCTCTGCACCGGTAACTCGGCCCGCTCGATCCTGGCCGAGGCGATCATGAACCGTCTCGGCGCGGGCAAGTTCAGGGCCTGGTCGGCGGGCTCCATGCCCAAGGGCGAGGTCAACCCGCACGCCGTCGCCCTGCTCCGGAAGCTCAACTACAAGACCGAGGCTTTCCGCTCCAAGCCGTGGGACGAATTCAGCCGGGCGAGCAATCCCGACGCGCCGGAGTTGCACTTTGTTTTCACCGTCTGCGACAACGCCGCTGGCGAAGTCTGCCCGATCTGGCCCGGCCAGCCGATGACCGCCCACTGGGGCGTCCCCGACCCGGCCGCGGTCGAGGGCAATCCGGCCGAGATCGGCCTGGCCTTCGCCGAGGCCTATCGACAGCTCAACAATCGCATCAACATCTTCGTCAACCTGCCCGTGGCCTCGTTGGACCGCCTGGCCCTCCAGACGCGCCTGGACCAGATCGGCGCGACCCGCGACAGTCCGGCCCGCGCATGAGCGACGCTGGCACGCTCGAGCCGCCGCTCGCCCCCGTCGCTCCCGCCCGCCGCCTGGCCGCCGAGGGCCTCGGCACGGCGATGTTGCTGGCCGTCGTCGTCGGCTCCGGGATCATGGGCGAGCGCCTGTCGGGGGGGAACGACGCCGTCGCCCTGCTGGGCAACACCCTGGCCACCGGCGCGGCCCTGGTCGTCCTGATCACGGTGTTCGGCCACCTGTCGGGCGCCCACTTCAACCCCGTGGTGACCCTGGTGTTCGCCCTGCGCCGCGAGATCGCGCCGGGCCTCGCCCTGGCCTATGTGGCGATCCAGGCCGCCGCGGCCGTGGCCGGCGTCTGGATCGCCCACGCCATGTTCGCCGAGCCGGTGCTGCAGGTCTCCAGCCATCTGCGCGAGGGCCCGGCCCAGGCGCTCTCCGAGGCCGTGGCGACCTTCGGCCTGGTGGCGACGATCCTCGGCTGCCTGAAGGCCCGGCCCGACTTCACGCCCGTCGCCGTCGGGCTCTACATCACCGCCGCCTACTGGTTCACCGCGTCCACGTCCTTCGCCAATCCGGCGGTCACCTTCGCCCGCAGCCTCACCGACAGCTTCGCCGGCATCGCCCCCGGCGGGGTCCCGGCCTTCATCGCCGCCCAGATCGTCGGCGCTTTGGTGGCCGCCGCGGTGGTCGGCTGGCTGCTGAAGGATTCCCCATAGCAAGAAGGCGGCGCTCCGGTCGCCCGGGGCGTCGCCTTCTCATCCAGGTCCGAAGGCCTGCGCGTCGAGGTCGTTGACGGGTCCGGTTCCACGGGTCGCCCCGCGAGGCCGTCTTCGTCGCCGTTATCCCCTTCGGAAGGTCGCCAGGTCGCCCCGGCTCGCCTCGTTCGAGGACCTCCTGCCCGCCTAGCGTCCCGGTCTCCCGTTCCGCCGCGCCGCAGTCCCTCTCGGCAAATAGAGGCTCGCGCCGAACGGCGTTTTCGGCAAGGGCGCCGCCGGACGCCGCTGTGCGCAACGGGGGGCCGTCCAGGGGACGGAATGTGGATGGACGGGGGACGGATCGGCGCCGCGCTTGACGGCGCAGGCCCCTCAAACCATGCACAGCTTTCCCTCCGCCCAGTCCTGGGCGCCGATCGTGCGGCGCCGGTTGGCCACCCTGGCCCCGGACCTTGAGCTCATCACCGTGGGACTCTGAAGCCCTCCCCCTCGACCGGGGACGGAGATCACCCCGCCGCGGCTTCCGCCCGCGGAGCGCGGCGCACTTCCACCACCCGCACCCGCGTGCCGTCCAGCACCAGGGCCAGCTCGCCGCGCTTCAGCTTCAGGGCGTCCTCGCCGAAGGCCTCGCGCCGCCAGCCGGTCAGGGCCGGGGTCTTGGCGTCGTCGTCGTTGGCGATCATCTCCAGGTCCGAGACCGTGGCGATCAGCTTGGAGGCCACGCCGGCGTCCTCCGCCCGCGCCTTCAGCAGCACCTTGAGCAGTTCCACCACCGCGCCTGCGGCCGGCGACGGCGAGACCTTGGCGCGTTCGATCACCGGGGCGTAGGCCTCCGGGTCCTTCAGCGCCTCGCGCACGGCGGCCAGCAGGTCGGGCCCGAACCGCGAGCCGGAAAAGCCCTTCGGCACCGAGCGCAGCCGGTCCAGCGCCTCGGCGTCGGTCGGCGCCTGGGTGGCGACCTCGTCGATCGCCTCGTCCTTCAGGATCCGGCCTCGCGGCTGGTCGCGCATCTGCGCCGTCCGCTCGCGCCAGGCCGCCACCGCGCGGAACACCGCCAGGTACTTGGCCGTATGCCGCCGCGGCTTCAGCCGCCGCCAGGCGTTCTCCGGCTCGACGTCGTAATTGGCCGGGTCGGTCAGGTTGACCATCTCGTCGGTCACCCAGGCCAGGCGCCCTTCCTTTTCCAGCCGCCCGCGCAGCAGGGGGAAGAGTTCGGCCAGGTGTGTCACATCGGCCAGGGCATAGGTCAGCTGGGCGTCGGTCAGCGGCCGGCGCGCCCAGTCGGTGAAGCGGCTGGACTTGTCGAGCTCGATCTTCAGCAGCTGGCGCACCAGGGCGTCATAGGCGATCTGCTCGCCATAGCCGGCCGCCATGCCGGCCACCTGGGTGTCGAACAGCGGCCGCGGCATGGCCGAGAGATTGTTGAAGATCTCCACGTCCTGGCGCGCTGCGTGGAACACCTTCAGGATCGAGGTGTCCCGCAGGATTTCCAGGAACGGCTCCAGGTCGATGCCGTCGGCCAGGGGGTCGATGCAGGCTTCTGCGCTGGGGGCCGCGGCCTGGATCAGGCACAGCTTGGGCCAGTAGGTCGTCTCGCGCATGAACTCGGTGTCCACGGCGACGAACGGCTGGCCCTTCAACAGATCGCAAAACGCCGCGAGTTCGGCGGTGGTCGTAATCGGCGTCATCGGCTAGCTATAGCCCCGCGCGCGCCCGAGTCTGCAAGCGCGCGTTGCGTCCCATCGTCAATTTCTTCGAGACCATCCGCGTCATGACCGATCGCCCGAACGGCCTCACCTACGCCCAGGCCGGGGTCGACATCGACGCCGGCGCCCAGCTCATCGAGCGCATCAAGCCGCTGGCCAAGGCGACCCGCCGGCCCGGCGCCGACGCGGCCCTGGGCGGCTTCGGCGCGCTCTTCGACCTCAAGGCCGCCGGCTTCGTCGACCCCCTGCTGGTCTCCACCACCGACGGCGTCGGCACCAAGCTGAAGATCGCCATCGAGACCGGCCGCCACGACACCGTCGGCGTCGACCTGGTGGGCATGTGCGTCAACGACCTGCTGGCCCAGGGCGCCGAGCCGCTGCTGTTCCTCGACTACTTCGCCACCGGCAAGCTGGACGTGGACGCCGCCGCCCGGGTGGTGGCCGGCATCGCCGAGGGCTGCCGCCAGGCCGGCGCGGCCCTGGTGGGCGGCGAGACCGCCGAGATGCCCGGCATGTACGCCGGCGGCGACTATGACCTGGCCGGCTTTTCGGTGGGGGCGGTGGAGCGCGGCGCGGTGCTGCCGCGCCTGGACGCCCAGGCGGCCGGCGACGTGCTGATCGCGGTCGGCTCGTCGGGACCCCACTCCAACGGCTATTCGCTGATCCGCCGCATCGTCGAGCGATCCGGCCTGGCCTGGGACGCGCCCGCCCCCTTCGCGCCGGGCCAGACCCTGGCCGAGGCCCTGCTCGCGCCCACGCGCATCTACATCAAGTCGGTCCTGCCGCAGATCAAGGCCGGCCGGCTGAAGGGGCTGGCCCACATCACCGGCGGCGGCCTGATCGAAAACCCGCCGCGCGCCATCGCCGACGGGCTCGTCGCCCGCTTCGACTGGGACGCCTGGGCCCTGCCGCCGGTCTTCGCCTGGCTGCAGGAGGCCGGCGACGTCTCGGAACACGAGATGCGCCGCACCTTCAACTGCGGCGTCGGCCTGGTGCTGATCGTCGATCCCCACGACCTGCCCGACGTCCTGGACGGCCTGCTGCACGCGGGCGAGGACGCCTGGGTCTGCGGGGAACTGGCGAAGGGCTGAACCTTTCCTTCCCCTTCATGGGGAGGGTGGATGGCGCGAAGCGCCAGACGGGTGGGGAAGTGTCGCCACTCCCCCACCCGTCGCTGGCTCACGCCGGCTTGGCCCTCCCCATGAAGGGGAGGGAGGGGCGATCAGCCGACGATCTGGTCGTCGGTGAAGAACTGGGCGATCTCGATCTTGGAATTTTCCAGGCTGTCGGAGCCGTGGACGGAGTTCTCGCCGACGTTCAGGGCGAACAGCTTGCGGATGGTGCCGTCGGCGGCCTGCTCGGGGTTCGTCGCGCCCATGACTTCGCGGTAGCGGGCGATGGCGTTGTCGCCTTCCAACACCTGCACGACCACCGGGGCCGAGGTCATCTGCTCCACCAGCTCGCCATAGAAAGGGCGCGCGGCATGGACGTCGTAGAATTTCTTGGCCTGGGCCTCGGTCATGCGGATGCGGCGTTGGGCGACGATGCGCAGGCCCGCGTCCTCGATGACCGCGTTGATCTTGCCGGTCAGGTTCCGCTTGGTGGCGTCCGGCTTGAGGATCGAGAAGGTGCGTTCGGTCATGGCGTTACAACGTGTCTTCTTGGCAAGGGAGAGGCGCGGGGAGTCGCGAAGTGGCGGGGCTTATAGCCGCCTCGTGTGACGCCGCCAAGCGCACCGCGCGTCAGCCTGCGCGCGCCGGGCCAAATCCCACGCCGGGATGACGGCGCGGGCGGGGTCTGCTAGAGACCGCGCCCAGGTCAGGCGGGCGGCGGCTTCCTTACACATCTGACCCTCTCACACCGCGTGCGGCCGCGCCGTCCGCGCCCGCAGCCATTGCTTCCAAGTAGCCATGCTTCAGATCCAAGAGCTCGTCTTCGACGCCTGGGGGCGCCGCTTCTTCGACGGGGCCAGCGTCAGCCTGCCCAAGGACGCCAAGGTCGGCCTGGTGGGCCGCAACGGCGTGGGCAAGACCACCCTGTTCAAGCTGATCCTGGGCCAGCTGGTCCTGGGCTCGGGGGAGATTGGCCTGCCCAAGGCCGCCCGCATCGGCGCGGTGGACCAGGAGCATCCGGCCACCCCGGTCACCCTGCTCGACACCGTGCTGGAGGCCGACACCATCCGGGCCGGCCTGATCGCCGAGCTGGAGACCGCAGAACCCGAGCACCTGGGCGAGGTCTACGCCCAGTTGATCGAGATCGACGCCGACCGCGCACCCTCGCGCGCCGCCGAGATCCTGTCGGGCCTGGGCTTCTCCAATGCCGACCTGGCGCGGCCGATGTCGGAATTCTCCGGCGGCTGGCGGATGCGGGTGGCGCTGGCCGCGGCGCTCTTCGCCGAGCCCGACCTGCTGCTGCTCGACGAGCCCACCAATTATCTCGACCTGGAAGGGGCGCTGTGGCTGGAGGCCCGCCTGCGCAAGTACCCGAAGACCGCCATTGTCATCAGCCACGACCGCGAAATCCTCAACAACTCGGTCACCCACATCCTGCACCTGAACCAGGGCAAGCTCGACCTCTACACCGGCGGCTACGACGACTTCGAACGCCAGCGGGCCGAGAAGATGCGGCTGAACGAGGCCATGCGGGTCAAGGTCGAGGCGCAGCGCGCCCACATGCAGTCCTTCGTCGATCGTTTCCGGGCCAAGGCGTCCAAGGCCACCCAGGCCCAGTCGCGCATGAAGATGATCGCCAAGCTGCCCCCGGTCTCAGCGATGATCGAGGAGCACGTCACCCCCTTCGTCCTGCCCTCGCCGGAGCGGCCGCTGGCCCCGCCCCTGGTGCGCCTGGAAGGCGCCTCGGTCGGCTATGGCGGGACCCCGATCCTGCGGCACATGGACCTGCGCCTGGACCTCGACGACCGCATCGGCCTGCTGGGCGTCAACGGCGCGGGCAAGTCGACCTTCGCCAAGCTGGTGGCCGGCGCCCTGACGCACGAGGCCGGCCAGATGACCCGCTCGGCCCGGCTCAAGGTCGGCTGGTTCCACCAGCACCAGATCGAGGCCATGGACCCCGAGGACACGCCCCTCGACATCGCCCGCCGCGCCCTGCCCCACGAGACCGAGGCCCGCCGCCGCTCGCGCCTGGCCCAGTTCGGCCTGTCGGCCCAGAAGGTGGACACCAAGGTCGCCAACCTCTCCGGCGGCGAGCGCGCCCGCCTGCTGCTCAATATCGTGGCCATGGAGGCGCCCCACCTGCTGATCCTCGACGAGCCCACCAACCACCTGGACATCGACAGCCGCCGCGCCCTGCTGGACGCTCTGAACGACTATGAGGGCGCGGTGATCCTGATCACCCACGACCGCTCGCTGATGGAGCTGGTAGCCGACCGCCTGTGGCTGGCCGCCGACGGGACGATCGCGCCCTTCGATGGGGACATGGAGGACTATGCCCGCTTCGTCCTCGACCGCGCCCGCATCGCGGCGCGCGCGCCCACCCAGGTGAAGGCCGACGCGGCCCCGCCGGCCAAGCCCGCCCCACCCGCCAGGCCCAAGGTTCCCACCGGCACGGCGCGCCGCCGCGCCGAAGCCGCCGAGGCCGCGCTCGGCCGCGCCACCGCGGCCCTGGCCGAGGTCGACAAGGCGCTCACCGCCCCCGGCGTCTTCACCGGCGACCCCGCCCGCGCCGCCAATCTGGGCCGCAAGCGCGAGGCCGCCCAGAAGGCCGTCGACACCGCCGAGGCCGAGTGGCTCGCCGCCCAGGAGGCCTACGAAGCGCTGCGGGACTAACACCTCAGCCCTGCCGCCAACGCTCATGCCGGGTTAGGCTCGCGCATGGCGCTTTTCGAACTGACCCTGGTCCTGCTGTTCGCCGCCGTGGTCCTGGCCGCGATCGCGCGGCGGGTGGGCGCGCCCTATCCTGCCCTGCTGGCCCTGGCGGGCGCGGCGATCGCCTTCGTCCCCAACGCCCCGGTCATCGAGCTCGACCCGGACCTGGCGCTGGCCCTCTTCGTCGCCCCGGTCCTGCTGGACGCGGCCTTCGACACCTCGCCGCGCGATCTGCGGCGCAACACCATCTCGCTGGTCTCCCTGGTGGTGGTGATGGTGGGCCTGACCACCGCGGCGGTGGCGTGGCTGGGGTGGCGCTACGCCGGCCTACCCTGGGCCGCGGCCATCGCGCTCGGCGCCATCGTCGCGCCCCCGGACGCCGCCGCCGGCGCGGCCATACTGCGCCAGCTCAACCTGCCCCGCCGCATTCTGCACATCCTGCAGGGCGAGAGCCTGTTGAACGACGCCACCGCCCTGCTGGTCTATCGGATCGCCGTGGCCCTGGCGCTCGGCGGCGTCTCCCTGACCCGCATGGCGCCGATGGTCGCCCTGAGCGTCGTGGGCAGCCTGGCGGCGGGCTATGTCCTGGCCAGGCTCTACGGCGTCATGATCGGCCGTGTGCGCGACGCCGCCAGCCTGGCGGTGCTCTCCTTCGTGGGAACCTTCGGCGTCTGGATCCTGGCCGAGCAGTTGCAGCTCTCGGCCATCGTCACCGTGGTGGTCTACGCCATGACCCTGGCCAACGGGGTGGAGCGCCAGACCCTCGCGCGCAACCGCATCTCCACCTATTCGGTGTGGGAGACGGTGGTCTTCGTCCTCAACGTCCTGGCCTTCATGATCATGGGCCTCCAGGCCCGCCCGATCCTGGAGCGCCTGGCCGACGGCGAGCGCCAGGAGGCCATCGCCTTCGCCCTCGCCGTACTTGCGGTCGTGATCGTCGTGCGGATCGTCTACGTCCTGGCCTACAACGCCGCCGTCCGGGCCAAGAACCGCCGCTTCGGCGTCCGCCTCCCCGAGGGGCTGGAGCCGCCCACCTTCAAGGGGGGCGTGGTCGTCGCCTGGTGCGGCATGCGCGGGCTGGTGACCCTGGCCGCCGCCTTCGCCCTGCCGGCGGGCTTCCCCGGCCGCGACACCATCGTGCTCGCCGCCTTCACCGTGGTTCTGGGCACCCTGGTCCTCCAGGGATTCACCCTCGGGCCGCTGATCAGCTGGCTGGCGTTCGAGCCCGACAGCGATGACGAGCGCGAGGTCTCGCTCGGCCGGACCGCCATGCTGCGGGCCGCGATCGCCGGGCTGGAGGGCGACGATTCGGCCGCGGCCGCCGCCGTCCGCCACGACTACCGCGCCGCCTGCGCCATAGCCCAGGACGTCGGCCGGCCGCAGGGAGCCACCGCCCAGGACGAGCTGCGGCTGGCGGCGATCGGGACCCAGCGCGAAACCCTCAACCGACTCCGGGCGTCGGGCGACATCGGCGACGAAGCCTATCACCGCCTGCAGGAGGAGTTGGACTGGGCCGAACTGAACGCCGCCCCGGCCGGGGCTTTCCAGCCGCTGGCCACCGAGGGCGAGGCCCCCGCCGGCCGCTAGATGCGAGTGTGGTCAGCGCGCGCCGAGATGCATGCCGATGGTCGGGCCCAGGCCGTCGTGGCGGTCGCCGAAGTAGCCGCTTCGTCGTTCGGCCTGATGGCGTTCCACCTCGGCCAGGTGGCGGGCCACCTGCTCCATCAGCCCCGGCGGGCCTTCGGCCGCCAGCGGCTCGGCGTCGGTGCGGTGGGCCGCGACGACTTCACAAAGACGTTTGAACAACAGGGCGTCCGCCAGCGCGGAAACGAGCCGCGAGTGGGCGTCGTGCAGATCGAAGTCCATTCGAACTCCTCATCTCACTGCGGCCATCCACGCCTGTGGCCGCTATGGGCAACCCCCCGTTCACAATATGCGCCCTGGATTCCGGCGCTTCAAGGGCGCCCGGCTTCCACCCCCCGCGGCGAAAACCGGCGCCGGAACATTCTCGTCGTCATGATGATTTGCTAGAGGCGCGTGACGTGCTTTAAGCCGCCGCGATCCGATCCTCCCCATGAAGCCAGGTATGCGACAACCCAAGAACAACACCTACGCCGACCGCATGACCGCCGCGGCCGAAGCCAAGAAAGCCCTCCAGGCGAAGTTCCGGCCCAAGCCGGCCGCCAAGACCACAGAGTTCGTCGATCGACAGGCGGTTCGCGCCGCTGAGCTCGAGGCGGTTCGCGCCGCCCGCGCCGCCGAGCGCGACGCCAAGCGCCAAGCTCTCGAAGACGCCGAGCGCCTGGCCCGCGAAGCCGAGGAAAAGGCCCGCGAGGAACGCGACACCGCGCTCCGCAGCCGCCAGCGCGCCGATCTCCTGGCCATGTACGGCAAGCAGCGCCGCCGCTAGGACCCAAGGCTCCTAGAGCCACCTCAGCGCGCGGCGCAGTTCGCGCAGCGCGCTCCGGCGCGGGTCCTTGGGCGCCACAGTCTTCAGGGCGTCGTCGCACCAGGCCTCGGCCTGCGCGCCGTATCTGGTCCGCAGCGCCTGGGCCGTGCGCTCGACGTTCTCGATGGATTTCAGGGTCTCGATCATCGCAACACCTCGCCTTCGGGGTCGCCTCCAAGACGGCGACTATGGCGCCGTGCGGCCGCGCCGGCTCGGGGACTCGCCTGGCGGCCCGTTCGTCCCACGGGAACTCTCGCCACGGGCGAAACGGCGGGCGGCGCGGCTCTTGCCTGGGGAAGACCTACTGAGCCTCGACTGTGTCATTGGGAGACAGATCATGCCCGGGATGGAGCACCCAGTGTTCGCCTACTCACTGTGCGAAGACGAGCGTGGATGGTCCTGGCGGGTCTATGACCGCGACGGCGAGACCGTCGCCGCGGGCGAGGCGCTCAGCAAGGCGCTCGCGCAAGGCGCCGTGCAGTCGGCCTATGTCCGGAGCGCGGACCAGGCCCGCCGCCCAGGCGCGAGCTTCGAGTGACGGCCATGGCCAAGTTCAACCTCTACGCCCACCAAGCCGCGACGCCGACCCGCACCCCGGCTTCCACGACCCAACGCGACGCCATCCCCGCCAACTGGTGGGGTATAGCCGCTCTTTTCTTCGGCCTGATCTTCGCCGCGACCTTCGCGATCGCCGGCCTCTAGGTCGTAGCGCCGTCTAGAGTTCGTACATGATCCGCGACAGCGCCGGATCATTGCGCCGATAGCCCCGGCGCGGCGCCTTCGAGGGCTGCTCCAGCACCGCGGCGTGCGCCACCTCGTCCAGCCGCAGCAGCTTCCACCCGCTCCGCTCGCGCCCCTTGCGGCCGCCGCTCACCTGCCACACCCGCATCAGCTCGATACCGGAGCCGTCCCGGCCCGCGGCGTGAACCTCAACGTGGCGGGTGAACTCCCCATAGTTCAGCTCCAGGAGCTTTCCGGCCTTAAGCGCCTCGCATGCGCGCTGCAGCGACATCTCAGTTCACCCCCAGCAACGGCGCACGACAGGCTTCCGTTGACGCCGTCATCATGCCGCGAAACGGTCCTCGCTCCAAGCTGGCGATCGGCTTTCGCGGCCGCTATCGCAGGTGTGGTGCGCCGCCGACACAGCCCCGCGCGCCGCTCAGCATCAGGAGCCTTCGTGGACCCCGCCGAAACCGCCATCCGCGCCCGCCGCAAGCTGACCAACAAGCTGATCGCCGCCCACGAGGCCCAGCGCCTGCGCCCGTTCCTGGCGGCCGACGTCAAGGTGATCGCCGGCGACGGCGCCTTGATCACCGGAGCCGAGGCCGTGGTGGCGGCCTTCGCCGCGCAGTTCGCCGATCCCGCCTTCGTCACCTATCTCCGCACGACGCTGGCCGTCGAACTCGACCAGGCGGGCGAGCGGGGCGCCGAGCGCGGTCAATGGGTCGCCTCCTGGCGCGGGGCCCAGGGCGAAACCCGCCTCGCCGGCCCCTACCTCGCCACCTGGCGGCGCGTCGTCGGCCAGTGGATCCTGGAATCCGAACTCTTCGTCACCCTGACCGACACGGCGACGGCCAAAGGATCGTCTGGGCCACAGCGGCGTTAACCTGGACCGTTCCACTGAAAGGCCGTTCATGCCCAAGCGCCGTCCCGGCCCACCTCCGACAACCGGCGTGGCCGACCTGCACTATTCGGGCTTCAAGGGGAGGGTGGCCTACCGCATCATCGGCGACGCCACGGGCCTGCGGGCGCAGAGCCCGCCCCTGCGCGGCCAGTTCACCGCCGACCCGGCCGACGCCGCGGCGGCCTTCCACGCCGGCGAGGCGCGGCTGTTGCTGGAGGATGGGCGCGATTACCGGATCGTTGTCCTGGCCTATTCGGCCGGCGACGACACCGCCTATTTCGAGATCCGGCTCTAAACGGGCGCGCGCGTCCTAGCCCTTGGGCCAGGTCATCTGCCCGTTGCGCAGGAAGCGCGACTGCAGGCGTTCGTAATCCTTGAATTCCTGCCGTCGGACCAAGGCGTCCAGCACGGCCTTGCCGTCGGCGCCTTTCGGCGGTGGTTCTCCGTAGAGTTCCCGCCACAGGTCGGCCGCTTCCTGATAGATCCTCTGATCCCGGCTGACCATGATCTCGCCTTGACGCAACATAGGTTGGAAACCCGCCATGCGGCCCTCCGTTCCTAGCGCAATAGGCTTAATATTTGGCGACCAAGCCGGGCCATGGCGATCAGCCAAGGCGCATCACGGCCGGGATGGCGCCAAGGCGATCCCGGCCGCAGTCGCAGACTTGCCTACTTCAGATGCTGAGCCAGGTGCTTGTTCATCTCGAACATGCTGACCCGGTCCTTACCGTGGAACACGGGCTTGAGCTTGGCGTCGGCCACGATCTCGCGCTTGTTCTCGGGGTTCTGCAGGTTGTTCTTCTTGATGTAGTCCCACATCTTGGAAACCACCTCGCCACGCGTAACCTGGCCCGCACCCACCACGGCGGCCAGTTCGGCCGACGGCGTCAGGGGCTTTTGAAGGGCGTTCGCTTTTTTTGCTTCGGCCATGATTTCCTGCCAACTCCATATTGTCGCGCGCCCGACCTTGCCCATGGCGGGCGGCGAGTCGCTCGTTGCCAAGCTAGGAGGTCTACCGCCCTCCTGTCACCCCTCTAGCGCCGAAACAATCGCACACGTTGTAACGAGACCCCCTCCCGTTGCATGCGGAACCGGGTCTCAGGAGTGCAGCGCCGCCTCGGTCTCCTCGATTTCCTGCTTGATCCAGTCGTGGCCGTTGGCCGACAGCACCCCGTCCAGGGCGGCGAGATGCACGCTCAACCGGTCGCGGATCTCAGGCTCGACGTCGCTGCGGGAGGCCATCCACTTGGCGATCAGGTGCAGACCGAACGCGCTGTGCAGCGCCAGGCGCTCCAATTGGTCCTGAGGCAGTCTCATGCGGTTCTCCCTAGTTGCCGAGCGGCGCGCCGGCCCCCCGCAGCATCACACGCTCCGGCCCGCCGCGCATCTGGAACCGTCGCCAGGATACGCATGGGCGCCCAAGCCGTCAGCTAACCGCAGCGCACCTCTTTCACGATCCCGGTGCCCGCGTCGTAGAAGAAGTTCAGCCGGCGCGGATTGAAATCCAGCGTCACCGGACAGGTGGTGCAGGCCACCCG
>Ga0307513_10003286_pt1 | contig 22017 bp, 24 predicted proteins | sample 15_EM_MG_FD_202174 | JGI IMG/M metagenome (GOLD analysis project Ga0307513, IMG submission 202174) | Populus trichocarpa ectomycorrhiza microbial communities from riparian zone in the Pacific Northwest, United States - 15_EM | ecosystem: Host-associated > Plants > Roots > Unclassified | place... | reverse complement strand
CGGCCGGCGCAAGCCGCTTCACCTCGCCCGGAATCCAGCCGAGGCCGGGGGTCTCGCCGAATTCGAGGCCGCGGCTGGCCAGGAGCTGCATGCCCACGCAGACGCCCAGGAACGGCGCCCCGCGGCCGTGGACGGCTTCGGTCATGGCCTCGACCAGGCCAGAACGGGCCGACAGCGCCGCCATGCAGGCGGCGAACGCGCCGACGCCGGGCAGCACGATGCGGTCGGCCCGGGCCACCGCCTCGGGGTCGCCGGTGACGCATATGTCGACGGAGCCGGCGGCGGCCTTCACCAGCGCCTTTTCGGCCGAGCGAAGGTTGCCCGACCCGTAATCGATCAGGGCGACGCTCTGCATGGAGGAGTTCCTAGAGCACGCCCTTGGTGGATGGAGCCTGCCCGTGGGTCTTTGGGTCCAGCTCGACCGCGGTGCGCAGGGCCCGCGCCAGCGCCTTGAACCCGCTCTCGGCGATGTGGTGGGAGTTGTCGCCGTAGAGGGTCTCGAGGTGCATGCAGGCGCCGACGTTCATGGCGAAGGCGTGGTGGAATTCCTTGAACAGCTCGGTGTCCATCTCGCCGACCTTGGGCCGCGCGAAGGCGACCTTCCAGATCAGGTAGGGCCGGTTGGACAGGTCGATGGCGCAGCGGGTCAGGGTTTCGTCCATCGGGATATAGGCATGGCCGAAACGGCGGATGCCTTTGAAGCCGTCCAGCGCCTGGTGGATCGCCTGGCCCAGCACAATGCCGGTGTCCTCGACGGTGTGGTGCATGTCGATGTGCAGGTCGCCCTTGGTCTCGACCTGGATGTCGATCCCGCCGTGCCGGGCGAAGCTGTCCAGCATGTGGTCGAAGAAGCCGATCCCGGTGGAGACCTGGGCGCGGCCGGAACCGTCCAGGTCCACGCCCACGCGGATCTGGGTCTCCTTGGTGTTGCGGACGACTTCCGCGGTGCGAGCCATGGTGCTCAAAGCCCCTTCGCCGCGGCCAGGTCCTTCAGGGAGACCTGGGGCCGCGGGCCGTAGTGCGAGATCACCTCAGCGGCCGCCAGCGAGCCCAGGCGGCCGCAGACATTGAGCGGCCGGCCACCGGCGAGGCCGAACAGGAACCCCGCCGCGTATTGGTCGCCCGCGCCGGTCGTGTCCACGACTTTTTCCACAGGCTCGGCGGCGACCGCGAAGGTCTCGCCGGCGACGATGACCGACCCCTTCTCGCTGCGGGTCACCGCGGCGACCTTGACCCGGCTGCGGATCGCCTCCAGCGAGGCGGCCAGGTCGGTCTGGAACAGGGCGGTGATCTCGGCCTCGTTGGCGAACACCAGGTCCACCTGGCCTTCGATGAATTCCATCAGGGCGGCGCGATGGCGCTCGACCACGAAGGAGTCCGACAGGGTGATGGCGATCATCCGGCCGGCGGCGCGGGCCAGGCCCGCGGCCTTGGCGAAGGCGCGCCGCGCCTCGTTGGGATCGAACAGATACCCCTCGAGATAGACGATCTTGGCGCTCTCGATGATGTCGGCCTGCACGTCGTCCGGCGTCAGCTCCGTCGAGGCGCCCAGGAAGGTGCACATCGTGCGCTGGCCGTCGGGGGTGACGTTGATCAGGCATTTGCCCGAGGCCGGCCCGCCCACCAGCGGCGGCACGTCGAACCGGGCGCCGATGGCGCGCATGTCGTGGACGAAGACGTCGCCCAGCTGGTCCTTGGCCACCTTGCCGATATAGGCCGCGCGACCGCCGAAGCTGGCGACCCCGGCGATGGTGTTGCCGGCCGAGCCGCCCGAGGCTTCGACGCCAGGCGCCATGCGGCCGTAGAGTTCGGCGCTGCGATCCTCGTCGACCAGCATCATGGCGCCCTTGTCCAGGCCCTGGGCGGTGATGAAAGCGTCGCTCGCCGGTGCGATCACATCGACGATGGCGTTGCCGATGGCGGCGACGTCGTAGGTAGCGGTCATAGCGGCCTTTGGTGTGGGGGACGGCGGCGGCTTACAGGTAAAGCGACCCGGCGGCAACGCATCGGGTGGTCGCGGCGGGTTCAATGGTCGCCCTCGCGCATCCAGCGGGCGGTGATCGTCTCGGGCGACCAGGCGCGGCTCGCCCTGGCGGCGGCCAGCAAGGCAGCGCGGTCGCGCACCAGGCAGTTGTCGCCCTGGGCTTCCAGGCCCGGCTGCAGCTCCAGCGTCAGGCGGCGGTTTGTCGCCTTGGCGTCGTCGCCCGGCGGCGGCGGGCCGCACTGGACAGGCCACATCTCCGCCCCGGTGATGCGGCGGCGGGCGTCGAAGGCCATCGGCTTCAGCGCCGTGTAGAAGAACTGGTGCTCGTCCTTGGCGCCATGTTGGACGATCAGCGGGTCGCCGGCGGCGATCAGATACTCGCTCGAGCTTTTCTTGACCGAGCCTTCGACGGGACCGCGCTTGTCCATCGGCGTGCCGTTGGCGCAGCTCGGCCAGGCCGCGAACGGCAAGGCCGGGTCGAAATCGCAGTTCGGCTCCGGCATGGCCCACAGGCCCGGGCGGAAGGCGGGAACCCCGGCATGGTCGGCCCTGGAGAACAGCGGCGCCTCCGAATAGACGATGTTGCCGCAGCCTCCGAGCAGGGCCGCCAGCGCCAGGACCAGCGGGCGTCGAAGCATTGGGCGCCCTCCCGGCGATCACGCATCTGTGATCATAGGGTGTTCGGCTGCGAAGGCACGCCTTTTTCCGTCCGCGTGCGCCTCGCTACGGGGAGGAGTCAGCCCACGAACAGGCGCCGCGACGGGCAGAGGTCGGCGACCGGGCATTCTTCGCACTTCGGCCGCCGGGCCACGCAGACATAGCGCCCGTGCAGGATCAGCCAGTGGTGGGCGCGGGTCAGGCAGGGCTCGGGCACGATGGCCATCAGGTCGGCCTCCACCTGGTCGGGGGTCTTGCCGCGCGACAGGGCCAGCCGATGGGCGACGCGGAAGACGTGGGTGTCCACGGCGATGGCCGGCTCGATGCGCAGCTCGTTCAGCACCACGCTGGCGGTCTTGCGGCCCACGCCCGGCAGGGACTGCAGCGCCTCGCGGTTCAGTGGGACCTCGCCGCCGTACTGCTCCACCAGGATTTGCGAGAGCCGGATGACGTTCCGGGCCTTGGTGCGGAAGAGGCCGATGGAGGCGATGAAGGGGATCAGGCCCTCCTCCCCCAGCGCCAGCATCGCCTGTGGGGTGTCGGCGACGGCGAACAGCTTTTCGGTGGCCTTGTTGACGCTCTTGTCCGTGGCCTGGGCCGACAGGGCCACGGCCACCACCAGGGTGAAGGGGTCCTGGAAGTGCAGCTCGGTGCGCGGGTCGTCGCTGTAGCTCAGGAACCGGTCGAAGATCTCGGCGATCCGCGCGGCCTCGGCCGGCGGCAGGCGCTTGCGGGCGGGGGGCTTTTTCGCGGGCTTGGCCATGGCGCGCGACCATGCCGTGCATCGGGGCGCTTCGCCAAGCCGGCCGGCGGGGTTAAGCTGGCCTCCGTCATGAGCCTGTCGTTCTACATGGACGCGGAAATCACCCAGAACCGCTCGCTGTCGCAGCGGGGTTTCATCACGCTCATCAGCATCATCACCGTGTTCAACTGCGCCTCGGCGGCGGTGTTCATCGCCATGGGCGCCCATCTTGTGCCGATCTTCCTGGGCCTGGACCTGATGGCGGTGGTGGCGGCGTTCCTGGCCAGCTTCCAGGCCGCCAAGCGCGTGGAGCGGGTGCAGGTCACCGCGCGCGAGGTCAGCATCATCCACGAGACGCCGCGCTGGCGGAAGCTCGTCTGGCGCTCGCCCACCGCCTTCACCCGGGTGGCGCTGGAAGTTGAGGAGGATCGCGCCGTAGACCTGAAGCTGGCGCTCTCGGGGCGCGAGGTCTCGGTGGCCCAGGCGCTCAGCCCGCTGGAGCGCCAGCAGTTCGCCCAGGCGCTGGAGTCCGCGATCCACCGAGCCCGCTCCGAGCGCGGCTGAAGCGCCTCTTTAGGGCGCGATCCTACAGGATGAACCGCGACAGGTCGGTGTTCTCCACCAGGTCGCCGATGCGGGCGCGGACATATTCGGCGTCGACGTCGACGGTCTCGCCATGGCGGTCGGAGGCGGTGAAGCTCACCTCCTCCAGGACCTTTTCCAGCACCGTCTGCAGCCGGCGCGCGCCGATGTTCTCCACCGCGCTGTTGACGGTCACCGCCGCGTCGGCGATCGCCGCCACCGCGTCCTCGGTGAAGGTCAGCGTCACGCCCTCGGTGGCCAGCAAGGCCTGGTGCTGGCGGATCAGGTTGGCCTCGGGCTCGGTGAGGATGCGGCGGAAGTCGTCGCGGGTCAGCGCCTTCAGCTCCACCCGGATCGGCAGCCGGCCCTGCAGCTCGGGCAGCAGGTCGGAGGGCTTGGCCACGTGGAAGGCGCCCGAGGCGATGAACAGGATGTGGTCGGTCTTCACCGGCCCGTACTTGGTGGAGACGGTGGTCCCCTCGATCAGCGGCAGCAGGTCGCGCTGCACGCCTTCGCGGGACACGTCGGCGCCGACGCGGTCCTGGCGGCTGGCCACCTTGTCGATCTCGTCGAGGAAGACGATGCCCTGGTTCTCGGCCAGCTCCAGCGCCTCCTGGGTCAGCGCCTCCTGGTCGAGCAGCTTGTCGCTCTCCTCGGCGATCAGCGGGGCCCAGGCGCCGGCCACGGTGGTCTTGTGGGTCTTGGTGCGCCCGCCGAAGGCCTTGCCCATCATCTCCGACAGGTTGAGCACGCCGATCGAGCCGCCGGGCTGGCCGGGGATGTCGAATCCGGGAAAGGCCTGGCCGGTGTCGGCCAGCTGCAGCTCGACCTCCTTGTCGTCCAGTTCGCCGGCCCGCAGCTTCTTGCGGAAGCTCTCGCGCGCGGCGGTGGAGCCGGGCCCGGTCAGGGCGTCCAGCACCCGTTCCTCCGCCCCGGCCTCGGCGCGGGCGCGGACGGCGGCGCGGCGCTTGTCGCGGACCATGGCCAGCGCGCTCTCCACCAGGTCGCGGATGATCTGGTCGACGTCGCGGCCGACATAGCCGACCTCGGTGAACTTGGTGGCCTCGACCTTCAGGAACGGCGCCTGGGCCAGCCTGGCCAGGCGCCGGGCGATCTCGGTCTTGCCGACGCCGGTGGGGCCGATCAGCAGGATGTTCTTGGGCGTCACCTCGTCGCGCAGGTTTTCCGGCACGCGCCGGCGCCGCCAGCGGTTGCGCAGGGCCACGGCCACGGCCTTCTTCGCCGCCATGTGGCCGACGATGTAGCGGTCGAGTTCGGAGACGATCTCGCGGGGGGAAAACTCGGTCATTGGTGGTCAGAGCGCCTCAATGGTGAGTTCCCGGTTGGTGTAGACGCAGATATCGGCCGCGATGCCCATGGCCTTGCGGGCGACCGCCTCGGCCGAGAGGTCCCCATCCATCAGGGCGCGCGCGGCGGCCAGGGCGTAGTTGCCGCCCGAGCCGATGGCGGCCACGCCGCTTTCGGGCTCCAGCACGTCGCCGACCCCGGTGACGGTGAAGATCGCGTCCTTGTCGGCCACCAGCAGCATGGCCTCCAGCCGGCGCAGGTAGCGGTCGGTGCGCCAGTCCTTGGCCAGGTCGACACAGGCCCGGGCGAGCTGGTCGGGGTACTGTTCGAGCTTGGCCTCGAGCCGTTCGATCAGGGTGAAGGCGTCGGCGGTGGCCCCGGCGAAGCCCGCCACGACCTTGCCGCCGGCCAGCCGGCGGACCTTCCGGGCGTTGCCCTTGACGATGGTCTGGCCCATCGAAACCTGGCCGTCGCCGGCGATCACGGTCTGGCCCCCCTTGCGCACGGCCAGGATGGTGGTCCCATGCCAGGACGGGAATGGAGCGCTTTTCTCTGTGGACATGGCCGCAGAGGTGGCGAGGGGTGGAGGCGAGGTCAAGCCGGATGACGTTTTCCGACGCCGAGGTCGAACGCTATGCGCGCCATCTGGTGCTGCGCGAGGTGGGAGGGCCGGGCCAGCAGCGGCTGAAGGCCGCCCACGTGCTGATCGTCGGCGCCGGCGGCTTGGGCGCGCCCGCGGCCCTTTACCTGGCCGCCGCCGGCGTCGGGCGGCTGACCCTGGTCGATCCCGACGTGGTAGACGCCTCCAACCTGCAGCGGCAGGTGATCTATGCGCAGGCCGACGTCGGTAGGCCCAAGGTGGAGGCCTCGGCCGATCGCCTGACCGGCCTCAACCCTCACATTGCGGTGACCGGCGTGCGTGCGGCCCTGACCGCCGGCAACGCCCGCGACCTGGTGGCTGACGCCGACCTCGTCCTCGACGGCACCGATGACTTCGCCACCCGGTTCGCGGTCAACGCCGCCTGCGTGGCGCGGGGCAAGACCCTGGTCTCCGGGGCCATCGGCCGCTGGACCGGCCAGATCGGCGTGTTCCAGGGCCAGCCCTGCTACCAGTGCCTGGTGCCTGAGATCCCGCCCGAGGCCGAGACCTGCGTGGCCGTGGGCGTGGTGGGGGCGCTGGCGGGCGTGGTGGGCTCGATGATGGCGCTGGAGGCGGTGAAGCTGCTCGCCGGCGCAGGCCAGCCGCTGGCCGGGCGGCTGATGATCTATGACGGCTTGGCCGGCGAGACGCGGACGGTTCGTATCGGGGCCGATCCGGAATGCGAAATCTGTGGCGGAGGAGCGACGACATGAGTCGGGAGCAATGGACGGCGGTCGACGCCTATCTCGCGGAGAGCCTCCTGCCGCCGGACCCGGTGCTCGACGCGGCGCTCGCGGCCAGCGACGCGGCCGGCCTCCCGCAGATCAATGTCGCCCCCAACCAGGGCAAGCTGCTGCAGCTGCTGGCGCAGGTGCAGGGCGCCCGGCGGATCCTGGAGGTGGGAACGCTGGGCGGCTATTCGACCATCTGGCTGGCCCGCGCCCTGCCCGCCGACGGCCGGCTGGTGACGCTGGAATATGATCCGAAGCATGCGCAGGTCGCCCGCGCCAACATCGCCGCCGCCGGCTTCGCAAGCCAGGTCGAGGTGGTTGTGGGCAAGGCCGCCGACACGCTGCCCGGCGTCGCCGCCGCGGCGGACGGGCCTTTCGACCTGGTGTTCATCGACGCCGACAAGCCCTCGAACCCGATCTATTTCGACTGGGCGCTGAAGCTGTCGCGGCCCGGCGGCCTGATCGTGGTCGACAACGTGGTCCGGGCCGGCGCCGTGACCGACCCGGCCGGGGGCGCCGAGGTCCAGGGGGTCCGCAAGCTGTTCGAGAAAATCGCCGCCGAGCCAAGGGTCAGCGCCACGGCGATCCAGACCGTGGGCTCCAAGGGCTGGGACGGCCTGGCGATCGTGCGGGTGGAGCGCTGAGGCTCACAACATCGAGGCGATGACCCGGTCGGGCGGCTTGTGGCCGTCCATGAAGGTGTGGATGTTGACGATCACCTTCTCGCCCATGTCGATCCGGCCCTCGATGGTGGCCGAGCTCATGTGAGGCAGCAGGACGGCGTTGGCCAGTTTCAGCAGCTTGGGATTGATGTGCGGTTCGTGCTCGAACACGTCCAGGCCGGCGCCGGCGATGGCGCCCTGGGCCAGCAACTCGACGAGCGCATCCTCGTCGATGATTTCGCCGCGGGCGGTGTTCACGATGATCGCATGCGGCTGCATCAGCTTCAGCCGCCGCGCCGACAGCAGGTGGTAGGTCGCCGGCGTGTGCGGGCAGTTGACCGAGATGATGTCCATCCGGGCCATCATCTGGTCCAGGCTCTCCCAATAGGTGGCGCCCAGCTCCTCGGCGATTCGCGGACTGACGGGCTTGCGGTTGTGGTAGTGGATCTGCAGGCCGAAGGCGCGGCCGCGACGGGCCAGCGCCTGGCCGATCCGCCCCATGCCGACGATCCCCAGCCGCTTGCCGGAAATCCGCCGGCCCATCATCCAGGTGGGCGACCAGCCGGTGAACCCCCCCGACCGGACGATGTTGGCGCCCTCCACCAGCCGGCGCGAGACGGCCATCATCAACGCCACGGTGAGGTCGGCGGTGTCCTCGGTCAGCACGCCGGGGGTGTTGGTGACGGTGACGCCGCGGTCGGTGGCGGCCTTGACGTCGATATGGTCGACGCCGGCCCCGAAATTGGCGATCAGCTTCAGCTGGCTGCCCGCCCCGGCGATAAGCTCGGCGTCCAGCTTGTCGGTGATGGTCGGGGCCAGCACCTCGGCCCGCTGCAGGGCCGAGGCCAGGGCCTCGCGGCTCATCGGCGCGTCGGTCAGGTTGAGTTCGGTGTCGAACAGCTCACGCATACGGGTCTCCACCTGATCGGGGAGTTTTCGCGTGACGATGACTTTCGGCTTGCGGGCGGGCATGACCGGGACTGAAAAGGGAAACGACGAGCGCGGTGGGCGCGAACACCAGAACCTGTAGCAAAGGGTCCATGAACGGCCAAGGCGAGCTGACAATCCGCGGACGGCGCGTCCGGCGGCTGCTGGTTTTGACGGCGACGCTCATGGCGACGCTCGGAGGCGGCGCGAGCCTGGCCGCCGACGATCGCCCGACGCCGTCCGGCCTGCCGGTGCCGCGCTATGTCTCCCTGAAGTTCGACACGGTGAACGCCCGCGCCGGTCCGGGCGACGATCACCGGCTGCTGTGGATCTATCACGCCCGCGGCCTGCCGGTGCAGGTGGTGGCCGAAACCAGCGAGTGGCGGCGGATCTGTGATCCGGAATGGGGCCTGGCCTGGGTGCACAAGCGCACCACCGACGGGCGGCGCATGGTGATGAACACCGCCCCCAAGCCGGTGGCGATCCACCGCTCGGCCATTCGCGAGAGCCGGATCGTCGCCTATCTGAACCCCCGCGCCCTGGCGGCGCTGGTCCGCTGCAACCAGGGTTGGTGCCGCATACACGCCGACGGCGTGACGGGCTGGTCGCCGGCGACGCAGGTCTGGGGGGTGGACGAACGCCCCCAATGCCGTTGAGCCTCGCGGCGGGCTCTGCTACGGCCTGAACCCTTTACGAGACGCCGAGCGCGAAGAAGGCAACACGATGACGGGGCCAACGGCCAAGGCAAGCTACGACCTCGAGGAACTCCTCGCCTGCGCGCGGGGGGAGATGTTCGGTCCCGGGAACGCCCAGCTGCCGGCGCCGCCGATGCTGCTGTTCGACCGCATCACCACCATCAACGACCACGGCGGCGCCCACGGCAAGGGGTATATCGAGGCCGAATTCGACATCAATCCGGACCTCTGGTTCTTCGGCTGCCACTTCATCGGCGACCCGGTCATGCCCGGCAGCCTGGGCCTGGACGCCCTGTGGCAGCTGGTGGGCTTCTACCTGGGCTGGATCGGCGGCAAGGGCCGCGGCCGGGCGCTGGGCTGCAGCGAGGTGAAGTTCGGGGGCGAGGTGACGCCCAACATCAAGAAGGTCACCTACAAGATCGAGATGAAGCGCGTGATCAACCGTCGCCTGGTCATGGGCATCGGCGACGGGGTGTTGGAAGCCGACGGAACCCCCATCTACTGGGCGGAAGACCTCCGCGTCGGCCTGTATCAGCGGCCGTAAGCGCCGCGAACCCGGGAAAGAAACATGCGTCGCGTCGTCGTCACCGGGATGGGCATCGTCTCGTCCATCGGCAACAACACCAACGAGGTCCTGGCCTCGCTGCGGGAGGCCCGGTCCGGCGTCATCGCCGCGCCCGAATATGCCGAGCTGGGCTTCCGTTGCCAGGTCCACGCCGCCCCGCAGATCGACTGGGAATCCATGGTCGACCGCCGCGCCGCGCGGTTCCTGGCCCAGGGCACGGCCTATGCCCATATCGCCATGGAGCAGGCGATCGCCGACAGCGGACTGGAGCCGGCCGAGGTCTCCAACGACCGCACCGGCCTGATCGTCGGCGCCGGCGGCCCCTCGACCCGGACCATCGTCGAGGCCGCCCACACCACCAGGGAGCGCGGCCCCAAGCGCGTCGGCCCGTTCGCCGTGCCCAAGGCGATGAGCTCCGGCGCCTCGGCGACCCTGGCGACCTGGTTCAAGATCCGGGGTCTGAACTTCTCGATCTCCTCGGCCTGCGCCACCTCCACCCATTGCATCGGTACGGGCTACGAGCAGATCGCGCTCGGCAAGCAGGACGTGGTGTTCGCCGGCGGGACCGAGGAGCTGGACTGGACGCTGAGCGTGCTGTTCGACGCCATGGGCGCCATGAGCTCCAACTTCAACGACCGGCCCTCGGTGGCCAGCCGCGCCTATGACAAGGACCGCGACGGCTTCGTCATCGCCGGCGGCGCCGGAATCCTGGTGCTGGAGGAGCTGGAGCACGCCAAGGCCCGGGGCGCGAAGATTCTTGCCGAGATCGTCGGCTACGCCGCCAATTCCGACGGCTACGACATGGTCGCCCCGTCCGGCGAGGGGGCGACGCGCTGCATGAAGCTGGCCATGGCCGGCGTGCACCGGACCATCGACTACCTCAACCCGCATGGCACCGGCACGCCGGTGGGCGACGCCAAGGAGATGGAGGCCGTCCGCGCCGTCTTCGGCGACAAGCCGCCGCTGATCTCCTCGACCAAGTCGCTGACCGGCCACAGCCTGGGCGCGGCGGGCGCACAGGAGGCGATCTATTCCATCCTGATGATGCAGAACGGGTTCGTGGCCGAGAGCGCGCACATCGAGAACCTCGACCCCGCCTTCGCCGACCTGCCCATCGTCCGCCAGCGCCTGGACCGGCCGCTGGAAACCGTGATGTCCAACAGCTTCGGCTTCGGCGGCACCAACGGCTGCCTGGTGATGGCGCGGCCTTAGCCGAACCCAAGCTTGCGCTTCCCGCCGCGCGCGGCGACAAACCGCCCAGGCAAATCAGGCGAGGATCCCATGGCCGACGAGTACAACCTGCCCGCGGGCGAGCTGATGCGCGGCAAGAGGGGCGTGGTGACCGGCGTGGTCAACCACCAGTCCATCGCCTGGGGCATCGCCTCGCAGCTCGCCGCCCAGGGCGCGGAAATGGCCTTCCTGCACCTGCCGGGCATGGAGCGCCGCGTGCAGCCGCTGGCCGACTCCATCGGCGTCAAGCTGGTGCAGCCGGCCGACGTCGCCGACGACGCCTCGATGGCGGCGGCGTTCGACGCCGTGGAGACGGCCTTCGGGACCATCGACTTCTTCGTCCACGCCGTCGCCTTCGCCAACCGCGACGAGCTCAAGGGCTCGTTCGTCGAGAACACCACCCGCGAGGGGTTCCTGCGGGCCATGGACATCTCGGCCTTCAGCTTCGTCGACTGCTCGCGCCGCGCGGCGAAGATCATGCCGAACGGGGGGTCGATCGTCTGCCTGACCTACCTGGGCTCGGAGCGCGCGATCCCCAACTACAACACCATGGGCGTGGCCAAGGCCGCGCTGGAGGCGGCGACCCGCTATGTGGCCCGCGACCTGGGGCCGGCGAAGATCCGGGTGAACGCCATTTCGGCCGGCGCCATGCGCACCCTGTCGCTGGCGGGCATTTCCGGCGGCCGCGGCATGCTCAGCCAGGGCCGGGCGATGTCGGCTCTGAAGGAGGACACCTCGATGGAGGGGGTGGCCGGGACCGCGCTCTACCTGTTGTCGGACCTTGGCCGCTCGACCACCGGCGAAGTGCTGCATGTGGACGCCGGCTTCCACATGATGGGCCTGGCCGACGATGCGGAGAGCGCGACGGCCTGAAGTGGATACCGGTTCGGGCGGCCGTCACGCTCTAAACTCTTGAAGATCGACCCTTTTTATCCGCTTCGAGGGACTCTACCTGAAGCGGAAAGGGTCTAGGGCCAGGCGCGTAGGCCATCATGAACCGGTACGCGGCGGCGCGGGCGATGGCGTCGATCTGCTCGGGCGACAGCAGTCGCGGCACGCCCAGCAGCCCGGCCATCTGGTAGGACCCGACCACCATGCCGCCGAAGAACTCCGCCGCCTGGGCCGGGTCGTCGATGGCCATCCGGCCGGCCGCGGCCTCCGCCGCCAGAAACGCCGCCAGTCGCGCCCGGCTGGCCTGCGTCCCGGCGTTGTATAGGGTCCGCGCCAGGTCCGGCGTCTCCACCGCGCCCTGGATCGCCAGCCGCATCAGGATCAGGCCGCGGGGGGCGGAGACCGATTGCAGCAGCGCCCGGGCGAAGTTCGCCAGGGCGATCTCCGGGTGTTCGGCCGCACCGGGCGTCTCCAGGGGGGCGGTGATCTCGGCCACCCGCCGCTGCGACAGGGCGGCGGCCAGCTCGGCCTTCGAACCATAGTGGTTGTAGATGGTCTGCTTGGACACGCACGCGCGGCGGGCGATCTCCTCCATCGGCGCGGCGAAGCCGCGTTCGGCGAAGACGTCGATGGCGGCGTCCAGGATCGCCTCGTTCTTGGCCAGGTCGATCTGGCCGGCGGTCCGGGCCATCAGTGATCTCCCCCGGCGCGGGACGACAGCGCGCCCGGCGGCTTGGCCGCCAGCAGCGGCAGCAGCGCGGCGACGATGCAGCCCGCGGTCAGCACCAGGAACGCGTCGGCGAAGGCCATCACGCTCGCTTCACGCCGCAGCAGCATGCCGATCGCCTTGCGGCCGGCGCCTTCGGGGTCCATCGCCCCGCCCTCCTGCATCATGGCCGATAGCCCGGCCATCATGTCCTGGGCGGCGAGGTTGGTGGGGTTGAGGCCGGCGGCCAGGTCGGCCAGGTGCACGGCGGTCATGTGCGTCAGGATGGTGCTGACGACCGCCAACCCGATCGCGCCGCCGACGTTGCGGAGCAGGTTCATCAGGCCCGAGGCGTCCTTCATCATGCCGGGCGGAAGGGTCGAGATGGAAAGCTGCGACGAGGCGACCATCGCGATCATCACGCCCACGCCGCGGATCGTCTGCAGCACGGCGAATTGGCTGAAGCCCCAGTCGTCGGTCACGCGGACGCCCAGGAACATGGCGTAGGCCGTCATGCCGAACCCCATCAGCACGGCCAGGCGCAGGTCGATGTACCGCACGACCCGGCCCACGATCGGCCCGGTCGCGAACATGACCAGCCCCGACACCAGCAGGGTGGTGCCCACCTCGGCCGCGGAGTAGCGACGGATCTGTCCCAGGAACAACGGCATGACGAACATGCCCCCGTAGAGGCTCAGGCCCGAGACCAGGTTCATCATCGAGCCGATGGCGAAGTTGCGGTCGCGGAAGGGGGCCAGCGAGACGATCGGCTGGCGATAGGTGAGCTGTCGCCAGACGAAGGCCACCCCCGCGATCACCGAGATCACGGAAAACCACAGGATGAGGTCGTCCTGGAACCAGCCGTCGCCGGCGCCCTCTTCCAGCACATATTGCATGGTCAGTACGCTGATGGTCATGGCCGCCAGGCCGAACCAGTCGATCCCCGTGGCCAGGCGCGGATCGCCCTTGTCGAAGTCGGCGTAGCGCCAGACCAGGAACATCACCAAGGCGCCGGGCGGCACATTGATGAAGAACAGCCACCGCCAGCTCAGCCATTCGGTCAGGTGGCCGCCCAGCGTCGGGCCGATCGTCGGCGCCAGCGTCACCACCATGCCGAAGATCACCTGGACCGTCACCCGGCGCTCGGGTGGGAAGACGGTCATCGCCGTGGCGAATCCCGCCGGGATCATCGCGCCGGCGGCCAGGCCCTGCAGCGCCCGCGTGAAGATCATCATCTCGATGCTGGAGGACAGCCCCGTGGCGATCGACGACAGGATGAAGCAGCCTACGGCGGTCACATAGACCGGCCGCGTTCCCCACATCTTGGTCAGGTAGGCGGTCAGCGGGATGATGACCACCTCGGCCAGCAGGTAGATCGTCTGCACCCAGCCGATCTCGTCGGCGTTTGCGCCGATGCCGGCCTGGATCGGGATCAGCGAGGCGGCGACGATCTGGATGTCCAGGATCGCCATGAACTGGCCCAGGATCATGCCGGCGAAGCCCAGATAGACCTTGGGCCAGTCGATCTCGTGCGCGGGGCCCAGCGAACTCACGAACGTCCCAAGGGAACCGCCCGGCGGGGGCGCCCTTGGACCGGGATCGAGGGCCGCCTCGGTCACGGGGGTCAGCGCTCCTGGGGCGCGCTGCGCGCTTCGGCGGCGTATTGCGGCGTGGGGCCGGCCTCGGCGAAGCTGGCGCCGGTGCGCTTGGTCACGTCGACCTTCACCTCTACCGACAGGCCCGGCCGCAGGCCCCCCGCCAGGGGCTCGGCGCGCTCGACGGCGATCTTCACGGGCAGGCGCTGGGCGATCTTGGTGAAATTCCCGACGGCGTTCTCCACCGGGATGAGGGCGAACTCCGAGCCGGTCGCCGGCGAGAAGCTGTCGACGCGGCCCTTGATCTTCTGCCCGCCGAAGGCGTCGGCGCGGATCTCCACCGGCTGGCCGATCCGCAGGCGCGACACCTGGGTCTCCTTGAAGTTGGCCACCACATAGGCCTCGCCCAGCGGCACGATGCTCATCAGCGCCGTCCCCGGGCGCACATACTGGCCCGGACGCACGGCGCGCGCGCCGACCACGCCGGACGCCGGCGCGCGGATTTCGGTGCGGGACAGGTCGATGCGCGCCCGATCGACCGCGGCGTGGGCGGCCTGGGCCTGGGCCTGGGTCTGGGCGCGGGCCGAGCCCAGCGACTGGGCGCTGCGCCGTTCGGCCTCGAGCGTGGCGCGCGCCTCGTTGACGCCGGCCGAGGCCTGGCTGGCGGCGGCGCGGGCGGTCTGCGCGCGCTGCGGCGAAACCCAGCCCTGCGTGGCGAGCGTGCCGTAGCGGTTCAGTTCCGCCTGGGCGAATTGCGACTGGGCGTGGGCGCTTTCGACGCCGGCGGCCTTCTGGGCGATCAGCGCCTGTTCGAGCGTCCGCTTGTCGTCGACCCCGCGGACCGCGGCGTCGAGCGCGGCGGCGGTCGCCTGGGCCTGGGCGAGCTGGGCCCGCAGCACCGCGTCGTCGATGCGCGCGACGACCTGGCCGGCGACGACGCGCTCATTGTCCTGGACCAGCACCTCGGAGATGTAGCCATCCACCTGGGGCGCGACCGAGACCTTGTCGGCCTGGACGAAGGCGTTGTCGGTGGTCTCGAACTTCTGCTTGTTCGTCCACCACATCACCCCCCCGGCGATCACCAGGGTTGCGGTGACGGCGCCGGCGATGATGGGAGCCAGGCGACTCTTCGGCGGACCGGCCATGTAGGAACCCCCCAGCACAGAAAATTGGACCGCAGGGTCCAATATAGCAGAGGTAGATAACCGACAGACCTTCGGCAACGGTTAAATGGACGCAGGAGTCCAAAAAACGGGTTCCAGGGACGCCGCGCCGTGGGGGGACTGGACGGGCCGGCGCCTTCGTCGGCATATCGGGCCATGAGCCTGGACCAGACCTTCGACGCGGACGTGGTGATCGCCGGCGCCGGCATGGCCGGCGCGACCCTGGCCCTGGCCCTGGCCCAGGCGGGCCTGAAGCCGGTGCTGGTCGACCCGGTGGTGTTCGAGGCCCAGGTCGCGCCCACCTTCGACGGCCGGGCCTCGGCCATCGCCTTCGCGGCCTTCCGGCAATGGCGCACCCTGGGCGCCGGCGCGGCGCTGGAGCCGCAGGCCCAGCGCATCGAGCAGATCCTGGTCACTGACGGGCGCGCCCCCGGCGCGGCCACCGGCGCCCCCTCCCCCTTCTACCTGCGCTTCGACGCCGCCGAGATCGCCGACCGCTGCGCGGGCGAGCCGCTGGGCTACATGCTGGAGAACCGGGTGATCCGCGCGGCCCTGGCCCAGGCTGTCCAGGCCGCCGGGATCGAGGTGCTGGCCCCGGCGCGGGTGACCGGCGTCGAGTTCGGCGCCCGCGCCGCGCGGGTGACCCTGGCCGATGGCCGCGTCCTGACCGCGCCGCTGGTGGTGGGCGCCGAGGGCCGCGGGTCGGTGGTGCGGACTCAGGCGGGCATCGGCGCCGTGGGCTGGGACTATCCGCAGTCCGGCGTGGTCGCCACCGTGCGGCTGGAGCGCCCGCACGAGGGCGTGGCGCATGAATACTTCCTGCCCGGCGGCCCCTTCGCCATCCTGCCGCTCACCGACGACCGGGCAAGCCTGGTGTGGACCGAGCGTCGGCCCCGCGCCGAAGCGCTGAAGGCGGCGAGTCCGCAGGCCTTCCACGCCCACCTCCAGCGCCGGTTCGGCGAGTTCCTGGGCCGCGCCACGGTCGAGGGGCCGGTGTTCATCTATCCGCTGGCGCTGCAGATGGCCGAGCGGCTGCATGCGCCGCGCGCGGCCCTGCTGGGCGACGCGGCCCATGGCGTCCACCCGATCGCCGGGCAAGGCCTGAACCTGGGGCTGAAGGGCGCCGCGGCCCTGGCCCAGACCCTGGTCGAGGCGGCGCGGCGGGGCGAGGACATCGGCTCCGAAGCGGTGCTGGAGCGCTATTCCCGCTGGCGGCGGTTCGACACCGCGATGCTGTCGGTGGGCATGGACGCCTTCGTCCACCTGTTTTCCAATGACAATCCGGCGATCCGGCTGGTGCGCGGCGCGGGCATGGCGGCGGTCAACCGCATCGGGCCGGCGCGGCGGATGTTCATGCAGGAAGCCGGCGGCGCCCTGGGCGACCTGCCCCGGCTGCTGCGGGGCGAGGCGCTCTAAACCCGGACCGGGAGCTAGTCTTCAAGCTCGCGGGCGTCCTCAGGCAGCATCACCGGCACGCCGTCGCGGATCGGATAGGCGAGCTTGGCGCCGCGGCTGATCAGTTCACCGGCGACGCGGTCATACTCCAGCGGCCCGTGGGTCATCGGGCAGACCAGCACCTCCAGCAGCCGGGGATCGACCTCCACCGGGCCGGCGGTCATGTCGTCCAGGGGAGCGTCGGCGGGGGGCGTGTCGGTCATGCGCGGGTCCTACTGCAACGAGCTCGGTTCGTCATCGCCGTCCTGCAGGGCGTCGATCTCCAGCAGGGCCGTGAGCGCGTTGAACCGCTCCAGCAGCCCGCGGGCTTCCAGCAAGGCCTGCTTCTCGGCCGGCTCGAAGGGCAGGCCCATGGACAGGCTGACGACCAGGGCCTCCACCGGGGCGCCGGAGGCGGTCTCCCAGTCGATATCCAGCTCGCGGTGGTTCAGGTAGCGTTTCAGCGCCTTGGCGAAGCGGTTGCGGTCCAGCTCCGGCGGCGGCTCGGCGTCGGAGGCCATGTCCCGCGCATAGGGTTCGAAGCGCGCCCGGATCTGGCGGTAGGGCGTGAGCGTCGACAGTTCCTCGCCGGTTTCGAAGCGGCAGATTCCGGTCAGGGTGATCAGGTAGCGTCCATCGGCGGTCTCGGCGAAGGAGGTGATCCGTCCGGCGCAGCCGATGGTCGCCAGGTTGGGCCGCGAGCGGTCGCTGCCCGGCTTGGTCTGCACCATGCCGATCATCCGGTCGCCGGCCATCACGTCGTCGATCATGTTCAGGTAGCGCGGCTCGAAGATCTGCAGCGGCAGGTCGCCGCCGGGCAGCAGCAGCGCCCCGTCCAGCGGGAAGATCGGGATCACCTGCGGCAGGTCCGCCGCCCGTCGATATCCGCCCGGCATGGCCCCGCCTTTCAGTTTCACGAGAAGAGGATCGCCGACAGCCGGCGCCGGCCCTGGCGGGAAACGTCGGAACTGAAGCCCGCCGCCTCGAAGGTGGTCAACAGCTGCCTGCGCGCGGCCCCCTCGTTCCACTCGAGGTCGCGCTCGAGGATGTGGAACAGGTGGTCGGCCGCCTCCTGCAGCCGGCCGTGGCCAGCCTCGGCCTTGGCCAGCTCGAAGCGCGCCTCATGGTCGTCGGGATTGGCGGCCAGCCGCTGCTCCAGGCCGGCGGTCTCGGAGGGCGCCTCCTGCGCCAGGGCCAGGGCCGCGCGCACGCTGTCCAGTTCGGGGTCCTTGGCGCCCTCGGGCGCCATGGCCATCACCTCGCCGGCGCGCTCGGCGTCGCCGCTGGCCAGGTAGACCCGGGCGAGGCCCGCGATGGCCTTGGGATTTTCCGGCTCATGGCGCAGGGCTTCGGCATAGGCCTGGGCCGCGCCGCCCGTGTCGCCCAGCTCCAGGGCCTCGCGCGCCACGTCGAGCAGCTCCTCGACCGGCGAGCCGCCGTCGCCCAGGGCCGCGCCGGCCTCGGTCAGGCGATCGACGAAGGCCTTCACCTGGCTATCGGGCAGGGCGCCCATGAAGCCGTCCACCGGCCGCCCGCCGACAAAGGCGAACACCGCCGGGATCGACTGGACGCGCAGCTGGCCCGCATAGGCGGGGTTCTTGTCGATATCGATCTTGACCAGCTTCACCTTGCCCTTGGCGGCCAGGACGGCCTTTTCCAGGGCCGGGCCGAGCTGCCGGCAGGGTCCGCACCAGGTGGCCCAGAAGTCGACGATCACCGGCGTGGTGTTGGAGGCCTCGATCACGTCGATGGCGAAGCTCGCGTCCGTGGCGTCCTTGATCAAATCGCCGGCCGGCGCCGCGGTGGTTTCCCCGATCAGAGTCATGGCAGTTATTCGTCCCTAGTACCGTCCGCTGAACGCTCAGCGTCGTAAGATGGTCCCGCGCCCGGCGGGCTTCAACGCTCGAAGGCGGTTTCCACCACCTGCAAGGCCGCGAAATCCACGACCAGCGGGACCACGCCCGCCGCCGCCAGGAACGCGCGAAAGCCCGCCTGGCTCACGGTGGTGGTCGCGGTGTTGGTCAGCGGATGGAAATTCAACTCCGGCGCCTCCGCCAGCACGCGGTCTAGCACGAAGGCGACCTCGCGCGCTCCGTCGTGCATCAGCGAAAATGCGGTGACCGAGCCGGGCGTGACGCCCAGCGCCGCCTCCATCAGGTCGGCGCTGCCGAAGGACAGCCGGGCCGAGCCGATGACCGGGTGCAGGCGCTTGAGGTCGATGACCGTGATGTCGGCCGCCGAGATCAGCCACAGGCGGCCCTTGGCGTCCTTCAGGAACAGGTTCTTGGTGTGGGCGCCGGGCAGGGCGCGCTTGATCGCCTCGCCCTCGTCCACGCGGAACACCGCCGGGTGGTCCAGGGTGGAATGGGCGATCCCGTGGTCGTCCAGGAACCGGGTCAGGTCGGCGCGGCTGGTCATGGCGCCTCAATAGCCGAACTGGACGAGAAGGCGACGGGGTGGCTAGAGGTCAGCGGTCGTTTCGCGCCGCCGCCGCTTTCCAAAGACAAGAGCCCGCCATGGACCTGGAGTGCTACCCCACCACCGAGCGCCCGCCGGAGATCGTGCCGGGCCGACCGCAGCGCGCCTGGATGGACCGGTTCGCCGACCGCCACCCCTACCGCTGCCTGCCGCTCTCCATGGCCAACACCTCGGGGTGGGAGATCCTCTGCCCGATGGCCTTCGCCCTGGAATGGAACGGCGGCGTCCGGCAGGAGGACATCAAGCTGCTGCCCGACCGGCCGCACCCGGATTTCCACCGCTTCGCGCAGTCGCACTTCAGCCACGGGGTGGTGACCTTCCATCCGGGCTACCTGTTCCGCACCCCGCCCGGCTGGTCGATGATGGCCCAGGGCCCGCCCAACCACGTCAAGGACGGGATCCAGCCCCTGGCCGGCCTGGTGGAGACCGACTGGCTGCCCTTCCCCTTCACCATGAACTGGCATTTCACCCGCCCGGGCCGCGTGCGGTTCGAGAAAGGCGAGCCGTTCTGCTTCGTCACGCTCGTGCAGGACAAGGCGCTGGCCGAGTTCCAGCCGGTCATCAAGTCCTTCGGCCGCAACCCCGAACTGCGCGACCAGTACGACGTCTGGGAGAAGCACCGCGCCGAGTTCAACCGCAAGATCTTCCGCCAGGACCCCGAGGCCACGCGGGCGGCCTGGCAGCGCTACTATTTCAAGGGCGAGTACCCGGAAGAGGTGGCGCCGGCCCCCGAGAGCCACGTCAACAAGCGCCGCCTCAAGACCCCGAAATTCATGGGCTGAGCCCGGCCCGCCGCCGCCGCGCGAAAAGGCGGGGTCAGGCGGCTTGCAAAGCCCTGGGGCGTCTGCCATAAGCCGCCTCTCGAAATTTCGGGGCGGCGACAGCCGATCTCGAGGAGCGCGGGCGTAGCTCAGTGGTAGAGCACAACCTTGCCAAGGTTGGGGTCGAGAGTTCGAATCTCTTCGCCCGCTCCAATTTTCCCTAGAAAATTGAAGCGATTGCCGTTCTCTAAGAGGTAACGGCAGCACGCTGCCGACCGCTCTATTGGACGGCCTCGTCGATTGGCCGACTGGCTGAACGGGAGTGCTGGGCCGTCGCTCGACAGGCGAAGAGAGAGGCGCTCACCGCGTCCCTGAGCTCTACTTGGCGCTTCCGAGCATCGGGGTGGACCATGCGCACGGCGAACCCGCGTTTTTGGCGCGAAAATAGGAGCCTGCGGGCGCGGAAGCTGCGCGAGCAAGACAAGCGCCTGAAACGCATGCAGCGGCGCTTCCGCAGTCTCGCACAACCGCGCTCCGTAGCTCGTCTGCTGGGCCTGGGCATCCTTACCTTCGCCATTGTCGTGATCGCGGGGCTTGCAGGGCCGGCCGTGCTCGCGTCGGTGCACGCGGCGGGCTGAGCCATCGCCTGACGGCGTCGAGCCCGCCAGCCCGGCCGCCCCCTGAGGCGGGACGTCGCAGATTCTGCGTCGAAGGCATTCCTTTACCCACCTGTATTTAGGTCACGGAACAAATGAGCCGGGGGCTGGGCCTTGATCAAAATTTTGACCTGCGTCGTCACCGAACACGACATCTGGACGGTGCTGGTGGCCGCCGTGGTCTGCCTCGGCGGATCGTTCACCAGCCTGCGGCTCTTCTCCCGCCTGAACGCGCAGAACCGGCCGATCGTCCAGGGCGCCTGGATGTTGCTGATCGGCATGGTGGCCGGCGCATCGGTCTGGGCGACCCACTTCATCGCCATGCTCGCCTATTCGCCCGGCGTGAAGTCGGGCTTCCTGCCGTCGGGCACCCTGTTGTCGCTGGTCATCGCGGTCCTGTTCATGGCCACGGCCTTCGGCGTCGCCTCGCGCCGCGACGGGATCCACCGGGTCGCCGGCGGCGCGCTGGCCGGGCTGGGCGTGGCGGCCATGCACTATACCGGCATGGCGGCCTATGTGGTGCAGGGCTACCTCGTCTGGGACCTGCCGACAGTTGCGGCGTCCGTGCTGCTGGGCGTCGGCGGCGCGGTGGCGACCATGCTGTTCGTCGACCGGTCCGTCACCCTGGGCCGCCAGGCGATCGGCGCGGGCCTGATGACCCTGGCCATCTGCGTGCTGCACTTCACCAGCATGGGGGCGATCACCGTCGTGCCTGATCCGGCGGTGGCCGCGCCGGTCCAGGCGCTGTCGTCCGGGGTGATGCTGGCCGGCGTCACCGCCATGGCCGGCCTGATCGTCATGATCGGCCTGGGCGTGGTGATGATCGAGGGCGGGGTCGTCCAGTCGGCGCTCGAACGCAGCCGCCGCCTGGCGGACGCGGCCTATGAGGGCATCGTCGTCGTGCAGGGCAATCGCATCACCGACGCCAACGCCGCCTTCTGCGGCTTCGCCGGGGCGTCCGTCGAGGTGCTGGCCGGCCATCAGCTCGACGGGGCGCTGCTGACCTTCGACGCCGACGATCCTGCGCCGTTCCACGAGCGGCGGGAGGGGCTGTTGCGGCCGCTGGGCGGCGGCGCGGCCATACCGGTCGAGGTGTTCGGCCGGCTGCTCGACGTGCGGCCCGACGGCGAGGTGGGCGACCACATCGTGCTGGCCGTGCGCGACCTGCGCGAACGCCGGCAGGCCGAGGAGAAGATCCGCCACCTGGCCGAACATGACGGCCTCACCGGCCTGGCCAACCGGGTGTCGCTGCAGGGCAAGCTTGCCGACGCCGTGACCCGGGTGCGGGTCACCGGCGAAAGCCTGGCGGTGATCTGCATCGACCTCGACCATTTCAAGGAAGCCAACGACAGCCACGGCCACCTGGCCGGCGACGCCATCCTCGGCGAAGTGGCCCAGCGCCTGCGCGCCGCCGTCACCGGCGCCTCCTTCGCGGCCCGGCTGGGCGGCGACGAGTTCGCCGTGGTGCAGATGGGCGGCGAGCAGCCGGCCGCGGCCGTGGAGCTGGCCCAGCAGCTGATGGAAGCCCTGAGCCGCCCGGCGATGTTCGAGGGCCAGGAGCTGGCGGTGGGCGCCAGCCTGGGCATCAGCCTGCATTCCGAGGACGGCGA
>Ga0307513_10003285_pt1 | contig 22017 bp, 17 predicted proteins | sample 15_EM_MG_FD_202174 | JGI IMG/M metagenome (GOLD analysis project Ga0307513, IMG submission 202174) | Populus trichocarpa ectomycorrhiza microbial communities from riparian zone in the Pacific Northwest, United States - 15_EM | ecosystem: Host-associated > Plants > Roots > Unclassified | place... | reverse complement strand
CTGGCAGCATATGATAGTGGTGTCCTGCCATACCGATCCGACGAATCGGGATTGACATCCCCTCGCTTCATAAGTATCTTCACCACGGCCTCATGCCCAGACCCGGCAGCATAAGATAGCGGTGTCCTGCCATACCGATCCGACGAATCGGGATTGACATCCCCTCGCTTCATAAGTATCTTCACCACGGCCTCATGCCCAGACCCGGCAGCATAAGATAGCGGTGTCCGGCCGTGCTTATTCGACGAATCGGGGTCGACGTCTACTCGCTCAAGGAGTACCTTCACCATGTCCTGATGTCCAGATTCGGCAGCATATGATAGCGGTGTCCTGCCATACCGATTCGACGAATCGGGATTGACATCCCCTCGCTTCATAAATATCTTCACCACGGCCTCATGCCCAGACCCGGCAGCATATAATAGCGGCGTCCGGCCATTCTCGTCCAATGAATCGGGGTCGACGTCTACTCGCTCAAGGAGTATCTTCACCATGTCCTGATGTCCAGATTCGGCAGCATAAGATAGCGGTGTCCTGCCATACCGATCCGACGAATCGGGGTCGACGTCTACTCGCTCAAGGAGTATCTTCACCATGTCCTGATGTCCAGATTCGGCAGCATATGATAGCGGTGTCCGGCCATCCTTATCAGACCAACAGGGATTAACATCCGCTCGCGCTAGCAGTAGCCTCACTACTTCTTCCCGCCCGGCCTTTGCAGCATATGTGAGTGGTGTTTGGCCCTGCATATCCGATAAACCAGGATCGACATCTTCCTGCTCAAGAAGTAGCTTCGCGAGGGGGTAGTTCCCGTATTTAATAGCCCACATTAATGGCGTTGCGCCGCTCCAGTCACGCACATTCAAGTCCCATCTTTCCATATTCACCATGTCAATTGCGACTTCGGTAATCCCCATGTATGAGATACAGTGCAGTCCAGTAAACCCCCGAAAATCAAGACGCCTGCCATCGTGGCTATCCCACCTAGGCAAGTATTCAAAATCTAGTTCACGGAGGAGGATGCCAACCGATATGTGGTCCGCGTCTCGCTGAAGAAGCCGTAATGCAAGGTGTTTCACGCCTTCCGTCATCTGCTGCCTAGCGTGGAACCCCCAGTGACATGAAGCATAGTGGAGAAACGGTGCTGTCGATGGGACGGTATCGAGAGTAGTCGTAAGCCCACAGATGGAGCGAAAATTTAAATATGTGAGGCATGTTTCAGCCATCATGGAGTGAGGTGTGATGAACCAGTTGGGCTGTGCTGCAAGATATTCGTGGAGCGTGAAATGTATGAGACGGACAGTCGACGCCTGCTCATCAACCGTAACAAGCCCTAAAGTGCAGCTCAACAGGGTCCTTACCGATGGGACATTTCGGACATTGAGTTCTGTAGCCCCTGCTTCCACCGCCAAGGCATGACATAGCTCCTCTACTTTTAGCAGCCGTTCGGAATGCGAAACCCACATCAGTGCTTCCATTCCAAGCTTCACCCGGCCCCTCTTCTGCTCTCCTATGCGGATCAATGTTGTGTTGTACGCATCATCCAAACCAAAGCTATTGGCCATCTGATGAAGCGTTTGTCTTCTCTGATGTATTGTCGCATCTTCCAGAACAGCATCCATAATAAGAGAAACAACAAGAAACCTAGAGCCCACTATTAGCAGATAACCTTGAATTCACTATCTACAGATATCACATACGTCCCACAGATCTTGTCCGGAATAATTCTAAGGATATCGGCCTCCAATTCCGCATCCATTGCATCCAGCTCCGGATCCCTTTTCAACCTCATTGTAATATATTCCTGAATATCCTCCTTAGTGGGCTTTATGGGGGTTAGGTCGGGATATCCGGGGAAATATTTCTTCACTTCGTCTCGCACGTGTAGCCTCCCGGTAATGAAGAGTCGAATGTTTGGGCACTCCCGGACAATGTGTTGTAAAGAGTCCCAAAGCTCTGGCCGATGTTTGGTGGGAAACTCATCTAAAGCGTCAATGCAGATAAATCCCCGTCGCAGAGATGAGGCAGACTTGACGAGCATTCTGCGGATTTCCCTGAGCCGGGGAGCCCGGCCGTTTACTTGTCTCTTGGCTCGCTTAAAGGCCTCAGTTATCTCTTGCGGCATCGATCCTGCCCCAGTGACAAGTTGCTTCAAGAGAGCCGCCAGCATACTAGTCGCAGATTGCTCGTTATATACATGGAAGTCGCAGTACACACAAGCGACGGCCACATTAGTCCCACCAATAGAATCGCACAGTGTATCTATTATAAGAGAGCTAGTGCTTACGAACTTAGCTTTGCACGCCATTTTAGTAGAGCTAGTTTCACGCACCTCAGATATGTCTTCCCCACCCCTGGATCTCCGTAACAGAATAACACGGGATGGATGGCCCGATCATCACTTGTATGCCATTTCTTAAACTCGCTCGTTCGGAGAAGCCAGTCTCCTACTCCGTCCACCCGGCGCTCACGCACAGCATGATGCCTTTCCCGTGGTGCCATGGGGGACAGCCATTCTAGAATCTGGCCCTTCTCGTCCGACGCCGATATCTCGCGGATGTCCCGGGCCTTCTTATAACTGTCGGTCACATTACCAACGTTTCTGTTTATGGTATTGGTAGGATTTTGATGTGCCGCTAAGCCCATCTCGTCTTGACTATCGTTCTTCTTGTTGTTGTTGATGGTGCTGTTCGTGGGCCAAAAGAGGGGGTAAGAGAGATGGAGGGGGTTTTTTCTTGGGAGGGCTGGGAAAACCGTCGGAGAAGCTGAGAAATTGGGGCTCCGCAGGCTCTGCGCGGTGCGAAGGCCCTGCTCCTACGTAGTTGCTTTTTCCAGACCGAGTTGCCAGGCTAGGCTGCAAGGGTAATTTGGGAGCGGCTGGCGGTAGCACGAGCGGTGACCCTAGTGCGCTTGTTGCACTTCTCCTTCCAAAGACGCGATCCACACTCTATTTCGTTATACACCCTCTTCCTTTCACGCCCCGCCTTCTCTCGACACCCTACCGTAGTATACTATGATATTGTGCTGTACCGTATCATTCCCGATCGTTTTCTACGGCAAATAAAAAAACACGCAGAATCAAAAGAGGAGAACTACACTTTTATTGTAAGTCACTTATCGGTAGTGCTACAGTAGCGCCTTTCTTGTTCCATCAAGCTCGACATGATACTTGGGGGGTAATTAGGGACTGGAAGACTATCTCTGCTGATCCCATACAATTCCCTATAGCGACAAAGGCTGCCTTTCCTATTTTTAAGGACCCAATATATTCCCGGGAATCCAAAACCGACCCTCCCTACTTTTTGGTGGGAAAAACTTGCTAATGCCAGTATTCTATGCGGGAAAGGATAGGTGTGTCCGACCGCTATCTAAATATGGTCGCTTCACTACACTCCCCACCCTCTCCTCGGCAATAAATGATAGAGGTATCAGGCTATCTTTATCCAGTGAATCGGGATCGATATTCTCTCATCCGGGAAGTAGCATCACAACACCTTCCTGCTTTGCCTCTACAGGAAACATCTCGTATGATATCGGTGTTCGGTTATCTCTATTTGACGAATCCTCACTCCATAGTAGCTTCACCCCACTCCGCTCCCCACGCTAGGCATCAAATGATATGCGGTGTTGGGACATGATCCAATGAATCGGAATTAACATCCCCGCGTTCAAGAAGCAAACTTGGTACCCGTCCTCTCTGTACCCTAGTCTCAGCAGCATAGCTGTAGGGGTGTCCGGCCATTTTAGACGTGGATCGACAGCGAGGGCAACCAAACGAAGCACCAAGAGTTCCCACAACAAAAACACGATCGCGCAACTCAGGGGGGGGTGAAATACTCTTGGTTCAACAACCTCATCTCTTACTAACTAACGGTCAAGACAGGAATATCTATATCAACCACAACAAAGTCCCCCATCCTCTCATGGATCACCACACATGCCCATGCTATTGAACATATATCTCCCCTTCCCCTTGCTCACTCCCGTGCTAACAGAGGAAAGACAAAGACTCCCAATGCCCATAACCTCCGAGCATCCAACCCTTACAGCTTTCTTACCCATTTATTGGCGCTTCCCTACAGCTTTCCCGCCTTCGTTCCAGCGGATTCATCGATCCAAACTCAAGCGCATTCCCGGAGCCGAAATGCTTTCCCGAAAGCCAAAGTGTTAGATATTAGGTTAGCAGTAGGTACGGGTACTCACATGTGTTGGGGTCGAGTAGTAGGGTTAGTAGAACCGGTTGTTGGCTCTTGGCGGTCATGTATCTATATATACCTTCGGTCATAGATAAGGAAATACACTAAGTCATTCTTCCACCACCACCACGTTCCTAAACAAAGCATATGCCCGAAGCCAAGAGCGTTCTCAGAAAAACGACCATCACGAGAGCATGCCAAACAGCATCTCACGACTTCAAACAGGCCGGCCATAGCTATTTCGGTGAATCGGGATTGACAGACCCCCCGTTCCAGGACTGGTGTCAAGCCCTTTCTGATAAAATGGGATCGACATCTCTCTTCTCAAGAAGTAGCTTTGTGAGCGCAATTCTTATATTTAGCAGCATTTTAACGGCCTTTCACCATAAGTGTTGCACCCGCCCAAATCGAATCCTCCCATATTCACCATGTCGATTGAAATTTGGGTACTCCCCATGTAAGTGATGCGGGTAGGATAGTAAATCCACCAAGATCTTGATTTATTTCTCCATTTGCAACCATCCAGCCAGCGCAAGAAGTAAGCACCCAGGTCAGGCGCCCGGATGGTGGCCGATATGTTGGTTTCGCATCTGGTTGAATACGCAGTAATGCAAGTTATTTCATGCCTGCCACCCTCTCCTCTGCCTAGCACAGAACTAGTAACATTGAGAATATCGGAGAAATAAGGTTACCGCTGGGATATTATCGAGAACAGTTGAAAGATCGCCGGGAGGTTTAAATAGGTGAGGCATATTTTAGCCGTGATGGACACGATCAGATCACGATCGAGTTTTGTTCGACCACAGTATGCTCGCGTAAACTCGGTCATAATGGATCACTCATCCTTCGGTTCCTTATGCCTGTCAAAAATTGGATGATTGTGGTTGTGCAGCAGAATATTTTGATCAAGTTCTCTAGCTAGCTAAGCGGAACAACGGTATACATATACCCTATCGGGATGGCGCAAGCCATGATCTGGAATACACACTTCTATGCACGCTCCCATATACGCAGTAGTAAGTAGGAAGCCCAAGCAATTCTCTCGCCATACCTCCATCCGGAGGACCATTTCTCAAAAATGCCTATCAAAGCCCGGTTCGGTTTAGCGGCTGATGAATTGCTGGGCGTGGAAGGAGAGAGATTGCAGGGCAGAGGGTGAATGTGCTGAAGAAAGCGATGAGCAAGAAAACTAAGTTATGGATTAATTGTGTTGGAAATCGCGGTCGTGCTGATATTAGCTGTTCGTATATGGTTTCTTCGTCCTCTCAAATATGGTTTCTTTCTCCTCCCAAATTTTTCTTTCACCTCTTTATGTTTTCATACTCGTTACTAGTTGGAAGTCTACTGTGCGTTCTTTCATTGTTCCTTTTGTTCCTTTCAGGACACTCCTTTGATAGTCTTTGTTTTTCCTTGTTGAGAAGATGCGTTGGTAATGGCTGGGCTCAACTGTTGTACTATATAGCTGGGCTATGTCTTTCTTATTATTTGATTGATGAGCGTTGTCACAATAAGAGATCTCGACTACTTTCTATTATCACTGCTTCGTCCAAGTTCCGATCGCATATTGCAACATTAGCTGTTAGTCTAGTCACGAGTGATACATCGTGATCTCAAGGGTTGTCTCCACACCTATTGCTAGACCCCCCTCCTTTTCTTCATTTATTCTTCTCTCTTCTTCTCTTAATTTCTTTCTTATCTTTCTACAAGCAACACAAGTTACTCGCTGTCCTTGGTGACCACTCTCCCCTCATCAACTTATGATACCACCCGATTCCACCTGTTTGCGCGTGATGCCACTCAATAATTTTTTGGCAAAATGGCATTTCTTATGCCCACCTGTAGCTGACCGGATACAGGATACGGGATATGCGATATGAAAAGTAGGAAACGCGATTACTGCGAAACCAAAAACCAAGGGCCATTGTTCAATGATATTCTGATACGTGAAGTGGTCCGAATGATACTCAAAGGAAGTCGATGATAATCCCAAATCATACACCAGCAGAAGTCATGGTCAATCACCCGATCTTGATCTGCCTCTTTCTTGATCGTTCAATCATTTGTTCCTCCGAATCAGATCATGATCAAGCACGACCCTTGCAATCTGTCCGACTATGCTCATATCCACCACTGATTTCAGACTGAAGTGTGATGAACAAAATGGCGCTGTGTAACAAGATACCCTTAAAGTGTTAACCTAAGGGGTGGACAGTTGATACTTACTAACCAATTGTAGCAAGCCTTAGAGAGTAACTCAGCAAGGTCCTTATCAACGGGGCAATACCGAACTGGGTCTGCAGTTCTTGCTTTCACCGCTAATGCATGGGACAGCTCCTCTACTTCTAACAACCGTTTGGAGCTTGAACTCCAGAATAACGCCTTCATTGTGAGCTTCGCTTTGTTTCCTTTCTCATGTTACCCAATGGTTTGCTCTATGGGTCATGTAAATCACAGCGACTGGTCACTTTATGAAGGATTTGTCTTCTCTGATGTATTGTAGCACCTTCCAGAATTATATCCATAACAAGGGAGACGAGAGGAAACTCAGGGACCATTGCCACCCTTTGACCTTAAATTCACTACCTACAGATGTTACATATGACCTCGAGATCTTATCCGGAATAACTCCAAAAATATCCTCTCTAATTCCTTATCCCTTGCATCTAGTTCTGAGCGCATTTTCAGCATTGTAGTGAGGTATCCCTCAAGGTTTCTCAAGTAATCTTTAAGTGAGCTATGCCTGTCTGTTCGGGGGATGTTTCTTCAGCTCCTCGGTAGTAAATAGCCGGGTGCCTCGACACTCCCGGATAATGTGGAAGGAATCTACCCTATACCAGCCCATCCCTAGCTCTCCCTCTCGAATACCCCATTAATTAACTGGGTAAACCGGAAATGGCGCTGAAGCAACCAAATAAAGTATGGCATAGGGTGTTGTTTCTACCAATGTTTTTACTTTTCCGGGGGAAATAGTTTCCTGTTGAGGTCCGCTCTCACTCGCCTATTGAGCCACAGGATCATCAGAATCTAACCCTAGTGGGCAACTCTCTTGCGAATCTCACTCGCGTATTCTAGTAAAATTTGTGACTGCCCAGCGCCATTTCTAGTTTACCCAGTTAATGCGGTATGATCTATGAATGTTTTTTCAATTCCTTCTCTTGGAGAGGGCGGGCGCATGGTGAAAACTGACCCCGCGCCCCCAGTTTTCCCCGTACTAGATAGATACCCGTAGAAACTCGAATAAATGGACCATGTGCTAAGTAGTTTGAAATTTCTTCCTCTGGAAAAGGGGCGAAAAACACAAAAAATCTGCCCCCCCTAGACAAACAAAAAAGAAAAAAAAAAACCACGAGAGCTGACTAAGAGTGGCAACCTCAAAGTCCTAGCACAAGATCCGATTATTCGGGTTCCTAGGGTAGCATAATACTCCTCCCACGGAAGTATTCGAAAATACGAGTTTTGAGTTTGTATGGGCACCTAGACAATCGCAGGGGTTTTCACATGCAAGTATTTTTTTTAATCGCTACTTCCGGGGTAATTCTTGCCTGGGACGAGTAAAATTATTTGAAGCTGAGACAAAAGAGCCACACCTTACCGGCAAAGCCAACTCCAACGCCCTAGTGAATCTCAAGAGCCCTCACGGAACTACTAGTACGGTACTGCTGGTTGTCGGGCTGAAATATTCGGACCTCTCAGCGACGGCTACCCTCCCGGGACTAATTTATAAGAAGAAACAATTCAATTGAGCCATCTAGGCATATAAATGGTAAGATGTAGCCGATTCGCCCAACCCTAAAGCTGGCATCATACCATCCATCCTTGCGTTCTTCAGAATAATGATATTAAAAAATTCTCACACCCATGCTAACTACCATTAATGGCATCATCCACCGCCATTATCGAACTGAGAAAAGAAAGCTGCTGATGTTCTCACACCCGTATTCAGTGCCACCAATAGCATCACCCACCGCCATTATCCAACAGAGAAAGAGTGAAAGCTTCTATGTTTACATGTTGAAGAAAACAATGAAAAACGCAATCCCGAATCCTCCGAGCCATCCTGCTGGGTTTAGGGCACTGCTTCCGCTTAACGGTATTACTGCCATAGAGCTGGTAGCATTCTTCGAGGACACGGTGCTGTTCGAAGAATATCCGCCTGTCGCAGTGGGGGGATATACGGGCTTTGAGCTCGACCCAATTGGCATTGTGGGGTAAGGGTTGGCGAGAGCAGTGGTTGAGGTGGTGGGCTTGGGGATGGTTGGAATCGTGGTGGAGGCGACGACGGGGGTAGTGCCTGGGGTCATAACCTTAGAGGTCGAAGGAACCAGTACTGTGTTTGAGTCGACCTTTAGACAGGGCTGATTCGGGCCAACGCAAGCGTATCCTGCGTCACAGCATGAATCATAACATTTGGTCGATCCCGCTCCGCACGGCTTCATACATTTTGACGTCCCGACTTCGCATTGAGTTCCGGTCTCACAGCAGCCCAAACCATCCGCGCACTGATAAAACCCAGTATCGCAGGTATAAATTGTAGAGCCTTGCCGTTTCCCAAGTCCGGGATTGCCGTTTGCGACGAAGGCACGGTTGAAAAGGGGGAAGCTCATGTCTTCCGCTACCGATTGGCCAACCGTGAGGGCTGCAAGAAAGAATAGAGATAGTTGCGAAAAGTTCTTCATCGTGCTTTGTCTGTGGTGGTGGTGGTGGTGGTGGTGGTGATGGCGGTAGTCTATGGGGTCTATTGAGGTCTATTAAGGTCTATCGAGGTCGTCGGGACTGACAATGGTAAGAAGTAGGGACTGACAATGGTGAGTGAGAGTAAGGACAGAGATGAGGGCGAGAAGAAGGGGGGGGGGGTCGCGATATAAGTATCACTTCTCCTACTGCAGCGGGCGTCTGGGAGGCACGCCAAGAGTGCCCTCGTATTGTGTACCATACCCCTTTTCGGCGTGAACCTTGCGGCTATAACGCTCATTCTGGTACAAGGAGGAGATAACCCGGCAGGGGAGCACTCTTTGTTGGCCAATGGCCGCCGTGTAGAGCACGGTACTCGAGTACTAGCAGAATTCGAGGCCCAGGAATCCCTCTCTACCCCCGGGATCACCAGGACTCCTCTCTTACCCAAGTACCCGACGGCAGATACCGGTAAGACTTTCGGCTTAAAGCCACAGGATGCATTTCAGATCATAAAGTAACCCCTTGCCGTTCATCCAACCGGACAAACCAACAACGGGAACCGCCCCCATAACACGCTCCCTGGTTTCGGGGACCTAATGAGTCGACTGCTTAGACTTTACTTGACAATACCTTACAGTACGCAAACTGTTCTTCCCTATTGATCTTATCACATAGTGTAACATTGGCACGCTATCCCAGATTACCTCCATGAACCATGATCGCGGTATTGTACTCGGGGGGTGCGTTAAGTCGGGCGACACCCATATAAAGTAACTGAGGTACTAGTGCCGGTAAAACAAAAGTGCGTACCAAACTCAGAGAACACTAAAAACGCCTTGAAGGGTTGCGGAACGGTGAGTCCACAAGTACTTGTAACTCCTCAATCAACATATGGTATTTTGTACCCCATACCGTGCTCGGGTGGGGAGTTGCTTGCTTTTGCATGCGGGACCGGTATCTGCCCTTGAGGCTCAGATACAGTACGGTAATTGTTATTGTTGAAAATGTGCTTGAGTGCCTCGCCCCGTAGCATGTGGCTTTTAGGTCCCTGAAATTTTAATTACAGTACCGGAATCGCGAGAATTACTCCACAAAGCTTACTTCTATCTGGAATGCACTAGTGCTCGAGTACGTGTACTCGCACAAGTGATAAAATCTCTTGCATGTCAAACTGTGACCAGCGGGTAATAGCATCTCGAGCTCGGGGTTTAACCGTCAGCCACCCGGGCGACCATGCAGTTGTGCAGATACGAGTACAAGTTAGTGGCGGCACAAGAGAATTAAGGGGTATTTGGTTGATTAAATATAAGCGAACACCTTGTTGGGATTCCGGCATGGGGATTAGCGTTGTTGGAACTTGAAGTGCCTTGTGCCATGCGAATGTGCCCGGCACGGCACTACAAAATGCCAGAGTGTGGTGAGATTAGCTGATGGCACTACCTGGTACAATTCAATTGTTGTGGGCTGGTTTCTGATATTGGGGAAGCAAATATTGGTGTTCTTTCGCACAGTGAGAACTTAGAAGGATGGGAACTGGGGGATATTCAATATGGATTGGGCTTGTAGATAGTTGCTTTGTTATTACTTAAGGACTCGTTTTATTTGATAGATCGCCTAGGCACTACTGTACTCGTACTGGAATATAGTGCCGTGCCAGGCACATCGATTGGAAGCAATGGCGCAAACTCTCGCGACTTAGTGCCAACAACGCTAATGGGAATACTGAGTACGAGTACTCGAACAAGCGGTTAGGGCTCTCCTTTGGAGTTGATGGTGCATTGGTGCGGTTCACTTGCTGTTGCTACTCTGGGTTACAGGTTGCGGTGGGTACAGTCTTCACCGTACCCACGACGGAACTGGGCGGGCGTCGAACGGGGATTAATTACCAATAATTTTCATAACCCCAACCTTGACGATTTCCTTTTTTTGCGCACCAAATACCCCTGTTCGTCGCCGCCCAGTTTCCTCGTGGGTACGGTGAAGACTGTACTCGAGTACTCGAGTACTCGGGGGGTGTGCATGGGTGATCGGCTGGACAGGGGTTAGAAAATGTCTGTACAAGTATCAGCATACATTTTCTAACCCCTATCCGTCCGATCACCCATTTCCACCACCGAGTACTTGTAAATGGGATTCTAAATTGGATTCGAAAGGACCCTGCATCTGATGCGAAAGCTTATCTTGCGGTGGTATGTATAGGGGTTATCATGACTTTTGTTCTCCACCGATAGGGTGGGCAGATGTTGGACAGAAAATAGGTTGGGGTTTTAATCACTATATCATGACAATACACTTACAGTAGTTTACTAAAAAATGAATTCTGCGGGCTTTGTTCGAGGTATCGTAAAAACTAGAATAAAAATTGGGAATCTCGCTGGGACATCTAGGTTGCCTCTCCTTCCGCCGTAAAGGCCTGTTGTATTTTCTTTTTCACACACCTTAACTGCAGAACAAAGAGAGAATCTTCTTTTCTCCCCTTAATCTAAAGGGAATTCTAAGCATCACTAATTGTTCCACAACAATCAGAGATTGGAGCAGGGGCGGAGGCAATGAACAGGAGGGTCCGACGTGCAGGGAAAAAGGGGGTTATGCTACAAGTACAAGTAGATCTTGGCGTTGAGTACCACCAAGTGTTCGCTGATGTGTCTGCGCAGGGCAATGTGGCAATGAAGGGGGGGGGGGGTTCGATCAAAAAATGATCGAAGGCTAGGAGCGCGGTTTTTCGAACCGGGGGGTTATAAGATAGAACCCCTTCTAACAAATCGGTAAACCATGATATCTAAAGTCAGTTGGAAGCAAAGAAACAAATGAAATGATAGGAAAAGAGGGCAGAATGTAGCAGAAAAAGCAAATAAACTAGAACTGGCACTCCACTTCCCCAGCCTCTGAGAAATAAATACTCGCCTACCGGTATCTGGGTTAAAGGTAGGAATTCCCATAAGAGTCCCTGCTATTTTTGCTTACTAAGACATTAAAGAACCCCCCCCTTCAATCCCCATTTTCAGAAGCCCCGATTCAAACCCCCCCTTTCTAACCCCCCGGGTTCGATCATCAAAGGCCTTCTTTGCAACACTGGCGCAGGGTGATTGATTTTGGCTCCAGGTTGGAACTGAGTGGGGGGTACTCTCGGGTACAGTACCGGGGACGGTATGAATTCCATACTCGAGTATACAGTCTTTCATGGGGTCGTGACGAATATCAGGAGGTGAAGAACAAGGATCAGTAGAAGGTCTTTGTTTTGTTACCCTACTTTGGCGAATTCGATTTTTTGTTGCCAAATACCCCTGTTCGTCACCTCCTGATATTCGTCACGACCCCATGAGAGACTATACTCGAGTACCGGTGCTCGGACCAGCACAAGCAATCGAATCATCAGATCTTGTGTTAGGACGTCGGAGCTTGTCTTAGTTAGAAACGTCTGGTATTTTTCTTTTCTTTTTTGTGTTGTGTGCCGAGGAGGACTGATTTTTTGGGATGTTTTTCCCTTTTTCAGAGGGGTTTTCCGACTACCTAGTAGATGGTCCAATTATTCGAGTCCTTACCGTGTTTACCTACAAGTAGATAGGCCAGGAGCGACGGAAGGGAAATGTGTAACACTCCCAGCCGTCCCTGAAGAGTGGCTTGCCTGCAGGCGTTCGGTCCGTTGTGGTTCAGGACTTGACAGCAGTCAGGGTGCCGACTTTCGACCAGTTGAAAGAAGGTCAAAATAAGGGGAGAGGTTACACAGGTCCCCCGAGCGGCTTCTCCCACCATACCGGTACTGTCCTAAATTTGAGCATCACAAGGGGGTAGTACTCGAGTGGTACTCGAGCATAGCGCAACGACGGTAAATTGGGATATCAAACGGATCTACAGTATTCCTATTGATGATAATGAAAGACAAAAACAGGGTCTCTCTCTCACTACCGTTTATTTTGTAAGAATCGGAATCACGTTAGTGCTCACTAAAGAGAGAGTGTGGTGATGATGCCTGTTGCCGGTCGCGGTTTCCCACATTCGCTCTTCGTGGAGAGATCTTTTATTTTTCTAGCTTTCTATTGCTTGATGCTTACTCAAGCCAAAGGTTTCTCAACTATATCAATTGAGGCATGTGGTACAATATGATTATGCAATTCTGATAAATTTTAGGAATTATCCTCTTAAACTCTTTGACCAGAAGGTGGTGAGTTCTGGAAGTGATAATTCTTAGCCTTCCTAGAATGGTTAGAGTTTTGGAAATACTCTTCATTGGAACAGGTTACATTAGTAAAAAAAGATAAGACATCAAGTACAATAGTTTTTTATCTTGACTCACAGAGTTGAAACTCTGCGTTATGTGTATTCTGTAGGTCTTGTTCTTAAGAGCCATATCAGATTGTGTCTGGTCCGTCAGGAGAGTATCCACTATATGTTGTTCGGTCTGAATACATTGAACTTAGCAATCCTGCCTTCAATGTATCAGGACTTATACCTTAACACATCAGCAAAAAAAGTATCTTGCATTCTGTCTCTCCCTACTCAACCTATGCATCAGACGTTCCAGGCACTTATAATGTAAACTTCAGTTCTGGGTACGTCTGCCTGTGCTCATTCCGTCAGGAAATGAACCACAAGCGCAGCCCCTCCTCCTCCACCCGCTGATCCTACCCCGGCTTCTCCAATATTCGGCTGACGTTCCCCCCCTTTTGCACTTTCGTGTGGCTCTATCCTCAGCTCTCCACATCCTATCTCGTCAACTCAATGCCTCTTGCTGTTTCCCAACCCTCTTACAGTCTGCTCGCTGGCTCCCATCGTCTTCCTCTGCCTCTTACAGTCTGCTCACGGGCTCCCACCATCTTCCCCCGCTTCTAGCAGCCGCCCGGCCTCATTCCTGTGCCTGTCAACCTACAGCTGCCTGCTGGATGACTTACCCAAGCCTGTGCAGTTTATAACCATCTGCCTTACACATTCCCATGCCCTCTGAACCTACAATTGCCTACTAGATGTCTTATTCATACTTGAGTAGCTTATAACCATCTGCGCAATTCATTCTCATGCCTTTCCTCCCTACTGGGCCGCATACCACTATTGTTGCACCATTCCTGACGCTTTTAGCATGTGTAATTTAATTTAATTTTATTACAAATATATACACGATCAACGAGTGGTGATAAAACTATTCTCCCTAGCCTCTCCATTAGTTTCTTCAACATGTGATTTCGCCTGCACAGGGTCTTGGATCTGGGCTGCACCAACCAGTGTTCCCAGATTTGGCCCTCGTTCTTGCTACGGCTGGTGCTGACCATGACCTCCTCCTGTCTCCAATGAGGCAGCCAGCAGCCTCCAATTCATCCAGCTTCGTATCACTACCAAACTCCTGCCTCAATGTGTTTTTATCATTGTCATATCCCGCAGTGCTCGCCACCCGCTCTCCTGGCTCCTTCACGATTCTGGCATCCAATGTCGTCCTTATCTTGTGGATTGTTCGATGTTGCCAAACTCTTCCTGTTGTGCCCCACGATTGTGTCTGAGATTCAAGTTCCAGCAGGGCAATCTATCGATTAGCTGACCTTTCACCCAACGTGAGTACTTGCTGTTGTCAAAAGTGTTCAGATGTCCAGGCCGTCAGGGGATTCCAACACTTTCAAAACCTGCTAGTACCCATTGTTTTTCTTACCCTCTGAAGAGATCCTTGTGAAATCCAGATTATCAATACAGATCCAAGTCTGCCAATATCGTAGTGAATAACATAATATGGCGGCTGTCAGACAGATAAAGGAGCAATTGATCTTATCTAGAAAACCCTCATCCCTCATGCATTTCCTTTTTAGGTCAAAGTAATATTGAGCAAATATCACATTCGAAATCTGGGGTGCTAGGAACCAAAGAGAAATTGGTTGTCCACTGGATTAGATCTATTTAGTCTTACTCAGATTAGAAAAAATTCCGACAAATGTCAAAATGATAGCTCATATCTGCCCAGGGGGCAAATCAATCTATCTTCTGCCAGTAGGTATTCCACCTTTTGTGTGGAGGCTGTAGGATCCTCAATATTGAGCTTATAGAGTTCTGTTATAGCGTTCTTTGCGGTATGCAGATACCGAGATCTGCATTCACTGTTCTTTGCCCAGATCTGCAAATCACATCAGCAAAAAAACATTTTTCACCGGACATATTGAGCCCACATCAGCAAAAAAACTGTTTACTTCAAAGGCAGAGGGCCGGTGTCTGGACAGCGTGCGTCCACCCCATTCGTTCCGTACGTCCTGAACGTCCGCGTTTGAGTCCTGTGCGTCCTGTAGGTCCTGAACGTCCAGGCATCCTACAATTGCACGTCCTGTTCCTGGTGCCTCCCAACGCTCTTGTTCCTGTCCTCACCACCCAGCGCACTTGTCAAGGTCTGATTCCGTCGGAACACCCACCTTCAGTCTCTTCTGGCCTCGGAGTCTCTGGAGTATACCTGTCAGATTCTGGGACCCCGATGGCCTAGATTCGTCCGGCGACACCCCATAACTCTTGCAACACCCTACCGACACCCTACGTAGACTCCTCCCCTCGTTGGCACACTGCTGGCACCCTTTGCGGACCCTTACCCTCGTCCGCACCCTGCCAGTACCCTTGGCAGACTCCTACCCTCCTCCGTACCCTGCCGTCATCCTTCGTAGACTTCTACCCTTGTCCGCACCATGCCGGCCCCACTACGCCGAAGCGTACCTTCCTCCGCTTTCACCCGCTCGATTTCTAGCATAGCCTGTATATCATTTTATATATTTCATTAAGGGTGGTCTGCTACACCCTCGTGGCTGAGTTGAATCTGGGCACCTGGATGGGAATTGCCATATCACCCGTCCGGCTTCAACTCGGCCACGTGCGTATTATACACAATTCTGTAGCCTAATCCATAACATATTTCACACATCCGCCCTACTCTCACGGCCGAGTTGAATCTGGGCACCTGGGTGGCAATTGCCATCTTAAGCGTCCGGCTTCAACTCGGCCGTGTGCATATTATACACAATCCAGTAGTATAGAATAATCTAATATATTTCATTAAATGTTTGTTGATCAATCCTGTGATTTACTATCCATTGGCCCTCCCCAGTGGGAATTACATGTGCCTGTCCAATCACTATTCCAATATCAACTATTCATATCTCTTGACCACTACGCTGTTTCCCGACTCGTATATGTCCGCTTGTGAGATGGAATCTACGAGAATTGATCAGATCGAGTACCCAAAGTAGTGGTAGGCCCCGGACAACAGCGGCCTCGCTGAAGATGTTTCTTATCTTAAAAAGAGCTAACAATTGTGCCACCCTGAGCTCCCGAAGATCTCTATTACTATCCTCTTCCCCCGCCTGGATCCATACCCAATCATTTCTGGGACCACCGCTATGGAAAGCCATTGATCCGGTGCTACAGGCTCGGTAAATCTGGAAAACGTCCGTTTCCTCAAAGTCAGTGACCGGAATTGCAAGGTGCGTAAATTGCTCTACAGGAAGTAACCCCAGTTCGGTAGGGTCACAAGACAGTGGATGGTCATCCACTATAGTCTGCTTGGTAAAACGTAACATTTCCATTATGTCCCCATAATCGATGTTGCAGGTTCTGCAGAGCTCACTCAGCATGCTGACTTTCTTAATCCGGCCTTTGAGAATTCTCCGACGTTCAGCCCCTGTCCCCCTCCCAGTGCCTTCTATTGCGACGACATTTCCTGGCTTCAAAAGAACGTCTAGTGTCTGTAGCCTCATTCCTAGGGCATGCTGGCGGCCATAGTGTGACAAGATCTGGCTGGCAGCTTCATTTTTGTTTGACCTGTTGTAGCCCTCTTTGATTTGATCCTTATGGGCTAGCTTACCAATCTCGGTGGAATACATTGATATGGATCCAAAACGTCGTACGTCGGAGGAAAAGTGACTAAGATAGTGCATTTTGATGAAGTTGAAGTGGTTTTTCCGGCGGATCAAATCCGCCCGCTGATTAACCCTGTGAAGTCTCTCTTGATACGCCTGCCGACGCCATTTGGCCGCAGAGGTATGGCGAATCTCATGAGTACGTTCATTGATGATTAGTTCCCGTAACTCTCGATGCTGGCGGTTTGCTTCCGCGTGGGTAGCTTTCAAGGTATGGAATTCAAGGAAAATGGCTTTCATCTGGTGAAATGTCAGCAGATATCTTTCCAGGTAGGAAAGTGTATCTAGTGTATGGCTGTGATATTGAGCCATGAGGGAGAAATCAACCAGAGCACTAACACACTTCAAGGCAATCAGAAAATCCTGATGCTGAGAACTGTCCGGATTGGGCAATGCGGACGAAAAAGATCGGCTAAGGTGGTGCATTTCCTTTACCTTCCATTGTGTGACTTCTCGATAGGCCTTTTTTGGTACACTAAATTCCGGATAAGGTGAAATTTCTTGCCACGCATCTTGAATGCCTGCTGCCGTTTATGCTTCTTCAGGAACCCTTCTACCAATTGCATCATATGTTTGAATAGGCCGAGGTAAATGTTGTGCAAGAGGTCCGGCTTGTGTAGGTCGGACGGGTTCACTCGATGCAGTCCCATGAATACATTCCAGTCTATCTTCACATCGACCTGCCAAAAATACTCCCACGTGCTAGAAGCCTCTGTGGACTCAAACTGCCTAGATTTCTCTTGATATATGGTGTAGTCACGTACCTCATATACCTCGTGTAGATTTCCACGAAGCTCGTTGCATGGAACCTGTCACTTGGGGCATGGCTTGTGGCCTATCCCATGCAAGGTCATTTGTTCAGCATGATCCGCAATCCAGGCCGACAGGATGGGAAAACAAAGGCGTATTTTACCATCCGCACAATCTATAACCATGCCTTCATTGGAAACATAGTACAAAGGTGTGAGGACAAGATCAAAGACAGCCTGCAGAGAATCCGCATTGATTTGCCACTGGGTTTCATCGGCCCGGGCAGATTCACCAGTGACCTTTGGTGGTACAGGCAGCAATGCCACAAGAAGGACTAATATTTTGGCAGGGCTGTTTCATGTCTGGGAAAGGATATTGCCAACATTATGTAAACCGGCCAGGCTTTCTTGTCCCCGGAAAAATTGGTTTGGTGAGTCTGGTCCGACAATCCGATAATAAGTATCACAGTTGACCCGGCAGGCGGAATATTCTACCAGGAAATGCAATAAACGGTCAGCACTGGAAACAGAGAGCACTTGCAGATGTTAGGACATATTTCATACCTGCGTATCCCACCACCAGTCCGCCATAGGCATCTCCGAGTATAATCGCTCCCCACTTGAATTGTATTCCCACACAGGCGTGTAGACCATATCTGATCTACACGCAACCTGGCGGATGAGGAAACGAATGGAGTCAATCGCATTCCGATAATAGAAAGGTGTCGCATGCTGACCATTATCAATTGCGGCTTCGGTCCCCACCAGGTAATCACAAAATCCGTACAGTTTGTCAAGATGTTGTTGTATAGTATACGCAGACCTGAATGATCTGGCATGTGTACCACCCAATCCGTCGGCAAAGTACGGGTCAATCTGGGACTTGGCTACCTTTTTCTGGATAAACCAACTCGCTAAATTAAAGTCCGCTTATGATGAGAAAGGGCTTCAGGGGTCATTTTTTGTGGCCAAATTGAGCTCTGTATAGTTACCAATATCGCCGAGTGGTCTTCCAGCACCTGGAATAATCTTGTGGCTGGATGGGCGCTGTACGGACAAATAGTTGCCCGGTGGATGCGACGAATCGAAGGGAGGACTTCCTCTATCTGGAGGATGGAGATCATGGCCGGTAAAGAACACAAGCGACCAAGAGTACTGCAATGGGCAAACATGGCTTACACTACCGGGAGTCTCTCTTCCGTGAGTAAAATCAATCGAAGTCACGTAGAAAGAAAGAAAGCAAAAGGTACAGGATCACTAAAGGTCCTCACTTGCTGAGGTTGTAGTTGTCTCCGTCGTCTTCCTGCTGGCTATGAAGCTATCTACCGGTCTTATATACCCGTATCCTTCCCATATTTCCCATGACAACCGCCGATACCTATCCCGCTACAGCCATATGCCGGTAGTCCGTTTCCCAAGTCCCACATCATAATATAAACATCAAAAGAAACAAACATCTAACTAATTCATCTAGAAGCCCCACAGATGCACCCAGGCCTTATGAAAAGATCGACCCGATGTTTGAATCCCCTTCTAGCTCCTCCCTCACCTATTCTATCTACCCAAAACCTCTCCTCGAACCCTCTCCTGCCTCCAAACTGATATCACCCATGTTAAATGCCGGCTGACCCACGCTCCGTACTCCCTGTACCTCACCCATAGCACCACGCAAGTACTCAACTGCTCTCCCACTAGCGTCCACTGGGCCTCTGGGATAGTTGCTGTCACGCGGCACATACAGCAAAAGATCTTCGAGATGAAATCGTTTCATCCTTTGCAGAGGATCATGCAATTGGCAAACATGCCCAGATACTCCAGAATATGATATTCTTTCCAACAAGCGCAGGGTTGTCCATCGCGCATCCAGCCTCCTACCACATTCTTTGGCTAACCGAAAATCTCGGACAAGAACCAGGTCTCCGGCTTCCGGTTTGCGATACCCCTAACTTCTGCAGGAACTCAGGCCATCTTGCAGTCTTGATAGATTCTCACCAGCCGAAAGACCCCTCTCCACGTGCTCAATAACATAACTGTTAAGGCCAGATTCTTCGGGTTCTATAGGTTCGGGATCGGATATGACATTATCCGGCTTCACCGATGAATCATATCCCTGCTCGATCTTGCGTGTTGTAGTAGGATTAAATCCCAGAAAAATCTCGGCTGGAGTGTATCTGTGAATTCGGATACAACGTGTGTTGATAGCAAGTACCGCATTCCTGATCTCACGACTCCAATACTGAGAAGAGCCTAAAGACAGGCAAGCCAGCCTGATCCTTCCCATCAACATTTGCACATACCTCTCGCTCAAACCCACTGATTGAGGAAGAGAAATGGCTGAAGCAAAGTGCATGACTCCGTGGTCTCTTCACATGTCAGAGATCAAGCCTCCAGTAAAGTGGCTCCAATTATCTGAGTATACCGTTAGAAGCCATCGCACTATTGGAAAAATGTGATCAAGCAAGGCCTTCATGGTAGAAGCCTGATCAGCCTTCCTAACTCCGATAGCCCACAGGAATCGGGAAAAGTAAGTGATAACTATGAGGATATAGGAATAACTGGCCGCTTTGCACGGAGGAGATATCGGTCCCACGAAGTCCATTCCAATCATATCCATAGGCTTGAATTGGATAATTGATCCTAGTTCTCCTGACCTTTGCATCTTCGGAACCCTGTGACATGGCTCACAAGAAGAAACCCAGCGCCCAACATTATATGCATGGGAAGGCCAGTAAACTGGTTCACACGCCCGCCCCAGGGTAATACCATTCGTGAAATACCCATGCCCTTCATGCAGACTAGCGAGTACCACTGGAACATCATTCTCCAACACACAACTTGCAAGCTCTCCATTGTTTTCCCTGAAGAAAAGCCTCGCCTCACTTCCATCCACCAAAAGATATCTCCTCATCACTTTCTCTTGCGCCTTCCTTTGACTCCTTCCCAATTCCATCCATCCGGCTCCCACATATCCATCGTCCAACTCATCCAATCTTGCCTGCATCACTGCCCCAGACATACCGGACTCTAGCCACTTCTTCCACCTCCTTCTCCAGACATTCTTAGCCGCATGTTCCAAACCCATTCTATTTCCTAATTCCTCTTCCGATTTCCTCTTCTGTAAACACACTGTATGCCAATGAAAACCATCTAAACCCTCATCGTTTAAACTTCCCAACTCTGCCCCTCCCAAAGTTACTCTCAAATCATTCCTGATATCCCAGAATTTTGGGTCACTCTGCAATGCTATAGCCAACTCGGAGTTAACCATCACATCCGTGGCCAGCCCAGTTATAGCAACAACATTCCTGATTTGTGGACTTAAACCTTCAGCATCATCCATAGTAGCGTGCTGCATCAGCAAAAATTATTATATGCATCCTGAGCGTCCCGTGCATCAGACGCTCAGGACGCTCAGAACATTAACCGTTACTTTGGACGTGACATCGGCCGGAAGTCACGTCCGGACGCCATTCCCCATCTACCGGTGCGTCCTGGACGTCCCGACGACGTCCACCACTAAGCACATGCGTCCAGATGCCCTCAGACCATAAGCTCTCCCGCATCCCGACGACCTCCTTCCTGTGCCTCCCTCGTCATGGCGGAATACAACTCCACTCTAGCATCCGGAAGACTATCTGGATGCTTAGTCTTCCGGATGCTACACAGCAATATTTGAACCCCCTCTGCATCAATTGCCATGTCTGGCTATAGGCTCCCAATACCTTCCAAATAGCTCACATGTTCGTCGCGACGGCATCGTGATGGCTCACTTGCATGCTATTGACGGCGTCGTGATAGCACACATATTCCAGACGCCGTCTTGACGACGTCGTGATAGCTCACATGCATACTCTCGACGGCTTCGTGATAGCAGACATATTCCAGACGCTGTCTTGACGACGTCGTGATAGCTCACATGCATACTCTCGACGGCGTCATGATAGCACACATATTCCAGACGCCGTCTCGATCGCTCCACTATTCATTCGTATTACAGAGTCCTATTCAGAAAAGCTTCGAGGCGCTGGTGCCCCTTGTATTGTGACTTTGAACCTCATCCGCATCTTGATATTCTATTATTAGTAGTCTACTGCCGTGACCAGGGCGTCCAGGACACCCTGGCCACGGCAATTCTACGTTTCTGAGCTCTCGCTCAGATCTCGCTCAGAAATACACCCCAAATTGTCCTCACGGCTCCACAGATCGGCCAACCGAAATGTAATAGTTTACATTTCCTGCAAATCAAATTCCATCAATTCAACGGTTCACACATCGCCAAGTCTAAAAAAAACCATTCTCTCCCACGCCTGCGTCACTTTCCTGCGAGTGGTCCAGGCTCAACGATAGCAGACTGGCGAAACCCGGGGTCGCTGGCCCCTCTTGCGCTAGTCCCAGCGTCTGCTCCTGTGAGTTACCTAGGCTCACCGGATCTGAATCTAGCATCTGAAGCGCCTGGGCGAACGACGCCTGGTTGTAGTCAAACGACAGTTCGCTCCCCTGGGATGCATCTTGACTCTGCCGGTAGTG
>Ga0307513_10003284_pt1 | contig 22020 bp, 22 predicted proteins | sample 15_EM_MG_FD_202174 | JGI IMG/M metagenome (GOLD analysis project Ga0307513, IMG submission 202174) | Populus trichocarpa ectomycorrhiza microbial communities from riparian zone in the Pacific Northwest, United States - 15_EM | ecosystem: Host-associated > Plants > Roots > Unclassified | place... | reverse complement strand
GCACTTGACCTCTTGGGATGGGCGCAATTGGGGGGTCAGCCTGAGAAACGGGAGTGCTTCCTACTCCGTCATTTTCTAACGTGGACCCTGCTTTACTCGGCGACAGCGGCGTTATTGCCAAACAGGGACGACTGAATGCCTACCATAGACAGGATTTTTCATACAAAGATCGCCGGTGTGTGAACGATCTAGTAAGTACTACCCGCATGCAAACTTCTTCACCCCTGAATTGTGGGCTTCTGCCCTTCTAATCTCCTACGCAACAAAGGGTCATCCAAGGTCAGGCGGGTCAACGGAACTTCCCAAGGACAATCGGAGAGACGAACAGTGGCGTAAAATAACCGTGCGCCGCTCTGATTGAGATCAAAAGCGGGGTCGGATCAAGCGAGGTTCCCACGGTCGGGGATTAGCCTAGGTCCAGACTTCGAGCACAAAAACCAGACGCTGTTACCGGTAGTTCCCAGACCAAGAGTAGGGCGTCAGTTAGAGAGGTTGGCACCAAAGTCCGAATAGGAGCCACGTTTGCGAGAGTGTAGAAAGCTCGATCGCAGAGGTCAGGGAACGAACCCTCACATGGATCAATGGGCAGATTACGAGCCATTGCTGGTATCCATTAATCGGTCGGATGATAACGAGGACCAGGGAGATGTCACAACGAAAATGGGGTGCACCTCTGTGACTGTGTGGTAGACGGAGGGGGTGGACTCCCGTATTACCATGCCCCCAAAAAGAATATACACACATCGCGCTGCCGGGTTTCCCCCTTCCTAGCATACCCTACCCGCATGTCGGATTCGGGATGTGGGAAGGGGCGCGAAGGGCTAATAGGGAAGGATTAACCTCGAGCGGGCGGTGGCACAGATCCTTACCAGTGGGGTAAATGGGTTAGGGGGAGGTGGGGGGAATCAGTGGAACTGTCAATGCTTCTCGTGCACCATACCAACTCGGCGGGAATTTGAGACAGGAAGCCTCGAGGTCGATTCGAGGTGCCTCTTTCCCCAGTCGGGCACGACGGTTCATGCATAGTGTGGTGCGAGAGACATTAAAGGGTGTCCCCCGACGGTTGAGATAGGCCGCGGAGAATAACTAGGAAGTTTTGTGGGTTATCAGGGGTGGGCCAATAACGCCGGGGGGGTGCGGTGTGTACGAATCGAAACTCGGTATTCGTGATGTGGGTTCCTAGACCAGGCTGGGGGTGAAGGCATCTAATCCGCGGACTTCGCTGATGAATACGTTGGCAGAACACAACAACACCACACCCTCCGTCAGTGGTAAAGCGTGGTCCGTTTGAGGAGACCAATCGGAAGGTGGAGGAGAAGCCGCAACCGGAGGCGAAACCCGATCATGATGGGGGGTACTCAGTTGCTTCCTGTTTAGGAAACGGATCATTCCTTTCACGATGCCATTGCGTGTCATTTTGAGCTGCACTTTACGCCACCAAAGCACTCTCCGTTTGCTAGTGACCCTGCCGTCCAGCAAGATAGCGACTGAAACCAGCTGGGTAGGCGCCTTTGGTTTGAACCCTCCCCCCACGACCACCAGTGATGGACTCGCCCTCCTGTGAGAGCGAAATGCCTGTGCAAGAGCCAATGGTTGTCCAGATAGATTCAAAGTGGTGCGCCCAGCCCATTGCATTGCTGTGGCGGTTAGTCATACTGACATCCGATCCAGCCTCCACTCCGCCCTCAAGGAATTTTTCGACCCGCTGAGGACCAATGACTCGCGTGCCGACTTCTTCGCTGTGTACCGCAGAGAGTCTGAAGAATTCGACCGGGATTACGCCAGAAAGTATGACGAAGACTTGAATACATCTCTCATTTTCGTCAGTCGCTCGGCTCCTATCCTCAGTACTAACCTCTCATTTCTAAGCACACCCAGGCCGGTTTGTTCTCTGCAGTCAGTTCAGCTTTCATCATCGATGTCCAATCAAAGCTACAACCGGACCCGAACGACGCGACCGCCGCCTACATGCGGATCCTGATCCACACCATGAACAACTCCCTCTTCCCCGACGCGGACCCCAGCGCAATCACCTGGACCGGTCCTCCCCCCGAAATCGTCACCGTCCAATGTCTACTTTACGCAAGTCTCGCCATCTCTCTCTTCGCCGCGTTCCTCGCAATGCTCGGGAAGCAGTGGGTCAATCGATATCTCCGGAACCACGGAGGTTCTGCTGCGGATAAGAGCCGGGACAGACAGCGGAAGTTGGATGGATTTGAGAAGTGGCACTTTCACCTCGTCATCGAGAGCCTCCCTGTAATGCTTCAGCTTGCGTTGCTGTTGCTCGGGTGCGCGCTGTCGCGATATCTATGGGCGACCAGCCACACTGTTGCCGGGGTCATCCTGGCCTTCACGCTCTTCGGGATCACTTCCTACCTCATCTTTTCTCTCGCGGCCACACTCCACTACAACTGTCCATATCAGACACCTCCTTCCGTCCTCGCCCGTGCCGCCATCAGATACCTGACACGCCATGACGCTACATTTGTTCGTTCGCTGCGATCTCTCATCGCACCCCTTGCCCCCATCAGGAACCTGGGACGAAGTCTTAAGCGTTTTAGTTCCGGAGTTCGCGGTGTACTGGTGCGCCTCTGCCATCTCCCGGCTATACCAGAGGAAGTGAAGCACATCCCAATCGCCACTGTGGTGGTATCACCTACCCGGATCTTCAAGGACACTTCGATCAACTGGGAGGTCTGTGGGGCAGACGCACGTTGTATCTCATGGGTGCTCCATTCCACGACTGATCCCGACGTAATACTTTCTACTGTCCGGTTTGTTGTGGACACAATCTGGTACCCGGAGATTGCAGGAGTCCTCTCACCCCACATTCTTGCGGACCTCTTCTTTGACTGTCTGTTGGACGGGAGAGTGATTCATGGCAAGGAAGAGCATGCAGTTTCGATAGGGATGGCACTGGCATCGGTTCTCAGTATCTGGCTCAGCATGGAACCTGAGAATAACGAACTCAGGGACCTCTGCGAACGTATCAGTGACAAGGATCAATTGGTATCTCCGTGGGAATTAGTGCCCCAACTCGAGCCAATGCTGCTACTGATTGGCACGGTCCTCAAATTCATTGCGCAACCTGTGCCCTGTGTCCCACCCTACAAATCCCAAATAGAATGGGATAACCAGAGTATACTGGAACACTTACCTACCACGCACAAGCTCTGGCTGAGTAGGGTAATACTCCAGACTTCCTGGCGGTGGAGGCATGTTCAGGACCCTTACATTGTCCTCCAGCCCTTTCCGGCGGAGTTTTTCTGCGAAAGATTCATGGCAGATGGCGACCAAACGCTCGTCATTCTCAAAACAAACTGTTTCCTTATCATGGCCATCTCTCTGGGACTCCGAATTGACATTCATGATTTGCATGCCCCCCACAACAAGTTTGTTCTCCCCCCACCTTTCATGCGGAGTTTACTCATCAAGGACTAGTGACGCATTACAAACAACATTCAATCTTTTCCATCAACAGTTACAAACATCAATTCGAGGGGGGAAAGCTGATGCGCTCTATCTGGCCTCAGTCCTACACGCATCAAATTGTTCTGACCCATTTCAACTCATGGATAATGCAGAATTGGGCTTTTCATGGATCACCGAAATTCTCAACTCCAAATATGAAGACCGCGATCGCTACTGGATGGCTAGCAGAGTAGTGGAACTGTTAGGCAAGCATTTTCACTTTGGAGACCCGGAGGATATACTTTATGTGCAGTGTGCTTGGATCCCCCCCCTCTTAGATTTCTTGTCGTTGAGTGAGAGGTTCTATGCCATGGAGCACCCACCATACACAGGAATCTTGGCCATCTACATTCTATCAAGCAGTCAGGTATCCGCCGATTTCGCCGCAACCATTCTCCCCATCCTCTCATCAACACTTCTGCCAACCCACCCTCTGCGGTCACGGGGTTTGGCTCTGAAGACCTTCCGTATGCTCATATCCGGGTGGTTTTCCACACAGATGGAGAGCGTATTATACAACGATCTTAATAAGCTTCTTCAAGCAGTCGGGGACCCATTCCAGTCCACTCCGGATCCACCCCTCTGGAATTGGATATCAAGAGATATACTCCATCATGGGCCCATGAACTCTGTGGTTGTCCTGATTGAGTTTGCGTCATCAGACCTGTGGGGGAGCCACCTTCGCCACTCAAACTTCACCTCCTGTGAAGGGGTCCTGTCCACAGAAGGGGGGAGAAGGACCGCTCTCAATCGCATGCTTTCCACAGCGACGTACAATTGGTTGGCATTTCTTCACACACCCACCAAGATCGTTACAGCCATCAGGTGCCTCGAAGAACTTCAATGTTTGAACACAGCTGAAGTTGTCATCATGTGGGCCTGGACCGCTGGTGTCATAAATGCGGTGGATTACGATGGATGGAACTTGGTTGAGGGCGATACACTCCGGTTCTATCAAACTCACGGGATAAGACGCCTGGCCACCCTGAAACGACACATCGCCGACTCGGCTACGGAGCACGAACACCTCTCATTTCTCACAATGCACTACGAGAGTTCTCCGTGTCGCATGGGGAACGTTAGGCGATCTATTCCGTTCACAAGATCGTGGAAAGAACCCGACCCTATAGACCGGACCGATCTTCGTGTTTCTCAGGTTTGCCAGTTGAGGAGGTTGTATCACCTATTTGGGTATGACGCTGCAACATGGAAGGAGGCTATTGAAGCTGAGGAGATGGTTGTAGTTGGAGAGGTGGTTGTATCCGAGGAGGTAGATGAGGAAATGAACGTGCTGTCAGGACGACCTGTAACGCATGTCCCATTCACGGACTGGACGTGCGACTATCCATAGGATTACAATATGTGCGGCGTTTAATTTACAGTCGTAACAACGCCCGAACTCGTGGTGGTTGATCGAAAATATCACCCTACACCTCCCACACATCTCTATCTTTAGGTGCGCATAAGTAACTCACGACAAGCAGCGACTGTGCCCGAAGGGAACCGAGCAGGAACCATCACTGGGTTAATAAGTCCCTCATGGGGGTGGTGAACCTGGTCAACGAACGGGGGGATTCAATCATGTTTTGCTGGTCACACAGAGAAGCTGACGGTCATTCATTGGCCTGGAAATATGAGGTCGCCGTCGGGTGCTGACTTAGGAACATCAATTATACAAGCGTCGACAACGTTGAACATTGAACGTTTGGATGTTGACAATCAGCGACCAGTACTACAAGTCGACCTCCGTCTCTGAACAGCACTGGCCAGACCACAACTTTTTATGACGTTCGGCTGACCATTTTTGTCGAACAATGATAGAATGGTTGTCCGAATCACCGCTTGGGCTCAGATGTTGCATGCCCAAGTTCCGGACCGGTCGCGTGGCGCATAAGTCAACCCCCTGTCGCTACAAAAAAGTGTCGGGACTAGGCGGATTTCGCCCTTGCGAAGGGGTTCATCAGAGAATTTTACCGTTGCTAATGCTTTCCAGATAGACTACTATCACCAGCTTCCCACGCGAGAGGCGATCCGGCACGTGCCCCCCCTTCGAGGATATTACCACCCCGCGCTCCGCACACCCTTCCGCCACTCCTGTCTTCTTTTCCCCACCCACCGCGGCACTTTATTTGACAATATCTGTTCAACCACAGATACCCTCAAGCCCTCGCTGGCTAAAACCGGTAGATTTCAGAGGTGGGTTTCCGAGCCAGTTTCGCGAGTCTCGTCCGCCCACGTACCTGCCTTCACGCCCGGTTTCCACCTCCCTCGGCCTGAGATCCCTCCAGGCTCTCGCCCAGTGCGTTTAATTTTCGTAATATCCCACCTGTACAAATGTTATTCTCATTGTTCGATAGCCACGGAGACGCACCAGTGATCGCAAAGATAGACTCTGGCTGTATTGTGCCCATTAATGTGGGTCCACTTCTGCGCTGCTCCCTTACCCACGAAGCTCTGTCGATATCTAACCCAACAACCGACGAGGCCAGTCGTACATCAAATTCCTACAACAGTTAAATGGGATCAGCGGAGAACTCAAGGCCTCACTTTCGACCTGTTCCCACGTGTCCCGTCATGATCATCCATGCCGAGCGGATTGTTCGTATCACCAGGGCGAATCAAAGAAGGGGTACTACGATCACAATCTGAGCGGCCGCTCGTGCGCCCACGGCCCGCGCCACGTCAACGGCCGGACCCTCCAAGTCTCGGCCTATCCGCCCAAGTGAGTCCAAACGCCTGGAAGGAGGTCCGCATCACCGGAGGGGTCAATAAACCATAAGGTGAACAGCGGGGTTCCAGAGAATGAAATGTGTACAAGCTGATTAACGGCCGGGTGTGCTTCTTATTGCCATGCGCCGTGGCTTGTCTATGGTAGTGCGTTGGCGTGGTCATCATGTCTGGGTGTTCCACCTTGTTCCACTCTCCGGCTTGTCTGTTTGTTTAGAGTGTCCGGCCAGTGAATAACAAGGACGCGCCGTGCAGTGATCACTTAGACCGTGCATTGTATGCCATTGATCATAACCATGGCGTGGTGTACCCATGGCCTTTACTATTGTTGACATGTTACATGTTTGGCACTTGGACCTGAGTGGCTGTTTGTATATATAGCACTGCTCGCGCTATACCTGAGCCATTAGTGTTCTCTCCAGCTCCCCCATTGCGAACTTCGCCATGAGTAAGTTAAGACTGTTATATCCCCTCCATAACTCATCGACCAACAAGTAAAAAAAGCACAAACCGAGTTTACTATTGCGGAATGTATTGGACAACCCAAGTTTGTTGTGAGTTTCATTAATATCATCATGGTGTCTACTATTGACCCACTCCAACCGGGGGGCCCCAGTGTCCGACTATCCAATCCACCCCAGTTTCTTCGCCTGATGACCAAGGAACAGACCCTCGTGACCGAGTGGGTACTGAAGGGCTCCCTCAGAGGGAGGGAGGGGATAAAGAGGTCGCTAGCGTTGTGATAGGGTCCGGCCATAATGCGAGTACTTCCGTTGTGTCCACAGTGCAGATGATGACACCAGATATTCAATATCCAGAAGCTTCGGTCTGGAGAACTGTTACCGTGTACCATAAAACATCGGTCAGTAGGAGATGAAGCACCACCCATCAAGCGACTCGAGGGGAAAATTAGGATGTTCAAGAAGATTCCTTTTGCCGGAGGAACGTATTGTGAAGTTTGGGCTGGGGAATGGAAGAAAGGAGGGAGGGGGGAAGGCGCCGGTGAAGAAGTTAGTGGGAAGAAAGCAGAAGTTGAGAAGGTGAGTCTGAGTCTCAGCGCTCCTATACCGCTTATACGGCTCTTTGTAGGTTGCCTTGAAAGCGCTTCGGCTGCTCAAGACACCAGGGAGGGAACGCAAGGTTCGACCTTTCCGCACTGTTCACTCCCTGTTTATTCATCCGTCCTTCTCCGACCATCAGAGACTTGAACGCGAACTACCGAAGTGGGCAAAGCTGCGCCATCAAAATATTCTGCCGTTCTATGGTGTGTCTATCTCCTGGACTCTCCCGTCGAAAGGTCTTCATTGTTGTCTAGGGATAGTTACCATCGAACCACGTCTCTATATAGTGAGTGGACCATCATACGAGAGGGAATACAAGACCTATCCAAGCTCCTCAGGTATCGCCGTGGCGCGAAAACGGAAACCTGCTCGTCTATGTCAAGAGCAACCCCCAGGCGGGTAAAGATTATCTGGTAGGCTATATCTCAAGCTATGCAGGTAGCCGGAGTTTCATTTATCACATAGCTGTGTGGCTCCGCAGGTGGGCTGAGTTACCTCCACACACAGGACATCGTGCACGGGAGCGGTAAGTACGACAGATTTTTGCCTAGTATACACGAGTTGACCTCTTCCACAGTAAAATGCGTAAGTTGTCGGTACTTCCCGTGATAGCCTGTTAACTGAAATGACGCAGACAAATGTGTTCGTTTCCGATGAGGTGAGCCCCGTGTTCACATCAGGCCCACAGACTGGGCTAACCATTGTTGGTAAGGGTGAACCGCAGATTTGTGACTTCGGAATCGCAACGGTCGCGGAGGAAATCACCAAAAACGCAGCATCGGGGGCGGTGTCGCTTAGAGATGTGGTCAGGTTTTCGGCCCCTGAACTCCTCGGGAGCGAGGGTGGCTTCCCAACGACACACTCTGACATATACTCGTTCGCGATGTTGATACTCGAATGCATCACGGAACAAGAGCCGTACTCCAACCTCTCTCGCGACGCGGCAGTCGTTCATGCAAAAATTATCAAGAGACAGCATCCGCGTCGACCGGACGGACAGGACCAGAAGAAACGTGTATCGGACGGGTTATGGGACCTTATGACGCGTTGCTGGTCTGTTGAACCCGACCGCCGACCTACAATGGAACACGTCCACGGTTTCTTCTTAGATCAGGGTTGACACGATGATGTACCGAGAGTTTTGATTTGCATTCTACTCTCTTTGTAACAGCATGTCTTACCATTACATGTACATTTTTTTCGGAACCATAGAAGACCGAGGACGGCCGGTTACACTTCGACCTTGAGGCATGACCACTAACAACCGACCAATATTGGTTCTACCCTCGGAGCCTCTGCGTTGGGGCTTCATCGCCCTCGCAAGCTTTTATCCCCTGACTTGAGTCTTGCAAGGGTAGCACAACTAGCCCCAACCTAGAAGTTGAAAATAAGGTTTCCATTGTGTTCCGTGGCGGCCGCCCTCAGGCATCTCCATTCTCCATTGATCCTCTCGGAAGACACCAAGACTGGCTTAAGATCCAAGCCGATGCATAGAATTCTCCTCGTGCCTTGCTCCCCTCGTGGTGGCAGGTCAGTGAAATAGGTGAACAAACTCCGAACACAGATGAATTCGGAAGCTCCCGGATGGGTGAAGCATTAGCGTCCTCTTGCGTAATGCTCGCGTAGTATTCGTGTACATCACGATAGCCCTTCAAGCACACCCACGAGGAGTTTATTGCGCGTGGAGCTTGCGCAAAGTCGCGTGTGCAGTTTTCAATTATCGGTCTCTCGGCGGGGAATTTAGTTATTAGGAAAGGCCTCCGTTCTCTTCAACAAATCGCCGCAGGATGGTAATTAGCTCGCATTCGACGCGGGCATACCCGGGTGGTGGAACGTACGTCTAGGATTACCTCGCCCTCGGTCAACTTTGCGGTGGTTTATTCCTTGTTGGACTCCCGCAAGATCCTCACTCTCGGTATGCGGCCTTGCTTCCAAAGTCAGCTTAGAAAAACCTCTGCGCAGATCAGCGTGGATCCTGGTGGCTCTTCTAAGAGGAGGCCCGTCAAACCCACCAGTTCCACAGATAGAGACTTTCCCCAGCTCATGTCAAACTTGACTGTTGAAATTGGCCAGCAAGCCGCCTTTTGAGTCGGTGTTTGGGTTGGGAGAGGTATTGGATGTTCGGTCCGACCGTCGATGGCGAGGGAATGATCAAAGAGAGATCTTGTGGATGGGAAAGCTCGGGTGTCCCCGCGGCCATGACGACCAGAAATTCTCACAGCCGCCACTCTGGAGCTGTTGCTAGCTGTGAGACACGACAATCCATTCCTCCGTCGAAAGAAGCTTTCTCTCCACCTCCAATTCCCCGATAACCCCGGACTCACCGGACCCCTGATTTTGGAATACAGGCCGTGACGTCAACTACCTGGCTGCGCATGTTCGGTCTCACTGTTTCCCATAACTGCGGAAGATGATGACCATAGGGCTCACAACACGCAAAACTCGCAGCGCCGCAAGATCTCGAACTCGAAGGTGAGGCAATGACATGGCGGCGGGATATGATACCTGTTGAGTCCGCCGTTCCAAATGATCACAGGTCAGATTTATCTTTGCGAGTCAATGAATGGTGAATCTGGGGGTATATATTGATATCGCGCCTTCTGCACGCTTTCCCACTTTCCCGCAATGTTGACAGTCCGAAACGCTTCCTGGTTCTTCTTTTCCTCCTCTTGCGCTCCCAGAATCAAAGGGGCACCGACGGAGGAACTGCTGGGGGCGGAGTGCAATTTATAGGAGGTCCGTGTGTCGGACGCGACGATCGGGTGTGCTTCGGCGAGGCGGAGATTTCGGGAGCTGGTCCTCCGGATGCGTCGGAGCTTCTAAAGCTGGTCCAAAGCCAACCTGGTGTCCATAATCGAGGACCGCCGGAGTCTTATATTCAGGGGTCCTCACCATCTGTCCTCCGTTTCCCACCGGATATATTCGACTGCATCTTCTTCGACGCGGTGATCCAAGAGACGCAAGAATGTTAACTCGTCTCTAAACCGTCGGTTTCACCTGCCCAATGTTGGAATTCGAGAGGAAAGAGGATAGGCGATTCCAATGGACGTGAACCCCAAGCGGCTACAATCCGACGAGGGGTTCGCTCTACTTAGCTACACTATATATACTAGTATTCCCTAGGATAAAAATAGAAGTGGCCATGGTACGAACAAAGGAACAAACAAAGAAAACAAATAGTCAAAGGGCCATGGCTAACTATGTGCGAGAACACGGCGTTCCGTGTCTTTCATCACCCAAAAGTGTCTTTTTGCTGGTATCGAATTCGATATACCCTAGTTTCCCACGCACCATCCTCACCCTGTCAGTTGGTTGTCTCCACGCCGTTACAGCCACAGACGTAGAAGCGGGCAGTTTGACCAGGTCCGTTCGTTGCGTCGTGAGGAAGTTCGAATCACCGTGGGGAGTTACACTCGATGAATCGGAGAGCAGAGCGTTAGTGGGAGAGGCCGACGCCAAACGGGGATCATACTAACGCCAGTATTCATTAACCAGTCAGATGGTAAGGGGGACCGGGGGGATGTACCGATGAAAACGGGGTGCAACTCTGACCGTTCGGCCAACGGAGGGACTAGACTCCCATAGGCCGTATCGCCATGCCCCAGAAATCCGTGGCATAATGATTGGCGTAAAAGAAACCGCGCATATCGCATTGCCGGACTTCATACTTCGTAGCACACACTAACCGTGTGCCGGATCCGGGATCTGGAGCAGCGGCATGAAGTTCCACCTGGGATCAAGTCGTGGCTCTGACAACGAGAGAGCACAACCAGGGCGAGCAGAAAAAGCTCAGGCTCGAGTGGGGAGTGACACGGATCCTCGCGTGCGGCCAATAGGTCGGGGGAAAATGGGGGATATAGTGAGACTGTCAGTGTTACTCACAGCGATCACGCTCTTTCAGCTGTGCTTCTCGTGCGCTGCTTCAACTCGGCGGGAGTTTGGGAGGGAAGCCTCGAGGTTGATTCGAGATGCTTCTTTCCCCAGTCACGCACGATGGTGCGTAACGTGGTCTGGGAGACACTCGGGGTTGTTTCCTGACGGTTGAAACGAGTTGTAGAGGAGAACAGAGAGGCGTCGTAAACTGTCAGGGATGAGCCGATTGCGCTGGAGGGGCGTGTGTGGGTCGAAACTTGTTATTCGTGAAGTGGGACTCTGGAGCAGGCTGGGGGGTGAGGCCACCCAAGCCGTAGACCAAGCTGATGAATCTGGAAGGGTGGCGGAACCCGATCGTAGAGAAGGGTGGATCGACTGAAGAAACAGGAGGACGTGGTACACCCTTTTTTTGAAGATCTATAGGAAACCACCGAGCAGCACTGTTTGGAAGGTTACAGCGCCTGTCCAGGCGCGGCGGTCATCCGCTCCCATTGGCGGATGGCGGAGAAATACCCTACGTACGAACCAGGGAGCAATATACAGTTGCGTCAAGTTTTTAACGGATGGATATTTGCTTTCCGCTGTGCCATTACGCGTCATTCTGAGCCGTGTTTTGCGCTAGAGAGGTATTCTTCGTTCGCTAGTAGTGACCATGCTGCCCAATAAGATGGTGCTGCGGGACTGATAGTTGGGTAAGCGCCCTCGGCTTGCACCTTTCCCGACGACCAGCGATGACGGACTCGCCCTCCCGCAAGGATGCAAAGCCTCAACTGCAAAAGCCAATGGTTGTCCAGATAGATCCAAAGTGGTGCGCCCAGCCTGTCGCACTGCTGACAGCTAGTCGTAACTAACATCCGATTCAGCCTCAAATCCGCCCTCAAGGAGTTCTTCGACCCGCTGAGGCCCAATGACTTGCGCGCAGACTTCTTTGCCGTGTACCACAAAGAATCTGAAGAATTCGACCGGGACTACGCCAGAAAGTATGACGAGGACTTGAACACATCTCTTATTTTCGTCAGTCGTCCAATTCTTATCATCCGCACAGAACAAAGCTACAACCGGACCCGAACGACATGACCGCCGCCTACATGTGGATCCTTATCCACACCATGAACAACTCCCTCTTCCCCGACGCCGACTCCAGCGCAATCATCTGGACAGGACCTCCTCCCGAAATCGTCACCGTCCAATGTCTACTCTACGCGAGTCTCGCCACCTCACTCTTTGCCGCATTCCTGGCGATGCTTGGGAAGCAGTGGGTCAATCGATTTCTCCGGAACCACGGAGGTTCTGTTGGGGATAAGAGCCGGGACAGACAGCGAAAGTTGGACGGATTTGAGAAGTGGCACTTTTACCTCGTCATCGAGAGCCTCCCTGTGATGCTTCAGCTTGCGTTGCTGTTATTCGGGTCCGCACTATCACGATATCTGCGGGCGATCAGCCGCACCGTCGCCGGGGTCACCATCTCATTCACGGTTTTCGGGATCACCTACCTGTTTTTCACTCTCGCAGCAACAATGTACTACAACTGCCCATATCAGACACCTCTTTCCACCCTCACCAGGACCGCCATCAGATACCTGACACGTGGTGACGCTGGATTCGCCTGCTCAGTGCGATCGGTTATCGCATCTCTCCCTTCCACCAAAACCCTTAGACGGAATCTCAAGCATCTTCATTCCGGAGTTCTCAACGCACTGGAGAGCTTCCATTGCGTTCCAGCTGTAGTAAAGGAAGCAGAGCACGTACCAGTCACTGCTGTTGTAGTATCACCTACCCGGATATTCGAGGACATTTCGATCGACTGGGAGGTCTGTGAGGCAGACGCACGTTGTATCTCATGGGTGCTAGATTCCATCACAGATCCTGATGTAATCCTTTCCACTGTCCGGTTCACTGTGGACACAATCTGGTACCCGGAGATCGCAGGAGCCCTGTCACCCCACATTCTTGCGGATCTCTTCTTTGACTGCCTGTTGGATGGGAGAGTGATTTCTGGCAAGGAGGAGCATGCAGTTTCAATTGGGATGGCACTAGCATCTGTTCTCAGCATCCAACTCATCATTGAACCTGAAGATAGGGACCTTGGGGACCTCTGTGAGTGCATCAGTGATAATGAATTGTTATCATTCCCATGCAATTTGAGACACCAATCCCAGCTAATGCTTGTGCTGATTGTTGGGGTCCTCAAACTCGTTGCAAAGGCTGTGCCCTGTGGCTCACCCCCAAACAACCGGGTGTATTGGCCTATTTCCAAACATCTACCCACCACACATAAGCTTTGGCTAAGTAGGATGATGCTCCAGACTTTCTGGTGGTGGCGGCATGTTTACGATCCCCCTATCATCCCTGGGTTCTTCTCAGTGGATGATTCCTGTGAGGCACTCATGGCAGATGGGAGTCAGATGCTCGTAATTCTCAAAACAAACTGTTTCCTCATCATGGCCATTTCCCTGGGGCTCCGAATTGACATTCATGATTTATATGCTCCTCACAATAAGTGTGTAACTCTCACCCACCTTTCCCACGGTTTTCACTCATCCAGGAATAGTGATGCGTTGCAGATGGCATTCAACCATCTCCATCAACAGTTACAAATGACAATTCAAGAGGGAAGAGTTGCCACATACAATCTAGTCTCGGTCTTATGCATGTTGGGTCATCTCAACCCATTTCAAGCCCTGGAAAACATAGGATTGAGTTTTTTATGGATCACTGAAATTCTCAACTCCAGGTACTCAGGTCAAGTGCTATTGGATTGCCAGCAGGGTGGTGCAGCTGCTGGGGAACTTTCAGCAAAAGTCCTCAGTGTGTTTCTATGATATACAATACATTGAGGTACCTCCTCTCTTGAACTTATTGTCACTGTGCGAGAAGTTCTACACCACAGAATTCAATGCCACAGAATCCCCACATCCAGGGTCTATTGCCCTCTGCATTTTGTCAGGCATTTGGGAATGCGTTGATTTTGGCCCAACAATTCTCCCTGTTCTCTCATCAACACTCCTACCAACCCACCCCCTACAATTTCGAAGTTTGGCTCTGAAGGTCTTTCATACACTCATGCCTGGATGGTTTTTGACACAGGTGGAGAGCATCTCATACAAGAACCTTGGTAAGCTTCTTCAAGCAGTTGGGGACCTGTTCCAGTTTCCACCAATACCAAATCCTGGCAAGGTGGATCCAAAGTGGAGAACCAAATATGAGCCCATGGACTCCGTGGTCATCCTGATGGAGTTTGCATCATTGGATCTGTGGCGGAACCATCTTTGCTGCTCAAACTTTACCTCCTGTGAAGAGGTCCTGTCCACGGAAGAAGGGAGAAGGACTGCTATCCACTGTATGCTTCATACAGTGTGGTCCATTTGGCAAGTGTTCCTTCACACACCTGCTAAGATCATCATGGCCATCGGGCACCTTGAAGAGCTTCAGTGTTTGAACACAGCCGAAGTCGTCATCATGTAGGCCTGGACTGTTGGTATCGTGGACACGGCAGATCACGATGATTGGAAGTTGATTGGGTATGATACACTCTGATTCTATCAAACTCACAGAATAGGATGTTTGGCCACCCTGAAATGGCACATTGCCAACACCACCATGGACGCTGAACACCTCAGATTTCTTGTGACGCACTATGAGGGTTCTCCGTGTCGAATGGGAAGCATTAAACAACCCCTTCCACTCACACAACAACCATGGAGAGGGTTCAGCCCCATGGACTGGACCAATCTTCGTGTTTCCCATGTTTGTCAATTGAGGAGGTTGTATCACCTGTTTGGGTATGATCTTGCAGCGTGAAAGGACAAGGTTGCAGCTGAGGAGAGGGTTGTAGTTGAGGAGATGGGTGGGGAAATGGAGGTGTTGCCAGGGTGCCCTGTCCCATTCATGGACTGGGCATGTGATTATCTGTAGGATTATAGCAAATGTGACGTTCAGCTTGTATTTGTAACCATGATCAAATGAATTCGTGGTGGTTGGCCAAAAATATTGTCCTGCACCCCTACCCCACACATGTAGAACCTACAACGAGAAGTAAGTGTGTCTGAGGGAGACAGGGCAGAAAACATGTGTGGACTAAGAATCCCGTGGGGATGACAAACCTAGTCAATAGATAGGGGAATCCAATCACCGACCTACAATGAAATACATCCATAGTTTCCTCTCAGACCAGGCTTGACATGACAGTGTATCAACAGTTTTTATTCGCATTTTACTGTCTTTGCGGTGATGTGTCCTACCATTGGATATACATTGTTTTTGGAATTGTGGGGGACCGAAGATGGTTGGTTACACTTCAGCTCTGACCACTAATAAACGGCCAGCATGGGTACCATGCTTCCACCTTCAGGGTCCAGGTGCTGCAGCCCCCATTGCCCTCGCATGCCCATATTCCCAGACTTGGATCCTGCAGGTGTAGCACAGCTAACTCCAACCCAGAAGCTGACAATATGGTTTCCATTGTGCTCTATGGTGGCCACCCTCAGGCATCACCATTCCTGACTATTCTGTACTGTCTGGGGAAAAACAAAACCAGTGCAAATGTGTGCATTATTGCATGTCCACTGTGCAGTCCCTTCTAAGTTAACGGCATGTGCATATGTGGCTGTGAACCATGTGCTTGTGTATGCATGAAAACAAAAATTGTGTACAAGACCGACACATTGTGTAGTCACCGAGCAAAATGTGCACCTGCTAGCACAACCAGATGGCTGGTCAGCCAGGGCACATGTGCACCTGGTTTCTGTGTGCAACATTATGGTGTGTGTAATGGGTGTTGCATCAGGTTTCACTTGTTGTTGAGTGTATGAAAATGCAGATATAGAATGTGTATTAAAGCATCATAAGTTATGCAACTGACTACAGTGATGTCTGGATTAGTCTTGAAGGAGAGAAATGAATAAACTAATGAGTAAAATGCTCCTGATGGTTGACTGGTGACGAATAGACAAGCATGGGATTAGTAAAGAAATTAGTAGGGTGGGGAGTGTCAGAAGAGAGTGGTAGGAGAAAGTGGGTATAGATTTTTATATTTTTATCTATTTGTTGGTCATTGAGTAGCAACTGGGCATGGTAATGAGGTTGAGGGTCCCTAATTGCTGGGAGGCAGTGGGAAACTCCTCCTGCATCTCAACCCTCCATTTCTTGTTATTGGGTGAAGGGAGAGATGGGATTGGAGGGGTAGAGGGGTTCGCTTGGCCTTGGGATTGTTGATTAATCTTAACGGATGCTTCGACATCTAGTACATCGGCGTCTTCATCCAAAGAGCTGCCAATATGCATCACATCAGCAGGATCGTCATCAAGGGAAACGGAAACCTCTGTTTATGATAGATGAAAATTAGACATTGGAAACACCTTCAAACTGTGCTTACCTCTCTTGACTTGTTTGCCTTTCCACAATTTGTTTGAGGGCCCCACGAGCATACTGTCTGATGGTGAAGCATGGTATTGAACATTTGGGCAGGCCGATGGGTTCTTGGTGAACATGACTTGAAGGATCGGTTGAGGAATAGGATCTCTGGTAACTGAAATATAACTGAGTGATGATGATAGAACATCTCTACAATCTGGCGTACCAAGATAGATTGTCTGGATATTAATGGCTCTCCATAGAGATTCACCCCTGTTGTATAGGGCATCACGGAGGGTTTGTCCAGTTGGATGAAACTCATTGACGATGGTAAGTTGTTTGCTCTTACAGGTAACAACAGCATACAGCCATATAGTTAGGAGTGTGCTTGAGCCCCGGTGATTAGTATAGGTGCTGTTGGTAGCCATAGTGAAATATTCAAATAGATGGGGAAGGTATTGACAAAGGAACTTGTTGACTTCCGTTGTATTCCATTTGAGCTCCACCTCAAAGACTCCCTGAGCAGCAAGACCAGCTGAAATCCAGGAAGGAATGACATTAGCATTTAGAATGATGGCTTTATCCAGGCCCTAGATGGTGGTATATATATCAGTGACTTTTTATACAGTAGCACAGTGGTGGATAGGCATACCTGGATACCATAGGGGAGAACAACAATAGTACCGGCCTTGAACTCGCCACTACCACCTCATGCGGTGCTTTCATCATTGTCACTCGCCTCAGGAGATCTTTCTGCTACTTTTCGCTTCTTGGAAACCTTCCTCTCCTTTGCTAGGAACTTGAGGGACTTTGATGAAGAGGAAGACGTGGAGGGTATCACCGGTGATGGCTCAGAGAGTGCACCCTAAAATTCCCAGTTGTTAGACATCTACGGCAGCTAGGTAGATGTGTCAAGTAGAGAAGGAGAATACCTTTATATTCATAGCTTTCTTTGGCCAAAAACTGCTTCGAGTTCTGCAATTGCCTCAACAACTGCAGATTCAGTGGTGTTCCTCCATAACCACTCAACATATGAAAGGGTACCCATGTCCATGATATCATCATTGTCGCTTCCATCCTCTTCATCAGAGGGGGCCTAGAAGTGTGAGGAATGCTGATGGTTACATGCGGAACAGATCTTTGAATGTCCATGGAGCGGAATAAAGTCATCACACTTGTAGGATGGCTGGATACACAACCACATTGAGGCAATAAAAGGAAGGGGGAGTTGATTTAAATAATGAAAGAATGAGAGGTAGAGGAGTAATGCAGAAGAACGAATGGGGGAGTGAATGAGAGGAAGAGAGGGGCAGGGGGTTGAGTTCCAGCAGACGGAGTTTAAGACTGTGACAATGTGATTTTAGTGAATACATGGTTGAGTAAAATCAGGTTCTGGAAATGTTGGACACACCAAACACCCTTCAATGCCAGCAGTTTGACCAACATGGAGAACGGTACCATAAAGGCCCCTGACCCATCCCAGAGGGTTCCAGCTCTTGAACTATTACCTCATAGCTCAACACTTCAAGTCTCCCACCTCCTCTGAAGGCCAGTCCGGGATGGAGAATACTATGACCAGAACCCACTTCTCACTGATGCGGTTATACTGCAGGTACGTCTTTGCAATTCTCTGATACATGTTAACTCACCAAATACTTTGTAAGTGCAAAAATACACTGTTCTGTGTCTCTTGAATCCATCTGGCAGTTGGGAGCCATTTCTTTATGGTGTCATTCGGAATTCCTGGTATCAAGAGTGAGGGTCGTTCGGATTCAAATCCAATTCATATACCAGGCACAACTGCAGTTTAATTCTCCACCTATTCGAAGCTGATTGATGTCACGATTTTCGTTCCATTTTCCTCTTTTCATGGCTAAGTCATAGGCGCCCACACGTGCCTCAGTCACGTGGACATTATTCCTCTTTCCTTTCTTTTCTTTTTCCCTTATCTTATCTTTCGGACATCTCATCTTATCTTATCACACCAAAGACAAGGCAAAGTCACATGGTATTTGGAGGTAGCCTATTATCTAGGAAGCCAAGCTACTAGACAAACCACGGGTGAACCTAGCCCGATCCGCGTCGGCGACCTTGGGATACACCACAAGGTCGCTATCCTCAGCCGGCCACACTGAAGTCATCCGACCACTATACCTTCTACCACTAAGGACCTTGTTCATGGTCCCCTCTTGCCCGTCCAGCAACTGTCTCTCCATACTCGCTTCAAGAGACTCGATCCTGTTGGAAGGACCGGCCACAGATGTTGAAGCCGTCTCATACGGGCTCGAAGACCTATCCAGATGGTTAGTCCAAAGTCAACACTGGACTCAACCCCTGAATCACCTGGATCGCCTGTAACTCGGTTGCATCGCTGGCAACCTCTTTGGCCCCCTCTTCCCCTTACGCTTCGCCCTTTGCCCGCTGGTCACAGGCATCGGCATCACCACCCTCTCTTCCCTAATAGGGACAGTCTGTCCTGACTCCTTCGACTCATCGGACCCCGGACTTATCGATGACGCGCCCAAGATCGGATCTTCAGAGAACTCAAACGGATCATCCTTCGTCCCCGATCCGTTCATCTCCAGATAAAGGCCGATGTCAAAGAGCCGACTCTCCGTCCGGACAGCAAACGCCCTCCGCGTCGCCATCACGTCCTGGAGGTCCTCCCTCAACAAGGTGATCTATGATCTGGTTAGCTTGAGCAAACTTCAAGACCACACCCAGAACATACCTTGTTCTGTTGCTCGTCTATGATCTTGAGGAGCTCATGACTAAGCCCAGTGGACGCCCAGAGGCATCTCTTCTCCCATATAGAATGCGTGTCCTTTCTGGCATTATCGTCACAGATAACACGTCGGAAGAGGCGTCATAGACAATCTCCTCCAGAGCTGTTAACTCTGCCAAGGTCAGTGTCCGTACCAATGGCGAGAGCGTAGGTGAAATCTCCCCAGTGGAGATCGTGGAAGACTTCCTGCGAATACGATCCCATATTCTTCGCACGACAGATGATCTTGTCGTTGGTGGCGTAGTTGGTGGAAGGAGTAGAGGAGGAGAATGTGGCAGTGGTACCACAAGATATGTGCAGGTAGGTGTGGAGAACTCGAGGCATGGTAGGATTGGTGATTGGGCTGTGAGGCAAATGGTGGAAAGCTAGTCTGGGACTGCTGATGGAACTCCAGCCAATCCCCTCTTGTTATATCCTCAAACCTAGCGCCTGTCTGGCCCCCGGTTGGTCATCCCTAATGACTGTTGCTTTGTCAGGACTGTATTGGTGATTACTCATTCATTTTCCCATGACCCACTTTCATTCCTTTGGACTATTCCTTTCTTGGATGTTTCTTCTCACGACCCACCGGACCTCTGGTGGCTTCCATTCCTTTGTCATCCTGTTGAGTCAGCGCTTTGTCATTCGCTTTGTCAGATGCGCAGCCCTGGTCCATGCGCAGGTGTACAGCATGGTCTGTGCGCATCCTGGTAGTATATAAGGACTTGTAGTATGGTGCTGTACTCCCCAGATTTGATATCATCAGATTTCCCTAGCAGCCTCATCCGCTGAGCCTGAGAGTCTTTTGATCCTCTTAGCATCTCCTGTCTGTCCCCTTCTGTTGCTCCCTCTCATCTGTCCCCCAACATCTCTGGTCACCTGATCCCCCTGACACTTCGCTGGTGGCTCAGGGTGTGCTGTTAGGTCTGCCTGACAGGATCAGGTCGTATTCTCATGGTGCCTATCTCCGATCTGGAAGTTCATCCAGATGCCAGTTCTGCCGAGGTGCTGACTGATGCTCCTATGGAAGGGGAGTTGACTTCGAGTGAGGAGAGGTCAATGAGTCCGCTTCATGTGGAGGAGGAGCATAAGATCAGGGTTGTTTGGATGGGCGAGATCAGGGAGGATCCTTTGGGAGGATGGGAAGGGTCTCGTGATCTTCCAAGGATCGTGGAGTCCAAGGCTGAGGACTTGATGACGAGTGTCCTTGAGGAGCAGCCTATTCTCGCCAGCGCAGTGAGTGGACCTCGCTGCATTCGATCTGCCGGGGGACTCAAGCTGAAGAAATTCCATCCCTATCGTCCGTCCACCTACTTCCTAGGCAACCTCCACAGTCTTCCAGCAACCGAGGATCTTCAAAGAAGGTACCTTGCCACCTGTGGTCGGGACTTCCGATCTCCTTCAAGCCGAGGTTCAGATGCCGACAAGTCCTCTGGAGATGAGGGCGACTCTCATGGACATGGGAGCTCAGGGTCTGCAGATCAGATTGATTCTCAACTCGTTGAACCAGGTGATGGACGCAGTCCAGGTTCATCAGTTCATCTTGTTTCTATCGAACAAACGCAGTATCCGAGAGGGGGAATTGGTTGGGCAGCATTTGTCCATGGGGGAGGAGATGGCAGAGGATCTGCTAGCTGAGGACCAGGGAGAGGTGCATGACTTCGAGGGCAACAATGACCATTAGATCAACTTCTTGTAGTGGGGCCGAAGTGCCATGTGACCGTATCTTGACTGTTTGCAGTCATCGAATGAATATCATCTTGTGTTTGTCTTTGCATCGTGTGTCGTAAGAAGAAGGAGAAATTGAATGAAGGGAGTGTGGTTATTCAAGTTGGTCGTAGGAACTTCGTGAATGACTTGTGTTTTGTTGATTTATAAAATTTTTAAACAGGGTTTTCTTCATGACAGCAAACACGCTGACACACCCCATCAGAGGTTACCTACACCCAGTACAGTGAGCATGCTGACCAACACAAACTGGATGGACCTCAGCCATCACAGGCAAAGGAGCAGGAGAAGGAGCACTGGATGACTCTCCAGTACACCTGGAACACCTAGCAACGTCCAACCTGAGTATAGGCTGCTTTCCAGACATAGAAGGATAGGAGGTGTACTCCAACCCCTCATCCAGAACCTAGGATAGGTGTCAGCACAACCTCACCAAGAAGGCACTGGAACCCATCTTACCTTGATGGGAACATCCCTGGTTCCGGACAGTCCACAATCGCAGACTTAGTCCTAAAAAATGATGATCATCAACAAGGGTATAAAACACCCCAAAGGGACCAGCGCACCTGCAAGGCTTCCACATGTCCGCAAAGCTCCATGGTGAACTGCTCCTCTGCCAACCAGAGCTTCTCCAAGTCAAACAAGTGTTGACCCAACTCCTGGTTCTGATGAAGTATCTCCTCCACATTTGAAGCCTGCTTCTTGAAAGCGTCCTCCATCTCCTTGCACTCGTTATGTTCCCTGGTCACCTAAAGGAAAGGGTTAGTCAACATCTACCAAAGATGTTTGATGCCCTCACCTCCTTCTCAAGAATGTCAATTCACATGAGTAACCGGCTTTCGATAGAAGACGCATGATGCATCTCCAAACTAGTAGGCAAACTCCTCCCCCTAGTCGACATCCCCAACTTGTACCTCTCATCATAGTTCCACACACTGGGGGCAGAGGGGGTCTTACCTGGCAGGCAAATTGAGAGTTTGTTGAGAGTTTGTAATCAATTTGCTCCCACTTTGCCCAGTGGGTAAGTTGTGAGTTTGTTCAAAA
>Ga0307513_10003283_pt1 | contig 22023 bp, 22 predicted proteins | sample 15_EM_MG_FD_202174 | JGI IMG/M metagenome (GOLD analysis project Ga0307513, IMG submission 202174) | Populus trichocarpa ectomycorrhiza microbial communities from riparian zone in the Pacific Northwest, United States - 15_EM | ecosystem: Host-associated > Plants > Roots > Unclassified | place... | reverse complement strand
AATTGATATTATGAGACTTGCATATATTGATAAGTATAAATATTGAGTTATTGTTTGATGAATGGAATGTGATCCAGGATGATTGGATCAAGATGGAAGTCGTAATGACATATAATAGAAGTGTTGTCGATAACTTGGTACCAACAAAAATAGAGGAAACTCTGTCAAATTTTTTTTTATAAAAAAAATCTCATAATATTAGACATATTACCCAATACTTGACATTGGTAAAGAAATGTTGGGAGATTTCATGATATTATAATTTGAGGGTGTTACATATTCGGTCAAGAATTATTGCCACTAAGCTTATTGTTGTGACAACTTCTTTTTATCTTAAAGACGGTGTTAGCAACGTTATTGGTTTTGACAATGAACCTTGGTCTCAACAAATATACTCTCTATACGCAAAAGCAGTGTACTACTATTATCGTTTCTTTATTAAGGGTCGAGTATTTTTGTTCAATATCATTCAACTTCTGACTCTAAAAAACAATCAGATGTCCCTCTTTTACCAGCACTCCCCCAATGGCCTTAAAGCATCAACATGGACTTCGAATGGCTTCTCAAAATCAAGTATACCTAAGACTGGAGTCGATGCTACTGTTGTCTTTAGCTTTTCAAAAGTCAGCTGGTAATCACTTGACCATTCTCATCTCTTATTCTTTTTTAGAAGATCTAAAAAAGGAGTTGTTTTTTGTTGTGACCCTCAATAAATCATCTGTAATAGTCTACAAGCCCCCAAAAAGGATCTTAACTCTAGGATTGTTTTTGGTGCTAACCTCAATGAAGGCTTGAATCTTGCATGGATCCATTTTTACCGGTCCTCCCCAATTAAGTGGCCTAGAAACATAATCTCAGATTTTGTAAACTCATATTTTTCTCTCTTTACAAACAATTCATGTTCCCTCAATCTATTCAAGATTTTCAAAAGATGAATTACATGATCTCACATCCCCTTACTATAAATTACAATATCGTCTAAATATACATCAATAAAAACTGTCTAAGAAATCATACAAGACATCATTCATAAGATTACAAAAATATTGTTGGAACATTTGTTAATCCAAATGGCATGACCAAGAATTTGTATACATCATACCTCATTACACATGTTGTTTTGTGCTCATCCCCTTCAACAATTCTAACTTGCTAATACCCGGATCGCAAGTCTAGCTTTGTAAAGATGGAAACCCTACATAATTTGTCCATCAAGTCTTGAATCAAAGGAATTAGATATTTATTTTTAATTGTCACCTTGTTTAGTGTACAATGATCCACACACATGCGAAGACTTTCATCCATCTTTGTTTAAAACAAAATTGGAGCACCGTAAGGAGCCTTGGAAGGACAGACATATCCAACGTCAATCAACTCTCTCAACTTCTTCCTTAATTTTACCAACTCCATAGATGACATTCAGTAAAGGGTTGGGATGGTGACTTCACTCCTGACACCAATTCAATGCGATGATCTATAACCCTTCTTGGTGGGATTTTTTTGACAGTTAAGGCAACATCACATCTTCAAATTGTTGCAGCACATTAGCAATTTCTTTCAATACCTCATCACAATAGTCCGTTTTCTCATCTATTACTGTCTTAAGAAACACTTCCCCACCTTTTCATAATGTCTTCTCAATAGCAATGGTTGAGATTAAGCTTTTTGCACTCTTAGTGACATTCGTTGTTGCGATATTTGTGTATTTTATGAAGATCCAATAGCCAATAAAAAAAAGGAGATAAAGTAATATGTCAAGAGAGAGAAATAAGGAAAGAAAAAAATGAAAGAAAAAATGGATCATCGGGAACACACCGGGACTCTGTTTTCAATACATCCAGTACCATTAGAAAAATCATGACGAGAAGATTTTAACTATGAAAGAATTATAGAAAAACACCAAATACCTAGTTTTGAAGGAATTATGGATAAGTGGGCATGGACACATGGCGAAAGTGGATAAAAGAAAAACCAAGAGACTTTGATCAGAAAATAACAAACCAACCTTAATACCGGTGGCTACTCTCCTAGCATAGTGGAAAGCATGAGTAACTGCCATGTAAGATGACGTGGTAGGCATCCAACGAACCATAAACCACACAATTTTTATTTATTTAGCCTGTTTGGAAGTGTATTTCGGTAGTTTTTTAAATTTTTTTTCACTCAGAAATGTATCAAAATAATATTTTTTTATTTTTAAAAAATTATTTTTGACATCAGCGCATTAAAATGATCTAAAACACCAAAAAATATTAATTTAAAATAAAAAAATTTTAAATTTTAAATTTTTTTAGAAATACTTTGAAATACAAAAATAAACAGGTCCGACTACACAAATCATCCATCCCTTCTTGACTCCGAGGAGGAATAAAACAAATAACAACGAAAACATAAAAATTAGTAAATAAATCAAATATTATTTATAGCAGTAGTGAAACAGTAATGTTTTTTTAAAAAGACGAGGATTGTTGATGTGACGCTGTTTTTAATGTTTATCACTCAATAATTAAATAATTTTATGATAATTTTTTCCTTGTCCACGATTATAATGAAAGATACTATTAGCTATACTTACTTATAAATTGATACTCCTAAAATTAAGAGCAGAGTTTCTTCTTCTTCTTCTTCTTCGAAATAGAGAGAGAAAAAAATGGAGGTAGGGTTCTTGGGGTTAGGGATAATGGGAAAGGCCATGTCCATGAATTTACTTAAAAATGGCTTCAAGGTCACTGTCTGGAACAGGACGCTCTCCAAGGTACCCACCTTTTGTCCTCTACTACTACCCTTACTTTTGCAAAAAAAATTCTCTTTTTTTTTTCCTGTTCTTGGGATCTGATTTATGTGTTTTTATGTACTGTGAAAGTACTTGTGATTAATGTGGTAAATAAGGTTCTATGTACTTAATGGACAGTAGTTAACTAGATAAACATGCTGCTTTAGTATTATTTTTGTGTTCTTGCTTAATTGATGACTAAAAGTTTGGTTGCTGTAACTGCAGTGTAATGAACTGGTGGAGTTTGGTGCATCAATTGGAGAAACCCCTGCACAAGTAGTCAAGAAATGCAGGCTTACTATTGCTATGTTGTCGGATCCTGCCGCGGCTCTTTCGGTCTGTAATTTTACCAAAATGTTTTAGCTTTTGGTTTTTGTTGAATACTTCCCTTTTTGTGGAAATTATTATGAATAATGATTTCTGATTGCCGGGTAATTTGACTCTTCTTACTGAAATCCCTTTGTTTAGGTGGTTTTTGATAAAGATGGTGTACTTGAGCAAATTGACAGCGGAAAAGGTTATATTGACATGTCCACGGTTGATCCAGAAACATCTTCCAAGATCAGCCAGGTTCTAATTGGATGATAATGCTACTATTTACTGTCAATCCTTTCTTGTGTTTGGTAGAATGTCAATGAATTTTTATGGAAACTGTCATATGGTATGCTTAGAGATTTCCAATTTGGTGATGGTTAGTCCAAGAGGAAATGATACTCCATTAATTTTCGAAAGAGATGATATGAGTGAACTGCATCTAACATCAATAATTTGGGAATTGTTGAGGCGTGCTAAAAAAAAAACAATAGGAATAGCTCTCGTTATGCTCTTGGTGTATCTTCCTTATACTGACCTTGGTTGAAACTTTGAAGGGTAGATTAAAGGATTGTTATCTGATCATAACACTCTAGCAATTGTTGGATATTTCTTTTAAGGCTAATATCCTAATATGAATTTGGACTTTGTTCGAGGAAGGAAAAGAAAAGAATTTGCTAAGTACAATGTGTTTAGAAGATGTCATGTTACTAATGTGTGGACTTAGGATGCATAAATCCAAAGCTTTGGAAACCTTCCCCTTTATAATTATCTGTTCTACTCCTTCTGTTTTCATTACTGAAGACTGCAAAACATCCTTAAACATCTGGCGATGGTTTCTTTTCTTGTGAGCAAGATATTGGTTGCCACTTTTTTATAAATTACTAAGCCATGCGGCTTATATCTACAGGCAATTACATCAAAGGGCGGTGCCTTCCTTGAGGCTCCTGTGTCAGGTAGCAAGCAGCCTGCAGAAACTGGTCAACTTGTAATCCTTGCTGCTGGGGATAAGGTCAATTAGTGAATTGTTTTATGATTGAGCTGTTTCTTGCTATCTGATATATTTGCATGTTTGCTGAACTATTCCTTTGAAATATCAGAGGCAGTAAAATCAACCCCCATTTCTGCACAGGCTATTGCCATTTATTTGCATACATAGATGACCAAGTTGTATCTCTTAAATAAATAACTTCAACTGTGGATTCATCTGATTTTGGACAACATCTCGGGCATATTTCATCCAACATGTTGGAGATATAGATATAAATTGAATGTAGAAAGGTATAAATGGATGGAGTTTTACATGACTGTCATCTTGTCCTGTAGTTATTTCCACCTGTTACTTTTGCATGAATAGATTGATACTCTAATTGATCTTTTATTGCCACTTAGATGGGAAAGTTGCTATCAGAATTATCGCTGCTATAAATTGGTTTCATATGTACAATCCTGCAGCATCATGTCTTAATAAATAGTTTGAAGCCGTTGATTGGACTGTGCTAATGTACAATCTAGTAGTTGTTCAGAAATGGTGTTGCATGCGACATAAATTTACTAGTAAACTTTACTCTAACACTGACGGATGTTGTAATTCCTTCCCGAGGTTTGTAAAATGACAATATAGGGTCGTGTGGGATATGCAAAGGATTCATTTGCTTCTGTTGTTAAGAAAGACAATTTTGATAATACAACTATGTAATGCAGACGTCTTGATATCTACATTGATGTGAGGAACAAAAGTATGTTTCTGAATGCATCTGTTGTTTACTGCTGCTTACAAATTATAATTTTAGGGGTTGTATGAGGAATCAATTCCAGCTTTTGATGTTTTGGGGAAGAAGTCTTTCTTCTTGGGGCAAGTCGGAAATGGAGCAAAAATGAAACTTGTGGTCAACATGATAATGGGCAGGTAAAGATTGCTTTTATCATTGAGGCAAATATAACTAATATATAGTTGCTTCTATATCAGCAGTATTTAAATGTCAATGTATATATGAGAAACCAATTTTAACCTTGCATTTTGCATGTCAGAAGTGAATATTTATTGTGATCAGAGCTGGCACAATAAACTCTACACTCCGACTGAGTATTTGTTGCAGCATAATGCGCATTTGCTATATGTTGAAGTGTTGATGCTCTCAATGTTGGATATAGATTATGATCTCTCGTGTTTTGCAGTATGATGAATGCATTTTCAGAGGGACTGGTGCTGTCAGAAAGGAGTGGACTCAACCCACATGATCTTCTTGATATCTTGGTGAGATAGGAAACAAGAAATTTCATGTGACTTGTGTTGGATTAGTGTCTAAGTCTTAATGAGCTACTTTTCTGGCAGGATCTTGGTGGAATAGCTAATCCAATGTTCAGGGGAAAAGGACCAGCTATGCTCAAGAGTAATCACTCCCCTGCATTTCCTCTGAAACATCAGCAAAAGGACATGCGGTTGGCTCTAGCTCTTGGGGATGAAAATGCTGTGTCAATGCCAGTAGCAGCGGCAGCAAATGAGGTTACACTCCTTTCATCTTAGTTATCTTTTTCAAACAAGTTGTTTGGTTCTGGTGTTAAAAAGCATATGGGTTCGAATGATCAGTGAATTTTAAAAAGATGACACCCAAGAACTGGTACTGGATCATTTCAAACAAACTGAACAAGAACGATCAACATGTGTATAGTTTTTGAATTGCAAAAATGATAATTCCAACTTGACTATGAGCTACTGTTTCTTTTTGTCTGCATAAGATAGTTGGATAACTTTGTAGCTGTAACTTTTTCAGATATTTTTCTGCCCTTGCCAATTAGTTCATTGCCATCTATTTTGTTTTTTATCCCATGGGGAAGTGTGGTTTTGAATAAACCGTGCAAGCAGTTCTACAATTGTCTTTATGACCAGGCAACCTCTCATATTTAGATTTGCTGAAGTTTTCAATTCATACTGATTTGCTGTAAGATCTTTAAGAGTTTCTTGCTTATGTTAGCTCTGGATGGTCAAGTTTGGTCTTGTTGTCTGCTAGCACTAGGATTGATCCGGTACTTTGAGAATAATTATTGAATTTCATGGTGGTGGTGCTGTTGTTGCACGGAGCTAAGGAGGGTTACCTCTGATTATGATAGATTGCAGATTTGAAACATCCTTCATGAATATATACATGTATAGAGCAGTCATGGAAATAAGCTTCTGTGAGTTATTGAGTTCTTTTCCCCTCCGGCCTTGCTAATCATCAGTGAATGTTGTTTTGGAGTCTGTTTGACATGGATTGGTATTGATGCGCATTCTTGTGTCAGTTTAGAAAGCAAATGTCAGTAACTGTTGAAAGTAGAAACGAGTAGCTTCGGACAATTGAACCCAAACTCAGTAATTGTATTTGTTTGCAGTCTTTCAAGAAGGCCAGAAGCATGGGATTGGGGGACCTAGACTTTTCAGCTGTGCATGAGATTCTGAAGATGACCAAGGATTAATCACTCCTTGATAGTTCACATGACATTGATTCAAAACACAATGCGCAGCTCGGACTTGGTTTGCAGCCCTGGAAGTTGTAGCCTAGTTCATCAATCACAAGCTAGATGATGAAGCTCCTTTAATGAATGAATTGTTGACTTCAATTTTTGTTCTGTTTTTTTTTTTTTCATTTCTTTCACCAGAACTCTTTGGCCGTGAAAATAAACATAATTTGCTTGGCAGGATAAACAGCAAACTTTCTACTTGAACATACACTCGGCTTCTGTAGCAACAAACCAATTCCAATATTAGATGAGAACTTCACGGTTAGAATTATAGAATCAAAACGTTATGGGTAATAATTTCCCACAATTGCATGGAAGGCATAATAACAGAGAGAAATAGAGGGCAGAGGAAAGCGGATCATATGCTCGAATAAAGAAGTTGAAGAACTTTTTGACAATTTTATTTTCCATGCCAAAAGTCGACTGTCAGGTATACATGGACAAAACTTGATTCCTTCATACCAGAAGTAGAAAGGAGCAAAACCTTCACTACAAGAAACATGGGAAATGAGCTTATTTTGCTGCTAAAAGGGGGCATTGTAAAGATTTGAACGAAACTAGACCTTGACATATATATATTTATAGAACTATTCAATGCTGTACAACATCTAATCACTCGGACAGCACTAGTACAGCAACGGTCAAAGAATGCAAAAAGTCAAACATTGGCTCTACAAAAGACATTGATTGCCTTCATCCCTTCCACTTGGACCTAAGAGGGCATCCCAACGATTCTCCTCGTAGCCAAAACCTGCAAAGCATGCATTGATGACTAGTGCGATGGCCATATTAACCCTTGATGTTTTCCAGGTGCAGATTGAGGGCCCCACTTGCACAACCTCCATATCAAACCTGGGTATATTGCTGGGAAGTATAGTTACCTGCAGAGAAGCATATCCTGATGTCAATGAAACAAGAATGGCCACTAACAAAGGTAATGTCTTTTAGAGGTGGCAATTAGTAGTCCTAACATATATAGTGCCCATTTATGACAAATGCCTCTGGTTTTTGCAAGTGGAAGAAAATAATTTTGCAAAAGATGCTAATTTCCACAGATTTTTATTTTTCTAACTTACTAAATAAATTAAAAGGAGTTTTATATTAAAGACAAGAAAATATATAAAAGACACTAGTGGCATCGTAATAAAGCACCAACAATCCACTTAGCATGAATTCGGTTGTTTCTGTGAAATCAAAGTTACAAGAAAATGCAATTCTAGTTTTCATCAAAGACAAAATAAGAGATGAATCTTTTCTACTGCCTGGACTTTATCTACACAAAAATAAGAATTATAATAATAATAAAAAAATCCCAGCAGTTAAGCTTGAAATATTTCAACACCATTAATGAACGAATGTGTTCACAATAAGAAAATGCCCGTACCTTTGTTCTTGGCTTCCTGCTTGTTTTCACATCAAATCTTTTCCAAATATGGAGAAATTAATTCATCCAACTTCATCAACCAAAGTGCAAGTGCAGATGATGTTTGAGGCATAGTAGGAAAGCATGTGATGATTTCTTCCATGTAAGTACTGGAACCTTGAGCAAGATTGCATTGACACAACCAATCCTCATTAATTGCAGCAACAAAATCAGCAACTACCTGAAAGGCAAATTAAGATACTCTTTCAGAAAATCATGCTACTCTGGTTGGCTTCAGGAAAACAGAGTTAAACCCAGAGGCATTTGTGCTTCTTTGAGCACAAAATGTAGAGGACAAGAAAATAAAACCTGCAAAAGTTCGGCCAAAGAAGATGTGCGTCTAAGCCGTCTGACCCATAACCTATGAGCAGATTTTGTCCAGGCACCCACCAAGGCATCTTCCGGCATAACGGTCTGTATGATGGGGGCAATTTATTGGAAAATAGATGTTAGATGAATAAGAGTTTCTGCCACAGAAACGTCCACATGCAAGAGTTTACCTCATACATATACCTCACCACACCTTCTCATTATCTTAATCTCACTCATTTCTTTGTGTGTGCCTGTGAATTTGCCATGATATGCGTGTTTCTAATAAAATTCACATAAAACCACAAATTAAGCACAAATAGAATGATGAAACACCACACCTGCCTAAGAAACTTCCTACATCTTGGAGGCTGACCAACCAAAATACAAGCGAACTAGTTGTCAAATGTCAGCACATCATCCATGGATCAGAATGATTACTACAAGAAAAAAATTACCTGACCAGGTACGTGCTACTCTTTAGAAGTCACTGGGTCTGGAGGACTCAAAAGCAGAGCTCGATTGACTTTTAAACAGAATTAAAGAGGATGATACAGGTGAAACTCAATGCTGCATTAGAGGTGCTAGTAAAAAAACATATGCTTCTAATTCTTCCTCCTAAATTTTAGCAATTTAAAAATAGTATGACAGTGATGTCTTACTGTCTTGTATGTTTAACACACAAACACAGTGAGATATACATGCAAGCAAAAACAAGCACATGCCAGCCAAATCATGCATAAATGAAATTGTATTGGGACAGAGATAAACCATATGAGCATACCTCAATTGCATAAACTGCAGCTTTCAGTGATTGCAACTTTGATGAGAGAACTTTATGCTTTGGACACATCACATTGTCCTCTTTCTGTCTACAAGTAGCTGAATGGATGGCATATCTTTCCTCGAGATCAAAATCAAGCTCAAATGTTGTATGACAGATCTTGCAATGCTTCTCATCTCTCCAGTACAAGTCATGACAAGTTTCACATCTTCTAAGTGATTCAAGATATGACCTTTTACTTCGTTTTACTGCATTAAGATCACAGTAAAAGCAATTCCATATCCAGGTATCAAACTGTCGGAGACGGTTCCATTTCTGGTTTTCTTCTTTCCCCTTCTTTCCTGTTTCAAGAACTATTGCACTCATTGGCGGCAAAGAATCATTTGCAATGTCAGTAAGGGTTAGGTTGTTGTCTACATCAGACACTGGAGAAGAACTGTCTTCTCTAACTGTTTCCAGCTCAGACTGGTCTGATTGTGTGAAGTACCCAACTCCAGAATCATTTACCATCTTACTTGACATTTCTTGGCAGAGAAAAGCTTCCCTTTTCTCCAAAGATTCAATTAGGAGGGCCTCCCGTCTTCCTCTGTCGTCTAAAACTGACAATAAGGCACGCAAAGCCTGTACTTGTAATAAGCAAATGCAAAGAAGAGGTGGTTAGAGATATATTTCAATAATACCATAAACAAAGCATGCAATCACTTTCTACAAACATGTGCAATCCAAGGCACAAAATTAAAAAAATTAGCAATCAGTAAATATCAAGACAAAGGCTGAGAAGTCTACCTCTTCAGTATCAATCACTTCCCAGTGACCATCTTCAGAAGATTCAAAATAGACTCTCTTATGGCCGGGGTCATATGAGTTACATGGGCCCAAGAAAAGCCAGTACCTATTGTACCTACGATCAGACCCTAAAAAGATGGATTGCATCGGGTGCAAATTGATCTCAAGTCCCATCCCTTCTGTCTCTTTCTCTTTGCCAGAAAGTTTATCCTTGCCATCAAACTTTGAGAATAACACTGAAGAATCAACAGGGAAAAACTTGGATGATGTGTACGCTTCTTTTGTGACATTTATTTGCCCAGCATGGACCCAAGATGGCCTGGGCACGTTATCTTTCGTTGATGATGATCTTTTTATTTTTGCTCCGGAACAATGGTGGTATATGTTAGGAACAGATTCAACGGTAGGTTTTGCTAGATCCTACGGGGGGGAAAAGCAGCAGCAATCACTCAATAGTATTATATTCATATAGAAGATTGTTATAAAGCTAATAATTTGAATCAACCATTTTTCTAGTTACAAAAAGTAGGAGATAATCACAATTAATGGGAAGAATGCAAGGAAAATGAAATACCACATTAGAAGAATTCACACTAGGAAAACTCTAAATTCTTAAAAACCAGTAAATACTCAGCGTTTGAAATAACAATCCTTACAATGTGTCAAAACCACAGTTACCAACCCAGTAAGAAAAGCGACGATTCAATTCAATTGAAAACTGATTTATTAAATCATGATATCCATCCTACTTAATTCATTAAGACAAAACAGATATCTAGTTGCAAACAAAGTAACCTGCAATGAGCTTAAAAACTTTCATAAGCATGGACCTGATAATTACCAACCAAAAAAAAATGGTAGACACCCAAGGTAGAAAACAACCTAGTTCACAAGCTCCAATCATTTGCAAGAAAAACTTTTTCCCAACTTTCTCATGTTGGGTGCATTTGTCCATGAAATTGATTTTCCAAAAGCAATTGGCTTTCCTGCAAAAACCAGAGCCCTAAAATCTTAACTTCATTAAGGTTATAGCTGTTACCTCCAATCTAATACTGGACCCAGCACTGACAAGATCAATCAATGCCACTAATCCATTCAATTTTTCTTCAATGCTTAGATCTGAATATTCACCTTCCATTAGTCCTAACAACCACACTTCTCCTGGACGGCTCTCATCAATTTCATTCTCAAATGTAAGCATCTTGTTTTTTCTTTTGGGATAGTCAATAAGCTTAAGATTTCTTGGACTAGAATTTTCTGAATCACAATCAGAATTGCTGCTGCTAGATGCACCATTATCATGGAAGTCTTCGTGAACAATTCCGGAGTCCTCGGTATCTGATTGAAAACCACTGGCTTCCTTTGCAAGAGTATTGATTCGCAAACGAAAAGTAGATGATGAAATCTTTTCAAATAAAGTGATATCGCTTGAAAGAGTTGAGCAGATCAAAAGCTCCAGCTCATCAGTTGTGCCAGCAAGATTTAATTCCACAATCTTCAAAACAAAACCAAACATTCATCACTACAGGATCATTCATTAAGTACCAATTTAAAGAACAAGATTGAGAAAATGACTATCTAGTGACATCATTTCCTTCAAAGCTGATGGAGTAACTTACTTGAGAAGACTTGGCCAGGTCAGAAACTTTCAATCCATTATTTCCTTGAACTGACAGAAGTTGAAATAGTTCACCTTTAAGAGTTCCAGGATGTAGGCCATACTTCACCATAAGGCTCATCTCCTAAGAAAAAAAAAGCTTTAGGTGCTGATTTATGTCTCTTTCAAAGAAATATTGTTACATATAAGAGTCTGACATCGATACACAAATTCTAGATTATAAATAATAGATGAAAAATATCAAAAGAAAAATTGCAAGCTGATTAAATAATACCTTGCTGAGGACTTCCCTACGAAATCCACCTTGCTTTGAACCAAAACCAGCTGCAATCAAAACTTGACACAGTATTTCAGTCCATGTTAGAGGGTTGAGAGAATTTTTCCAGAACTCCACAACAAATTCTTGATCTTCAACCTGACAAAACATAGCAATAACCATACTATGGTTATGGATGGTTATTTGAACTTCTACCCAAAAAGCTGAGATTGAGAGAAAGAGAGAGAGACTAGATATGATATGTTCCACACTCCCCAAAGGAAAAGCACAGAAACTAGATAATAGAAAAACCGATCTGTAGAAAGCATATATATTCAGAACTGAGAATATCCCAAATATTTGTCCTTTACTTAAATATACATAATCGGATTATGAAAGGGAGGGGATGAGTGGAAGAATTCATTTAAACGTTATTGACTTATCTCCAATCATTTATTGTGTCCAACATCATGATTCTCATACATAAACACATCGAGAATTTATTAAAACTCTCTGTTGTGCAGGTGACTAGAGATTTCTGAACTTTGTAAAATGCAAGATTTGCATTAGGGCACATCATAAAGCCAAAGAATTCTAATAATTGTGTAACATTTTCATTATTGTACCTGAAACATCAACAAGTTTTTCCTTGGAAATCAAGTTACTCACAAGTTTGTTTCAGCCTGAAACTTTGGTATTCAAACACAATGAATTCTTATAGAAATGCCATTGCATCCCAAGGGCTCAGAATATTAAGTTAGCAGAAACTTCAATTGCTTTGTGGATTTAACTAACCATTCCCTGTTCTAAAAAACATTTTGAATAATGTACACTGGCACTATAAATTATAATAACATTTATACCGATGCTAATTGTCACCTTCTCTTTTATAGTCCTACAATAACCACTGAATGAAAATAATCCTGTTCAATAACAATCACTTTCCATGTTTCTCAGCATCTTGGACCTTTTATTATTAGTTGTTAGTTGCAATATGGCTTTACTTGTCTTCATTGGTACCACAGCTGGGTCATATGCAAGCAAAATATCAAAATTTCTTGATATCTGACAGTACTACTACCTGAATTACATCTTTAACATACAAGATCATTCAACAAAACCATCAATGCGCTTGTGGATCAAACTTATTTTCATGGACTTGAGCTATATAATATACTCACTGAGTGAAGGAGTGCGAGAAACTTGCAAGATATGCTCAAATGAGGGAGGAGTCCACTACTGATCTCTGTTTCGACATCAGATAAAAGAAGCTTCAGAAGGGCCACATGAATTTTTCCAAGTAAAAAGGAATCCTGAAAGTCACATACAGACAGATGAAACCAACGACAACAAATTTAAATGCAAGAAAATAAAAGAAACTAAGTTAAGTACGAGTTCAACAAAAGAACTAGTCAGAGTTTCAACCTTATCATGGAATGCTTGAGCCAGCTCATCAAGAGTGAATGGGCATATATCAACTGTAACAGAATAGGTGTAAAGAAAATGAAAGACCTGCAAAAGACATGCCAACCTAACTTCAGCAAGAGAATTTAATAGAGAAGAAAAACATATTAAATCCTATACAAGGTAGCATAGACAATCAAATTAATCTTGGGGGGGGGTATTTACAGCTATTAGTGCAGCAAATATGATGATTCTGATATGCATATTACACTAATTAAAGTAGATAAAGTGCTTTGTCAGCATAGGTGATAGCTGATTGCATTCACGTGCTGAAGTGCAGGAGTGAGACTTTACTGGCTTCCCAAATGATTCAGGGAGAATTTTGGAGACTTTAGTCAATCGTGAGAGTATTTCCTCTAATATGTAATAAAAATGGGGGATCCTTGCTAGACATAAAAACAAGGTACTGCCCAATTCAATGGTAATTGGTAAATGCATCGGGGTTGCAAACAAAAGGTTGCAGATTTGATGCCTGAGAGCATCTGTTTATACAAAATCACGAAAGGCTTGGACTACTAGGACCCTGCTTTGGCACATCCACACCTACCTAGCCTCCCCCTCTGGCACAAAAGAAAAATAAATCACCGTTGTCTTCTTGAATCCAGTACAAATGTAGCAAGTAGGTAGCCACAAAGGAGTATTTTTATTAGTGATTTTTTCAAGATCATGTAGATCAGACAAGCACTAATCAAAAGCAATCTAAATATACAAGCAAGATGATTATGCACAGAAGAAAACATCCAGAGTTTTGACTCACTTATGCAGTTGATTAATGTTAACCACTGCATCTTCAGATATAATCTTTAAATACATAGTATTGACACACTCATTAAATATATCATAGGCCGGTATATAAGAGTGCAATTTACATAATAGAAGTATTTTTAAAGAAGATAAGATACATTGAGTATACATTACTAGGCCATATTCATGGACAAATGTTGCAAGCTGCTTCTAGGTATATAATATTTGAGTAAGAAATAAATTATGAATTCTCTGAAAAGGATAAGATAAAAACAAACATCTTTCAAGCAAGATATATGCTACATTGCAAAGCACTAAACAGCTATTCATCCTCCACGCACCTTAAATAGTTTCTTGACAGCCTCTGGAGAAGAATCCCAAGGCTGCATAGCAAATGGTTGCTTCAACTTCACAGAATTTGGAGGAAATTTCACCAGCAAATCTGGAAGAAATCACTTATTGGTAGAAAGAACTCAAGTATATCCTATATGCGATAACTACATAGACACTTCTTGAGGCACACTGAAATACAGCCAAAACAAACCTTTACAAAGGGAACAGCCAAAGAGTCTGTTTGCCGCAAAGTGTTCCGTACATGTTAGTGGATTTGGTCCAGCTCGTAACTCTCTCAGCTCTAGCTCTTCATCATCCACTAGCATAGCAAATTGATTAAGGCGTTCCTGATTCATTAACCTTTCCAGAGCGAGTTCACATTTTTCCCTGAAGGACTGCTTCTGGATCTCATCTCTTTTAGATTCCACCTGCATAACAGGTAAATTGATGTTACCACATTGCCAGATATGAACTGTTCCAATTCATTAAAAGCACTACAAAAATGATTACCTCCCTCCTTTTAACAGAAGGCTTCCTCTTCTCCTGTAATTCTTTTTGCAGCATTCTCTGTTTCTGAAAATGCAAAACAGTGTCAGCAAAGTGGAAATAGCTCAAACTGAAGAATTGATCGATGCAACAGATATTGGCTAAGATGTACCCAGGGATAGCAAACAAGAATGATAATTCATCAAGAACAAAAGATCTTATGAGAAGCAGATTAGATGACTAACAACTAGAGAAGACACTGGCGGTCTTCGCTTCTTTTTTTGAAGAGGCTGCTTCCGTGGCACGGGAGTTGATATTTGAGGTGTAACAGTTATTTGAGAGCCACCACAATGAATGCCAGTGGGAAAATCTCCACCATCAGGATTTGTTACTCGCCATACTGTCATCAAACCCTTCCCCATACCATGTTTCTTCACTGGAGCACTCTCGTTGCAATTTTGATCATCAAAAGCAGCACACATGGATACCTTCAAGTGAAAAACAAACGTATGTGAAACCTTGTAAAAGAAGCGGGGAAACACTGTCTATGTAGAGAAATTCTTTGCACTACCTTTCCCCTTTTGTTTGCTCTTTGGTTCTCTTGGTGAGCAGGATGAGAATTTCTGGAATCTAAACATGCAAATGCTGTATGAGTACCATAAATACAGAGGTGCAAATTGGGACAGCAAGGAAGTACAAACATTATGCAGTCACAATCCATATCCCTCTCAAAGTTCTTCATATAAATGACAGAGAGGAACAAGAATCCAGTTGGTCACTATATTTCTCCTACTATTCGTGCATTAATCCACAGCAAAGACAAGCAAAAACATGAAGCTCTTCCCTGCATTTATTTCAATATCTTCTAAAAATCTTCCAACTCTTAATCTCTAAGGGAACAAATAAATAAAAACCCAATAGATGGTTCTGATTTTAAATAAGCAAGAACTACTTATCTGTAATGCAATACCATTGCTAACCAAACAACAATAAAAAAAAGTCAACGCAAACGTTTTACCTTCACAACCATGAAATGCTCTAGTAGGAAGAGAATCGAACTCCAAACCAAGGGGAGGACCATCTTTGCGAAATATCTTCCCCAGAATATAATCAGAAGTCAGCAAATCCTGAACGAGCACCAACTTCTTCTTCCTCTTGCCTATCCTACCCTGAACCTCTGAAGGTGCATGTTTGTACTTTGAAGATGAAGGTTTGTTCGACTTATCTGTAGAACTAGCGGACAGCTCCAACTGTTTAAGCATTTTTCTAGCATCAGAAGCAACTGCAGCTCCCTTTCTTCCTTTGAAAACTGACAGTTTCTTGGTCAAACGTGGTGGTTCAATCAATTCATTTTTGCTTTTTTCACTCCTCCTTTTCTCGATAAACCATCCGCGAACCTGCTTGAATGTCAAGTTCGAGACCACAGCAAGGTCTTCCATGGCCCTTTGCGAAGGATACTTATCCTCTGCTTCACGCAAAAACCATTGCCGCCGGCTTAGAAAATGAATACAATATAGAATGCATATAATAAAGCCTATAAAACAACACAGTGCTCTGAACAGATTTCAAGGGAGAGTTTAGATTTAAGAATAGTAAAAGTAAACAAATCAAAAATAATTAACAAAGAAAGAGAGGGGAACAAATAACGCGATTAATTTGGGTTTTTTCAAATCAAAAAGAAGAGGAGGAAGAAGCTGTGGAGGCTGGGAAAATTGAGTTGTTACTAGGAAAAGCAAATGGTGTTTTTTATGAAGTAATCAAACCACAGAAACTTCCCTTCCCTTATGAATTAAAAACTATAATTAACTCAAAAATAATAAAAACAATACAAGAAAAATCCCAAAATATTGAAAAGGCAGGTAGATGATGATTCATGAGATAGTAAAAGACCTGCATAGAATTTCAGAAGGGCTTGAAGCTGGAGTGGCGATTTCCTCTTCATTTCCGTCTGCAGTGAAACCTCTCCTTTCAGTTAACGAATTTGACGATAATTAATCAAATTGGATTTCCCACATCCTGACCACACCAAACAAACCAATCCCACCATCATCAGCAAGAAAATCAAATATCCTCGGATAGAAAAAAAAACAAAAACAAAAAATTGATATAGACTATTCATCACTCTCCACTTCCTTCTAAAGCCACAGATAATGAAACACTCCATTCCTATAAAAAAAACAAAATGTTTCCTAGGGTAGACAAATGAAGTAGAATAGAACAGTAGTAATCAGTTGAAAATAAAGAAAGAAGGATGCATGAGTGTGGATATTTTATGAGAATTGTGGAGTGAGTGGAAGAGAATAGTGGAAGATTGCTTGCTTACTCTTACAGTATTGTGGCGATAGTGAAAATGAAGAGGTGTGTGTCAGTGTGCCTGAGAGGGGGGGTGGGTGGTTGAAGAAGAGGAAGAAGAAACAGGGAGAGGAGAGGGGGTTAGGGGGGAGATGTTACCAAAAGCAGTAGGGTTTTGGGTTTTATCATCTCCTTTTTTATTTTCTGTTTTTTTATAATATTAACTGTAATATCCTCCTTCTAGTTTGTGTCTGCTCTTTTTGTTTTTTTTTCCTCTTAACTCGTAAAAACACAAATAAAAAAATATCTGCTGTTGCTCAAGTCTTTACCATATATCTTCATCATGCTACGCTGTCATCTAGGGGTTTTAGACCAGGAATAAAATGGGCCGGTTTTGGGCCGGCCCATGTAATATTTTTGAGGGCCAAAAAAGATAGAACCTGTAATGTTTACGGGCCGACAAAACGAAGTGATAACTGGGCTCCCGTGAGAAGCCCAGCCCAACCCAACTCCCGCCAACCAGAAGGCACCATCACCCATCACCTCCTCTTCTGATTGCGGTGCTATCTTTCCTTTCTCTGGGGTGGTGCTTCATAGCAACTTGTCGGAGAAAGCTCGCAAGCAAGAATGGAAGACAGAACGGAAAATGATTCAGCCCCAACATCGAAACGACCGTCTCTTAGAACCCAATCAATTTTCAACGGTTACCCCTCTTGGAAAAACAAGGTTGGTTTTTTTCTTTTTCTTGAATGAATGCTTTGAGTTTTTAGACTTGTCTAAATAAATAAACAAAAAATTTTGATTGTCAGCTGAGGGAAAACTGTTACAAAAGAGTGCGTGAAGAGAGGACCCGATTGCTCTGGAAAATGAGGTTGCCCCCTGCTAAATCTTTAGATAATAAGGTCATCTTCTCTTTCTTTTACTCCCTTCTTCTTTGTTGCTTTTTTTATCTCTTGATATTCTTGATTTAATTCCCTGTTTACTGTTTTTGAGTTTAGGATATCATCAAGTATGCTCTCCAGGACATAGTTTCTGATGAACTGGAAAAAATTAAGAACTCGTCGTCGTCGTCGTTAAACGAACAGTTGAAAATTCCAACTCGTGCCCTTGAGGCGAATGATGATATGTTGTGGGAATATGATGGTCTTCATGATGCTTATCAAGGCGAGTGCGAAGAGATATTGTTAGAAATGCAAAAGATCTTCTATGAAGATCTTAGGGATGAGACAACTAGAGAAGGTTAGTGTGTTTCTCTCTTACAAAAATTTACTAGTTTCTAGAGGAAAAAAAAACAAATAAATCTTGTCCTGCTTATATATATAGGAGTGGGTACGCCCAGGTTCTGTTATCAGCATATATATAACTTGAATGTAAATGCAAAGTTAATTGCTTGCAGTTGTTATTGCACTTTCTTCATTTTTATGTTTTGCAACTTGTTTTTCTAATCTATCGCGTGAAAACACACGCGGGGAGTGTATTTGATTGTCAACTTAATTGCCAATCTGAATTTTGCATACCTTCAGTGTTGCATTTGGCCATGTTTTTATGTCTGTTTATGTGCTAAGGAGGTTCTAATCAATGGAATCATGTTTTTTAAGCTTAATTGTTTACTCTAACTCCATGCAGAACCAAAAAACTATATTGAAACCTGGGAGGACAAAGAAGATGATTACTTGGCTCATGCTGTTTATGAGCACATGCAATTGAGTGATAAGAAGGTATGATAGCTTGCAGATATTTGTCTTATCAAGTCTTGGTTATATATCTGATATGCTCGTAGATGCACAGAATACTCATCCTTGTAGCTGACATTAGCATTTGTAGGTTTGATTTTCTAGTAGTGTCAATTATAATGCCATTTAGATGCATTTCATGCCCACAATTTTGGGTAAAATATTAGTGCGTGTAAACAAACTTGTGGTTTAAGCTCACTAGATGTTATTTTCCACATCCCAGCTAGTGTATCCCATCCCAGCCTTGGGAACGTTACCAAATAAATACAACCTGTTAGAACTTGCTAGAATGGTTAACCAAGTCGATGAAACTAAACAAGACTATTTGATTGAGTCAACTTAGTTAGCTTGAGATTCAAGGAGCCAATTAAAATACCAAAGATTGATAGAACTGTCGCTTGTTCTTATGCCAAATGCAATAGTGGTTAAGTAAAACCAGAGGACAGATAGTGTGACAGAATGTGGAGATTGAGAAGCCCTAGGCTTTCTGCTTTGTGTATGAAGTATATCTTCTTATCCTCTCTGACTTCTCCTGGTGTTATTCATATGTATTCTTATTGGAAATTAAGATTAGGATTGTGGAATCCTTCTTGCTAGAAATTATTTTTCTTCTCTTGTGCCACTGGGCATAACAGAAAATGCAGTTGTGATCAATAAAGCTTCTTTTGCTGCTGCTTTCATGCTAACCTAAAAGAAATGGAGTTTATAAAGCTTTCTGACATTGATGCTAGGTGGCCAAGGAGATCTGGTGTCCCATATGTAAGCAAGGAAAGTTGCAAGAGAACCATCAGCGCATATATTGCACTCTCTGTGAACTTAAACTCAATAAAGGCGATGAGGTTTTCATCTCAACTTCACCGATTTTTTTTTGGCATGTAATAAATTACGATGCAATTACCCTTAAAAAGTTGGCATATAGTTTACTGCAATTGTACCTCATTTTAAGTATGACTTGAGCGTTCTCTAGAGCCAATTTTTGACAAAATCCCTTATTGCCTTCCATGCAGAAGTTAAAAATTGAATTCCCAAATTTTTAGCCATCTGATGTTGGATGATTTGACCTTCTCCAAACTTCTTCTTTGTATTTTATTTTTACTGGTTTTGGTATCATGCCAGCCTCAACGAACTTTTCTTTCCATCTCAGTGTCTCAAACATCCCATTCACAAGGCCACTCTTCCCATTTCTTTCCTTTTAGTACACTGTGGTATGCAGTTTCTTTTATTTTCTTTTTGGGAACGGAGGTTCACTACCAAACATACAATGCATTAACCTAATCAAAGGTTGCATAGTTTACAAGTAGTTGAGATGAGGCTGTTTAAGTGAATTATTATTGTCTAAATTGAGAGAGAAAAAAATATTAAGGGTAGTAAATTTTGGTTAAGAGTCTAACGAGTTACGCAGTATGATTTCTAACTTGATTTCACTAAAAATATTACAAAACTTAAAATGATCCCGCAAAATTTATTTCTCTCTGTCATGCGCTCTTTTTTCTAAAGAATTAGTTCAGTGTTTCTTACCTAGTGTGCTGTTTAAGAACTTTGTCCTATAAAGGGACTTGCTAAAATAAAAGTGGAACTTTTCTATCAGGTAGTGTTGATAGAATTCCTTCTCTTATTATATTGTTCTAGTGCCCAACCATTTTCTTATCCATTCCCAAGTTCCTTGCTTTTTTTCTCACTGAGCATTTCTCTCATAGCCCTTTTCCTTTCAGTATTTTTAGATTTGACCGAGCAAAACACGAGTCACACATTCTTGCTTGTCTAATTCCTTGTATTTTGCACTTTGCTAATTTGTTCATTTATATATACATGTCATTTTAATATATAAGCATAAAAAAAATGAGAAGCCATTACGGACGTCTATGAAAAAAATATAGTCCACTGCCTCTACTGTATTTTTCATTATTTAAATACCTTTGTGATATACCTTCTTAAGCATTTTAAGATGTAACTTTTCGAACAACCGATGGTAAATATTGACTCTGCTGGGGAAAATTCCTGGCTTTGCCACCGATTGTGTTATCACCACCATATTTCTCAACTCTTTCCTGGCTAGACTCGAAATTATTTGTTTGTTTAGGAACTTGCGACTTCTTACTTTCCCTCATATTTCCATGAAAACTGACATCATATTAGCTGGGGGGATTCTTAGTAAAACAACTGATATTACTGGTTCGTCATTTCAGATTAATCTGGACGTGTTGCAGATCCGACTGGGAGGAGCCCACGACGAACACCTTGACCGTGGCTGTAGATTGAAACCAAAGTTTTGCATTGAAACTAGATTTGGTCTAACTGCATTGTTTATTGTTTGTCAGGATTGCAGCACCTTTGAGGTGGTTATATAGTTTCTTTTACTTCTTTTTTGTAATAATCACAGGAAGATGTCTAGTTGATGCATACAGTGCAGTGTTGTTCAAGTGCTTGCTTGTTTTACAAAACATCATGGAACAATAGCGGTGTTGATTTTGCTTTGGAGCTATTGCATTTGGCTTTCTCAGAGCTGTGGCTTGTGTATTACCTGGAAAGCTACTGAAAGTAGCTCCAATGATATAACCGAGGGCGTGAAATAACGGCACGTGCTCCCTCCCATGAAGTTTTAAATCTTACAGTACAAGAAAAAAGAAAAGAAAAGAAAGAGGAGTGCGTTCTGCTGGCAAGGCAGCGACGGGGGGAAAAAATGCATGCATAAATGTATGTGTGAAACGTAGAGCTGAGTTATTGGATCAACAATAATCATACAAAGCCAATATAACGTCGTTTAACATATATGGTATCACTCAATATATCACGCTCTTGCCCACTAAACGGGTAACCCACCAAAAAAATATGACTATAAAAAGAATTAACACAAAAAGACCACTTCCATCCCACGCAAAATAGGCTTCGGCACCTAAATTTGACAATCGTGTCAGATGCAGACAACCCTACATGAAGAAGCATCCCAACTTTCAGGTGCCGTGTGTTTGTTTGAACATGATTTACAGCAGCCTGAATGAATCAAGGGAGGGCTGGCGCGCGCCCCCCCGGCATCTCAACCATTAAAAAGAAACCTCCTAAGCCCCCCTCCCATCAGCTTATGTTCTGCAGTATCAATCAAATCGACAACCGCGGCGGATGTAAGAGTAAAAACACATCTGCCATAAGAGTTGAGCATTTCCACTGCCAATGAACCATGCAGTGGCCAGATCGAGTACTCGGAGCAGAAT
>Ga0307513_10003282_pt1 | contig 22024 bp, 23 predicted proteins | sample 15_EM_MG_FD_202174 | JGI IMG/M metagenome (GOLD analysis project Ga0307513, IMG submission 202174) | Populus trichocarpa ectomycorrhiza microbial communities from riparian zone in the Pacific Northwest, United States - 15_EM | ecosystem: Host-associated > Plants > Roots > Unclassified | place... | reverse complement strand
TTACCTCGAACACTGCGCACCGGTGCGGGTCGACCAAATGCACGTTAAAACACATATTTTTTTCTTTTCTTTCTTTCTTACTTTCTTTTACACGTCCATGTAGTGTGGAGAGTCCAATTTGATTGTGATTTTGTCGACAATAGTTATGTAAAATCGGTCAAAGTCACTGGAATAAGGTCAAGTGCGTAGCAACGAGGACTTTGTTCGATATCACCCACAAGCTTGAAGTCCTTGTCGGCAGAGTTCTCAATTGAAGTCGGTGCAGGGTCGACACATTCTGATGTGCCACTCGCTTTATATGAAGATTCGAGCAAGGTCAATACTTGGGCACGCGGCATGAATGATGAATCCCAGCGATTTTTGAATCATAACGGCCATCTGGGGACATGTAGCTGCACAGGGCACCATGGAAAGAGGGCAACTGAATAACCTGATGGTGGAAATGCGTTGCCAAACTGGTCGGGGTACAACCTAGGGTCTAGCTTCATTGTCGAATCTCCACTTTCCCGGCGGGATACTGGTTGGGGTCATTAGCCCAAATTTTGATCGCTTCGTAGTGGCCAGTGGATGGAATTTCCGGGAGCTCCTCATCGTCATCGTCGTTGTCATCGTCATCGTCATCGTCGTCCAATGGTTCCGCAGCTGCAGATAAGGAGGCGAAGATAGATGTCTGATAATGAGCTCTAAGGAGGTCGTGATGTGGAGCCGGGTATAGCGGATTTGGCTCTTTCCATGGGGAAGTAACTTTTAGACCGTGGAGATGAGCAACAGCAGGGTGGAAGGCGAAGATTTGGTGAGTCTGATACAAACGTAACATTAGTCAAGGTAAAAAAAAAACTAGAAAAAGGCAGGGTAATACTGTGGGGTGAATGGAAAACCGGAATATATTATATGCTTTATAGTGAAATAGGCAGAGTAGAATTCCATTTTCAAGGGAATTGATTCTGAGCGGATCTCGCTTATTGCGGGTAGCATTCTCTGCGTTCGTTGCGGTAAACGGGTCTGCGATAAGACTCTGATATCCACGCCGAGTCCACTTTAGAAGGATCATGTTCAACTGGATCGACAATGAGGACTTTGGAATGAGTTTACCGATGACTGCTTGGCAAAAGGGAATATGTGAGAGCCCTCGAAAAACCGAGAATCGTCTTGATACTGATATGTTGAAGCTGTTCCCTCGGCATGACAAACTACGCAACCTTTATCGCGGCATACGAGCCGCATTTTAAAGCCACGAGAGCCATCGTCCTAGACCAACTGTGAACAAGAAGTCAGTGGACACAATGTAGAAACCGCACCCTTGTCAATACCCCCGACCCCGTCTCGCTGACCCTTGCCTTCTTCGGACCTTCCTCGCCACTGTCGAACGTTATCTTGAATTCTCGGAGAACCCTCGCTCCATTTTCCAGAGGAACTGAGATACAATGAGAACCAGAACAAAAAAAAAAGCGGTTTGAATGGAGCGTACCAATAATGTACTTTCCAGGCTTGAAAGTCCCAGGGGCACCGCGTTGATAAACAGTGGGGAGGAATATTCCGCCATCATCTATTTCCTGCAGAACGAATCTGTTCGATGACCCAACCACGACAACGTTGTCGAGGATACCAAAAACATCGTTTATCGCCCTTTTGCCTTCGAGTGAAGAGCAATCTAGATGTCTCAGCAGTCAGTGAAAAGTGTCCACCAGATGTCAGGATTTCCAGACAGAAAATTTCAGCGCTAACTGGTCCTGGAAAGATTCGAATATCTCTGTGGTCGACCAATGTGGTCGGGGGGGAGTCCATCGAGACTACGAAGGTGATGACGGTTCAAGTTGAAGAAACCAAGTGACGGACCCCCACTTTAGTCCGATTTTGGGATTACTTATCATGAATGAACAAAACTCAAGCCACCGCCCCCACCCTTTCCTTGCTGTGCCCCGCCATGATCTATTGGACAGATGTCTACGTTCAAGTATCAACAACAGCTCCGTCTGTGCCTCATCTGCCAACCACTCTACACCCGCTCGCACAGTACCTTCAAATCCCACCTCAATGCCGGCGTCCATGTCTTAGCCGAGTCTTGCCTTTGTGAACCACCAGTTCCAGCAGCAACGGCACCAAGGCAGCTCTTCGTCGTCGTTTCCTTTTCGACAATTCCAATCGAGTCCACTGCTTCTTCGGTATCAACCCCTTCCTCGCAGCTTAGCTCCGTTAACGATTAATCTTCGGGTTTCAAGACGGACCCGATTTGCTGGCGGTCCTCAAGGAATGACGTAACGCGGAATAGGGGCTGACGAAGTACTTTGGTACAACCATGACCCCCTGATGGTGGAAATGCATTGTCGAACTGGTCGCAACCTACAGGGTTTTCCGAAATTCTTGGCCAGCGGAGAATTTCGGCATTTTAAAATAAAACAAATACAGTGTTCCGACACTCCTTCGGACAGTTGGCCAAGAGGTGTGCAAAAAAAAAATCCAATATATGAGGTACTTTTATTTGAATAAGGCCGGTTGAACCCCTCCCCCCCCCCCTTACTAAAAAAGGAAATAAATAATGCCAAAAAAGGAAATAAATAAAGTGATAAAACCCAGGCCAAGTCATCTAATCTTCGAAAACATAACAACATCATTACTTTGGCAGTTAAATGAGTCTCTGGTGTTAATATAGGCAGGGAAATTCAATTGACAAGAGTATAGGAGGAGGAACAGAAGGTTGTCAAACATTGCACATGACCAAATTTGAAGTCCGATTTGAATTTTTAGCTGGAAAATTTGGACTTTGTGACTCTAAGCACGCCCTGAGTTGCCAAACCTGTGAAAAAAGCCCCAAAATAGTTAATATTTACTCCAAAATACCAAAAATTTCATGCCAGACAAGATTAATTGCAAAATTAAACTCATGAAAAGAAATTTGGATAAGCCATCTTGAGGCCCCCCCCCCCCCTACCCCATATGTCGGCAATTGCCGGTGCACACCTCTTGCAGTTGGCTCTAACTCATGCAGATGTCCATCATTCATTGTCAAATGTCGCACATATATTTAAATAGGTGTAGAGACTATATATTAAAAAATTTGGAGCGATTGGTTAAGTTATCAAGGTGCCAAGGGGGTTCCAGAAATTTAATCCAATACCTGGGGTTGAATTTTTTATCTCGCTGAGTTTTGCTGAACCAACCACCCACGTGATTCAGGCATATGTCTATATATGGTAATTATGACATCACTTCATCACCTTTCCCTCCTCGCAATGACCAGCAAGCGTTGGAAACCCAATTTCTTCAAGTTCCACACATGTGAGACACAAGATGATGCTCATAATCATTATTTGAAGGTAAGTAAGGTACTGGAGTAAATACCCAAATCAAATGGATACCAATTAGGGGTCATATTGGCAGCATGTATTGAACATTGATTGAACATGCAAGCAATTTTCACTATTTTTTTGCGTATTTCAGTACTTTTGAGCTCTATGTAGTATATACTGGAAATATAATTGACATTAGTGCTCAACAAAGCTCGATCAGGCCAAAAATTGATGAAGTCCTTTTTTTTTTTTTTTTCGAGACTCCAGCGGCAACCAACCAACTGGCCCCCGGTCCAGCATTCTGATCCCGGAACCCCCTTGCAAGGTGCTACAAAATAAATGACACTGAAAAAAATCAAATTGATGAAGTGTTGCTATGTTAATCTCAGGTTTTGCCCAGATTGGAGGAATTTTACATCTAAAAAAAAGGAAGACAGATATATGACCCTACTGAACAGAGAATTATACAACAATGGGGACATTTAGAGGGGAAATGCCAGTAGCAAAAATGTTGCACCCATGGGACATCAACAATGTGACATTGGTGCACAGCTCTGAGCTGATTTCCCACATGCTTTTTGTGCGCTGTCACATGGTGTCCAAAGGAGTGAATTTCATGACAATTGTCTCGTTTTCTTGAACAACATATTTAACCACGTTCACAGCTTCGTTTATTCCAAAACTTTGGAATTACATAGAAAATGTATCCATAAATAAGAATATTGATTCAGAATAATAATTTTTTATGTGTGGCCATTATAAAATGGAAATATGTATAGCCTGTCTGAAGGAGTGTCGGAACACTGTAGAATTAATTCAAGAAATTCAGAAAATCCCTACCACCCTCATTTCTGAATCGTTTTGGATGAAAATATTACCATTGAATTAGCGTTGAAAATTCACATCGACTGGTGTAATAAAAATTCAAAAAGAGTGGAGTTTGAGTGTATCGGACGGCACATTCATTTTACGGCTGGTTCAGCAAAGTTGCACTCATCTTCATGAAATACTATGCACATCAAGCACTCAAGTCTCTCAAATATATGTGCAATCATTTATATAAAAAATTTTAGCAAAAATGCCTCACAAAAACAAAGCAAAATGGCCAGGGTGCAACCAAGTTGGAAAGGCTTGTGGCCGCGAGACCAAGAACGGGGTGACGCACCCTTCATATTTTGCTATTTTGCTATTTGAATACAATCTAGGATTGCTGGAGCAATTCATTGAGTGGCTCAGCGAGCCCTTTCAACAATATTCATGTTTGAGGCTTTCCCACCACGTCATGGGCACTATATATATTACTCAACCCCTGCCCTTCGACTTCCTTACATCTTCCACATTTTTTATGCCTATTGATACAAATATCCAGTGGTAATTTAATGCTGCAAGTTTCACTTCAATTGGATCAAAATCAATGAAAGTACCACATAGGCAATTTGCAAAACCCCCATCAAAGCCAGCTCCATGGGTACACCTCTCCACCAATTTTTTTTCCACAAAAAGGTGCCGCCATTCGATAGAGGTCTTCGACACAAGTAACAAGTTACATGAGAGCAAATTTGGAGATTTTAGATACGAAATGGATGTGTTTTGTTGCAAAGACTCTGCCACATCACTGGTCTCCCTTGATGGCCTTGTTTCAGCGAACCATCCCTCAAACTCTGCTCTTTATGATATCAGTCGATGCATATTTTCACTGTGAATTCAATGGTAATATTTTCATCCAAAACGATTCAGAAACGAGGGTGGTAGAGATTTTCTGAATTTCTCAAATTAATTTTATTTGTTCTATTTTAAAACGCCGAAATTCTCCACCAGCCAATTTCGCTTAAGGCTTACCATACCTATCCTCGACAAATGGCTTTTTTTAAATTGAGTCTGGCTTGTACCTTCATCAGTAATTTGTCAAATTAATTTCCGGGTTTTCAGTTGTTTTCTGGGTTTTCTGGGTTTCAGGAAACACGGTGGAACAGGCAGATCTGTCCGCAGGTGTGGTCTGCATGGTGGGATCACGTCGAGCGGGGCCGTACAGTGTGGCGTCGCAGGCAAAGTGATGATGTTCTGTACAGACGCGATGTGCTGGCACACCAGGATGTGCACAGCCATGGATCATATCTAATCTAATCTAGCCGATGGCGTAGCAGTGGGCCAAAGCCCACGGCTACATGTGCCCACCCCAAAATGAAGCAACGCCCTCGTTGCGACTGAAGAAAAGAAATCTACCAAAAGGTCTGTGTCAAAAGTGAGTGTCAGGAAACACCTCGGTTCCAACCCAAGGCCCTCAATGCATGGCTGAGTGCGAACAGACGGGGGTCATCCTCCCAATTTAAGGGAGGTGAAAGAGAAAGACGAGAAGGGGAAAGGTAAGGCGGGGTCACAGAACGTGTATGGGGTTTTTTCGAAATAGTAAAAGATGAAATGGGAGGTATAGGGACAGAATGGGACTTGGGATCAGAGGAAATAAATGTGTTTCGATTTCGGGATTTTCGAGGCTGGCGATGTGTACGGCGATCACATTGGCACAAAGCCCCAAAGGGGTGAGCCTTCTCAGAACGAAGGCAGCTAAGGTCGCAGGGAGCAACGGAGGGAATAAAAGACGGAAGTGATGTAACGACATCGTCGGCCCAGCTGAGCTTCTTTGGGGGAAAGTCCTGTGGCGTTGGCTGGTTGATGAGTGGCGGTAGTGGCATCGATAAACTCTGGAAAGTTGAGGCAGGTCCACAAAGGCAGGTAGAGTCGAAGGGGTCTGAGTTGAAGATGACGCTGTTGGGGGAAAAGGAATAGGGTCAGACTGGGTGGCAACTTTGCAGGTCAGAGATGAGGTTGTTGGGGACGAACAAAAGGGATCAGATTGGACGGCGAAATCATGAGTCGAAGGGGATAGAGGTAGCTTGAAGCAAGCATCGCTGTGGCCCTTCCACATTGACCACTCATTGTAGAGAGCCTTTTCAATCCGGGCTTCGTACTGTCGGATGATCTCCTCTACACTGTCACGGCCTGATTCATAGCCATCCTGGAAGCCGTCAAGGTTGGCGTTCTCAAGCTGGAGGTCAGTGGCAAATTTGGCTTTGTCGGTTCCCTGTTCGATGCCTTCAGTGAAAGCCCGGCGCCAAAGGAGTCTGAGGTTTCGACCCCCCTGAGTTGTTGCGGCGAGCTCGAGAAAGCATTCAAGGTCTTTGGAAGTGGCGTGTTGTAAAAAGAAGGCAAAATCGGTGGCGGGAACAGTGGAAATGGGTGGTTGGGCCGTTATTCACGGTGGCAGCTGGTGAAGGCAGTACAGGCACACTTGAAGGAGACGACGGCGGCTGCGGCTGCTGTTGCAGTTGCGGTTTCGCAGTGTTGCGCTTTTTTGCTGATTTCGGCATGTTTACCGTAGTAAGGTGAGGTCGAGTCGCGGCAGGTGACGAGTGTGTTTGATCTTCGTTGGGAATAGGAGTGCTGGTGGGCAAAAGGTGGCACTGTAACACTGGGAGACAGTGGACAGTAGACGGTGGGCAGATGACAGGTGACAGATGGCAGAGGACAGATGACAGAAGATGGTAGGCAGTAAATGGTGGGCAGTAGATGGTGACAGCCAACAGTGGGTGGTGGCAAAGCTTGCTGGTTGAGTTATACGGTTGTGGGCAGTACGAATCGCACTCTCATCACCAGATGGAACAGGCAGATCTGTCCACAGGTGTGGTCTGCGTGGTGGGATCGCGTCGAGCGGGGCCGTATGGTGTGGCGTCGCAGGCAAAGTGATGATGTTCTGTACAGACGCGACGCGCTGGCACACAAGGACGTGCACAGCCACGGATCATATCTAATCTAATCTAGCCGATGGTGTAGCAGTGGGCCAAAGCCCACAGCTACAACAGAAACCTTAAAACCTCGAAACTCGTGAAGATAACAATAGACTAGTTAAAATATTTAATCCACCAATTAATAATTATAATAATATGACTAGCAACTTCAAGTGGGAATTAAGCGTCATCGGCAGTGGCCTTTGTATATCGTAGCCTCAGGGTTACTTAGCTTCCAGAACATTCCATCAATTACATCACTGTTACAAGTCCGAGTTTATGAGGATTTGTTCTTATATCATTCTGCACCTGCAAAAAAATTTGCAAAACAGGCTTCTTACGGGGTGCTCAAGAAACTTTGATCCCATCCTTGATCCAATCATAATTTCCAAATGTAGTCAGATGGTCACCTTTCCTCAGGTTCAGGATCACTGTGGGAGGGGGTGTCACATGTTGATTTCCCAACATAGGGATGGTTAGTTAGTCCCCCCCACCTGCCCACTATTTTTTTTTTGTACCCATGGGAAAAATGTAGATAAGATCGTGATAAGATTACTTATGTTGGCCCATCATGTACCAAAATGGATAATGATGTTGGTGGGCCATACACAAGCACTTGAAAACAATGGTATACCAATGCAGAAAAGCTGGCCCATTTGATAGCACATCACAGCAGTGGCCGTTTAAGTACAGATGTAGTGCAACTTGTGCAAAAACTTCCCTATTCTTTCTATGCACAATGCCCCGAAAGATGAATAAGCAACCTACATCCAACATAACCCAATCTAATGAACCAGCAACACTGGTAAGTATCTTTAACATATCCAAATATTCTTATCACTTATAGCCATTACCAGGTCACAGATCCTATTATCCATCCAGACAGCTGTGTCCTCTGCCCAGAGTGTGATTCACTCATTCATCTTGGAAAGGTCGGCATTGCAAATTACCACAAGCGACATGTGGGAAGTACTGCATGTGCAGAACAGAAAAGGAAACGGGAGAAAGAGAGAGTGGTTGAGAAGACCAAATTGAATGCACTTAAATTCTTTGGGCCTCACCATAAGCCCATTTCCTCAAATGTCGCAACCCCTCCCTGAGTTCAAGCAATAACACTTCCTCTCCAAACTTCCTTGCCAAGGTCCTCCCAAATTGATCTATCACCCACTCCATCCCCTTTTGCCTGTGGTATTGCACTTCAAATCCTCAATTGGTTTCGGATGAAGATTGAGGGATTACCAGAGAGTGTTCCTGAGGCCTCAACTAGCCACGCAGTCACAGCATTCTCATTTAATCCAGTGGGGTGTGTTGAAGATGGCAAAGACGCCTGGGAGAAGTGGGATGGACCCTTAAACAGGTTACTTCAACGAGATGCCAAACAGCTTTGTGATCTCATTGTTCAAGGGGCAAGATGTTTGATCAGTCTACATAACTTTCTTCATTATCTTGTCACTGCATATGGTGTGAAAGGGGCATTTTTTGAAATGAAGATTGAATGGCTGATAGAAGCTATTGACGAAGTGTATGTCTTAGTGTTTGAAAGTCCAGTTACAAGACTGGAAAAAGACCGAGACCGGACCGGACCTCAACCGATCAGGACCGGAAATTTGTAAGACCAATCAAGACCGTAACCGTGGTCCGGTCTTCGGTCCATCAACATTTTGGAAAGTGAAAGACCGAGCAAAGACTGGTCTCAGCGGTCTCAACCGGTCTTTTTAGTCTCAACAGTGTAGCTAGAATATTTGTATTTCAATGTTCATATTATATATTATAATACTTTCACAGAAATAATTTGATTATTTTGATTGTTGTTTGATATAACCGATGTGTGACACATGGCTGGAAAATGCTGACAACAATCAATGTTGTTGTCAGTTTCCACCAACGTTTCCTTTCTCGCACCTCCCTCCTCTCTCGCGCCTCCTTCCTTCCTCGCGCCTCCCTCACATCTCGCATTCTCCAAGCATCTCCGCAGACAACAGCACAAAACCCTACCAACTAACCAGCCGAACTGACCAACGACATCAATGCCCACCATGACATTGAACCCCCAGCCCCTCCCCTCATCTAGGGATGTGGGCCGACCGTAAAAGGTCGTAGATAGAAGCAGGGGATTGGAAGAAATGAAGGGGAGACCCGTGTAGAGGGAGACCCACAAGGTACAAGGTGAAATGGGTTGCAGCATGACCCATTTCACGATTCCTTGCCCTTGTTCCTCTCTCACTTATCCATTTCGTCACACGCAGACATGCTTTGACTGCCACATCAACCGCTACATCAACCAGCACATTGACTGCTACATCAACCGGCACATCGACTGCCACATCAACTTGCACATCATCCACCACATCAACCACCACCATGTCAATTTGCTTGTCGATTGGCACAATGACATCTTCAGCAGCCCTATTGAACTCAAGTGCCATTTGGTGTATCCAAACGACGTACTACCTATGTTGTCCGGGGTTTCCACACACGTTGACCCTTCATCCAAGCCCGCCATTGTTAAAGCTGCCTCCATGGTCGCAGCTCCTCTTCTGCGTTGACTCTCATGGCTTCTCTCCTACGTCGACTCGCAGCTCCTCCGCCACGTCAACTAACAACTCATCCGCCATGTCAACTAGCTCATCGTCAACTGACTCATGGCTCCTCTGCCACGTCGACTGACAGCTCATCCGTCACATTGATGACTCGACTGACAGTTCATCTGCCATGTCGACTGGCAGCTCCTCCCTTACATAAACTTGCAAATCCTCGGCCACATTGACTGCAACATTGGATGTTCAGGTATGTATTGGCCTAATGCAGCCACTGTGTATCTCAGAATAAAATGTTGTAGAATAAAATAACACATGGTACTTGAGCAAGACTGGTCTAGACTGGTTCAAAACCGGTCTTGTAACCGCAAAAAGACCGAGACCGACCCCCTTAGACTGGTCTTTAGCGGTTTGGTCCAGTTTTTTGCAGTTTCCAGATTTTTGTGGACCAGTCTCGGTCTCGGTCCAAGCCCTCAAGGGCAAAAGACCAGACCGGACCGGACTTTCAAACACTAGTATGTCTGTTAAAATTAAATCATGAGTGTGAATATGAATTGATGTGAATGAACAGTGTACCTTCCAGCTCCACCCCCAAAATACCAATCCCTATTGAGGATTCCTCAACCAAGGTGTGTGGGTTGCACACCACTTGTTCATGTCTGGAAGGCCAAATGAGACAGTGTGTGGGTTGCACACCATCTTGTTCATGTCTGGAAGGTTGAACGAGGTGGTGTGTGGGTTGCACACCGCCTCGCTGGGCTCTGGAATGATGCTGCAGGAGGGAGTGGGCACAAACACTCTCCTCCCCACCTGCAGTTTCTCTCTCTCCTTCCCCCTCTTCCTTCCCCCTCCTGCTCTCTTTTCTGCCTTCTTCACTCCCTCGGTCTTTGTGACGTGGTGTTCGACGGCAGGTGCTGTTGTTGGGTGATGTGGCATGGGCAGTTGTTGTGGTGGATGACATAGCAATTGAGGTGGGTGGCGTGGTGTTTGACAGTGGCTGGGAGAGGTCATTGGGGGTGGGTGACATGGTGGATGTTGTTCACCCACATCCCTCGATGAGGGAAGGGTGGTAGTGGAGATATGGTGGATGTGGGGACCATTGAAGGGCAGTGACATGGCATGGTTGGTGATCATCAGTGTTGGCAATGAGCATGCCCTCGCTTAGCCCATGTGGGTGGTTGCGAGGGGGATGGTGGAGGAAGCAGTGGGGGGAATGCGTGGGGTGGTGGTAGTAAGAACAAAAGGAGTGATGGGGCAATGTTTGGCAATGGGTGGTTGCCAAACATTGCAATTATTATTAATCAGTATTTTAATTATTAGTAAACATTACAAAGCTCACCTGGTGGGCTGGACAAAATTCAAAATTCGAATGGTGGGGACTGTGTGCATTAATATGTTGTCAGTTCTGCTATTTCTGCAGTAAAATACATGCCCTATTAGTCTATAATTTAATTTAAAGTATTCTTAGGCTTATTTATTCAATTCTTATTTATTATTATTTTATTAATAATACTAGTAAGGAAGGCTGTCTGCTTGGTGTCCATTGGAGTCTGCCAGACTTCTGTCGGACTCTCTGCTGCTGTCTGGTCATTTCTGGTGGAATTTGACTGCTGGTTTGGCGATATTCTGATGGACAGTCCAGCCAGAAAGTCCGTCAGACTCACTAGTCCGGCAAGCCATGCACCAGAAAGTCACCAGAAAGTCACTGGACATTCCAGAGCTAAAAAATTGGCATTCTGGATAGGTCAAGTCCAATGGAGTCCCACTGGAGTCTGGCCAGAAAAGGGGGGGGAGTGTAAAGACCTCACAACCAAGCTGCTTCAAGTTGCATTCATGCGTTCAGTGTGTGTCACAGAGTTTGTGTTGGACCACCAGCTATCAGAGTCTTGCAGTGAGGCTTAGTACATTTTTTAGTTTGAAATTTGTTGTCCATTAGTTCTGAAAATTGTTGTTGTTGTTCAGAATAGCATTTTATACACCCAATGATATGTGTTATGTGAGTAATTTCTTTGTAAGATTTCCTTTTGGGGACATGTCTGGGGGAAGAGCTGGGCCAGCTAAACAAAGGAAGGGAAATGTCACCTGTAACCACAGAATTCTATTGCAGTGAGTTTCTGGCAATTGTGTGCAATTCACGAGCAATTTGTCATGTTGCCATTGAAGCTTGGGTGATCCTCTTAGCTAGAAGCTTCAATGTAAAACATTGTCAATGGACTTTGGAGGGTTTTATGTGTGTGTTGTTGACATTTTCTGTTGTGCAGCCAACTTGGTGCGTGCCACCTGTTGTTTGTTTGTGTAGATACATTGGGGGCTTCTTTGCTGCCCCCAATCTTTTATTTTTACATACACTTCTTTACCCTGTACCACCACCAATACACACTCATTGTTCCTTTGTTCTTGCATCCCCACCTCATTTTCCAACAGGTTATGGGCCCCGGTGCTCCCTGATCTATTCCTCAGATGTCAACATCGACCTTTTTGAGCCCTCACACAACTGTCACTCCTTTTTTCGAGCCCCTTTTCAAGCACAGGAATTTTCTGGGGTTCCAGGAATTTTTTCAACCTTGTAAAACTTCAAAAACTCACACCCGCTCTTGCTGAACTCAAGAACCCTCCACACATTCATTTAACCATCACACGACCTCTCGCCACTTGTCTTGCTGCTTATCTTGCTGCTCATCTCGTGGTTTTTCAATAGCTTTGTCACCACCTCTGCCAAATTTCTTGCCATTTTCGTTGTTTTTATATGCCGTCCTTGCTAGGCATCCCCTAGTTTGCCATTTTCATACAGTTCATTGCTGGTTTCACCCTGGTTCCTGCTGTTCATGTACAGCTACTGCCGGTTTCATCCTGGTTCCTGCCATTTGCATATGGTTTCTTGCCGGTTTCATCCCAGTTCACCATTTTCATATGGTTCCTTGCCAATTCCACCTTGGTTCACCGTTTGCATATGGTTCATCACTGGTTTCACCCCAGTTTTCCGGTTTCATCCTGGTTCCTGCTGCTTGCATGCAGCTCCTCGTCAGTTTCATCCCAGTTTCCACCGTTTGTGTACAGTTCTATTATTTTGCACTCAGTTCACATCCTCACTCATTTTACGACACATATATTCCCTCATTATGACACTAAAACTTGACCACATCCCCACCCTCAATGGCACGGCCAACTACCCTTCCTGGAGCAAGTCCATCATGCGAACCCTGCAAGACAAAGGGTTCTGGGGTTTCATCGAAGGTTCCGAGAATCCTCTCTCCCCCTTTCCTATTGTACCTACACCTGTTGTCGCCACTGGAGCTAATGCTGCCGCCCTCAAAGCCCATCATGAATGGTGGCAGAAGGACATGAAGGTTAAGGACATCATTGAGCGCTGTATCTCCCCCGTCATCTTCACCATCATCCCTTGCAGAGAAACAACCACCGCCCGTGACATCTGGACCACTCTCAAGACCCTCTATGGTTGTGTTGACATTGCAGCCCAATTTGACCTCTGTGCCCATATCTCCGACGTGAAGTTGGAGGATTTTACAGGTCTTGATAAATATATTGGTGAATTCAAGATTGCCCAATCTCGTTTTATCACCATGGGAGTTGCCTTTGAAGAGGCGAGATGGTCCACCTCCTCATCCAGAATCTTCCATTGGATGGAGTCTGGCTGAATTTCAAGCAGTTACTGATCCAATGTGCCCAGGACCATCTCGATCATTCTGCCAATCTTGACCCTTCTCCCCCTCCTGATACCCTTCTCAACATTGTCATCACATGTATCTCCATCGAATGTAACCATCTTGAAAGTTCTCATCTTGAAACTCATTGTCGTCTTCTGGCATCCATGCCTGCTCATCAACAATCTGCTTTTGTTTCCACTCCAACTAATATCTGCAAACATACCAAGAACCCCTTTGGAGTTTGTTGTTCCAATTGTCACCTCACCTCTCATGATCACGACCACTGTTTTTTGCAAGAAGGTGGCATGGATGGTCAAGACCCTGATCAACTCCCCAGTATATCTGTTGTTCATAACCCACCATAATTATTTTACTTGTCTTTATTTTCTTGTTCATTGTATGTTATTGTTTTATTTTGTGTTTCATTATTCTTCGCAGGGTGTGTTTATAATTTTATTGTTTATCCCTTTTATGTTATTGCTTTTGCTCTTATCATGGTCACTTTCTTATAGGGTGTTTTATCCCTTTGTTTGTTATTTTTATGGCTTTTGTTTTTTCTTGTTGCACACCTTGTTGAGGGGGTGTGTTGACATTTTCTGTTGTGCAGCCAACTCAGTGTGTGCCACCCATTGTTTGTTTGTGTAGATACATTGGGGGCTTCTTTGCTGCCCCCAATCTTTTCTTTTTACATATGCTTCTTTACCCTGTACCACCACCAATACATGCTCGTTGTCCCTCTGTCCTTGCGTCCCCACCTCGTTTTCCAACATGTGTTTCTCACCAGTTTGATTTTCTCAGGTGTCTCTGCCATTATCCCAGAGGCCAGTGTGGAGAACTTGTGTAGATTCTAGAACTTTGAAGTCATGCTCATTGTTGAACACATGACTTCAAGGTTAATTGCATCAGTACTGTGCCATTTCACTTTGGCCATCCCCTGTCCCCACTGATTTTTTTGATTATTCATCTGATTTGCTGGGTGTTTCAAAATTTCCAAAAAGTCATGTGGTGGCCAAATTGATTGAAATGGCTATGATCAGGGGTACAGGGACAAGTGTGGGCAAGATATGGGTTTATAAAAAACCCCAGGGTCTTGTCCTTTAAATGTGGTGAAAATGACTGTATTATCCACTGCTATCTATGAAACCAACAATGAAATCAACATTTAAAGTTTGCAAAAAAATTAATTCATGCTCAAAAAAAATAAAATAGGTAACTAGTTATATCCTACCATATATCCTATGCTAACTTACCATAAATCCCAAATAAATTCACAAGATGAAAGTGAAATATAGCACAAATTTCTGCCTCTAAGTGTACCCCTGACCCACACTGGGGACATGAGTTCTGCAAGGGGACAAAATCATAACCTGTATCTGTACCCTAGCCCAACCTGTGACAATACATATAATGTGGCAATGGCCAATACAACATTTGGGTGTACACATGACTGGTAAATACTGTATAGCACTTATTATAAGCATTTCCACTCCCAAATAAGCCTTTCCAATCCTGTCTATAATACTGGTGACTTTTTACAAATAACATTACAATTTCCAAATGGGATTTTTTATAGATCAGATATACTGCTATCCAGTGAACTATCAGTGCCTGAAAATAAAAAATAAAAAACAATGTTTGAATTTCTTACACTTTAGAAACTAAAGACTATTTATTATGTTTCTGATGAAGATGTCAGTATTAAAATAAAAGTCAAAAGTAATTTTGCATACAAGCTTGTTATTAATGACCCACTGAATAAGCCAGGCAGAATCTTCTTTATCACTGGCATTGTTGAATGCAGTTTCAACTTCTGCCATCAGCAGAGTGATGTTGATATATGCCTGGGATTGGAAGGACTTGACTGCATAGGGGAATTGTTCTGCAATATTACCACCAGAAAACCAAAAGGAATGCTCTGCCAGAAGAGCAACAACTAATAGAATTGTTAGTTATTTATATACATATGATAAAAGAACTTATAATACTGGCAATGGCCTGATTTTTTAAAGTTCCCTGCAGATCTGGTGAATAAGATATATAACTAAAAAATTAGAAATTCAAATACTTGGTATGTCTTGCTTTCATCTTGTGAAAATAGAGAAGGAAATTGTAGAGATAAATCCTAAAAAGAAAAATTAATAACATAAAATATTTAATAACGAGATACTGACCATCTATAAAAGGTGTATCAGCTATATATAGCAAAACAAGAAACTATTGGACACATACCAGCTGGCAAAAAGCATGTAATAAAGTGTAAATATATATAGATCATCTAGTTTATCTCTGAGCTTAGACAAATTACTTACAATCTGCAGAATGTATTTTTGTAGTTTCAAAATTAAAAATTAAAAATTAATCTTGTTAAACTCACAGTCTATATTAACATAAACAAAGTTGTTTGAGAGGATCAGAACACCTCTTTTGGAAAATTAGAGGAACTGGACTTACAGGCTATATAAAGGTTTTTTGAGTGATGAGGGCATCTCTTCTGAGAAATCAAAGGTACTGGACTTACAAGCTATTTTGGAGCATACAATGGTTGTTTGAGCAATCAGAGCATCCATTTTAAAAAATCAGATGCACTAGACTTACTCCCTATATTGGAACATACAAAAATTGTTTGAGCAATCAGGACATTCCTTCTGAGAAATCAGAGGCACTAGACATACATCCTATATTGGATCATATGTTGGAACATGCCAAGATTGTTTGAGCAATCAGAATATCTTTTCTGAGGAATCCAAGACACTAGACTTACATTCTATGTTGGAATATGCAAAAGTTGTTTAAGCTATTAGAATATCTCTTCTGAGAAATCAGAGACACTGGACTCACAAACTATATTGGAATGTGGACAGATTATTTGAGCAATTAGGGCATCTCTTCTGAGAAATCAATGACACTAGACTTACACCCTATGTTGGAACATACAAAGGTTGATTGAGCTATTAGAACAGCTCTTCTAAGAAAATAGAGGCACTAAACTCACAAGCTATGTTGGAACATGCAAAGGTTATTTGAGCAATTAAGGCATCCCTTCTGAGAAATCAGAGGCACTGGACTCACAAGCTATATTGGAACATACAAAGATTGTTTGAATAATCAGGACATCTTTTCTGAAAAATCAAAGACACTGGACTCACATGCTATATTGGAATATATAAAGGTTATTTAAGCAATCAGGGCATTCTTTCTAAGAAATCAGAGGCATTGGACTCACAGGCTATGATGCAAAGGTTGTTTGAGTAATCAGAACATTTCTTCTAAGAAATCAGAGGCACTGGACTTACAAGCTATATTAGAATATGCAAATGTTGTTTAAGCAATTAGAACATTTTTTCTGAAAAATCAGAGGCACTGGACTCACCCACTATATTGGAACATCCAGGGATTGTTTGAGTAATTGGCAGAACATCTCTTCTGAGAAATCAGAGGCAGTAGACTTACAAGCTATGTTGGAACATATAAGAGTTATTTGAGCAATCAGAACAGCTCTTATGAGAAATCCAAGACACTAAACTCACAGGCTACAATGAAAAATTTGTTTGAGTGATCAGAATATCTCTTCTGAGAAATCAGAGGCACTGGACTTACCAGCTATGTTAGAATATGCAAAAGTTGTTTGAGCAATCAGGACATTTCTCCTGAGAAATTAGAGGCACTGGACTTACCCCCTATATTAGAACACACAAAGGTTGTTTGAGCGGTTAGCACATTTCTTGAGAAAGCAGAGGCACCAGATGGACTCACAACCTATATTAGAAGATACAAAGGTTGTTGGTAATAATGATTAGAAATGCAATTTATATTCATATAATGAAGTGCACTTTACCTATTAGATATTTTGTAAATGAAACTTTTGGTCAACAGAATCCTTTAAGCATGGCTCAACCAACCTCCTGTACAGGTCTAATCAGCAAACATTTTTCTACAATTAATCTGGTGCAAGGCTCCACTTACATACTAAATCTTGAATAAGAAAACCTTGTTAGGAATAAGTCCAAACATACATCCTGAAATACAAATCAGATTTGTTTCAAAAATTAAAACAAATGCCTACACTTGAGCTCTAAAAATGCATATAATTAGTATGGCTCCTTATTACAAAGATAATTTATTACCCAATAATTAGGAAATCATGAAATCAGCCCACCCACTATTTCTTTTGCTGACATTTTCTCTATATTTCATTTGATTAGATTAACTCCTTCATATGTAATAATCATCTACCAATTATCCAAACTTTCCTGTAGATGTTTAGAGTGGATATTTTGGAAGTAAGTAAATTAAAATACTCACTCAATGCTCTTCTTGATACACAAATCAAGATTGTTTCTCTGTGTTGAAACAAACAAATTGACCAGAACATCATTGTCAAGAACATCCATAGTTTTTTCAGATAATTCAGAACATTGAGTTTCTTCTTTGTTCATTTCTAAAATCCATAAGAATATACAAATTCTACAAGAAAATAATATGTTACCTGCCAAGCAAATATATGCTTTTGGTGGAAAGTCTGTGGCCAGCACACGGGAAAGATACTCATCCTGAAAGGTTTTGTTTGCAAACTCATGCATTGCAGCTTTAGCTTCTTGATGATCCTTTCCTTGTAGTCGCAATTTTTGATAACACTTCTCTACCAGTGCATCAAACTTGGTGAAAATGAGCACAACAGGCACTTGAAGAATAAAGTATCAGAAGCTTTCAGAAATACAAAATAATAAATATACCACTGCCAGTTCCTGAACTAAAGAATACTTTTTCACCTCCAGACATTGGGCGCTGGTCATCCATAGGAACACAGTACCTGTCGACATATAAAGTAATAATGCCAATTTGTTATAAGACTATGGCTTTACCAGATAACATGAAGCTGATTCATTAACTCAGCATTCTGTTCTCGTGCCAGGATAAACTTCTTCACTATCTCCAATTCATCTTCTGATCCAGCTTCAATTCCTCTGGAATCATGAAAGATAAAGTTACTGCCAGGGTAGGTGATCTGATATTCAATGTTATGCTTTCCACGCTAACAAACCATCAGAAATAATCATAAAAAGGTTTTGGTCTGCCTAACCTCAGTAGAAGGGTTGAGGACATCTGCAGAACGCCCCTTTATCCGTCGAAAGACTTTAGACGGCGAGAACAGCGGTGGCTATCATGATGATCCCATGTTTTGTTAGTCTATTTTTGCCAAGACTGCGAACTTCTCACGACGAACCTTTACTTCCTTTCCCTTTGCATCATATACAATTGGCTTTGCGTCTGGTTTCGCATTGCACACCTTGCCCAAGATGGTCGTTTTGCCTGAATTCGCCTTGCCGATGATGAGGATACGAAATTGAGGACATTTGGCACGGATTTCTTCTGCACTTAAGGCTCCCTGCCTAACAGGAAGGTCGCTAGACCACTCGGCTTCTTGGTTTGCAGTTGACATGGCAGGAGGGGCTGAGGAATGCACAGCGAGTGTGGAGAGGTGTGGAGAGAGATTACCCCTGGGCGTTATCACTCCGTTGCTTCCTTTTCTGGACATGATTTCGACAGTTTGAACATCCAACAAGCAAGCGCGAGACGACAACCGAGACTCAACGCAAATGTTGAATACATTCGCATGATGCGGCAGGCGCTTGTCCCTCCATGGAAATTTTCGTTTCTATTATATAAATAATCTTATTCCCTCCAGGCTTCAAGATCCTTACCGTCACCCCTCTTCCCATTGCCCCGTATCACGCCACCGCCACTCTCTTTCCGTACGTCCTTTTCCTTTCACCCTTTCACGTTGCCCAACGTTCGTTTACCGATCTCTAGTCCTTGTTCATGCACCTCCAATGATGACAAGCACACCCTCAACAGTCCGAACGAAATTACCCGCCAATATCCTTCCTCCACGCAATCTGGGCATGTCCCTGTCGTGCGAGTGTGCCTACTCAAATGGCCGCGTTTCTTTGTGGTCGATCTCTATTCCAACATCCTGCACGAATGCAGAGAGTTATGGATGACGAGGTTGAGTCGAGCTAGGAACGTTTCTTGGGACGGTGGTGGGTCCAAGACGAGAGCGCGCACATCATCGAGTCTCCCGATGGGGTTGCTGGGAGCTCGAAGATGTCGTCAACACCATTGCAGCTCCAGTGCGCTTCTGTTGTCGAACTCTGTTGGGATAAGTGGAGAAGCGCAGGATTTTTGTACCTAGGAAGGGATGGTTGTCATGTGAGGATTGGCAACTTTTCTCTCAATAACCAGGTTCGTTCATTTTGTAACGATTCTTCTATTCCTCCCCACCTTGATGATTCTCTCTTTTTTTCCTTTTGTTCGACTTCCTCTCTTAATCTCTTTTTCCCTTTGCACTTGTTCTCTTTGCCTTGTCAATCTTTCTCATTCGTTCTTTTACAGCATCTCCTCATCTCCTCCACTTTTGGGATTGTCATGGATGAACAGAAACTCAGGCCACCCGCCCCCACCCTGTCCTTGCTGTGCCCGACCATGATCTCTTCGACAGATGTCTACGTTCAACCGTCAACAACGGCTCCGTCTGTGCCTCATCTGCCAACCAGAACTATCCTCTACACCCGCTCGCACAGTACCTTCAATCCCCACTCTAATGCTGGCGTCCATGTCGTGGCCGAGTCTTGCCTTTGTGAACCACCAGTTCCAGCAGCAACGGCACCAAGGCGGCTCTTCGTCGTCGTTTCCTTTTCGACAAACCCAATTAACGGAGTCCACTGCCTCTTCGGTATCAACTCCTTCCTCGCAGCCTAGCTCTGTTAAGGATTAATCTTCGGGTTTCAAGACCCCGATTTGCTGGCGGTCCTCAAGGAATGACGTAGACGCGGAATAGGGGCTGACGAAGTACTTTGGGACAACCATGACCCCTTTCTACTTACATCCACCCTGACACTTGACACTCCTCGACCATTCCATATTTTTCTCTGAAAGCGTGTTAAAAAGCTCCAGTAGCTCTTGTTTGCCACTGAAACTGTGAGTTGGAGTATATCCGGAAGGCGAAGAATGGATAGGAGAACCTTTGGCGGGTATCATTGGTTCCGCTTGTCTCCCGAACCCTGCATAATTTTGTTATGAGTCAAATTGGTCTCTCATCTGCCTCTCATCTGCCATCGAAACCATGAGTTGTGCGTACCCGCTATTTCGTATTTCAGCGATCCGCTCTAACCTTTTCCCCTAGCTACCATCGACCCCGAGTTCCTCGCTCAGTGCATAGCCCTCTACAAGGAACAGAGTCGGGGCGTGCCCGCCTCCTCCTTGAGCGGGCTCAACGCCCCCGTCACTGACGAACTTGCTTCGCCTCAGGACAGCTCTGCTTCTTTTCGTCTCCCTCTCTCCGATGTTGAGGCCAAGAACTATTATCACGGGCTGCCCTCCAAGCCCATCCTCGTGGCTCACACGGGCACCGATACTTGGAAGCAGCCCTCCGGCCCCTGGCCATGCCTTCCGGTCAAGGAGCTTAGGACTGTCGGAAACCACCCTCTGAGGGAGGTATGGGGGAAGAAGCTTGCTGTTCAGATCTGCAAAGTCCTCGATTCCATGGGCGTGAAGTGGACGAGCATGGATCCTGTTCGAATCGGCGTCGAAGGAGAGTCCGTCGCCCCTGTCATCGTCTGGATCGGCGTCCAGCCCAACACGCTCTCCGGCAAAGATGGTCTCGCTGCTGCTCAGGAGTGCAAGAAGCTTCTCGTAGCGAACGATATCTACGACGTCGATATCGAGATCCGGGAGTCGGTCGTCTGGGGCGGCGGAGCGGCATAAATTAGGGAGGTGTTTAGAGTCAATACTTGGCCGGGATCTACTATTTCTCGGTAAATTTCGAGAAAATGGGAGTATAAATTCAATAATACTAGTGTACTAGTTAGCATTCGGAGCATTTGTAAGATTTCCCGAGAAACTAGAATGGTTAATACGTGTCTTGTCTTATCGGAGCGGTGTAGTAGATGAGCGGGACGACAGATCTTGATATATATGAAGACGTCAACCTTGAGTGGGCAATCGTCTTATCGAGGAGGCGCCCATCTCGTAGCATTCATTCCGAGCAAGCGCCTCTTTTTGTGACTCTGGAATCTAAGTTCGTGGAATGATTAATCGTGGTGGCAAGTAGAGACGACCTATGACGCACCATGGTATGCTCTGGGAATGAAAAAGAAATCCAGCCCTTCAACTCTTTTCCTCCCACGTCTCAAATTTCCCCTTCCGCAGGCTTGCCAAGTATTCTTCTTCGATAGTCTCACAAACCGTGTCCAGGTCCGCAAGAGCCGTGATCAGAGCATCCAAAGAGGATAAATTATCTAAGACGTTTCTCATTAGCATCAAGAAGGGAATGAAGTGGAAATTTGACCGTACCGTACATCTGGATTCGGACATTGATCACATTTTCGGATGGATGGGGGGCACTGGGTAGTATGCAACAAAAGGTTTGAGTCAGCGACGGATTCAATAGTAGTTCACTGGAAAACGTGTTCGCGGGGGGTGCCGGTTTTTCATGCGAATGAATGGCCACACATTATTGAGGTCGAGAAACGTGTTCGCGCAATATTCCGAAGACAAAGAAAAAAGGTCGCGCACGCCATGATACGCGGTAACTGACGGTGTCCCGTCCCCGTAAGGGTTGTCCGCGAATGGGTTGACGATGAAGGGGGAACAAAGGAAGGAAATGGTCACCTGTAACCACAAAATTCTACTTTGGGGCTATATTATATTATGCATGAATATTAAATTTCGGATAATGAGAAAACGAGTCACTT
>Ga0307513_10003281_pt1 | contig 22028 bp, 29 predicted proteins | sample 15_EM_MG_FD_202174 | JGI IMG/M metagenome (GOLD analysis project Ga0307513, IMG submission 202174) | Populus trichocarpa ectomycorrhiza microbial communities from riparian zone in the Pacific Northwest, United States - 15_EM | ecosystem: Host-associated > Plants > Roots > Unclassified | place... | reverse complement strand
TCCCCCCAGGGAGAGTTTTTCCCGACATGGATGCTCCGAGTGAGTCTTATCGGGTTTTCCTTCGTCTATTCCACACTGACCTTTTAAAGCTTTCAAATTCACCCAAGCTGAACTGAATAAAGCCGGTCTTCTGGGCGATGGCGAGTTCCTTAGTCTTCTTGCGAGTCTATGCCACTCTTACCATCTCCTTTGTAGGCGTTTCTGAATTCGCAGGTGGTTGCGACCACGAAAAAGCACCCAGAGCTGTTGAGCGCGTCCCTTGATTTCTTTCCGCGTCTATACCACACTTACCACCTTCCGTTCAGAACTTTCCCTTTTCACTCTCGAGTGCATGAACTTCAGGGGCTACCAACGCAAGGACCTTGGCTCGTACGTGTTTTCTTCCGATCTCTCCGCCGCCACCCTCGCCAGCGATGCCACCGTTGTCTCCCAATACACCCAGCGAGTACGAGAGGACTTCCTACTATAACGGCATCACCGGGGACGGCGACCACCCAGAACTCGTTTACCGTTCAGATTTCCTCACTACACCCTTCCCCAAGCCCGTCGGCAGATTCGCCCATATCCCTGTCAAGTCGGTCCATGGTGTCTTTACACCCCGCTCAACGGTGTCTGGGACACTGTCGGTCCCGAGATTCGTGACCTGATCAAGGCTTGGAAGATTAACTGGTCATCCGTCGACCCTGCCCGCTTCGTCACCCACGGACCGCCGGGAGAGGAGAAGAGGAGTCTTGGTCCCGTCGTCATATGGGTCGGTGTCATTCCTGGTTCTACCTCCTCTGATACCGCCCACGAGGTCTCCCAAGAGATCCTTACGCTTCTCCTGAAGAATGGAGTCAAGGATGCTGTTGTGGAATGGCGCGAGGCTGTCCCGCAGAGGCTGGCAGGTCCACCCCTTATGCGCCGTGTCAACAGCAACAATGCCACCCACTATGTCCGTCGCTTCCTCACTGCTCTTCTCGGCATTCCCCTTGCGACCGAAGGGATGGAGGAGGGCACTCTCACCCTCTGGTTCCACGAAAACAAAGACAAGGACGGCAACCCTAGCGACAAGGTCTACGGAGTCAGCAATTGCCACGTCCTTCGTAAGGACACCACCGTCGAGTACGAGCACAGAGGCGGCGCACCCAAGGACCACGTTCGAGTGTGCGGAATGCGTCGATTCCAGCGGGGCCTCGACGAGATCAAGAAGGTCATCGGTGACCACAGCATTCTTGCCGAAAATTGGGCCCGAGGGATCGACAAACTGGAGGCGAAGGAGAGGCAGGACGCGGAGGACACGAAAAAGATGCACGCGAGACGACGCAAATTGGAAGACGAGGACAAGGCTATCGCCGATCTCGGGGTCTTCTACAACGAAGTCAAGAATTACTGGTCCGACATTAGTCTCCACCGCAACGTTGGCCACGTTCAATACGCCGCGGCCATCACGGTCGACGTCGAAGGCGGCACACGGTATACCTCGGACTGGGCTGCGTTCTTGGTAGCTGAGGCGAAGGTCAGGGATGAGTTCGAGGGCAACGTCGTTGATCTTGGTTCGTTTTGACTCATCTTTCTCATATTTACCTCGTCTAATGAAAACAACCTTATTCAGGATCTAAGTATTCTCGTCACGAGCTTGCGGCGATGTTCTACCCTCTGGGTGGTGGTGCGGCCGTGGTCGAGTTTCTCGAGACAAAGCTCAGGATTGAGGGTTGCGTCACAAAAGAGGACCTCTACAACCCCGCAGAGTCCGACAGCGAAGGCCAGCGGTGCCTTATGGTCGGTAAAGACGGCAACACTACCGACCTCACCGTCGGACGCTACGCCGGCCTGGTATCATTCACTCACAACGAAGTTGGCATTGAGTCCGTCGAGCTCGGTATCTACAACTCGGGCGTCAAGAGTGCCGAAGCCTTCTCCGCCAAGGGAGACTCGGGCTCCCTCGTCTGGCACACGAGGAACGGCAAAGCTCGCATCGTTGGCCAACTCCACTCTGGAAATAACAAAGGCGGCTCGACCAGCAACCATGTTACTTATTGCACCCCTGGCTGGTACCTCCTAGACCAGATCAGGAAGAGGTTCAAGCACGCCGACTTCTACCGCACCACCTGGTCTTGAGAACAACGTCGTCGTCTTTCTGTAGGAAGAGAAGAGATAGGCCCGACCGGGGTTCGAACCCGGGACTCCCTAAATCTAGTAAGGTTGCGTTACCACTACGCTACCCGGCCAGTAGTTGGAGGAATTATCAACTCCAACTCTTTCTACTCTCCATCTCCACGCTCCCTCTTCTTCCACGACTCGTTCTCTGTCTCGGTGCTCGATTATCTATTGGTTGGTTTTTGGTGCAGACAGATGTTTTGATTGTTGGGCGGCTGTAAAGGTTCGTCTCTTTCTTTCGCCTCATCCTTTCATACACATAGCTGACGATGTTGAAGCCTGTGCATTGGCGAGCCGTTCCACAGCGTCTTCTTCTGTGAAAGCAACGGTGACGCCTAGGTCTTGGATGCGTGGACTCGTCGTTTGGGTATGTTCTATCTTCTCCCCGTCTTCCAGGTCATATAACTAAGGGCATTGGTCCATGATTTAGGTCTTGACTCGTGAATTCGTCGCATACGTATCGTAGCCTTCGTCATCGGACACTCTCATCTTCCGTGTATTGCACATCTCTTTCTTGACTCGTATGTTTCTCCCCATCCCGCCTCACCTGCTTCCCCGCGCGTAAAAAATCTTTACATAAACTTCATATTCGTTACCAATGGACACTGTGTTTTGTTGTTAACCCGTGTGTGATCAGCGGGCTGAAGTTCGATGCCTAGGTAACGGTTGAGTTGAGCATTTGAGCCATCAACGCAGAGCAGCACTTCTCCCCTTCTCGTTAAACTCCTTGAGTTTCCACGAATCAACTCCTTCTTACGACTTGATCTTACGACTTATACTTACGCTTCTTAGGACTTTGCTTTCGCGACTGAGTAAGTTCGACTTGAGGACCTTCGACTTGAAGCTTTTCGACTTAGAACATTCGACGTAAGGACGGTCAACACGTTCGACTTCACCCAGGTGTATGTACCATCGTCTATCTGTGTTCGACTGACGCCGTTGACAACGTTGCCTTTGTAGGACTCGATAACTTGGTCCTACACCAAGATAGACGCCGTCCAGCACTGTTAAGACGATGTCAGTGCGAAAGCACGCTTCCTAGAGTACGATGACGTGTTTGTCGTCTTCTCCGCTTATCACAACACTCTCGCTCTCGATGGCCACAAACGAACTAGTAATGTTGAACGTATTAGATGTCTTTTTACTGATGGTGTTAGCGTTATAGGAACCTTCGACGTTATAGGTTAACGAAGTATACGTTAGTTGGAACGGTAACGTCCTCCGTTCTTATAGGTAGAGACACGAACACTATCTAAACTAGGGAGGAATACGTAGCTTACGACGACGCTCTACGGGATACGCAGTCTAACAAGACAATATTCTTATACGTTGTCGACATCCATAATACTCTCCTTCTCCTCATCGAACAGCGTCTAGCTTTAACAGTGTTTTTTCCTTTGACGTTTCTCGTAGGACCTCGTTTAATATACGAAATACTTTACCTACTACTCTTAACCGGCTGTAAAGGGAGGTGTTACATTTTCAGTAACTATACGAGTAGCTAGCATACTAAATGATATCCATTAGTTAGATACCGTATCTCCGGGTACATTTCGAGAGAGTTATGTTCACGATACGCATTCGACAGATTCCCGTTTCATGTTTCTAAACACAACACTCGTCAGAACGAAAGCGTAACTCAGTGACATCCAGAAACGCACGAAGTAAAAGGACCACTGGATTTCTCAAGGTTTCACTCACGGAGGAATTCAACAAGTATCCGCGTAGTTACGTGCGTTCCGGGTTTCCAGATCCACCTCCTTTTCGGTGCTCTTGCTGACTACGAAGCTCTACTACGTTTGGTAATATTGCTTAGTCGGGATTAGTCCGCACACAACCGACGCTCAGAAATATCGCACATTTGGGGGCTAGCCTATTTCGCGTCTTCCACAAATTGTTCTCCATGCAACCCTCTTGAATATAAGATCTGCTCACCTTTCTGTGGTCGCCAACGTGGAATGGATACTAATCCAGCTCCTTAAGAGAAGTAATCCACCGAATTTAATCGCTCAAGTTTCGATGCCGAGGTTGATTACATATTCGTACTAAGTCACCCATTTTCAATTTGCATCCAATCGTTCTGCCGTTTTGATCAGACTCCCTTCATGTCCAGCCTCGTCTCGATATTAATGCGTTCGGTGCTCGTACCAGAGTTCACTATACTGGTTGCTCATCTTTCTTGTTCTCAGTTTACACGAGTTAAACCAAGGGATATCTTTACTATCGCCAGTGGACGATGATATTTCTCATACGAGATTTCTAACATGTATCATGACACCATCGACTGTTAGGTCAAGTATCGATGCGATGATAATGCAAGCTAATTCTTTATCGCTATTGAGCGTCGAGCTGACAACACTATTGCGATCGGAACATTTATATTCGTCTGCAACCTCGAGCTAAAGTTCAGATAGGTGCGTATACAGGGTACAGACTAGTCTGTAACCCGGAATAGTACATGGTATGCAAACGTAGACTAGTTAAAATGATGGGACTGGTACGATTTAGCAGACTGGTAAGACTGATTTGGGACGGTTACGGACTGGTCTGAGCTGGTGGGAAGACTGGTGAGCCGAGAGCCGAGACAAGCCGAGACAACACCGCCACTCCGCTCAAGGATCACTTAGGTCGGACACCTCACAGACGGCAGCAGAGGGCAAACTCGAGTCATATAACTATGAGAACACAGTCTTGTTCTTAATGTCATCGTTCCAGTATATCCTGGTGGCCGTGGTGTTTTCGATCGGCCTCCATATCGTCATCCAACGGTGAGTGGGGAGTATCACGCTGTGATTGGAAATACCCTGACGACGTGACATTGCCTTGAACATAAATATAGGAATGTTGATCGGCAGTATCGCGCTGCTTTCTCCGTTCAGTACATGGCCGAGGCCTGTTGCGCTGATTCTCGACCTGATGACAGTGCCGTGGAGTGCACAGCTGATAGGAGGGTTCGCGGTGCTAGTGAATGTAGGGGTTTGAAACCGTTTGCGTACGAAGAGTGGATCTACGCAAGTGTTGTGGCGAGACGGGGGACGGCGGGGACGGAGGCGGACGGATGTAGGAAGGACTGTAGTACTCTCGAGAATGGACATATAAGAATAAATATAATGAATAAACATAAGTAATTATAGCTGGTATTTACGGCTGGGAGAAAGTTGAGAAGCTGTGTCTGACTGGCGCTGTCAAAGGCGCAGCAGCGACCAGTTGGCGTTGGCTCTGGCCCTGCTAAGACTGCCTACTGCCTTAGACCCCGCCGCCCCGCTCTTCCCCCTCGGCTGCTCCTCGCTTGGTGGCCTCCTGCTTTTCTTCTTTTTCTTCCTGTTTTACTAATACTTCTCTGCGTTTACGACGCCCCTTCCTGGCCTCACTCGTCCCGGTCGGCATCGTAGACAGTGTGGTCCCCAGGAGGGCCTTCCTCACTCGTTTATTCATCAATACCGTCGCAGACGACACACGTATTATTCTACTTTACCCTTCTCCTTGGCTGGAGCAGGCCTCGTATTCCGCCACCTTCGTTGCACCGGAAGCAGTCAAGATGAAATCCCTCCAGAAACCACTCCTCCTCCTCCTCGCGGCAATATCCGCTCTCGCAGCCCCAGTCGTCCCTCCGGGTGTCCTTCGTCCCCGCCATGCGACTCGCATCCTCCCCCGTCAACAGAACATCTCACAGCCCGTGTCCTTTCAAACCGTGGAGACGACACAGACGTACGTCGTGACAACCTCTCTTACTCCTCCTGTCCTCTTGCTCATTCACACTTGTTATTTTCTTTCGTTTTTCAATGTCCCGCGCTTCCTGTCAACGCGCCTCGGCCGTCGCATAGCCAAGTTGGCACGATCACGCAAACCTGCAATGTGACCCTCACTCCGATAACAGGCAGCGATGGGGCCCAGTCCGTTCGTGAAGACAAGGACTGCACTTATGTCGTCCTACCGTCCGGCCAAGCCCCTCCGCCGCCATCACCGTCGCTGCCTCCGCCTCCATCCAATTCTGGTGGGGGAAACGACTCGGTCATTGCAGCACCCAGTAACGACCTCACCACAGGCTCTGTGGCTCCTCCAGACCAGACTGGCACCCAGCCACCTCCAGACCAAACCGCCGCCCAGCCACCTCCAGGTACACAGACCACACTTAGCGACGCGGGCATTACAACCACCGCAGACAGTAGCTCGCCCTCGATTTCTACTGATGCCGCCTCGCCGAGTGCGCCTACCACGGACACGGCCTCATCACCCACGTCGGTGGCTGTGCGTATCTTAGACCCTTGAACCATGACCGACGTACTCATTCTCATTCTAAATATAGACGACCCCGCCAGCAGATTCTATCTCGCCAGCGCCACCTGCAGGTATCACTGATAGTACGAGTGCAGGCGCAAGTGCGCCAGCACCATCGGATAGTCCCTCAACGACGGATGTACCAGTCACACTGACGTCTACGCTTGCTGATGGCTCGGTCACCACGTTGGTCACCACGACCCCATCTGCTGTACAAGCTCAGGGTGCGCAAGAAGAGGTCCCCGGCCGGAAGCTCGAAGTGCTCCCGATCGGTCTCGGTGTCTTTGCCGGGATCTCTGTTATTGCGCTTATTGTTGTCGGTCTCGTTACATATGAACGAACTAAATATCGCAGGGTGCGTCGCTTTTGCCTTGCTCCTCCCTTTCAGGCCACTCAAATATCCCTTTAGGCGTTCCGCCAGAGGAAAATGGCTGAAGCTGGTGCTAATATGGGCTACGGCGGTATGGCGTAAGTGCATAATTGACACTGAGCCCGGGCTTGGACTGACAGCAGTTGCCCTGATGTAGTGAAAGAACATAGGAGTCGCGTTTCTACACACGTATTCTTCCTTCGACTACCCCTTTTTTTTCCTCGCTAGTATATCGCCAGTGGTTTTGCGGGGAAACCGTGTATGGTTTGACTCGATCTCTTGTGCACGCTTACTCTAGAATTCCAATCTTCCTTGAAAACCCCGCCCCCTCATGTGGAAGAGTGATCATAAAGTGGCTCCCGTCGCTCGTCGAGAATGCACAAAATCATTGGTCGTTGAATGTACTAGCCCTTGATTCTTCGTACATGCTTTTGAACCTTTCCCCCCCCGTTTGCGAGCGCATTGGATGGACGCTAGGACAATCATTTTTTCTTTCTTACTTACTATTCAGTCGGGTTGCCGGCCATTTTGTTCTGGACTTGGTCTCTTGCTGTCGGCCGTGTCAAGAGACCACCAGTTGGTAGGGTTACAAAAGTTTACTTAAAAAGGTCCAAAGGTCTAGACCAAGAGGCTGCGACCCTCTCGACAACGGTGCTCACTCGTGACGTCCATGTTTTACTCCGACACCTCCGGTCAGAGCAACGATTGATCCACCCAGCCACCCAGCCACCCAGCCACCCAGCCACCCATATCCACTGTCAAACTCTGAGCGTTATGTCGGATGAGTTGACAGACGTAAACGACACGGCACCGCCGATAGCTGGTCTGAAAAGAGTCCATCGACTCGAGTTCACAATCCTGGTCGACAATTCGATCGAATGGATGACCAAAATGCCCCCTGGGTTTCGTTCAGAGGTTAAAGGACATCTTGAACGTTGCCCACCTGTCGACTCTGAGCGGACGGGTCTCCCAATCCTAGATCTGGATGAGTACTGCTGCGGTGGGTAGTTGAACACCATCGCTACGTCGTGTCTTTCAATAGGCGCAGTATTTAATTACTGATCCCATATACGTATGCAAGGTGCCCACGGTCTCGCTATTGTCATCGTGAGCGACAAAATTGAATTTCGCAAGCCGGAAGTGACAGACGTTTAACGAATTAGTACAGACAACAGAATTAGATGGGATTAAGAAACACGTTCTCTTCGACTCCGGCCCCGACCCACGTGCCATACACAGGAACATCGCCGCGCTGGGAGTCGCCGTGGAGGAGATTGACAGGGTCGTCTTGAGCCACTGGCACCGCGACCATTCAGGTGGTATTATCAAATTTTTAGAGCTCCGTCGGCAAACACAGGCGCCCAAAGAGGTAGTGGTGGACCTGCACCCGGACCGGCCGACAGCGAGGGGCATCGCCCCGCCGCCCCATGGAAGAGTCGTCATCAGGTTACCTCACGATCCCACGTTTGAGGATATAGAAGCCGCGGGCGGAAGAGTGGAACTGCACGCCGAGGGGCACCTCGTTCAAGATCGGACGGTGTTCGTGAGCGGCGAGATCCCACGCGTCGTCCCACATGAGCAAGGGTTGCTTGGTGGGTCGAGGTGGATTGAAGGGCAGGAGTTGGAGGACGCTAGATGGAAAAAGCTCGAAAGCTTGATTGGGGCTGAAAAGCCCCATGTGAAGGGGCGGTGGATCGCGGAACCAGTATGAAAAATCTATTTCTAAATGATCGCAGTACAGTACTTGACATGGCTTCAGGATATCATGGACGAAAGGTATGCTGCTGTTGACGTCCTCGGAAAGGGGCTCGTGCTCTTTAGCTCGTGCTCGCATGCGGGAATTTGTAATGTGGTCACAGATGCTGTGAAGCGCTTCCAGAGACCGGTATATATGGTAGGTATCTTCAGCACGCTAGAGACTGGTTAACGCTGATCTGATGGAAAGATTGTTGGTGGTTTCCATCTTGCGGGCCCAGAGCTCGCGGATAGGATACAGCCCACGGTGGAATTTTTCGCTTCTAGGATGGTTCCAGCTCCGACATACATGCTTCCGCTGCACTGTACGGGCTTTGGCGCGAAGGTTGAACTGGCCAAGGCGCTTGGAGGGGGCTGCGTACCCGCCGGCACGGGGAATTCGGTCGAAATCAAGGGGGATGCATCAGCAGATGAGGTCCTGTCACGGTTTACGCCCTGTATTGACTCATAGCGGGCGAGCGGTATTTTTGGGAGCGAAGAATGGGAGTGCTTTGTTTTCCTTTATGGGAGGCGAGTTTGCGAGAAGCTTCCAGCACACTCGGGATTCTTCCGAGTCTGGTTAGGAGTCTGGTTAGGAGCCTGAGGCGCCCAAAGCGGAACAGGGCGACAGGCGATAAAGCTTGGAGAGTGCCTCTCGCGCCTCGCCAACACGCCAACACGCCCGTCGCAGCGCACAACCTCGACAACAGAAAGCCACCTCACCATCACTTCTAGACGTACTCTAATACACCCTAAGACGCAATGGTCAGAGAAACGTGAGTTCCGACCCTCATTGCCACTATGGCTGTTGCTAATTTTCTGCTGCAGAAAATACTACGACCTTCTCGAGGTTCCCCCCAATGCATCGGATGCAGACCTCAAGAAGGCGTATCGTAAAAAGTAAATATCCTCGGATGGTATCCCTCGCACCCGTCGCTCACATGCCACACAAGGGCGCTACGATTGCACCCTGACAAGGGTGGCGACCCAGAGCTCTTCAAAGAAGTCACACATGCGTACGTATCTCTTACTTAAGTCGGTCTGGAGTCTCTCTTAATGTGACCTTGCAGCTACGAGGTCCTCGCCGATCCCGACAAGCGCTCGGTGTGAGTCTGGAAAAAATAAATCGAGACCCTGTGTCTAACTAATCGGCTTGCAGGTACGACCGATCTGGTGAAGCTGGTTTAAATGCGGCAGGACAGGGTGGTATGGGCATGGATCCTCAAGATCTCTTCTCTCAACTTTTCGGTGGCGGGGGCGCCAGTTTCTTCGGAGGCGGACGACCATCCGGCCCACGAAAGGGCAAGGACCTCGTCCACCGCGTCACCGTGACCCTCGAAGACCTCTACAAGGGCAAGACCACCAAACTCGCACTCACGAAGCATGTCATTTGCTCAAAATGCAACGGCAAGGGCGGCAAAGCTGGCGCCGTCAAGCCGTGTGGAGGATGCAGCGGACGGGGTATCAAAGTCACCCTCCGGCAGATGGGCCCGATGCTCCAGCAGATCCAGCAGGCGTGCCAAGAGTGCGATGGCACCGGGGAGATCATCAATCACAAGGATAAGTGTAAGACCTGCAGCGGCAAGAAGCTCGTTTCGGAACGCAAGTTCTTGGAGGTGCACGTTGACAAGGGTATGAAGGGTGGCCAGACGATTACCTTTGCTGGAGAGAGCGATCAGGCACCAGACGTAATACCGGGGGACGTCGTCATTGTGATCGAGGAGAAGCCACACGAGAGGTTCAAGCGGCAAGATAACAACCTGTCCGTCGACGTGGAGGTCGACCTGCTGACCGCCTTGGGTGGGGGACAATTCGCAATCCAGCACCTGGACGATCGCGCGCTGGTTGTGAACATGGTACCTGGCGAGATTGTCAAGCATGGTGAGTTTTCTTGATCCTAATTGATGTCCACGCGGTTACTGAAAGAAGGGGGTTCATAGGTGCTGTCAAAGTCATCCTCGGCCAGGGTATGCCATCCCATCGTCATCACGACCACGGCGACCTCTTCGTGAACCTTCACGTCAGGTTCCCCGACCACATCGACCCCTCTGTCATTCCCCTCCTCGAAAAAGCGCTCCCACCCCGCGATCAGTTACCCAAGCTTGGGTCCAATATCGTCACCGAAGAGGTTGAGCTGCAGGAAATGGACGCCCGGCAGAAGCACAACTACACCAAGGGCGATGCGATGGATGAGGATGAGGACGGTCAAGCCCGTGTACAATGTGCGAATCAGTAATTTGCTTCGAGCACTGTGGACTCTCTGGTCCTGGATTCGGTTGTGTGTCATGTCCTGCTCTCGTATTATTCTTGTTCAGTACGCATGGTACTATAGATCATATCTATTGAACGCAAAACGTCACTGGCCCAACAAGAAAATGTCCCTGGTATACATAAAAAGCAGTACATGGGTATTAAACGAGTCGTACGTGTATGAACGGACCCTATGCCCCTATCCGAGCCACTTCCATATGAAGTAGAAGCACGTGAGGGTGACCACAGCGCCTGCGATAAAGATGTAGGTGTCTTGGGTACTAGAAGCGATCAAGAGTCGGTCAGAGCGCTTCGGAATAGAGTAGAGCCGTACCTTCGTCGTTCGATCCACCCTATAACTTCCCTACTTAGACCCAGTGTATTGGCAGCATCCAATAGCCGCTTTTGAGTGCCTTTGAGAATATTCTTTTGGTCCACTAAGTTGTTGAGGACTTCTTGTCCCTGAGCAATGAACATATCGAGCTGAGAATCCGTGTTCTGTACGAATGAGTGTTCTCGTAGTGCATGTTGTTCCCTTGTTTGATACAATGGGTCCGGAGTGGCAGCTCGGAATGGCGATTCTGACACTGAAGACGGTGCGCCGACACGTTGTCTTGCACCAGGTGGACCAAGTAGATCGCTCCTTTGCTGCGTGGACCGCTTATGTAGAGCAAGACGTGTCAGTACCCGACACGACCGCTCAAGGTAGGATTTCGCCGCATACCGAGTCTGTCGCTTTTCGCTTTGCACCGTCGAATTGCAACCTGAGTTCCATATAGTCTGATCGAAACTTTTGCACCCGCCTGGACATGTTAAAGTCATTAGAACGAAGCGTTTGTATTGAATAGGATGGAGGGCGAACATGGTGGCCTTTTCTTGCTTCGCTTTGACCATTTCGCGTTTTGCCATGGAGTCGTAATCATCTATTGTACGACTGAACGCGGCCAAGGAAGCAGCGACCTGCCCTATTGGACGGCGACGTGAGCATAGCAGTTGGCGCACTGAAGACCACGAGCTCGCCTTGGAGGGCCGCAGACGTGTCGCCTGCGCTGATTTTGTCAATGTCCTGTTGTATGGACGACGTCTGGCGGAGCCCGAGAGCGTAGAGGGAGTTCATGTCCGTCAAAGGTCGTGTCCAAGTTTGCTCAAGAGATTTGTCCCCTTCGTCAACATGGCCGACTTTGCTCAGAGCGGCGTAGTCGACCCATACGAACTAGAACGACTTGCAGAGGAGCTTGCAGAGCGGGAGGGCGAACGAGATGTCGATACGAGCTACCCACTGCCACTTCTTGAACCGCTCTCACACGAACACCCCCTATTGCGCGCAGAGAACCCGTCATTTGACGTAGAAGAGTTTCTGATATCTCGTTCACATACATCCTTGCCAGACCTGCGCGCTGAACTCAAAGATTACCTTGCACTTCTCAAAGACGAATTGGTGCAACTCATCAATGACGACTATGAGGCGTTCATTAGTCTCAGTACCGATCTAAGAGCCGAGGGTGCTCGGCTGGAACGCTTACAGACCCCTATGTCAGGGCTCCGTTCTGAAATCGCGGTCCGTCATCATTTTGCCTGTCGATGCGTCGACTTATGCGTGCATAGCAATCTAGGGCTGGGCTTTTAGACGCTAAGGCGGCTGTACAAGCAAAACTCGATGAACGAACACGTCTACGACGCGAGAAGGCACGACCTAGTTCCACGCTCTCGACATTGGCCCTAACTTATTGCCGCAGGCATTGTTGACACTGCTCATGAAAGTGTCAGACTCTATCACGCGACTAGAAGCTCTTCTCCTTATACCACCTCCGGCCGACGAGACAGAGCCAGATGGGCAAGTGATAGCGCGCATCCAGGTGGCTGAAGATGACTATGAGGAGAGGTACGGGACGGCTTTTGTTTTCTTTGGAGTACTCATGTGTCCCCGTAGGTCTCGCGCTGGTCGAGCCAAACATCTGGCTCGTGTTGCTGCCGAATACGTCCAGCTTCTCTATCACGCGGACAAAGCGCGTGAGCAGAACTGTGCCTTCATAGAGGCTGCACAATGGGTATATCGTCTTCCTTGGAGTGAGGTCCCTACTAATTTTGCAAGTTAGCGGATCGAGAGGATTTGTGATATTCTTTCGAGAGATCTGGACCAAGCGTTCGGCAATGCCCTAGAGACCCTCACTTCCTCAACCACGGAACCATCTCCGCAAGATCGAGTATTAGCACAAGCAGAGCTTACTGAATGCCTCAAGACGTATGATCTTCTGGGAAATTGGCGAGAAGCCGAAGAAATCGTTCGCGTCAAGGTTGTACAACCCTTCATCAAGAAGGTGCGGAAACTTCTCTTTTCCAATCACCCACATAGCTAAGTAAACTGTTAGTCAGTTTTCACAGGCGCCCTTACCGTTCCCCACACACCAATTATGCCTCGAACGCCCTTTGCAAGTCGCAGGCTAGTGTCAGACTCTACACCCGGGACACCAATTACACCGTACACAGCATTCGGTGAACGCCGAACTTCTCTCGGAGGTCCAGTCTTCTACGTAGCAAACGAAAATAGCAAGTTACCCTTGCTGGACGAGACAGATGACAGCCTTGCGACATTCTATAACAACCTACTTCGGTTCGTGGAGAAGGATTGCCGGATAATTATGGATGTTACAGCGAAGATCGGAGCCAGACAAGGGAAGAAACATGTGCCCGCACCAGAAGTAGTGGAAGATAACACGTTGGATGGCCCCGATGAAGGAGAGCACCTCGCCGCGTCTACCCACTTTGAGATCATGGCGAGTGTTATTTGGGCGGAGATTGGACAAGCTTTGATGGAAGAGCTTGGTTCGGTCATTTTCTCTGCTGGTCGGCCTGCAGAGTTTAAAAAGGTGGGCAATTCCAGTGCGAATGTCTTCGTCGCTGAATGTGTGTGCGCCTAGCACTATACAACTACACGAGCATTCATCGCAGCGCTTGAATTTCTCGCTCCTGACCTGCGCAGTGTCGTCACCATGCGAAGTCACCCCATTTATGCTGCATTCGAGCGGAGATGGCAATTACCTGTGTACTTCCAGCTACGGTGGAAGGAGATTGTTGGCAAATTGGAGGATACCCTGAATGCAGCCCTGAGAATATCAACCGGTACCCCTCCTTACTCTGCTAAAGTCTATAATTTTCCTCATGTGGACGCTTTTTCAGATATGGACGCTCAACAAGGCTCACCCCAAGCGCAAGGCGTTATCGAAGCTATTCGGACTTGCTGGCGGGAGGACGTCTACCTTGACGAACTGGGGCACCGGTTTTGGAGACTTACTCTCCAGATCATTTACCGGTATAAGAACTGGTTGGATGATGCCCTTCCTCAACGAGAAGCACCCCCACAGGTCGCAGCCGCCATTCGAGAGGAGAAGGTCAGTAAATAGGACTTATGAATGGGGGAAGTGTTCTCAACATCATTTCTTTCAGGCTTCGTTAGGAGCGAGTCGAAGTGGTTCTGCTGCTCCTGGCCTACCTGAACCCGCAGAGGTGACCACAACCAGCGACGAAGCCCGATTGATGCAATTAGCCAATCTTTTTACGGATATTAGGATAGCCGTCTCTCGAATAATGGGGTTATGGTCGTCTGAAATCGGTGTGCTCTTACCAGAACCTGACGAAGGGGAATCTCTCAAGGGTCAGTCTCCTAATCAGCCCGTCTTAATCAACCTAAACACACAACTGGCAGATGTCCTTCAGACGACGTTATCTCAACTTTCGTCCTTGGAGCCTTATATCTCGAACCAAATCGTGCTCACCCTCACGCGTCGATGTTGCGAACCGGTTGCGCAAGTGAAACAAGTCACTGGCCAGATTAGAGCCATGACCCGGAGGAGCCACACAGCAAGCTCGCCGAGCCCGTTTGTGTCAGAAATACTGAAGCCATTGCGAGACTTTTTTGGTATGGGCGGAGTAGTGAGCAGGAACTCTCTGAACAAAGGTGCCATTGGCAGAGCTTTGAGGGAGGAATTTGGGGGTGTGTGGGCGACCGAGATCCTTCGAGAAGTCGCGATTCGGTGGGAGCTGATCCTGCGGGTTCTACGGTGACTGACGACTATCACCAGCTACGCTTCTTACCTCGATCAGATCAAGAAGAATGAGGAAGCGCTTCAACGCTTGAAGAAGAACGCAAGAACAGGGTTCTCATTGTTTGGTGCTGCAGGTCAAGGAGCCCATGACGACCAGGTGAAGGACGGTGAGCGCGTACGGGCACAGGTGGTCATGGATGTCGAAAGACTGGGGCACGAGGCGCAGGTTTTTGGTGTCACGCTCTCAGATATACCTGCCTATCAGGCGCTGAGGGAATTGGCGGCACAAAATGATGGGACCTAATTTCAACCGCTATATTGGGCTTTGATGGAATAGTTCGGCCTGCCATATTTTATAGGAGACCTTGGCCCCATCCACGAAGAGCCTGTCGGATCTCAATAACAGCTTATGAACAAAGTCGTGGGATCAACGTACGCTATCGCAATGCCTTCGAATCCAGGATGCCTTTGGGCTGTCGGAGTTCCATTCCCCTAGGGCGGCCAAGTTTCTTGCGTGGTGTATGCAGGCTTCGGTTCTATACTTCGGAGCAAGTTTTATGTTGATGCGTTCCTACAACACGTGAGCAGCAAGTATTCGGCATGGTGTGTCCTATCCTACCAGAACAGGGTACTGCTCTTCCAGTGAAGAAAGGTCAACGGTGCTGGCGAGCCTGCAACTAGACGATTCAAAGTAGCCAAAGGAGGAGAGCCAAAGAGACCAGAGGCATTCCGTCCATTTCGAAACAAAACGCTCAGGGCACCATACGGCGGAATCGCGATCCAAGATAAGAACAGTACTGTTAGGGAAGTTGCCATTTGATAGATCGCTGGTCGCCTCATAAGGAATGAGAAATTGAGGTTGAATATGCTCAATGCCGAGGTCTGTTTCGTTCCACGCACGTGGGGGTATGATGATTGTGCGACAATCGGCGGCACTCGAGGGAACGAACGGGAAGAGAACGATACGGCGAGTCGGAGCAAAGATTCGAGCCAGATTGAGTAATGAGTCACGCGCTACAGGCCCTGTGACTGGCTTGGTGTAAACATGCAGAAACAACTTTTGGCGCAGAGCCGGAAGTTTCGAGAGTTTCTTCAGGCTTTCACGGAGTTCTCTCTTAGACTCTCGATCACCCCTTTCAATAACCATGACCACAGACAAGCTACCTAGGTGGAGTGAGAGACGTGTTCAGTTGATTCCTTTCATTTGATTAAGGAATCAACTTACTAGGCCATTTCGATGCCCATTCGATAAAGGCGTTGGTATCTTTATGGTCCAGACATAGGCACGCGGTCGTGTCATCTTCTTCGTATATGGGGTTCAACGGCGAGATTATATATGCTTCGAAATCGACAGGATTTGGAAGATGGGTTAGTCTCGACAATCGGTAGGCTTGGGGCATGGAATCGAGTGGCGACGTGACGAATGCAGGTGATCTCGGGTAGAAGTAACGTATTACATGAGGTAATGTGACCCTACAAGTGAACCGATGGACACTGAACAAGACAAGAAGGATTAAGCCGAGGCGTTGAAGCAATTTGTATAGATGAATCAGATTTCTTGGCCGTTCGTTCGTGAAACCCAATCGTTTGGTGCGTGGGTTTGTTGCCAGTGTCTTCCCCTGAGTCGTGGCGGTAAAGGTGCCGAGAGAGGACGAGGTATTCAACCGCCGGTGCGAGCCATGAGAAGAAAGGTGAGTTTGAACCGTTCCTGAGCCCGAGGTAGACATCCCAGCACTCTTTTGATCGGGTTGCATCGGCGTCATGAGGTCCAAGTCGATCGCTTTGTCTACCACCCAGGCCGTCAACACGAATACACGACTTATAATCAGCTTCTCATCACAGCGTCTTCAAAGCTCTCATTCGCAGGAAGGCTTTCTCTGGCTTCGCGTTCCTCGTCATCAGTGCCGCCCCCATCTGTTTCAGTCGCATCTTGGTATGCAGCTTACAAAAGGAAGGTTAAGCGACAAAACAAGAAAGGGCTGATCACACATACCCCAGATAGAATCCATTTCCGGCCCTTGGAAGTGGCACTCGATGAGGTCTCGTGCGAGCTCTGGACCCGTTGTGAGATTTCTGTCAGACATCCGACGTTGGACACATACCCGAGCATCGCTCAAGAGTTTCCTTGGCTTGACCGTCAATCCAATCAGGCGCATCGCCATAACTCAGGCGCCCTAGTCCAACAACGAACATATCAACAGCACCAATGTAGAGTGGTAGCGGGGCTTGCATCGTTTTCTCTACCACATTAGTCGAATTTGCCGAGCCGAATGCTAGAAAGTGTAATAGATATATTGCTTGATGGAGGTTGTCAATTATTCTGCGCGCAATTGTGTTGGTGATGAGCATGAAGGAAGGCGTAGGAGCTCACGGATGAATAGAATCCGATACAGAACACTGTCCATCTTCTTCCCAGAGCATACCACTACTTTCGGCGATGAACGTCACCAGCGCAGGGACCAGCGATCGTGCTTGCACGACCAGTGCAAAGGAGTCTTCATGCGCTATACATAGTTGGGACATATAGACTAGGATATTGCGTTGTTGGGGAATTCGCTAGCAGTAGCGGTGAGTAGTAGGAACCATTTGGCCGTTGGTACTCACTAGGGATGGTGATATCAATGGCATCGTCTCGTTGAGCAACGCGCATAAACGTTCAAAGACTGGTATACGAGTGAAGTCCGGATTATCGGTAGTGCCCTCTGGATAGGCCAGAAGAGCCCGAAAAAGAATATGGTCTGCGTGGGGGTTAAAAATAGTTGCAAGGCCTCCTCATATCTTACGTATAGACAGGGCGGCGAGAGTCTCCACTGTTTGCTGCAGCATCCAGATGGGTTGCATTGAGTTAAGCAAGTGTGTGAGAGTGTTCTTTCCCCGGATGAAGTGTTTCAACCTGCGACAACGTACAGCATCAAGAAATCGGCTAATGGCCCTACTCACTCGCTAATCGAATCACTGTTGGCCGTCAAGGCAATTGCTTGCAAGACGTATAGCGCTGCTTTGCCAAGATATGTCGCTTCTTGTGACAACGGAGTAGGTGACGGGGAGAAGAATTCATGGACGATATCACACAGAAGCCGCACTAAAGGAGGTATTCCTTGCTCATCTGGCGTTAATAGCGGAACTGTGAAAGAAGGCAGGAACAGAGAAAGGATAGCGAGGATATCTAGTAGGCCTGAGAGTGCGACGACCTATGGGAAGCTTTAGGTTCCACTGCTGCTCCATGCGGCTACACTCACAGCCTTGTTTCGGAAGAGGGCTTCGCCGATCGTCAGAAGGCCAGTACACAAGATTTGGAGTGTACGTAAAATATCAATTGATCGAGACACCATTGAATCAAGGACTGTAGCGCAAGCATCCACATAGGTTCGCAGTGATTCAATATCCGTCGGCTGGCTGGCGAAGAGGAGCTGCAACGTTGGTTGGGACCCTGGCTGCGTTGCATGAGACAAGACAATATTGCGAAGCTAGAAAGGATTTCAGCATGTAAGTTTCATTGTTATTTTGCGGTAAGTACCTCATCCTGAGGTGTCAGAGGCTCAAATGACAGAAAGTCTTCGGGTTCTGCCAGTTCCTCAACGAAAGGGTTTGTATAATCCCCAGTGTCCATGTCAGGCAGCTCCATTTCTATGTTGGTCGTGGCCTCCTGGTGAGTGGGGAACTTCAATGCTTGTGGTTGGGAGACCCGGCGAGACGAAAGAGGTCGAGTAACAGATTTAATTGGCGAGGAGAGTGGAGAAGAGGTGATTTTTTCGGATGGAGGGGTGACCGTCTCTTCGATTGTCGATTCTAAGTCTCGTTGTGATGAAGCAAAGCGCCTCTTCTGTGGATGAAGGGGCGTGTTGGATAAGAAGGAGTTCACAAATCCAGGGAACTTAAGGGTATCTTTCATCTTCTCTTTGCCCTTGTTGGCTCTCCGAGAAGGCGATTGTCCTCCAGCTTGTTGCAACAGCAGGTTCTTAGTCGGGGACCCACGCAGCGAAGAACTGTTTAATAGTGGCAGAGTTGGAGGTGGAGGGCGTCGAGGGGTGATGATACTGGTGGAATGATGCCGTCTTTGAGACCAGAGAGGTTTTCGAGCGGACGTCTCCACCTCTTGCCTCTGAGCTTACCATCAGTAAATTCCCATACGCAAGGATCAAGGAGTTGGCCGCCTACTCGGAGCGTCAGATGGTTTCTCAAGTTCTCCATCTCTTCTCTCAAGGCTTGCTCTTTACGTGTTGACGATTTCTCAAGCACTTCCTTCTCTACCTTGAGCTTTGCGATGACTTCCGCGTGTGTGACTGTAAGCTATAGTTCGGTGAGGGGGCTTTATGTCCCGGCGGACGGAAAGGAAGTGCATACCTTTGCTATGTTTCTACGGATCGTGCTCACTTCACCATCTTTGGCATATACGCTGTCTTGGACTGCCTGGAGCTCCTTCTTGGTAGCCACTTGTGTAGCTTGAAGCTGAGAATAAGGTAAGATACGCAAGCAGTCGGGCTGCGTGGCCTAAGGATACCTGTGCCAATTCAGCGCGAAGCCGTGAAAGTTCAGCGTCAACCTGGTTGCTCCTTTGCGATGATGGTAGGTTCGTTCGTGTGCTTTGCGGAACAGGCGATGGAAGAAGAGGGCGCCGGTGTAACAACGAATCGAGTACTGGAGGTTCAAGGGGTCTTACGACTTCTTCACAACCTTGTGGTGCCCGTATGGTGGCTGCTATCACATCTACGGAAGGGCGCTGTTGCGACGCAATAGGCGGTGGTCGAACCGGAGCGTGTAGCCGACGACTGATTGCTTCATGAGAGGTAGAGGATGTAAATGGGGCATTTGTGGTCTGTTTTGAAGGCACGGCAAAGGATGTTGTTCTTGGAGGCACCCTCGGATCAAAAATACGGGCCCTTCCATCACTCCCGGCGAAAACCTCCAGTTCCATCGTATCATCCTCAGTGTTTAGAGAAACGTATCGGCTGGAAGACGCGTTGGGGCTCCAGTTATTGGGCTTGAAACGCTTGGCTGGGGGGTCTCCAAAGTTTGCTTGCCTAACCAAGGACTGCTTGGTCGGAGGAACTGATTGTGCAGGTTGTGGTCGAGCTTGGGTTTGTGTCAATTGGTATGAAATGCGCTGTTCCGTCGCGTTGAGCTCTGCGAGGGCAGCATCATCCCAGTCATCAAGGGCAAAGTCGTCCTCATCACTCATGGCTGAATTCGAAGTAACGGGTTACGACACGAAAGGGTTTGCTACGGGTTTTATTGCGGACGGGTGGCGGAGCAAGACACAAAACAAAGCTCTCTGCAATGAATAGCGCGAAGTCGGTCCAAGCCTGGTGATGCGTGAATGGTGCTCCGATCGTCTACTTTGAGACCAGTTGCTGCTTGCTTAGGCTCACTCTCATACGACTGACCACTATAAACGTTGTATCCAACCCTGCACTGTATCCAATTTTAAGAAATTAATCTACCACTCGACCTCAATAGGTGGCCTAGCCCATGCATTAGGAATTACTACATGGTCAACCTCCTTCAATCCGCCGGTCGGCGGCGGCGGAGCGCCAGAGTTGACAACGCCGAGATCGACTGTCGGTGCTGGCGCATTGACGATCTGATCTGGGATGGATACACTTGGGACAAAGTCTGCGGGCGGTGGAGGGAGCGGTGCAGCGTCTGTAGAAGATTGTACAACGGCACCATCCTTCGGAACGAATTCTGTCAGCCAAGCGGCCATGTAAGCAAGGCCTTTGAGTTGAGCTTCGTTAATACTCGGGTCGGCGGCATTACGAGTTTGGAGGTCAGAGCAGTGGAAGCCACCCTCAGCCACAAAAATGGGCTGTCGTTCGGTGGACTTGCGAGGATGGAAATCGGACGAGACAGTGGCCTCTCGCCATGGATCGTTCTTGCCATTGACAAAATAGACGCGGTCAAGGTTTACATCCCACCCTCCGTACTTGAGGTTCGTCTCGACATCCTGTGGAATGGCGGGGTTTGGGAACGATTCTGGGAAGTAATAAGAGCAAGGGCGCTGGAAAAGGATAAGATCGGGCCAGTTAATGGTCATAAGAGCGACATACTCCGTCGTAAGCAGGCGTGACCAAACGAGAAACGGTTGTGGGCCACCCAAGAGGGGCACCAACTTGGAAGTAACCGACCGAGTTACAACTTGATAGAGTTGATCAACCAGTACTTCATAAACTCTGAGCATTGGTACTCACCATAGCCAGTACCAAGAGCGCCACACCTGGTCCACAGTGGTGTTGCGGTAGTAAGCCAACGTGGGATCGTAGGTCCCGACGCAGTCGTCTTGGCTTCCTGGACCTGGGCAAAATGCTGCAACCCATTGGGTTTCGTATGCTCCCCAAGTGTCTAATGTATGTTCAAGCCCCCAACCACTGGGCTCAGCAGCGACACCATCCTTGACTTCAAGTGCGTTGCAAAAGTCATTAAACTCCTCTCGACCTCCGGCTGGACTAATGGACTGCCACGCCCAGAGCTGGTTACGCAAGGTACTGGCAAAGTCATCGTAGTGTGTGACATTTGGCATGCCAAACTTGCTCTTCAGAAGCTGCTTCTCAGATTCTGTTCCATATATGCCCTTGGAGTCAATATATTCGATCACTTGCTGGACGTCTGCAGAGCAGTTTGCGGGCATGTTTTGACGAATCGGTTCAAAGTAGCCCCAATAGTTAGTAATGGCTTCTACTACGCCAGAAGAGGACCATCCGGCATGGAAGACTCCAGGACGAGCAACCATTGTCCAGCTCGTCAGTGCACCAGAGTAGCTCCCGCCTATGAGTATCCAGGGAAGTTTGTCAGGTCCAGGTCGTCTGGGAAAGGCAGCTTCACGTTATTTGCGAAGTAAACGAGATCGTCGATGGCATTCTCGAGCGTGTGAACCGCGAGGGACTTCTCAGTTAGGTCTGGATAAGGGTTGGAAAGACCAAAGAAGCGATGTTCAAGCACAATGCTTGCTCCGTGATGCTCTTGAGCGATTCTTCCCGCGATGGTCCTGAGGGGCACGTCATTATGTTAGAACATCTGCATGCCGAACGTCTTAGGCAGAGGTCGTAAATCGCACCGGTTAGTCAGGTATCCAGAATATGGCGCTGCGTTGCCTTCGCCTATCATGACCATGTTGATCAGATTTTTCATTGGCTAGGTATGTTGAATGAAGCCAGCGTACCAGGGGTAGTAAAAGTGATAGGTCCACCCTTCTCATACCATTCGTAAGTGAACATGTA
>Ga0307513_10003279_pt1 | contig 22045 bp, 26 predicted proteins | sample 15_EM_MG_FD_202174 | JGI IMG/M metagenome (GOLD analysis project Ga0307513, IMG submission 202174) | Populus trichocarpa ectomycorrhiza microbial communities from riparian zone in the Pacific Northwest, United States - 15_EM | ecosystem: Host-associated > Plants > Roots > Unclassified | place... | reverse complement strand
TCCCCTTAGTCATCTTGTCTGCGATTATCGGTGAGGTGGTGTCGCAATGTTTCTCTTTTAGGAGGAAAACGATTACCTATATGTCCGATTGGAAGAAGCTATTGCGGAAATGAACGTCAATTCCCTCTGAATCGAACTCCTGAGCCACTGCTGCAATTTCGGATATCCCGTCATATCATAACATTTCTGCCAGCGTGACATAGGTCTTCCCAGATCCATTGATATGATGGTGAATCATCGACCTGGTGTACTTGATCAGAACAAGCAGAGGTAGCAGATTAGGATCGGCAGCCCGTACAACGATATACTCTGACCCCGTGTTGAGCGAATTATAGAAACGACAACCTTTAGCGAAATTACCCAACGCAACCGCTGTTATTGTGTACCAAAAACGATAAACACACATTGTTAGGATGCGTAGATGCTATCTGAAAAGAGCAACATACCACTCAGTGAGTTATCCGACGCACCACAGGCTCATACATTTTGTTGTACACCAATTCGGGGAGTCGGGCATAATCCAGTCATTGGACAATACACCACAAACGACACCTCGGAGGCAACGAAATAATGGCCATGCATGCGAGACAGCGAAAGCGTACTACCAATCCGTGCATCGCATGGGAGGTAACCCGCAGACAATAAATACGGTGATGGAGCATGTAAGGATGGACAAAAAGTAAAGAAGGGAGAAGGGCAAGATGATATTTGGGTGATCTCTGTTGGCAAATTAGTCTCTTAGGGGTAGCAGCCGCAATGGGTTTGCTCTCTATGACACGGGTGGAGACCTTGACATGCCCATTCCAATAAAGAACCATGTGTATTTGGCAATGCTACCGACAACCTACTCTGGTTTCGAGCTGTGTGCACACGAGGGAGATAGGGAGGGATCGAACCTCAACCTTGGGGGACATCGCTGGCACTGCTGGATTTACAGATTCAGACTGGGCTGGGGATTGGGATTGGGATGGCTACAAATCAATCAGAGCATGAGCTCGCGGCTCCCGTTCGCGCTCTGAACCAAGCCATGTACTTCAACCTGGAACACGCCAGGTGAGGTGAAATGACCGAGGCTGGTTATCGCCCTTTTCGTGGTCCTCTTGTGGCGTGGACCAGAAAACAACCATAGAATCAATGGCCGGACTCCCACATTGCATCTCATCATTTTACACTGTATATAAAAGCTATGCTCGATTAATTCCGGACCCATCGGCTGGACACCGCGTGCTATCGGGTGGCCCAGTGAGTTGTGAGCCAGCACTGGCTCACGAGCAGATCCAAGGTTATAGCCCTACCGCCGACTATGAGCACGAAAGAGGGATTCTGTACCCAACCATTTGACCCAAACCCCGATGTGAGCGGTCTTGGCGTGAGTCCTTTACCCATCCGAGCCTAAGAAGGTCTAGTCATACGCTATTCACCTTGTTTCCAGATGCTCATTGCGTTCTATGTCCAAGGGATACTCAACTTCAGTGTTGGCATCGTCCACTACATCCTTTTACCTATTTTCCCTGCCCATGAGCCACTACGAAAGTGGACGGGAGTATTGCTCCTTGATCTGGTCAATAATTGGGTTGCGGTGGGGATTGCTTTGATAATCGCAGCATTCTCACAGTGGAAGACCATCTCGATATTCCACTTATATATATGCTCCAATCTTGCCTTTACTATCCCGATCTTCAATCCTACTGCGGTTGGGGTCATAGACCCTCATTCCAACCGGTCGATGCTGCAAGTTGCATATTTCATACTTTATGGAATGTTGCGACTTGCATTGTCGGCTTATCTCATTTATCGTTTCCGATATTGGGAGAACACATCCGGACGGTGCTTCGCCGTGTCACATGCTGGTCCCGTACATATTGGGATGGAGACGAGGACAAAACTAATTGCTTTGACGGCATGCTACATTGCATTGGACCTCTCACTTGCTACGCTGGGACTCATCAGGCAAATACGTCGTGGGCGCGCGGTTCTGGATTTTACAAAGGGCTTGGTTCACCCTGCATGGACCCAGAAAAAGTATACCGCTGTTATGCGCGGGGGCCTATATCTGGGCTTGTTTACAGGGAACATAATTTCGACCATTACGCTCGTCCATGCGAATCGGGGTCATGTATTGGGGGATGAGTACATGTTTACTTTTGGCCAAGTTGGCGCTTTGGTGGTACTCGCCGGGTCGTTTTATGCCATGGTGAACTCATTTCTCCGTAAGTGATGGGGCAGTTCATGATAATGTCATTCAAGAAACTAATAATCAAACGCAGAATATAGAGAGCAACAAAAGCACTCCAGTACTGGTGACCTAGAGAGTCCGAAAGTGGACAAACCATCAGAAGATCCAAGGGCCATACCCCCAGATGAGAATACCCCGCTTCCTGGAAATGTTGACCAGACGTCCTAAGGCGGTATCGCGTTGCACAATTTGGTAAGCCATAGTAGTCCTTAGAAAACCAATCTCAGCCTATTCTGTCTTCTAGACTCACAAGGGTGGGAATTTTGTACCAAATAAGGAGTCCTCTTGGCTGATCTACCTCCCCTACACCTCTTCGGCGGTGGCGAACCTGTTGAGTTGATGATTCCTCACTCATTATCAGTGCAGTGACCCAGTGGTCAGTGTACTGCTGCTAGAATCGTAGAGACCGAAGTTCAACTCCCTGCTGGGTCGTCTTTTTTTTCTTCCTACAGAGCTGTACATTTAGAGTTTTGTAATCTGCGATCGTGAATGCAGCGAGCAAGCCTGATCTACGTGTGTACACAACCCAATCCACAATGTCTCCTTCGTGCAAGATTATTTCACACGTGCTTTTGCGTCCCTCCACACATTTGGTAGTTTTACCACTACACGATGCATTCACGTATGTAGTACCTTACCGTCCCCCTTCCATCATCAAAACCTTGAAATTTGCTCGATCTGTACAATCTACCCTCTCCCTTCATATGCTTTATTTGAAATGAAATCGGAATCGTGATTTGGGAATGTACTCACGTCACGTCCAAGTGAAAGTGCCTGATAAGATTTATAAGGGTATGAAAAAGAGGCTATAACGTTCCTTGGTGCTATGTGGTCATTATTGTACCTATATCGCGGCTTTTGAAAACAGAACGGTTGACAGTCCGGTTCGGAGGTCTAGATCGGGGTCATGAAATATGGAGTGAGCTCGAGGCTCCCGTGCGCTCCTGTGACCACGTCCTTTACCCCTTTGAAATCTTCGCCTCCCTGGGCATCCGACTTCCCCAGGAGGTTGGTGGCAAGGGCTTAGCTGAGCTTAGCTCACCTGATATTTGTATAGCTTATAGTCCGCTTAGTCAGGGTGTCTACCTAAAGTACATGGAGGTGGAGGTGCTGGGAGGATCTGTGGTGTCCAAAACTCAGAGAGGCTGACGTCACATGTCATGGATTAGGAGGTGTGATAAGAAAAACGGGCTAAGGTTGTTGTCCGCACATGTGGATCGCCACCCCATGCTTGTCCTTCTCGGTAACAACCCAGCACACCCTCCACCCTTCGACCTCTTTGACGTCGTTCCCAACTGGATACTGGATCTGCCTCACCGCTTGACGCACATTGTATCACCCGTCACAAAATGGATAAGGAGTGCTTTTGTAAAGCCCTCTCATCACGTTGCGAAGGAAAGAAAACTTGTGCTCTATGTGCTCCCTCACAACTATTTGAAGAAATGCGCATGTCGGCAGTATCAGGGGACTGTATAAACTGGGATAACACCAATATCTTGCCTCTTGGTGTGTCCTATTTTCTGCCAACCGTGGCAAGAGGGGCTATGGATGACTTCCAGGGATTAGGCACGGCATAGGCCAATACAGTGCGCTGTATTATGGTAGATCTCGAATATTTGTCCGTCTTGTAGACAACTTCACGAACTTTCTTTGACTTTCTCTGAATTTGTCAGGATTTTGGGTGTTCGAGGTTCGTTTCGTCTTCCATGCCCATGCATCTGGTTTTGGTATTACATTATAGACCCCCAGTCGCTTAGCTTTTCCCGTCATTTCATACCCATTTCGTACGCGTTTCGCTTGTCATCTACTATATAGGTCGTCTATCTTACAGGGTAATATACAAGGGTTTAATCTCAGTCCCTCCGCTCGCACATTATTTTAACAGAATTACTCCTACATCGCCTACTGAGTCGGCGGAAAAGCCCAGCGTCCAGAATCGGGAACACGCGATGCCTCTCTCTCCCTTTTTGTTGGGGGGGGGGAGGCGCATATGTCATTTTATACAAATGTCGAGTATCGAATGTCGATCGCATCATCAAGGTGCGTTGATTGACACCTAATGGAATAATACATACACTAAAGGAAACTATTATAGCAAGTGCTCATAGTAGATCAGCATCCAAGTCCGTTACTGTCCATTTCTAGCGTCGTGACGATACGGCCCGTTGATAGCTCGGCGGTGGTGCTGTGGACTGAGAAGTACCCTGGTGATTTCTTTGCTTTGCGTAGATGTTGCCGGTGGTTCTCTTGTCCACATCAGAGTCTATTGCCCCGACCAAGATCTTCGTCAACTGGCCCTGGATCGTGTGTTCGTCTTCGGACGATCCAGAAACCGCGGTTGGGTCATATAATGTATAGTCGACCATGTCCTGGAGCACGGAATAGTATTAGTATTTATAGATCGAATCGTTTTGTTGAAGTCCCGCAACGGGTACGGCGGTGGACTCACCCGATTGGTCTTCTGTTTTAAGTCGTCATCCATTTCTTTCAATGCTCTCGCGGCGCCCTTAGAGTCGCCGACCTGGACAAACTGAATGCCGACTTGATGCTTTGGCCATTTGGCGCGTTGCAACTTCTTCGCGTATTTGAGAATCACATCCTTTGGACTGTCTGTCGGTTCTCCGTCCGTCAGAACGATGAAAATGACCGGCTTGGGTGGGTTAACTGGTCCACCAAAGAGTCGACGGGATTCTTTGAGCTGCGTCCAGTAGCTTTTGAGTAGTTGCTCCAGTTTTTCTCCGGTAGGAGTCCCAGCTGCGGGGATTGAGTGAGATCTTTTGAATTTCTATTGCTATTGGTCCAGCCCAGACTTACGAGCCAAGCGAACGGATTGGAACAGCGTTTTAACTTCTGTGCCTGTCTGCGATCATCGGTGAGTTGACGTCGCTATTTTCCTGATTTACGAGTGAAAATAATTACCTTGCATGTCCGGGAGTTGGGGCTATTGAGGAAATGAACGTCAATTCCCTCCGAGTCGAACTCGAGAGCCGCCTCTGCGATTACGGATATCGCTTCACTGCATTCCTGCCAGCGAGAGATGGGGTGTCCCAGCTGCATTGATGTTGAATCATCGACCTGGTGTAAGTACTTGATCAGGACTGGCAGCAGCAGCAGCAGTTTAGGGTCGTACGTACAATGATTACGATGTTGTAATTCAACTTTATGAGTTTGTAGGCTTTTCCGTCATGAGACACTCCAGTGCCTTCAGATGCGGTCTGGCCATCGGCTTGCTTCTTGCCTGCGTCATTGGAGTTGAAGTAATCCATAGTGGGTAATGGTAAGAGAAGATTCGGAGAGGGTATGAGGTGCGTGTAGGGTGGATACTTTTCCTTGAGCCTTTATATCAGTGGTGGTGTGGCCATGGTGCCATCTGTTCCAGAACGAGATAATCCGGTGGGTCATCGGTCCCGACCGGCATGACAAAGCTGACAAAGAGCCGAATGACAAAGAGCCGAGTTAAACCCTCGGCCCAACTCAATTTGCCCAACTCAATTCCGGGTGTTGACGCGCAGGAGAGCGCGCCTTACCGGACTCCCTGACACAGCCTTTCCGCTTTTCCCGGACATAAAGGACAGACACGGTGCCAGCGCGGTGCCTGTCCATTTGTCTGTACACCACGTCTTTCGTCCAATGCAACATGCTTTGTCTGTATCCTAGTCCAACAGCGATCAAGGCAGAGGGGAATCCGGCTGAACATGGTCAGCGTTGTCACCGGCAACGAAAGTGGGCAGGCGTCTAGAGAGAAGGGCGCGATCCAACCACTTAACCATAGGCCTCGTCGTGGCATTCGGTCGTTCAGGGATATCACATAAACAGTGTCACGTCATTTTTCGAATTCATCAACGTAAAGTGTATATATATATGAGAACTATCATAGACAAAGAGTTTGCTAGTTCCTATCGTAAGAGGGTGGGGAACATTGTCTTATTCAATTCCGTCACGATGTAGCTTCTTGATAATTTGGAGGTGCCGAGAAGAGGGAAGAAATTCCCGATTTTCTTCGGTTCACATTCATAGATTTTGCTTTCAAGTCCCCAGAAGGCTTCGCGTCAATGCGTTCGTTTATCGCGCCAAGGAGTATCTTCATGAGATGTCCTTTGACGGTAACATCCTCGTCGGAACCGTCATAAGCGGCATTGGGGTCGTACAGTGTATAATCCACCATGTCCTAAGGCCCCCCCAGTCAGTAAAATCGGGGCGAAGTCCCTGAACGTGCAACTGCTTACCCGCCCACACTGCGCCTTCAGGGCGTCATCCATTTCTCTCAAGGCTTTAGCGGCATAGGTGGAATCACCGATCTGGACGAACTGAATTCCGACCTGTCTCTCTGGCCACTTGTCTAACTGAAGCGCTCGCGCGAAGGTGAGGATGACCTCCTTCGGGTCATCTGTTGGCTCTCCATCTGTCAACACGATGAAGACGACAGGCTTCACTCTCGTTTTGCGAATCGTGCTCGTCCATTTTGGCGCAGTTTTTTGAGCGTTTCTCCGCAAGAATCGGGTGAGAAACGAGGCGGGCGGAGGAGTTGGCTGTGACGAGGAGGCAGACAACCTTTTCGATGGGAGCGAATTAACCACGCTATCGTCCAGGGATTCGTACAACCTGGTCATATAAGCGTCAAGGAGTGACTTCAGTTTGCCACCTGTGGGAGTTCCACCTACGGCAACGAGTTAGCTACGCTATCTAGGTCAGTCAGCAAATGTCCTGACCTGAAACCTTGACAGAATCGAAAAGTGTCTCCACTTCATACTTTGACTGTGAGAGGCGGTGAGCCGCTCTGTCTCTCTTATAGTGAAATAGAATAGCTACCTTGCATGTTTTGCTGGCCTTGTTATTGAGGAAGTTAACCTCCACTCCGTTGGTGTCATATTTGACAGCTTCTTGCGCGATCTCTGATATAGCGTCCCGGCATTCTTTCCAGCGACTCACTGGTCGTCCCCTTCTCATGGACGTCGAATCGTCGACCTGTTGAGTCGAAATGGGCAACGGGCCATGGTAGATATGAATTTGGGATGACTTACAACAAACACAATGTCGTAGTCTAACAAGAGCAGTGCTGGGCCATCATCAGGGATATCAGAATTCAGTGCCTTCTTGTCGGACAAAGTGGATTTGTCATCGGTGAAAGAATATACGAAGCTACACCTGCTAGACATGGCGGATGGTGACGGAGAAAGTTTGGAAGAGGATGGTGTTTCTGTGCTGATGAGATTATAGAGTGGAGACTGAGCTCTCAGTACACCAGGGCCTTAAATACCATCCGCACCATCCAAAGGAATGGAAGAGTGTCCCAAAGTAGGAGTCCTAAGGAATTCCGGGTCGCTGTTCCCGCGGTAGGTTTCCGCCATGGACCCCGATTGGAAGGGGTGCCCGAGAGAGACACTGGGAAGGCTGGCGATAAGCTGGGATACGCCTGGTGACAAGGCACGGCCCGGCTCTACGGGCGAGATATCTGACAGACTTCGATGCTTCGAGCTAGCCAGTGATTGCTGAATGCTGCGTGAACATATCCCGGTTGTCGTATCTCGACATGACTGGGCACCGATGCTAGGCTTCTGCGAGGCCCTAAACCAAGTCCGTGCCTCATCGTCATGAATGATGCATGTTTGCCTCATGCTCCTGGATTCCACACTGGCCACATTCACTTGCGTTGGACCCTTCGAGAATCAACGCTCAAGCGTTCCATTACTCCACATCTCCACATCTAAGCCCCGAAGGTTCTCGGAAAATAACCTTTCCCTGCTCTATTTTAGCACTTCCTTTGATTGCGGCCTGCTGACTTGACTTCCCACACAGTAAGTACTGGTCATCCACGACCAAGCCGCTTATATCGAGCGTGTGACTGCTGGAATGTCCGATTGGAATCCAAAAGGTTTGTCCTCTGGCATGTCCTTCCAGTTTCGCCGCGTGCCTTTGTTGTGCCGAGGAACTGTTGACATGACGGCTTTCAACCGGGATGGAGTGAGACCGACAACACGATCGATAGCAGATTTTCAATGCAATATGCTTTGATTACCAGTGAAGGTACCTGGAAGAATTGAGGAAGTAGTCCAACCCGAGCTGTCGATTTCGGTAGCACCTGTCCGGGCGCCTGCCCGGGCCGACCCCTCACCGAGCAGCAACCCCAGGTTCGACTCATAGTTCCCTCCCTGGCAGTATGATAGACTATCAGGGGGTTATCGGGGAGTCTACGGGGCAACATACAATAACTGGAACCGGTCTTGTGGGTTCACGTAACGCATATTCGTCCTGCAAGTCCAGAGCATTCGTTAGGACGGGAGGATGGGATCTCGGAGCTCATCGTATCACGGGTGTATCAGGGTATACATAGAATTTCGATTCATACTTTCCTACATTCGAAAAACCAAACCCAATCTTGAATCTCGTCAACGCCGGGGTAACACTTAAACAACGATCTTGTTTGCAAAGAATTGAGACCACTCCTTCTCTCCCCACGAGCTCGAGACGCTGGGTTCCTCGATACCGTCCCAGAGAACTGTCGGCGAAAAATGGATATGGTTCTGCCTCGAGTACTTGACTGATAGGACCGTTAGCACCGTTCATAATCATGGACCAATAATATTGACTCACCACACCACTTCAAGTCATTCGTCACGGCATTTCCACCGTTGGGCGTAGTCTTGTGTGCGAGAAGGTCCTTGACTTCTTCAGCATCGGCTTCATCGAGGATGCCCTTCTCTACCCCGAGCTGAACGAGGTTCGCGCGCGTTTCGACCGGTGTCTTGGTGGACGTGGGGATGTCGTAAAACTTCTCTTGATCGGCGAGAAGTGCGAGAGAGTAACCCCAGAATGCATCCGGTTTCACACGGATGACCGCGAGGGCTGCTTCATGACAGAGAGTGGACGTGCTATGCCTGCGGACCGGGTCGACTGAAATCAGGTGATCCTAGATCATTAGGCAGGCACGTATGCGCGGATTCACGCACCAAGGTTGTACCTGGAGCCTGAAGAATATCTTGACCTTGCCTTTCGCGTGGGAATCCAGCCACGGGATCACAACGTCCCTCATACACTTCGCAGACTTCCCGGAATACGGGCAGATATAATCCCAGAAAAATTCGCTGCCACTGAGAGTAAGTCGACCGAGCGGATTCGAAATAGGACGAACGCACAGAGTATGAGGGGCTGTGGAATCTCCATAGATCAATGTAGGGCTGAGAGAGGGTTGAAGAGCCATCGTGATTATCTGGCCTGTCGAGACGCGTAAGAGATGAGTTCAGAGTCAAGGTGAGGTCTGGGGCCAAAAGCTGAACGTCCACTATTAATAGTAGACCAAGACAAGAAGAGGGCCTGGTTCATGTCTAATGACAAACCCCCGAGTGTAGGAGCAACCCCACCCGATGTGCGGCACATGTGTAATCGAGGGTCCGAAATCACGGGACGCGGTGATAAAAATGACGACGTTTGAGACATAGGTAGCAAGTGATACAGACAAGCGTATGAGAAATTGTTCTGAGCAGTAGCAGCGTTGCAAGAGCAAAATCAGAGGGGAATGGGAGAAATATATACGGCGACCTAGTACAAAGAGGCAATCCCGAATCATTGGGCATTGACCCTCATAGTAGTGACTTCTTTGAGCAGTGACCCCGACGGCCGGCGTCCGTGGCTGCCGTTGATCGCGGCTTGCGCGCTTTCGGCTGCTCTTCCTAGAGGAAGCGTGAAGCCCTGCCTACGGTGAGCTGGTGGAGACCCAGGCGGGGCACCAGGAAGGTTCGAAGGGGGCATAGGAGGCGATCTTGTTATTGTGGATTGCCCGGGGACATTGTTCAGTGTGGTGGAGCGTACTCGAGAATTGGCGCGTAAATCATCTGGAGGTAGGCTTGGCCCCGGGGGTCTGGCAGCTACAGGTGTTGTGGATTGCGAACCGGTTCTGAGGGAGGTTGCAGAGATGGAAGCCTTCAGTCGAGGAAGGGTATTTCGGCCACGGACGTCAGCAAGAGTTACTTCGGATGTAAGGGGGGGTGTCTGTGAGGGGATATACGATGGAGCCGTGGGTGTATTATTCGTGCTGCTACTGCTGCTGCTCCTCGCCCGCATCAAATATTGGGCCATGGCATCCGCGTCCCGCTCAAGGGTGCGAGCAGCGAAGTGAGAGATACTCGTGGCAGAGGTCCCTAATGCCACACCATTCTGAGGGGTCATTCGTCCATTGGCGGTGCCAGAGGGTATACTTGGTTTGCTGCTCTGCGTATTTGTGGTGCTGGCCGACGATGAGGACTGGTGTGACCGTAAGCGTGGTTTCGCAGTACCAGGGGCGAGTACACCTTGATTTGAGCTGGATGGTATAGGGGTGAGGACAGTTCCATTGGACGGTGGTGCCCCCCGAGGTAGTGAGCCGGAAGAATGACTTGAGAATTGAGAAGATGACCCTGAGCTGCCATGAATGGGGACTGAGGTTGATAACTGTCCCTCGTAATCAGTGCTATCAGATGCTGAGGTCGTCGCAGAGCCGCTTCGTAGTCGATTTCGCGACGGTGGGAGTATTCTTCTCGTCGGAGGTACCTCATCTAAGAAATCCTCCGGAGAGTGGTATCGTTCTCGCATATCTACATTGCGGGCGCCTTGCTTGCGTGCTTTCTTGTTTGTCTCCCATTGAGTTCGGGCCGTCTCCTGGAGTGCTTCTTGGGTATTGTACCTGTTTGACATTAATTGGCGCAGAGACCTGATCAGGAAGCATACGAACGAATACGCGTAGTCGGAAGCGGTGAAGCCCTCGTTGTTTTTGGCGTTGAAAGCACAACCGCGCTCGATGAGGAGTTGGACAACCTGAAATGTATGTTAGGTGCCGCTTCAGCTGGACATTGAGCAGGCTCACAGGGATATGTCCCCAGGCACTCGCGCTGTCACGAATCAGCAGGACGGCGTATGCTCGCAAGACCACTCACTAATGCAGGGCAGTATTCCCCAACGTGTCTGTAAGATCTCCATCTGCTCCCAGGTCGCAGATCATCTGAAGTCACGGCTACGGGTGAGGACGTCACGGAGCGGAGAGCCGAGGACATACTCGGACGAAATCTTCACTGCCCTTCAATGCAGCGACGTGCAGAGCAGTCCTCCCCTGAAGGTTGGACCAGTCGGTAATGAAAGGGAAGCGTTCCCAATACTGCCTCGCCATTCGCATAGCGGCGTCTTGCAAATCGGGGTTGTCCTGCGGCGAACGATAGGGACTTGAGACACTGTTGCTTCCAAGACCAGCTAAAATGATGAGAATCGTATTATTCTCTGAGTCCTGTGGAGTGGATTCGATGAGCCCATATCCCAGCGAAAGCGGAATTCATTTCACGCACTTTGCTGAGCTCCTCGTCGTCATGCCCCATCTGAAGAAGATATTCGAAGGTCTCTTCATGGCCTAAAACGGCGGCCCAAGCAAGGGAAGTGTAGCGCTCAGGTCCTGGATCGGGATTGCGTATGTCCGTCCGCTGAATGAGGCGCTTTACGAGTGCGAGGTTATTTTCTGAATTTGTGACCTAGTTTTAGACGGAAATGGTCCCAGGTGCGAGGCAAAGGAGACACGCCTTTTACCGCCCGACGCAGGCGGTTTGTTATATCACGCTCTGACATTATGTCGATAACGAACGAGCACCTCTATCGGTAGTCGAGTGCCTGCCTAGTCGATCAGTGCTAGAGTGAGCCACCGGTCCCAGGCTGAGAAGTGACAGAGGCCAAGTTAGGCTTTGAATCCGTCGCCACCAGAGTGGAAATGCCAACCGTCGCTGTCGATAAGCAGGACCTCTTTGAGCGTCTCGAGAGGTCATATAGTGTGTAATTCACTACCCCTTAACATCTCACCATTGAGGAATCGAGCAGCGACCGAGGAATTCGACCAACTTTGCTTCGAATTTGGCATTGAGCTTGACGAGGACGTACGATCGCAGCCTTGTTTGAAACTCTTGCACTACTAAGTTGGTTCATAGACTACTCAAGAGGTGGAAGAAGCAATCAAGAACGGCCTCCCGGCCGAACGTCCTGCAAGTTTTTACATATCAATTCCCACACGCCTTCCTTGACACTTTTCACGTTACACAGCAACTCAAGATCGAAGTTCCAGCAAATCGGTATACCAAAGTTGCCCCCAGATATCAGTCCAACGTATCCTGACTCGGTCTTCGTGACAGGACCGATCTCCTCTGTATCGAAGGCATCGCACGCGCACTGCGCGTTTTCTTGACTCTCGACAAGTCTCCAGAGTTCAAGCTTGTCTATCCTCCTGGCGGTAAAGACGATTTACTGACTATTACCGTCTCGCCAGAGGTAGGCCCGTCCTCGTGTGCCAGAACCCAACTAAGGCCGCAAACAGACCGCACAAGTTCGACCATTATTTGCTGGTGCCATCCTAAGGAACATCAAGTTTACCCCTCGCTCCTACGCCTCGTTCATCGACTTGCAAGACAAGTTGCACCAAAACATCTGCCGAAAGAGACAGTTGGTTGCAATAGGCACTCACGATCTCGATACCCTCACCCCACCCTTCCGATATGAGGCCCGGAAGCCAACCGACATCACGTTTGTGCCCCTCAGCAAGAACAAGAAGTACACGGCAGCAGAGCTGATGACGATCTACGAGGTGGGTGCGAAACGTTATTTCTTACTACCGCTATTTAACTGTGCGTACAATAGTCCGAGAAACATCTAGCGCGCTACCTGCCGATCATCCGTGACTCACCAGTCTATCCCATCATTTACGACTCCAAGGATAATGTCCTGTCGATGCCACCCATCATCAATTCAGAGCACTCTAAAATCACGCTCAACACAAGGAACGTGTTCATTGACTCGACCGCGACTGACCCTACTAAATTGGCCATTGTTATCGACGTGCTGGTAATGATGTTCGCTCAATACTGCCAGGAACCCTTTACGTATGAGACCCCCTGTTTTCTCATGAGAGTTGTACCTAACGTCCCCATAGAATTGAGCCCGTTCGTATCGTCTGGCCAGATGGCAAAGTCACCGTGACTCCAGACCTTTCTTCAAGGGCCACCGTGGCACATGCGTCATACATCAATTCGTGTACAGGCCTTCAGCTAAGCTCGGCGGAGCTCGCTACCCTCTTGGAACGAATGACCCTAGACGCACGCGTCTCGCCCAATAACCCAGACGAGATCCTAGTTAATGTCCCATCGTGGCGGCCTGACATCTTACACGAATGCGATATCATGGAAGACGCCGCTATTGCTTACGGGTTCAATAATCTCAAAAAGACGTTCCCGACGACGAATACAGTGGCTCAGCCGCTCGAGGTCGCCAAGCTGAGTGACTTGGTACGGAGAGAATGGGCTTTTGCCGGATGGGTGGAAGTTCTGCCGTTGATCTTGGTATCTTACCCGCATTTGCGCCATTTGCGCCTATTGATTTCAATTGACGTTCCTTTGTCCAGTGCTCGCATGAAGAAAACTTCGCTTGGATGAATAGAATAGACGACGGTACTAAAGTAGTCAGACTCGCCAACCCCAAGACTCTCGAGTATCAAGTGGTCCGGACCTCTTTACTTCCCGGCTTACTCAAAACTGTTCGAGAGAACAAGGCACACCCTCTCCCACTCAAGGTGTTCGAGACCTCTGATGTCGTGATCAAAGACCCAGGTGCAGAGCGCCAGGCCCGGAACATCCGGCACGCTGCCGCGCTATGGTGCAATAAAACTGCAGGGTTTGAAGTGGTTCACGGGCTTCTGGACCGGGTAATGGCTATGCTTGAGGTACCCCGTATCCAGACCACAGATAGCGAGGCCCAGACCGGCTATTACCTCAAAGAGACTGCCGGTGAGCTTCCCCGCTTGCGCAAGCCGAATGTATTGATCTCATGGTTCCGACCCACTCTCTCTGCCCCTCGCTTTCTGTCGAACTCAATCGAACTCAACCGCCATCAAGACGCCACATTCTTCCCAGGACGCGCGGCAAAGATTATGTATCGGTCACGCCACCTCACTGCTGCACCCAATTCCACAAGGGAGATTGAACTGGGTGTTCTCGGGATTCTCCATCCGACTGTCCTAGTCAACTTTGAGATCCCTTACCCGTGTTCTGCGGTGGAATTCAACCTCGAGCCATTCCTGAAGCCGGGCAAAGAGCCGTGGGAATAAAGGCATAGCACCGTAGAACGCTTATTGGTAATCAGTCGAGGATCGATGCGGTCCGCGTTCGCTCGGTGTGACTGGCTTGTACGTAGAACCTGGGTTTTCCCCTCGTGTGATTGAAGAAGATTGAAGAAGAACACTGCACTTCTCCTTGACGGGACACTGTGGCTGACTGGGTCGAAAGCGCTCATGGTCCAGGCGAGGCCCTTCCCTGGCCTCGACCGCTGTCTGAATCGCTATGCAACTCGAACCTGTGCGAAATTTTGGACAACAAGCATATGGGATACATGTGAAGCATATATAAAGATATAACTTGGGTCGCGCTTTTTTACCTACTCTAGCTCTCCACACGCCCCACGTAAAATTCTCCCTTAAATTGCCCACATAATGCGTTTTCCACTCGGAGCGGGGGCCCGAGACATTGAAGCGAATTCCCAACTCTCCACTATCGAGCAGCCGATCGACATATCGCCGGCCGCAGCGCCCAAAACTCCGCACTCACGATTAGGGGCATCCTCCGCCCACATCACGGAACTATGCAATATGATGCAAACGTACGAAAGGCATAAGCAGTGGGCGGTTAAACAGCGTGGTCTCACCATTCGAGCGCCAACGTCCCACCGCGACTCCGACTCCCCCCGTCCAAGGCAGGCCACGACTACCGAGTCAGCGAATACCACGCTTTCATCGGCCTATCCCCGTAGTAATCCTGTCTATCCTACTATCCAGCCACGCACAAATAGTCACGACAACCTGGGCGGTGAAGGGGCGGTGGCGGCAAGAGATCATGAGGTGCAAGACGGGGATCAGTTCTCCATGTCAGAGGACGATCTCTCCGACGATGCGGCAGTCCAGCCCTCAGATAACAGCTCGACCGGGCTATGTAAGCCTGGGCCCCCCATCTTGCCAAACCTCGAGAGCATCCTTGCACCGGCTCCTACTAGCCTTGCGCAATACAGACTCGGTAGCATGCACAGGGATGCTCCAGAGGTCATGCGACAAAAGGAAGAGGTGCTTCTCAATCTATTTGCCGAGCTCTCCCAGGAGCGCCTAGACTCCCTCGTGGGCCTCGTGAGGCTTGTTGCTGCAGTTCCTGATGGCAAGTAAGATGTGTCTGGTACGTCGTGACTCCCATAGTTTTCGCGCACAATTTAAAGACTTTAGGCTGATAGGAGTTTCCCCTGCAACAGACCTCACCTCCCTCATGAGGCGACAACCATATATGCCAATGTTGTTCTCGACCCGACCACGATAAGGCCTTTTCACTAATTATGACCTTGACACCACGGAACTATGAATCGTATCAATGTCGAGCTCTACTCACTCTAGGATTGGAACAAAGTTTTCCGTCTGTTGAATAAGGACCCATAGCTGGTTCCTACCTGTCACCACATCTCGTACTTAACCACTCGGAGTCCTCAGAAGCAACGCAAAGGACTTTGGACCAAGGGCATTTCCATTGTTTGTCAATACTAGTATACCTTCCTGGCCATATGACCTGGGTGCCAACACAAATGGACCGCATTGGAGATACCCAATCGCCGCTAAGGTTCTGGCCGTGCTTTTAATAGAAGTTCGAATCTGAATTCATTGGGATTTAAGGATCCAAAGGGCCATGATGTCAACTATGAACGCGGTACGAATGGCATGGGACCCTTGATTAATCCTCTTTTGAAGCACTTAACCACCCGTGGACCAGAACAGGCTGAAAAAGAGCGGAACCAATATCCACAATACTGGCTCACCACGATTAGCAATTTGGCAGTCATCGGGTGAGCTTCCCTTACGTAGCGATATCTCGTAATCGTCCTGCCCTGTCATAATTCGTAATAAATAATCATAGTATGCTTCAATCTTTCTGTCTTGACATGAGGAGGTCCGGAACCTTCATGCAGAGTACTAGTTTCAGGGATAGTTTCATGTAATACCTGTCAGTCTGTCAAACCTGGGGAGCACTCGGCCTACCCTCATTCGGGTCGAATCCCTCTTGAGACTTGGTAATCCCTTCCGGGAAATATTGCGTTGTAGTATACAAACGCTTTGGCAAGTACACGCTACGCATCGTGGCCCACATCCGGGTATTTTCTGAGTCGTTCCGGGAACAGCGCCAATCCCCGGAGAAGCCCCGTACTTCTCGATAATTTGAAGTAACCTATGCCGTGCCACATTACCTACTGGACTGCTCGCCGTAATTCGTTCTTCTTTGAAGGCACCCAATACAACACAATTCAAGCCGCGAAATTCTACAATAATCCTATATAGCGTCCTCTTGCACAATAAGCAGGGCCAAGCGCGGGTTTCGTCCTTGAGTATTGCCACTGAAGCCCTCAATTTTCTTTTCGCTTGCCTTTCGTTTTCGCAACCACTTTGGCATCATTCGATTCCAAAAAGCCACCCTCTTCGAGGGCTGCTCGGGCGGCTTGATTGATATGCCTAAGCGCCCTATTGTTAGTGTCCCGTTGCGTAACGCGGGTCGCACGCACTTGAATCGGTCAGGGCCTAAGTGGATACCCCCAAAATATCTCGTTACGATGACGAGCACGTCCTTAACCTCCATAATTTGCAGTAGGTGTGCAAGTCGACCACCAGCTGCAGACTCCCCGTCATCATCGTTGTCCTGGTGTAGGACGCCGCCCACTTCGCATCTCCAAGCGTTTATTATCGGATGTGCTGCTCGGGCAATCCGGCGATCGGACATCAGGTGTGATAGCACCACAGATACCTATAGATATATAAGTGGTCTAGACAAGATGTAAATGTAGGACATACTTGCGAGGGATGAGTGATTCGACACGCTCGCCCAACGAAGCTACTCTTTCGATCCGTGATAGGGTCAGCTTCATATATCACAATACCTTCAGGTAGTGGTATTGGAGCAAGGCCTGTTTCCGCAGCTATCCCAACCACTGTGGAAGAGTTTGTACCCTCGGCCTGTGAGGCCGAAACCGCCTCCACTTGATGGACATGCTGTGCTTTCCCATCCCCTCGCATAATCTCTCGAGCAGTGTTCTCACTGAGGCGCTCCTCATACCACCGCTGGATAATTTCTCTTGTTTGTTCTATACCGTCAAAGACTGCCACTTCGCCCTCGTGCCGCTCTACGCCAGTTGAGGATATATACGTCTTCAATACGCTGCTGAATAGGGTGGCATCAACTTGAAATGCGCCAATGTATCTCGACAACAGTTGGAGTTGCGGTGGCGAAGAGTCGGGATATGTTGGAGGGAGCGAAACGAGGATTCGAAACGTAATGTCCCCACGTGGTGGCGAGAGACTGCGTGATGCAAGGACACAAAAAGCGCATCAGAGAGACAAGTCCGGCTTTCGAAGAGCAAGACCTGCTGACGACGTTTGTACTTCATATCGTATCGATTTGCTATCGGCGTTTCGACTTGAATTCTCTGGTTTCCACGCTCGTATTGCGCCAGGCTCGCTGTAAATGGACAAGAGTGCTGCAACAACCCGTCAATTTCGAAGGGTATGAGGAGCGAAAACCGTACCTTCGAGCTCCATTGCTATATTCTCAGTTATTGGGTCGTTTTGGAGTGTTTCGAGGAGGGTTTGGGCATCTCGAGGATCGTCTTCGGAATTAGTCGAGGACATGTTCGTTTGACACTCGTCTTGAACCTGACCTCTATGCTTGTGATATGCCAAACACGTCTCCTCCGGTCCATGTCATAGTCAGACTCCCATATAATAGACCAGAAAATGCAGTTGACCCACCAGTGGTATGCATGAAGTACCCTCGCGGAGTTCGCGACATTGACTTGCTCCCAGATAGAATGGTCGGCAGAAAAGGAGGCATACTTATGGGATGTAATCTCTCGATCGAGAGGACCCGCAGGAAGCGGTACAGATTGTTCGTTACCTGTTTGAGAGCCTCGAGTCGTGATCGAAATCTGATTCGACTCAAAGGGCAAGGACTGTCGGAAAGATTGAAGGTGCCATTACCATTCCTTATGTACAGGGCTCAAGTCCGATATGAGGAAGATCTGCGAGGGCTCCAAGCTGCGATGGCCCAACCCATCGTTCAGCCTACTGCCCAACCACTGGCAATTCCGGCGCCAAGCCGACAAGAAGAAAAAACTTCTAATATCACACCTCTAAGCGCTTCTTCTGCAGGCATTCGAACCTCTACAGCATCCACCCCAAGACAAGCAACCCCAATCGGGGTGAAGAACCGATTCACTTCCAACTTGCGATCGTCACCAGCGCTGAACTCATCACATAGGAGTAGTAATGGGACTACTTTTGCATCTACGGCAACTCTAACCCATCGGCCAGCGGCCGCCATTCCCGTCCACTCACCGACCCACCTCCGTCCAATATCTCCGCCGGAGTCTAGGTCTTCATCTGGAAGCGAGGATGAAGGAGAACAACAGGACGAGCAAGACTACCCCGATGCAATCAGGAAGAGATTGAAGGATCTGGAACGGACGATGATCAGCAATGGGCTTGGATTTGTGCGATCAAAGCCGACTCTGAAAGCACCTGGTCCTAGCTCGAGTGTGATTCGGGCTTCCCCGCATAACGATACGACAAGTGGAGGAGAAACTACCTCCGCCCAAAGCTCGATCCCTTCAATCCCTTCGCCTCCCGAATCACAAATCCAGCCTCCTCGGCACATGACACAGCACACCCCTCAGGGAGATACACAAACCAGGAGGGGGCCCCAACAATCGCGATCTTCGCCTCAGTCCCCGCCTCAGCAAATGGTTCGAAACAAGATGGTTGGGAAACCACCGCTGCCGAAAGGAAGCAGTCACGGATCAAGCGCTTCCAGCTTTAGCGATATAAGTGGTACGTGACCGTCCTGTAATTACATTCCATAACTTTATCCTGGTCTCCTAGACGCAAGTATTTCCACCTCAGCGCTGGACGACGCGCTTAATTCTAACTTGCGTCAGCCAGCAGGAAGTTCGCGATTGTGAGTAGCAACACTCCATCATACTTTCAATCAGCTGATCGTCCGCACAGCCCCGCGTTTACGCGTCCTCATTTCACTCGCACCGCGCACCATACGCAACCACGGTGAAACCTTTATGTTCCATGAGCCTCGTGTACTGTATGGGAGGGACTATCCGAGAAAATTCCAGCATGGCTGACGCGTCCGATGTCTGTGTATAATACCGCGCCTACCGCGATTGTAATTTGTGTCAAAGCTTACTTGACCCTCCGCCGTATCGGACCTCCACCACCAAAATGCAGCTGATATTTGTGACTGACATCGGAGAGTCGTATACGTTGGACGTTGATCCCAATATGGAGATGGAGAACATCATGGCTCTTCTTGAAGCAGAGGTTCGTGAGCAAGCCAAATCGCCACCCGAGTTCTATCGGACTGTTGACACGAGACCGAACTAGTCTGGTATACCAGTCCAGGAGCAGAGTATCACCTACGATGGACGAGAACTTTCTCAGCCCAAGAAGTCCGTCCAGGAAGTTGGGTTGCGCGAACATGCCATGATCCTCTTGAGAAGGAAAGTCAACATTGCTGGTAGGTGAGTATGTTGGCCTATTTTCCATCTTTCTGGACAAGAACAAAAGACTAAAACGTCTGGATGGTGCAGGACAGTGGAACAGGACGCGGAGATGATGCGCTTTCAAATTTTGGGTAACCCGGACCTCATGAATCAATTGCAACAAGTGCGTGATCCCTTCGTTTAACAAAATCCACGGATTTCTCACCCCTATGACTTTACTTTGCAGGCGAACCCCGAGCTCGTACAAGCAGCTAGAAATGACCCTGAGCGATTCGCTACCCTTCTACGCCAGGTCCGGCAGCAATATGAAGCCGCCGAAGCACAGAAACGACGGGGAGCCGAACTGTTGAACGCCGATCCCTTTGACATCGAAGCTCAACGGAGGATTGAGGATGCTATACGACAAGAAGCGATCATGGAGAACCTTAACCACGCCATAGAGTACTCGCCTGAGAGTTTCGGAAAGGTCATCATGCTTTAGTAGGTGGATGCCAGGATCGATACGAAAATAGTACTAATGCGCTGTGTAGCATACCAGTAGAGGTGAACGGACACCCTATCACAGCGTTCGTGGATAGCGGAGCGCAGCAGACTATCAGTGAGCCTATAATTATTCTACTGGCAGGAGTCTAACGACCTGTCAGTGAGCCCCGAGTGTGCAGACATGTGTGGGTGAGTCCCACTGGCAATCAGACTCGTTATTGTGGACTCATCACCCTCCAGAATCTCCCGCCTCATCGACACCCGCTTCGCAGGTATTGCACGTGGAGTCGGGACGGCCAAAATCCTAGGTCGGGTGCACTCGACTCAAATCAGGGTAGCAGATCTCTTCCTTCCCTGTGCTATAACCGTGATGGAGGTTCGTTCGCAATGTGTGTTCTTGTTTTCCTCTCCCGACTGACCGGGTGCGCCCAGGGCCGAGAAGTCGACCTACTTTTTGGACTGGACATGCTCAAGGCACACCAAGCATGTATCGACCTAGAGCACAACGTCCTCCGAATCAAGGGGCGCGAAGTGGCGTTCCTCTCGGAACACGAGCTACCGGATAAAGCTAAATCAGATCATGCAGCACTCGAGGACGAGCCATCCCAACCTCGCCCGCCGACATCTACATCTTCCGCTCCCCCGCAGCAGAGCTTCCCTGGATCGGGGCAGGTACTCGGCGGATCTTCACAACTCCCCACTCCGCAATCTCAAACGCTCGCAACTGGGGCTCCTGGTGGTAGTGGACAACCGCCCACGCGGTTCCCAGAAAGGGACATCCAGCTGATCATGGATGTGGGAGTCTCGCGGGAAGAGGCGATTCGTGCTTTGGAAGCCACAGACGGGAACGTGGACCTTGCTGCTTCTCTGATGTTCTGATTTCTCCCCTTCTGGTCTTCGCCGCTTTTCTTCCTTCTCCGGTTGCCCTTCTGTTTCGTTCAGTTCACTTTGCTGTGGTTCATCTGGCTTGTATGTACGGACAGAAAACTCTGAAACATGAAATACCAAACAAGGCATGTCAAAGGATCAACGCACTCCCATTCCAAATCCAGTCAAAGGATCACTAGTACAGGAGGTGACAAACAGAAACAGGAAACACGCGAAGTGGGACGCAGGGCGGTCAAAGACGGGGAAGCGAGTCGGGACGTGGGAGCGTGACAGGTTAGCTCGACGCGCGAGACGATACATGTAGTATGTACTTGTATGGAAGAAGATAAGCCGGCAGCCTGAGACCGAGAAAACAGAACGAGCAAACGAGACAGACCTAAATTAATCCACAGACAAAATGGAGGAAGAAAAAAATGATTTGTATATGTACGCTTACGGAACCCGGGGCCGAGGCTGAAATTTATATAAATTGTAGCTGTGTTTGACTTTGATGAGGGGGAGACAGAACAGAACAGGCGGGTGTCTGCTGAGATGTTGCGATGGAGTGATGTGGTGGATGGGCAAGGAGAAGATCGCGAGAGTTGTGTGTGCTTGGATGGGCGAGACGGCAAGAGGACGAACGTGAAGTGCGGTGGAATTGACTATCAACGTCCCTTACTGTTCTAGTGTTCGCCATAGTCGCTATTATCACTCGAGTCTGCAAGCAATGAGATCCCATCAGTCCGTGTTCTGCCACTGAAAATCGGACTTACCATCATCGCCAGAGCAATACTCAGACGCGGCGGCAGTACCAGTCCCACCGCCAACGCCTTGTCCACTCTCTCCAAGGGCTTGCATCAAAAAGTCGTCCTCGTCGTCCTC
>Ga0307513_10003278_pt1 | contig 22053 bp, 20 predicted proteins | sample 15_EM_MG_FD_202174 | JGI IMG/M metagenome (GOLD analysis project Ga0307513, IMG submission 202174) | Populus trichocarpa ectomycorrhiza microbial communities from riparian zone in the Pacific Northwest, United States - 15_EM | ecosystem: Host-associated > Plants > Roots > Unclassified | place... | reverse complement strand
CACCTGGCCCTGGTCATCGACGAGTTCGGCGGCACCGACGGGCTGGTGACCCTGGAGGATCTCTTGGAGATGCTGGTCGGCGACATCGACGACGAGCACGACGACGCCGAGGACCAGAACGGCCACGCCATCGTTCCCGACGGCGAGGGCTGGATCGTCGACGGCCGCACGCCGCTGGAGGAGCTGGAGGCCGCTATCGGCGACGGCGTCGACCTCGCCCCGCCCGACCTCGACGAGGAGATCGACACCGTCGCGGGTCTGGTCAATGCGCTGACCGGCCGGGTGCCGCGACGCCGCGAGATCATCCAGCACCCCGGCGGCTTCGTCATCGAGGTGCTCTCGGCCGATCCCCGGCGGGTCAAGCGCCTGCGCATCTGCCGCGTCGATCGCCTGGCCGCGCCGGAAGCCTGAGGCCGGGGATGACACGCCCTTCCGGATGGACGGCGCGGGGCCTGGCGTTGCTGGCCGGCCTCGCGGCAGGGCTGGCCCATCCGCCGTTCGGGTTCCTGCCGGGGCTGCTGGGCTACGCCCTGCTCCTGATGTTGCTCGACGCGCCGGGCCCGCGGCCGTGGCGCTCGGTCTTTTTCCGCGGCTGGCTGGCCGGCGTCGGCTATTTCGCGGTCAGCGTCTGGTGGATCACCGAGCCCTTCATGGTCGACGCCAAGGCGCAGGGCTGGATGGCCCCCTTCGCCCTGGTGATGATGGCGGGCGGCCTGGCGCTGTTCTGGGGCGTGGCGGGCCTGCTCTATCGTGCGCTGAATCCGCGCAGCTTCGCCCGCGTGCTGGTGTTCGCCGGCTGCCTCGCCGGCCTCGAATGGCTGCGCGGCCATGTCTTCACCGGCTTTCCCTGGGACCTGCCCGGCGAGAGCTGGCGGGCCGGGACCCCGGTCTCGCAGGCCGCGTCCCTGGTGGGCGCCTATGGCCTCACCTGGATCACCGTCGCGCTGGCCGCCGCCCCCGCCATCCTGTTCGACGCGGTCAGCGTGCGGGCGAGGGCGAGCGGCCTGGCCGTGGCCGCCATCGCGCTGGGAGCGCTCTGGGGCTTCGGGGCCTGGCGCCTCGACCACGCCGCCCCGCCGCCGCCCGGCGCGCCCACGATCCGCGTCGTCCAGGCCAACATCGACCAGAAGAACAAGTGGCGGCCGGAAAACCTGCAGTCGATCTTCGACACCTATGTCGACCTCACCCGCCGTCCGGGCGCCGTCCAGCCCACCGTGGTGGTTTGGCCGGAAGGCGCGTTGCCGGCGGTCATCGACGAGCTGGTTGCGCCGGACTCCCCCTACGCGCCGCGCCTGCGCGACGCCCTGCGGCCCGGCCAGACCCTGCTGATGGGGGCCAATCGGGCGCAGGTCGGGCCAGATGGAATAATGCATTATTTCAATAGCTTGATCGCATTTTCGCGGAACGCTGAACGTCTAAGCGTCACCGGCATTTACGATAAGCGCCGCTTGGTGCCGTTCGGCGAATTCATGCCGTTGGCGGACTTCGCGACGAAGATCGGGTTCCGGAGCCTCGTGCATATGCCGGATGACTTCACAGCCGGGCCGCCGCCGGCGCCGATCGCTCCGCCGGGCGTCCCGGCCCTGCAGCCGCTGATCTGCTACGAGGCGCTGTTTCCGGGCTTCACCCGCGAGGCCAGCCGCCGCGCCGGCCGTCGTCCCGCCTGGATCCTCAACGTCTCCAACGACAGCTGGTTCGGGATGACCAGCGGGCCGCTGCAGCACCTCAACATCGCCAGCTACCGCGCCATCGAAGAGGGCCTGCCGATGGTGCGCGCCACGCCCACCGGGGTCTCTGCGGTCATCGATGCTTACGGGCGGACCATACCGGGCGCGCGAATTGGCCTTGGCGGTTTCGGCGTCGTAGATACCGCGTTACCTCAAGCGTTGCCGTTGACTCTGTTTTCGCATACCGGTGATTCGAGCTTTGGCGTTTTGTTGCTGGTTTCGGCTTTGGCCACCCGGCGTGTTCGCGTTCGTTGACCGCGATTGCATGACGCATTCCTTCCAGGCTCGAGCTTCGTTAAGGGTGTTCGGTAATGGACAAGCTTGTTGATCTGGATCGCTCGCCCAACCCGATCGACCGGCATGTGGGCCTGCGGATCCGCATGCGCCGCAAGGAGCTGGGGATCAGCCAGGAGCGGCTGGCCGAGTCCATCGGCCTGACCTTCCAGCAGGTTCAGAAGTACGAGCGCGCCGCCAACCGTGTCAGCGCCTCAAAGCTCTGGGAGATGTCCCGGGCGCTCAACACCACGATCTCCTACTTCTACGAGGGGCTTTCCAACACCCCGGAGCCCATGGGCTCCAACCTGCCGCGCGAGACCGTGCAGGATTTCCTGATGACCCCCGAGGGCCTGGAGCTCGCCTCGTCCTTCCCGAAAATCCCCCAGGGGCGCCTGCGCCGCAAGATCCTCGACCTGGTGCGGGTGATGTCGGAAGATTCCGAGGGCTGAACGCCCCCGCGCTTGGCATCATATAAAGACTTCTTTATAGGCTTCCGGACCTTGTAGGGGCGCCGCCGTCCGATGCCGGCGTCCTTTGTCGATTTTCTCGGAGCCCCCGCCTTGAGCCGTTCCAACTATATCTTCACCTCGGAAAGCGTTTCCGAGGGCCATCCGGACAAGGTCGCGGACCGCATCTCCGACACCGTGGTCGACGCCTTCCTGAGCGTCTCGCCGGAGGCGCGGGTGGCCTGCGAGACCCTGGTCACCACAAACCGCATCGTGCTGGCCGGTGAAGTCCGCGCCGGCAAGCCGGGCGGCTCCAGCGCCGAAAACAAGGCCATCACCCGCGAGATCGTGAAGGGCCTTGAACCCAAGGTCCGCCAGGCGATCAAGGACATCGGCTACGAGCAGAAGGGCTTCCACTGGAACAAGGCGAAGTTCGCCTGCCACCTGCACCCGCAGTCCGCCCACATCGCCCAGGGCGTCGACGCCAGCGGCAAGAAGGACGAAGGCGCCGGCGACCAGGGCATCATGTTCGGCTACGCCTGCGACGAGACCCCGGCCCTGATGCCGGCCACCCTGCAGTACAGCCACGACATCCTGCGCCGCATGGCCGAGCTGCGCCATTCGGGCGAGGTCTCGGTGCTCGAGCCCGACGCCAAGAGCCAGGTCACCCTGCGCTATGAGGACGGCCGTCCGGTCGAGGTCCTGCAGATCGTCGTCTCCACCCAGCACAAGAAGCGCCTGGGCCTGCAGATGGCGACGCCCAAGCGCATCGAAGGCGTGATCCGCCCTTATATCGAGGCGCTGTTCCCCACCGGCCTTCTGACCAAGAAGACCAAGTGGCACGTGAACCCCACCGGCCGCTTCGAGATCGGCGGGCCGGACGGCGACGCGGGCCTCACCGGCCGCAAGATCATCGTCGACACCTACGGCGGCGCGGCCCCGCACGGCGGCGGCGCCTTCTCTGGCAAGGACCCGACCAAGGTGGACCGCTCGGCCGCCTACGCCTGCCGCTACCTGGCCAAGAACGTCGTGGCCGCGGGCCTGGCGCGCAAATGCACCATCCAGATCAGCTATGCGATCGGCGTGGCCGAGCCGCTCAGCTTCTACGTCGACCTGCACGGGACCGGCGAGGTCGACCCGGCGAAGCTGGAACTGGCCCTGCCGGAGATGATCGGCGGCGCCACGCCGCGGGCCATCCGCGAGCACCTGGGCCTCAACAAGCCGATCTACGCCCGCACCGCGGCCTACGGCCACTTCGGCCGCCAGCCCGACAACGAGGGCGGCTTCTCCTGGGAAAAGACCGACCTGGCCGACGCGATCAAGGCCCTGGCGTAGCTTCACCTCATGGCTGTCATCCCGGTTTCGCAAAGCGAAGACCGGGACCCATGAACTCCGTGCGGCGGGATTTTCGCCGGACCTCGCCGCCGCGTTTCCATTTCGCCGCCCGGCGTCTATGGGTCCCGGTCTTTCGCGCACCGCGAAAACCGGGATGACAGTTTTAGAGATGTCCGAAGACCATCCGCTGCTGCGCTCCTACGGCCGCATCAAGTCGCGGCCGATCAAGCCGCGGCAGGCCGCGCTGATGGAGACCCTGCTGCCGACCCTGCGCCCGCCGCCGGGCGCCTTCGACCCGCGCGCCCTGATGCCCGGCGCGGCCGAGGCCTGGCTGGAGGTCGGCTTCGGCGGCGGCGAGCACATGGCCGCCCAGGCCGCAAAGCATCCCGACGTGCTGATCGTCGGCGCCGAGCCGTTCCAGAACGGCGTCGCCAGCGCCGTGCGCCACGTCGACGAGGCCCGCCTGACCAACGTCCGCGTGCATGACGGCGACGTGCGCGAGCTCACGGCGCGGATGCCGGACGCCAGCCTGTCGCGGGCCTACATCCTCTTCCCCGACCCCTGGCCGAAGACCCGCCACCACAAGCGGCGCATCGTGCAGCCGGACATGGTGGGTGAGCTCGCCCGCCTGCTGGTCCCCGGCGGCCGCCTGCGTTTCGCCAGCGACGTGGCGCACTATGTGGACTGGAGCCTGGAGATGATCCGCGCCAATCCGGCGTTCGTCTGGACGGCGGAAGAGGCGTCCGACTGGCGCACGCCCCCCGCCGACCACATCACCACCCGCTACGAGGAAAAGCGCCTCGGCGACTGCGCCCCCGTCTTCCTGGACTTCGTCCGCCGCTAATCCGCGAAGCGGAAGAAAAGAAGGGCCACGGCTAAATCTCCCAGCCGCTCCCGCGGCCAGGTTCAGCCCGCCGTCTTGTAGCGCTCGATGGACGCGCGGATCAGGTCGGCGGTCTGTTCGGGATCGGCCCAGCCGGCGATGGTCACCGACTTGCCCTTCTCCAGGTCCTTGTAGTGCTGGAAGAAGTGGGCGATCTGCTCGGTCAGGATCTTCGGCAGCGAGCGCCAGGAATCCACGCCGGTGTAGAACGGGTGCAGCGCGTCCACCGGCACCGCCAGCACCTTCTCGTCGCCGCCGGCCTCGTCGGTCATCATCAGGCAGCCGATGGGCCTGGCCCGGATGATCGCGCCCGGCACGACCGGGGTCTGGCCCACCACCATGATGTCCATCGGGTCGCCGTCGTCGGCGAGCGTGTGCGGGATGAAGCCGTAGTTGCCCGGATAGAACATCGCCGTGTGCAGGAAGCGGTCGACGAAGAGCGCGCCCGACTCCTTGTCGATCTCGTACTTCACCGGCTCGCCGCCCTGTGGGATCTCGATGATGGCGTTGACGTCGTAGGGCGGGTTCACGCCGACGGGGATCTTGGAGAGGTCCATGGGAGCCTTCAAACACACAAGGGAGAGGGACGGCGGCTCTGTGGGCGAAGACCGGGGCGGAGTAAAGGCCGCGCTCGACGATCAGTGGACCGTGCCGTTGTCCGGATCGGGGATGAGCCGACGCGGCGGCCGGACCCGTTCGCGCGTCAGGCGCAGGGCCCGCCGGCGCCCCCGCTCAAGCGCGGCCTCCAGGATGATGGTCTCACGCACCTCGCGCGCGACACGCTCGAACTCGGCGGCCAAGGCCCCCATCTCGGACGTCCTGGCCGTCAGCATCCGCTTTTCGAGCGCGCGCGCCTGCGCCATGCCGAGCTCCGCAAGCTGTCTCAGCTGGCGCGCGCGGCGGGTGGCGATGTCGTCAGGATTGGACATGAACAAAAGAAGAACTCAGCTGGCGACGCCTGTCAAGGATTTGGATGCGCAGGGGGCGGGACCGACCAGGCGACGGGGAAATACCTGCGGGCGTATCTCGAAGCCCTGATGGCCTGGACCCTGCGGCTCAGGGCCGCTCCCACCCCCTGATCGTCATCGCCCGGCTTGTCCGGGCGACCCATGATCTCCGTGGCGCAGGATGGCCGGGGCGGCGACGCTTCTGCCAATCGCCTTCTCCCGTGTTCATAGGTCCCCCGGACAAGCCGGGGGATGACGAGCTGGAGAGGTGGATCACATCGACGGCTCAGGCGGCTGGAGATGCGATAACGGCCCCTGCTCGACGAAGAACTGCGGAAATAGATCGTCCCAGTTCGGATTGTCGTGTTCGATCAGGTTGATCTTCCAGTCGCGCTTGTACTTCTTCAACCGCTTCTCGCGATGGATCGCCGCCTCGATACCGTCGTGCCGCTCGTACCAGACCAGCCGCTTCACGCCGTACTGGCTGGTGAATCCGTCGATGGCGCCTTCACGGTGCTGCGCGGCCCGGTTCGGGAGGTCGCTCGTCACGCCCACGTAGAGCGTCCCGTGCTTGCGGCTGGCCATGATGTAAACCGCATTCACCGCACACACCCTCCGATCGTCATCGCCCGGTTTATCCGGGCGACCCATGATCTCCGTGATGCAGGATGGAAAGCGGCGGCGCCGTCTTTGGCAATCGCCTTCTCCCGTGTTCATGGTTCCCCCGGACAAGCCGGGGGATGACGAGCAGGAGGGGAGGGGTTGGGGGTGTAGGCATGGCCCGACTCAACAGGGCTGACAAACCCGTCCACAGGGCCTATATTCCCCTCAACATCGTCCGTTAGCGCTGTAAGGCGCCTACGAGCGGCGGGCTCCGGCCCGGCCGCTCTTTTCTTTGCCGGGAGGCCAGGCTGAAGCCCATGCGTGGGAAGACCGCCGAAGACCTGAACTTGCTGGAGATCCTCGACCCCGTGGCCGAGGCGACCGGCTATGAGATCGTGCGCCTGCGCCTGATGGGCGGCGAGCACGCGCGCCGGCTGCAGATCATGGCCGAGCGCCCCTCCGACGGCGACATGAACGTCGAGGACTGCGCCTGCCTGTCGCGCGCCATCTCCGAGATCATGGACGCCGCCGACCCGATCGCCGGGGAATATACGCTGGAGGTCTCCTCCCCCGGCGTCGACCGCCCGCTGACCCGGCTGAAGGACTTCGCGGCGTTCGAGGGCCACGAGGCGCGCCTCGAGCTCGACCGCATGGCCGAGGGCCGCAAGCGCTTCAAGGGGATACTGGCCGGCGTCGAGGACGACACGGTGGCCATCGACCTCGAGGGCGAGGAAGAGACCGCGATGATCCCGTTCGCCTGGATCGTCGAGGCCAAGCTGATCCTGACCGACCAACTGATGAAACGGGGCGCCGACGTCCGCGCGGCCCGCCTGCAATCCGAACAACAACAGACGCCTGAGTAAGAGGGACACCCCATGAGCCTGACCGGCATTTCAGCCAACCGGCTTGAGCTTCTCCAGATCGCCGATGCGGTCGCCCGCGAGAAGTCCATCGACCGCGAGATCGTCATCGAGGCGATCGAGGAGGCGATCCAGAAGGGCGCGCGCTCGCGCTACGGCGCCGAGCACGACATCCGGGTCAAGATCGACCAGAAGACCGGCGAGACGCTGGTGAAGCGCTACGTCACCGTGGTCGCCGACGACGTGGTCTACGAGCCCACCGTCAACGAGGAAGGCGAGGAGGTCCCGGCCGAAGAGCCCGTGGGCATCATCCGCCTTTCCGACGCCAGGCGCACCGACAAGGACGCGGTGGTGGGCAAGGTCTACGAGGAGATCCTGCCGCCCTTCGAGTTCGGCCGGGTGCAGACCCAGATGGCCCGCCAGGTGGTGACCGGGAAGGTCCGCGAAGCCGAGCGCGAGCGCCAGTACGAGGAGTTCAAGGACCGGGTCGGCGAGATCGTCAACGGCGTGGTCAAGCGGGTCGAGTACGGCAACATCGTCGTCGACCTGGGCCGCGGCGAAGGCATCGCGCGCCGCGACCAGTCGATCCCGCGCGAGAACTTCAACATCGGCGACCGCATCCGCTGCTACATCTACGACGTCCGCCGCGAGACCAAGGGCCCGCAGATCCTGCTCTCCCGCGCCCACGGCGGCTTCATGGCCAAGCTGTTCGCCCAGGAAGTGCCGGAGGTCTACGACGGGGTCATCGAGATCCGCGCCGTCGCCCGCGACCCGGGCAGCCGCGCCAAGATGGCGGTGGTCTCCAACGACAGCTCCATCGACCCGGTCGGCGCCTGCGTCGGCATGCGCGGTTCGCGCGTGCAGGCCGTCGTCGCCGAGCTGCAGGGCGAGAAGATCGACATCATCCAGTGGAGCCCGGACGAGGCGACCTTCATCGTCAACGCGCTCGCCCCCGCCGAAGTCTCCAAGGTCGTCATGGACGAGGAGGACGAGCGGGTCGAAGTGGTGGTGCCTGACGAGCAGCTGTCGCTGGCCATCGGCCGCCGCGGCCAGAACGTCCGTCTTGCAAGCCAACTTACCGGTTGGCAGATCGACATCATGACCGAGAGCCAGGAGAGCGAGCGCCGTCAGCGCGAGTTCGCCGAGCGCACCGCTCTCTTCCAGGAAGCCCTGGACGTGGACGAGGTCATCGCCCAGCTGCTGGTCACCGAAGGCTTCGCCACGGTGGAAGATGTTGCGTACGTCGACGTCTCGGAAATCGCCTCCATCGAAGGCTTCGACGAGGACACCGGCGCCGAGATCCAGGCCCGCGCCACCGACTTCCTCGACAAGATCTCCGCCGAATACGACGCCAAGCGCAAGGAGCTGGGCGTCGAGGACGGCCTCCTGGAAATCGAAGGCGTCACCCTGCCGATGGCTGTCGCGCTCGGCGAAGGCGGCGTGAAGACCGTGGAAGACCTGGCCGACCTGGTCCCCGACGACCTGCGCGGCTGGTTCGAGACCAAGGACGGCCAGCGGGTCCGCGAGACCGGCATCCTGGAGGCCTTCAACCTGGAGCCCGCCGACGCCGAGCTCCTGATCATGCGCGCCCGCGTGGTGATGGGCTGGGTCGAGGCCCCGCCGGAACCGGAATACGAGCCGGAAGCCGAGGGCGAACCCGACCCCGACGCCGAAGTCTTCGCCCAGGCGCAAGCCGAAGGCGAAGCCAGCGACGCCTGAAGCGTATGCGGGCCAGAACCTCATGCGTGGTTTGGACCATCATCCACTAGCCCTCCTCCTCGATGGAGGAGGGTTGGGTGGTGGTGAGTCTGCTGAGCTGACGGGTGGGCGCGAGTGGGCGTCGATGCCAAACGGCGCTTCGACCTTCAGCGCCGCGCTTCCACCACCATCCCCGGCCCTTCCTCCATCGAAGAGGAAGCGAGCGTGAGCTTTGAGCGCGAAAAGCCTGGATCAAGCCCGATTTTGAGGGCGCGAGGACTGCGCCGGCGGATGACCTGGAGCGAGAAGAGGCTCTGGGAAGAATTGCGAAAGCTCGACTGCAATTTCCGAAGGCAGGCTCCCATCGGCCCATACTTCGCCGACTTTGCGACGCATGGCCGGAAACTCGTGATCGAAGTGGACGGCGGAATCCACGAGCGCCTGCCCGAGGTCACCGCGCGAGACGCCGGGCGGCAACGCTGGCTCGAAGGCGAGGGCTACACCGTCTTGCGCTTCACTGACCGCGACGTCGTCAACGACGTAGAAGCCTGCATGGCGGTGATAGCGAAACAACTAGCCCTCCTCCTCGATGGAGGAGGGTTGGGTGGTGGTGAGTCTGCTGGGCTGACGGGTGGGCGCGAGCGGGCGCCGACGCCCAACAGCGCTCAGGTCCTCACTGCCCTGCGCACACCACCATCCCCGGCCCTTCCTCCATCGAGGAGGAAGGGAGAAGAATTATGACCTCACCCACTTCGGATATGACCGCAAGGACCAGCACTCTCGCCGCCGCCAACCGCGAGCGCCGCGACATCGTCACCGGCGAGGTGATGGACGAGGCGCGCCTGATCCGCTTCGTCGCGGGTCCCGACGGCGTGGTGGTTCCGGACCTGGCGCGCAAGCTGCCGGGCCGCGGCCTGTGGGTGGCCGCCGACCGCGCCTCGGTCGACACGGCGGCGAAGAAGGGCCTCTTCTCCCGCGCCGCCAAGGCCAGGCTCTCCGCGCCCGCCGATCTGGGCGCGCAGGTGGAAATCCTGCTGAAACGCCGGCTTCTGGCGGCGCTGGGCCTTGCGAAAAAGGCCGGCGATCTTACTTCGGGATTCGAAAAGGTCTCCGCGGCGATCACGTCTGGAAAGTGCGCCTGGCTGATCGAAGCCTCCGACGGCGCCGCCGATGGCCGCCGAAAGCTCTGGGACCGGACCCGCAAGCAACCTCGCCCGCCGCCGGTTTTCGGCGTCTTCACGGCCGAGGAATTGGGTTTGGCCTTAGGGCTGGAGAATGTGATACACACCGCCTTCCTTGCGGGGCGAGCCGCCGAGCGTTGGGCGCAGGACGCGCATCGTTTGGCAGGGTTCTGTCCGCTCCTTCCTGAGAGTTGGCGCGAGGAGCCTTGAGGCGAACGGGACGCAAGTCCCGCCGCTTCCGTTTGAATTTCGACCCTGTTTGGCCGGACCGCCGGCCGATGAGTAAAGCGAGCGCATGAGCGACGAGAACAACAACGGCCGTAACTCCGCCCCTCCCGGCGGACGCCAGCCCCTGACCCTGAAGCCCCGCGGGGCCGGATCGGTCAGCGCCGGCACGGTGAAGCAGAGCTTCAGCCACGGCCGTTCCAAGACGGTGGTCGTCGAGACCAAACGCGCCCGCACGCACTCCGCGCCGGCCGGCAATCTCGCTGCGCCCTCCTCCGCCGAGAAGCGGGTGTTCGAGCCGCGCCCGGCGCCGGCCCCGGCGCCTCGTGCGCCCGGCGCGCCGCAGGACGGCCTCTCCGCCGAAGAACGCGCCACGCGCCAGCGGGCCATCGAGGCCGCCCAGGAGCGCCAAGCCGCCGAGGCCCGCGCCCGTGAAGAGCGCGCCCGCGCCGAAGCCGCTGCGGCGGCCGCCGCGCGACCGGCTCCTGCTCCGGCCGCGCCTGTCGCGCCGGCCGCCCCCGCCGCAGCCGCGCCGGTTGCCGAGGCGCCTCCGGCGCCGGTCGCACCCCCCGTCGCAGCTGTTCCGACGGCGCCAGCTTCCGCGCCTGTCGCCGCCGCTCCGGCCCCCGCAGCCCCGGCTCCGGCCGCGCCACGTCCGGCCGCTCCGGTCAGCCACGCGCCTGCGCAACAGGCCGCCGGCGGCCCGGGCCAGACCCGCAGCTACCAGCCGTCGCCCGATCGCCGCGACGACCGCGCCTCGACCACCACCTATCGTCCCGCGCCGCCCTCGGCGCGCTTCGAGAACACCAACTTCGGCCAGCGCGCCCCGCGTCCCGACGACGGCCGTCGCGACGACCGCGGCCCGGCCCGGCCCCAGGCCGACAGCCGGCCGCCGATGCGCGACGACCGCGGGCCCCGCCCCGGCGGCGACACCGTGCGCTATTCGGCGCTCGCCCCGCGTCCGGCCCCGGCCCGTCCGGGCGGTCCCGGCGCGCGTCCCGGCGCGCCGCGCATCGGCCCGGCCGCGCCCCCGGCCACGCCCGAAATCCAGCGCGCTGCGCGCCAGGCCCCGCGGCCCGGCGGCGGCGCCTTGCCCGACCGCGACGACGATCGCCGCCGCGAGACCGCGCCCTCCAAGGCCATCTCGCGGGCCAAGGGCGCTCCGCAGCGCCGCGAAGGCCGCCTGACCATCCAGGCGGTGGCCGGTGACGACGAGGGCGCCGTCGACCGGATGCGCAGCCTCGCCTCGGTCCGCCGGGCGCGCGAACGCGAACGCGAGAAGCGCAAGGGCGGCACCCAGGAACAGGCCCGCGCCGCGCGCGAAGTGGTCATCCCCGACGTCATCACCGTGGCGGAGCTCGCCAACCGGATGGCGATCCGCGGCGCCGAGATCATCAAGTTCCTGATGCGCCAGGGCGTCATGCTGAAGAGCGGCGACGTCATCGACAACGACACCGCCGAGCTGGTGGCCACCGAGTTCGGCCATACGGTCCGCCGCGTGTCCGAGGCCGACGTCGAAGAAGGCTTCATCGGCGCCGAGGACATCGACGACCACCTGCTGCCGCGTCCGCCCGTCGTGACCGTCATGGGCCACGTCGACCACGGCAAGACGTCCCTGCTCGACGCGCTGCGCACCACCGACGTGGTCGGCGGCGAGCATGGCGGCATCACCCAGCACATCGGGGCCTATCAGGTGAACCTGGCCGACGGCCAGCGCGTCACCTTCCTCGACACCCCCGGCCACGCCGCCTTCTCGGCCATGCGCATGCGCGGGGCCAATGTGACGGACATCGTGGTGCTGGTCGTGGCGGCGGACGACGGCGTGATGCCGCAGACCATCGAGGCGATCAACCACGCCAAGTCGGCCGGCGCGCCGCTGATCGTGGCCATCAACAAGATGGACAAGGAAGGCTCCGACCCGACCAAGGTGATCAACGAGCTCCTGCAGCACGAGATCGTCGTGGAAAGCCTCGGCGGCGACACCCAGGCCATCGAGGTCTCGGCCAAGACCAAGACCGGCCTCGACAACCTGATGGAAGCCATCCTGCTGCAGGCCGAAGTGCTCGACCTGAAGGCCAACCCCGACCGCGTCTCCGACGGCGTGGTCATCGAGGCCAAGCTGGATCGCGGCCGCGGCGCCGTCTCGACCGTCCTGGTCAAGCGCGGCACGCTCAAGCGCGGCGACATCGTCGTGGCCGGCGACCATTGGGGCAAGGTCCGCGCCCTGCTCAACGAGCGCGAGGAACAGGTCGCCGAAGCCGGCCCTTCGGTGCCGGTGGAGATCCTCGGCCTCGACGGCACCCCCGCGCCCGGCGACCCCTTCGCGGTGGTCGAGAACGAGGCCCGCGCCCGCGAACTCACCGCCTACCGCGTCCGCGTCAAGCGCGAGAAGGCCGGCGCGCCTGCGCAGGGCAATTCGCTGGCCGAGATGATGGCCAAGATCACCGACAAGAAGGTCTCGGAGCTGCCGCTGGTCATCAAGGCCGACGTGCAGGGCTCGACGGAAGCCATCGTCGGCGCGCTGGACAAGATCGCCACCGACGAGGTCCGCGCGCGGATCATCCTCTCCGGCGCCGGCGCGATTAGCGAAAGTGACGTCATGCTGGCCAAGGGCGCGGGCTCCGCGATCATCGGCTTCAACGTGCGCGCCTCGAAACAGGCCCGCGACCTGGCCGAACGCGAGGGCGTGGAGATCCGCTATTACGCGATCATCTACGACCTGATCGACGACATCAAAGGCGTGCTCTCGGGCATGCTGGCGCCGATCCAGCGGGAAACCTTCCTCGGCAACGCCGAGGTGCTGCAGGCCTTCGACATCTCCAAGGTCGGCCGCGTCGCCGGCTGCCGGGTCACCGAGGGCGTGGTCCGCAAGGGCGCTCGCGTCCGGATCATCCGCGCCGACGTGGTGGTGCTCGAATTGGGCACCCTGCAGACGCTCAAGCGCTTCAAGGACGAGGTCAACGAGGTCCAGTCCGGCGTCGAATGCGGCATGGCCTTCGCCGGCTTCCAGGACATCAAGGCCGGCGACACCATCGAGTGCTTCACCGTCGAAGAAGTCCGCCGCTCGCTCTAGGAGCGCCGTGGCGATACGAACGTCAGAAGGCCCCGGAGCGATCCGGGGCCTTTTCGTTCCTTTCCCGCAAACGGGCAAGGATGGTGGGCGCAAGTTCCGGGGATCGAACTGGCGCGAGACGGGTTTTCGCCTGAATGCGGGACTAGACCTGAGGCCAGGCTCGGGTGGAGATAGACCATGCGCAAGATCCTGATCGCCACCGCCGCCGTCCTGACGCTCAGCGCCTGCGCCTCGGCCCAGAAGCTGGGCGCCGCCAACGATGTCCATGCCCTGCTGCTCTCCATCCGCGACAACGACAGCCAGGCCTTCGACGCCCACGTCGACCACGACGCGCTGAAGAAGCAGCTCTCGGCCCACCTCGACCAGCGGATCGGCCAGAACACGAAGGTCCGCGAACTGGCCGCCCTGCTGGGCCCCTCGGTGATCGATTTCGCCGACCAGGCGCTGATCCAGCCCAAGACCTTCAAGCTGGTGGCCGAGCAGTACGGCTATTCCTCCACCACCAAGATCCCCGGCCCGATCGCCATCGCCACCACGCTGAAGTCCCTGCCCGACGGCCGCGTCTGCGCCACCAGGAAGAAGGACGGCCCCTGCGTGCTCACCTTCACCAAGGAAGAGGGCGTGTGGAAGCTCACCAGCTTCGACGGCGATTTCTCTACCCTTCGGCTGAAGCTCTGAGGCTAAATCCCCTCTCGCAGTTCGGGGGATGAGCATGGGTCACGAAGCGGCGCTGGCCGACTATACGAAGTTCGAGTTCGAGGACGGGAAGTATACCCGCACGGTCTATCGTCGCGGGACCGGACCCGCGGTGATCATCATCCATGAGATCCCCGGCCTGCACCCGCTGGTGGTGGCCTTCGCCGACCGGGTGGCCGCCCAGGGGATGACCGTCTTCCTGCCCAGCCTGTTCGGCACGCCGGGCCGGCCGGTGAGCAAGGGCTACGCGCTCACCACGGCGCTGAGCGCGCTCTGCATCCACCGCGAGTTCAACGTCTGGCGGGCCGGCGCGTCGAGCCCCATCGTCGAGTGGCTGCGCGCACTCGCCCGCAAGGCCCATGCCGAATGCGGCGGCAAGGGCGTGGGCGCGGTCGGCATGTGCTTCACCGGCGGCTATGCCCTGGCCATGATGACCGAGCCTGCGGTGGTGGCCCCGGTGCTCTCCCAGCCCTCCATGCCCATGGTGGCCGGATCGAAGAAACGCGCCGCCGGCTTCGACGCCACGGCCGAAGAGGTCGCCTGCGCCAAGGCCCGCTTCGCGGCCGAAAACCTCAGCATGATCGGCCTGCGCTTCAAGAGCGATGCGCTGGTCCCCGACGCCCGCTTCGAGGCCTACAAACGCACCTTCGGCGACCGCTTCGAGGCCATCGAGCTGGAGGACGAGGACGCCGCCCCCGCCGACATCCCGCCCCACTCGGTGCTCACCCTGCACCTGAAGGCGGATGGCCCGAGCAAGGCGGCGGAGACCCGGGTCATCGCGTTCTTCAAGGAGAGAACCGCCGGTTGAGCGCGTCCGGACTATCGGAGAGGCGAGTTTACTTGAGCCACGGCCTCTCGACTCCAGGCTCACAACCAAAAGGCGCACGGGATAGCATCGCTACCTTTGCGACTTCTGCCAGGGAAACGAACATGGCCAGCCTTGTTTGCGCGATCACTGAAATATTTTTCGCTTGGCAAGCGAGTCGGGTTCCCAACCGGCGTTCTTTGAGCGTAGGGTTTGGTTAATACTTTAATACTGTGGGGTGCTGAAAATGAAAAAGTATCTGTCCGGCGCCGTCGCGGCCGCCGCACTTGTCTTTGCCGCGCCAGCCTTCGCCACCGTGGAAGTGGTGGTCACCGACATTGCCAACGTCGATGCTGACGTCGGCAACGGACCGGCCACCAGCACTGTCCACCTAACCGCCGAGTTTCCGAACAACGACAACTTCGTCTACGGCACGGTGGCCGGCCCCGACAGCGATGTCGTTGTGGTCATTGAGGGCCTGGAGAACATCAAGCCCAGCAATGACGGCAACGGTCAGCCGTGGGTCCAGTCGACCGACGTGAACACCGACACCCAGGAAGGTCTGAACTACCTCGACTTCAGCCTGGAGGGCGGCTTCACCTTCAGTTCGATCGAGTTCAACCTCAACGTCTTCCCTAACACAGGGCCGCCGACGCCCTGGAGCGTCCAGATCTGGGGTTACACCCCCACGAACGGTACCGAGAGTTCGATCTTCAACGGCGTCACCAGCGATAGCTTCTTCAACGTCTTCACGACCAACGGCGAACGGTTGACGCATGTACGTTTCAGCACGCCGACCGACCTGTTTGGCGTGGGCCAGATCCGCATCAGCGGCGTGGCGGCCGTGGTGCCCGAACCGGCGACCTGGGCGATGCTGCTGCTGGGCTTCGGCGGCATGGGCGCGGTGTTGCGCCGCAACCGCCGCCTCGCCCGGATGGCGTTCGCCTAAACCGACACTCTACGTCAGACAGAAAAAGCCCCGGCGCGAGCCGGGGCTTCTTTCGTTTTGACGGGAAGGTCGGCGCGATATGCGCGGACGGATCGAATCTCCGACTCACGCAATATGCTGAATTTTCCCCTGTAGGGTGAGGCCGCTTTCAACCTGTGCTGTGGCGGGTTAAGAAGGCGCTAACATTACTAGTTATGGGGCTGACAGATGAAAAAATATCTGATTGGAGCGATTGCGGCGGCTGGCATGGCGATGGCCCTCCCGGCGGCGGCGGCCATCGGCGACACCTATACCTCGTTGCTCGAGTACAAGAATCTCACCACGGCGACCGGCCCCTACGGACTGGTGAGCCTAGAGGAGATCGCGGCTGACTCCGTCCAGGTGACCGTTACTTTGTATGATCCGGAGGTCGGCTTCCTGAACACGGGCGGTCCGCATGACCCCTTCCTGTTCAACCTGACCGGCAATTATCAAGTCACCCTCGAGCCGAATGCGGTTGGCCAGACCTTCTTCAACGGGGGTTACGACGCCAACACCGTGACCGCTCCGAACTTCGCGGCGACGCCGTTCGGCAATTTCACCAACAAGATCGGTTGCTGCGACAGCGCGGGCCATGAGTTCAACGGCGCGAGCCACATGTCGCCCCCGCCGCTCATCTTCACTGTGAAGAACCTTGGCGGCAACCTGACCTTCGCCGGCGTCGACGCGACCTTTGACACCGACGGCAGGCTCCTCACGCAGGGCACCGGGCCGCGTTTCCTCTCGAACGGCGGCGGCTGGTGGTTCACCGCCGACCTCGTGAACAGCAGCGGCGCGACCTTCAACGTCGCGGCGCGGGACGCTTTCCGGGATGTCCCGAGTGTTCCGGAACCGGCGACCTGGGCGATGATGCTGATGGGCTTCGGCGGCATGGGCGCGCTCCTGCGCCGCAACCGTCGGCAGGCTCGGATGGCCTTCGCTTAATCACGACACTCTACAGTCAGACTAGAGAAGCCCCGGTGCGAGCCGGGGCTTCTTTCGTTTTGGGCGCGACCAAGCAGAACGCCGGGCGTCTCATCCCGGCGGATGGTATTTTCGGCCGACAGGGTTAATCGTCACCTCCCCAAGGTGACGCCGCTTTTTCACGCTCTGGCGTGGCGGTTTAAGGGGTTGCAAACATAATGTTTGTAGACCCTTCGAAATGAAAACCCATCTGCTCAGCGCGGCCGCGGCCGCGGCCGTTGGACTAGCGGTGGCGCCCGTCGCCGCGAACGCCCTCACCTGGACCTCCCTGCTCGAATACAAGGATGGCGGAACCGGCCTGGGCATCGTGGGCCCGACCGGCGCGGCCGGGGCCTTTGGCGTCGTGACGATCGAGGATCTCGCGAGCGGCAATGACGTGAAGGTCACCGTCCACCTGACCAACCCGCTGTCGATGTTCGTCAACACCGGCGGGCCCCACGACCCGTTCCTGTTCAGCACGCAACATGACAACGGCGTGACTATCCTGCCGCCCGTGGGGTCGTTCGTGGACGGCGGGCATGGGGCGTTCCAGGCGACGCCGTTCGGGACCTTCACCGACAAGATCGGCTGCTGCCTCTACGCCGGCGACGTCACCGCACCCGATCTGTATCCCGCCGATGTCTATGGCGGCCCCTACTACGCGACGCAGATCGTCTACAAACCCAACAAGCCCCACACTCCCGCCAATATTAAATACAACATTGGCGATGTCCTCCCTGGGGGCTTCACCCAATACGGCGCGCAACATATTATCCATCACGCCGGTGATCCCATCCTCGATGCCCATGGCCATGGCCAAAGCCACGTCGTGAACCATGCCGGCGATGAGCAGAACGGCGCCTCGGCGGGACAGCTGGGCGACCTGGTGTTCAACGTCCACAATGACGCCGGCCTCACCTTCGCCGGCCTCTTCGCCCCCGGTCAGGGGCCGGACTCGAACAACGACGGCCTGCTCGACACCCTCGGGAGCGGCGAGCACTTCGTCTCGAACGCCGGAGGCTGGTGGTTCTCCGCCGACATCTTCGATGGCGCCAGCGGCCTGACCTATAATGTGGCGGCGCGGGACGCGCGCACCGATCTCATCCCGACCGTGCCGGAGCCGGCCACCTGGGCGATGATGCTGCTGGGCTTCGGCGGCATAGGCGCGCTCCTGCGCCGCAACCGCCGGCTCGTGCGGTCCGCCCTCGCCTGATATCGTCCTTGAGGACAGAAGGACGGAAGCCCCGGTTCGCCCCGGGGCTTCTTCCGTTTGGCGCTACAGCGCCAGGATCAGCACGGGCGCCGCGGCGCCGGCGATCAGCAGGAGCCAGATCACCAGCTTGCGCTTGCTGTAGGCGAGCGCCATCCACACGCCGAGCAGGGTGGTGATCATGATCAGGATCGAGGTGATGGCGAAGAACCACTTCAGCCGCTCGGTCGAGGGGCTGGCCCTGGGTTTTTCCGGCGGCCTGGCCTGTGCGGACCTGGCGCCCTGCGCCTTCTTCGGCCGCGCGGGCTTCACCGCGAAGACGTCGTCGCGGTGCACCCGGGCCAGCTTCTGCAGCAGCACCGAGGCGTCCGGCCGGTCGGGGATGCGGAAGGTCTGGAGTGCGCCGGTCATGGCGAAGAAGAACAGGCTCGGGGCCACGAAGACGCTGGCGTAGATGTGCAGCGTGCGGATCAGCGGCCACGCGGAGCTGGCCTTGCGGCTGTTCGATTTCGCCAAGCTCGACGCCCCGATGAAATTGCAACTCAATCGCAATGGCGATTAGCGCAGGCCTCTTCACCCCGCAAGCGGGAGAGGGGGTCTGCCGGCTGCATCGGACATGGCTCCTCTCCCCCGACGCGAAGCGCGAGAGGGAGAGGTCGGGAGAGGGCCGGCTGGGCCCCGTCAGTCTCTCCCGATAGTGGGCCGAGCGCCTCCCCTGTGGGTTCTGGCTGAATGCTCGGCGGCCGCCGCATCTCCCGCGCCGCCCTCTCCTTTATCCTCTCCCTCTCCGCTTCGCGGGGGGAGGGGAGCGGGGCCGGGGAGCGGGATTTCTGGACTTCGCGGCCTCTCCGCACTAGAAGCCGCGCCTTCCCTGCGTTCGGCGCGTCCGATCCGTGCCCCAGGCTTCAAGCGAGCTCACGATGAAACGTCCGACCCCGACCCGGCGGGAACCGCCGAAGGGCCCCAGCCAGCGCCAGCTGCGCGCCGGCGAGCTGATGCGCCACGCGCTCGTCGAGATCCTGCGCGAGGAAGCGATCAACGACCCCGTCCTGACGGGCGTCTCGGTGACGCTCACCGAGGTGCGGATGAGCCCGGACCTGCGCAACGCCACCATCTTCGTCGAGCCCCTGGGCGGCGGCGAGCGCTCGCTCGAGATCGTCAAGGCGCTGAACCGGCACCACAAATACCTGCGCGGGCGGCTCGGCCACGCCATCGACATGAAGTTCACCCCGGCGCTCAAGTTCCTGCACGACGAGAGCTTCGACGAGGCCGCGCGGATGAGCCGGCTCTTCGCCGACCCGCGGGTGGCCCAGGATCTCAAGCCGACGGAGCCTTCGGCTTCCTGGAAGGACGAGGACTAGTGGGCCCGTCATCCTATTGGTCGTCATCGCCCGGCTTGTCCGGGCGACCCATGATCTCCGCGTCGGAAGATTTGGCGCGACGCCTCGGCAAATCTTCCGGCCCCATCCGGTGTTCATGGGTGGCCCGGACAAGCCGGGCCATGACGATCCTGGGCAAGTTTGGGCGCCTGGACTGATGGGCCGCCGACGCAAGGGCGACGCGGTTTCCGGCTGGATCTGCCTCGACAAACCCTATGACCTGACCTCGACCCATGCGGTGGGCCGGGTGCGGCGCATCTTCAACGCCCAGAAGGCCGGCCACGCCGGCACGCTGGACCCGCTGGCCACCGGCATCCTGCCGATCGCGCTGGGCGAGGCCACCAAGACCGTCGCCTTCATGGTCGACGCCGACAAGGCCTACCGCTTCACCATCGCCTGGGGCCGCACCACCGCCACCTACGACCGCGAGGGCGAGACGATCGCCGAGTCCGACGTGCGCCCGACGCTCGCCGAGGTCGAGGCCGCGCTCCCGGCCTTCGTGGGCGAGATCAGCCAGGTCCCGCCGGCCTATTCGGCCATCAAGGTGGAGGGCCAGCGGTCCTATGATCTGGCCCGCGCCGGCGAGGCGGTCGAGCTCGCCGCCCGCATCGTCACCGTCCATTCGGCCCGCGTGGCGGGCGCGGAAGACGCCGATCACGTGACGCTGGAGATCGCGTGCGGCAAGGGGACCTATGTCCGCGCCATCTGCCGCGACCTGGCCGATGCGCTGGGCGCCTGCGGCCATGTCAGCGACCTGCGCAGGACCCGCGTCGGGCCGTTCAGCGACAAAACCGCCGTGACGCTGGAATTGCTTGAGGATTTAGGGCATAAGGCCCGCCAGTCGGAGCTATTGCTTCCGGTCGAGACCGCCCTGGACGACATCCCGGAGCTGGCCGTGACCGACGAAGACGCTTTCCGGCTGAAGCAGGGACGGTCGATCGTTCTCGTTCCCCGACAGGTGGAAGCGCTCAAAGCCAGGCTCAAGCCGGGCTCGCGAACGGTTTCAGCCACGACGGGCGGGACGGTGATCGCGCTCTGCGAGATGCGTGCGGGCCGGCTCGAGCCCTCGCGGGTCTTCAATCTTTGAGAGCGGAGAAAACCCGATGTCGATTACGGCCGAACGCAAAGCTGAAGTGATCAAGTCCCATGCCCGCGGCGACGCGGACACGGGCAGCGCCGAGGTCCAGGTGGCGATCATGTCCGAACGGATCGCGAACCTGACCGAGCACTTCAAGACCCACAAGAAGGACAACCACTCGCGCCGCGGGCTGCTCAAGCTCGTGTCCGCGCGCCGGTCGCTCCTGGATCACCTGAAGAAGTCCGACACGGGCCGTTATCAGAAGCTGATCGAGACCCTCGGCCTGCGCCGATAGGTCTTTCAGACGGTCCCAGGGCGCGCCGTCCAGGCGCGTCCCCGGGGCTTGATGAACGTTTCCGCCGCTCCCCTGTAACAGGCCGGGGGACCCGATGCGGCACTGGCGGACCTTCTGTTGAGGCCGCCGCATACACACGCCGAGGGCTCAAACGAAGTCCTCATCGCCTGTTCAACTGGAGAGGATTTCGGAAGACCGATCCCTGTCCGCCCCCGCCGGGAATACGCCCGCCGGGATAGAAAGAAGAAAAATGTTCCAGATCAAACGCAAGACCATCGAGTGGGGCGGCAAGACGCTCACGCTCGAAACCGGCCGCATGGCCCGTCAGGCTGACGGCGCCGTCCTGGTCACCTACGGCGAGACCATGGTCCTGGCGACCGCCGTGTTCGCCAAGAGCCAGAAGCCCGGCCAGGACTTCTTCCCCCTGACCGTGAACTACCAGGAAAAGTTCTACGCCGCCGGCAAGATCCCCGGTTCCTTCCCCCGCCGCGAAGGCGCGCCGTCGCAAAAAGAGACCCTGACCAGCCGCCTGATCGACCGTCCGATCCGCCCGCTGTTCGTCAAGGGCTTCAAGAACGAGGTGCAGGTTGTCTGCACCGTTCTCGCCCATGACCTCGAGAACGACCCCGACATCTGCGCCCTGGTCGGCGCCTCCGCCGCCCTGGTGATCTCCGGCGCGCCCTTCATGGGCCCGATCGGCGGCGCCCGCGTCGGCTTCGTGAACGGCGAGTACGTCCTCAACCCGACCCTCGACGAGATGAAGGAAAGCCGGATGGACCTCGTGGTCGCCGGCACCCATGACGCCGTCATGATGGTCGAGTCCGAAATCCAGGAAATGTCGGAAGACGAAGTCCTGAAGGGCGTGATGTTCGCCCACCGGGGCATGCAGCCGGTGATCGACGCGATCATCGAACTGGCCGACCACGCCGCCAAGGAGCCCTTCGACTTCCAGCCGGAAGACACCGACGCCATCAAGGCCGAGATGAAGAAGGCCGTCGGCAAGGACCTGGCGTCCGCCTTCAAGATCCCCGCCAAGCTGGAACGCCAGGACGCGGTCTCCGCGGCCAAGGCCAAGGCGACGCTGAAGTTCGGCAAGTCGGACGAGAACCCGGCCGGCATCAGCGCCGACAAGCTGGGCGCCGTGTTCAAGGAACTTGAGGCCGACGTCGTCCGCCGCAACATCCTCGACACCGGCATCCGGATCGACGGCCGCAAGGTCGACCAGGTCCGCCAGATCGTCGGCGAAGTGGGCGTCCTGCCTCGGGCCCACGGCTCGGCGCTGTTCACCCGCGGCGAGACCCAGGCGCTGGTCGTGGCCACGCTCGGCACCGGCGACGACGAACAGCTCATCGATGCCCTCGAGGGCAAGTACTATGAGAAGTTCATGCTGCACTACAATTTCCCCC
>Ga0307513_10003277_pt1 | contig 22055 bp, 35 predicted proteins | sample 15_EM_MG_FD_202174 | JGI IMG/M metagenome (GOLD analysis project Ga0307513, IMG submission 202174) | Populus trichocarpa ectomycorrhiza microbial communities from riparian zone in the Pacific Northwest, United States - 15_EM | ecosystem: Host-associated > Plants > Roots > Unclassified | place... | reverse complement strand
CAGCGCAACCGCAGCCACGTTTGGGTTGCGGCGCTCCAGAAGTTTGTGCAGCCAGCTAGTCTTGTCGGCTTTCTGCTGAGCGCGGAAGATGACCGATCTCGCACCGTGAATCAACAGGGTCCGCAAGTACGAGTCACCCCGCTTCCTCATGCCCAGCAGCGTGGGCTTGCCGCCGCTCGAATGTTGTCTGGGCACCAGGCCGAGCCACGCAGCCACCTGCCGGCCACCATCGAAGTTCTTCGCATCGCCGATGGTTGCGACCAAGGCGCTGGCCGTGATCGGGCCGATGCCGGGGTGTTGAGTTCCATGCAATCCTGACCCGCCGGGGTCAGTGGATCACTTCTGGGTGGAAATCAACAGGTCAAGACACTGTAGGTGCGCCATGCCGGCTTGCGAGGCACGCGGTTGAACGGATCATCAAAAATAGGGACTACCACGAGCACCGGTCTCGAACTCATGCCCGGTGGCAAAGTGGCCCTTCGCGACCGACTGGGTTTGGCCGTGGGCCGTCTGCGAGCTGACGATATCGAGTGACGGCAGCCTCACATTGCCGTCGTTGAGCCTTCAACGTCCGGTGCATGGCGTATTGCTGCCGACCAGTTGCGCGGAGGGAGTAGCGGCAGCCGACCCGTTGCTGACACACACGTCCTTGAACTAGGCGCCTCAAAGCGGACCGCGGCGGTGCTGTCGCATGGGGCATCACCGAGAACAACGGTGCCCGCTTCACCGGCGACCCGAAGACCCTCGAGCCGAGGTCGCATTGGCACTCCGCGATCCAGATCGGCGCGGCAATCTCGCAGGAGTCGTTCTTTACTCGGTCAGCGAATCAAAAGTCTCCGCCAGGACCAGCCGGTTGCGGCCGGAGGACTTCGCGCGGTAGAGCGCTTCGTCGGCACGGCGGAGGGTTTCCTTCACGCCCGCGCCGGGCTGCAATTCGGCACTGCCCATGCTGCACCTGAGGCGCTGGTCGGCACGCATACCGGGAACCGGAGTGTCCAGCAGAACCTTGCGCAGGCGCTCGAACAGCGCGCACACGTCCCCTTGCCGCGTCGATGGCAACACAAACAGAAACTCCTCCCCGCCCAGGCGCCCGATTGCATCGTGTTTGCGCAGCACCTGCCGGCAGCATTGCGCGAAGGTGACGAGCGCGGCATCGCCCACTTCGTGGCCGAACTCGTCGTTGACCCGCTTGAAGTGGTCGACGTCCAGCACGGCCAGGCCGAGGGGCATGTCGCCTGAGCGCCGTCCCTTCGCAAAGTCCTGCGCGAGTTCCAGGATGCGGCGGCGATTGGGCAACTGCGTCAGCTCGTCGATCTCGGCCATGATCTTCAAGCGCCGGCGCAGGCGAAGCTGCTGCACCAGGTAGGCCACCAGGAGGCCCAGGATCACCGCGGAGAGCGCCAGGGTCGCAGTCAGCCACGTCTGGCGGGCTTCGGCGGCGATCTGTCGTTCGCGCAACAAGCGGTTCTCGGCTTCGGTGCGTTCGCTGAGGAAGCGCTCGCGGGTCTCGGCGGCGACGCGCCGGTTCTGGCCCTGCTCGCGCACGCGAACCGCGGCGGCATGGGCCAGCGCGGCAGCCACCACGGCAGCCGTGTCCTTGCGCGCAGCGGCGACGTCGAGAGCAACGCGGTAGTAGTCCACGTCGGTGTCGGGGTGGGCCACGCGTTTGCGCAGCGTTGCCGCGTCTTCGAGCTGCCGGCGTGCGGCATCGGGTTCGCGCAGGGCGAGCAGCGCTTCGCTGCGGCCGAGCGCGGCGACGAGCTCCAGCTCGGGGATGCCGGAGCTCGAGAAGACCTCGATCGCTCTCGAGAAGCGCTCGAGCGCCGCCGCAGGGTGACCTTCGTCGAGCTCGATGCGGCCGAGCAGCCGGTCGGCGTAGGCGACGCCGAGGGTGTCGCGGGTCTGTTCGGCCAAGCCGCGCGACAGCTCGGCGTGGCGGCGCGCCTCGGGCCGGCGCTCGGCGGCCAGGTAGGTACCCGCCAGGTTGTGGTGCACGAGCGACGCGAGGCTGCGCTGCTGCTGCTGGTCCACCAGGTTGAGCGCCGTGCGCGAGGACTCGATTGCCAGCGCCATGCTTCCCGGGTTTTCGGTGTCGCGCTTGTAGGCCCAGCTGAGGTCGGCCAGGGCCATGGCACGCCGCAGCGTCTCGCCGGCCGACTCGTAGTACGCCAGCGCGGCCTGGAAATCCGCCGTGCCCTGGGCGATGCGCCCCGCGTTCAGGTAGACGTCGCCGCGCGCTTGGCGCAGGCGCGCTTCGCACCAGGGCTGGCCGGTACGTTGGGTGCGCTCGATCGCCGCGGCCGCGTTCTTTTCGACCTGGGAGAGAGTCCCGGAGTGATGGTCGTTGTGGACCCGCAGCGTCTCGAGCAGGCACTCGGCGGTATCGTCGCGGCGTGCCTTCGCGGCCCGAATCACCGCCGGCAGCAGCTCGGCCACGCGTTCGTCCTCCTCCAGACTACTGGCGGCGGCGATCTGCCGCAGCTGCGCTGCAAATGCCGCATCGGAGGCCGGGGTGGCCGATTTCAGCGTCGCCTCGGCGTGCGCCGCCACCTCGCGCGGGTCGTCGTCAATGGCTCGTTCGATCTCCAGCAGGGCAACGGGAACTACCCCCGCTGCCGCGACGTCGGGCAGCACCAAAGCCAGCGCAAGTGCATACGCGAGACGCATGCCCTGTTACTCGACGGGAGCGCGCCGGACTTGAGGTCGCAACGGTCGACGGACGCGTCGAATAGCGCTGACTTGTGTCGGAATCGACGACACATGCGGTCCCGGTCGCCGGTCGCCGGTCGCCGGTCGCCGGTCGCCGGTCGGCGAGGGTGTCAGAAGGCTGCATCAGCAGCGTCGGCGCTGTAGCCAGACAGGTGCGTCGCGCTGTGTGCGCACAGCGCGCGGGCGTCGGCGAGCAGGAAGTGCATGGCCTCAATTCTCTGACCGCCGACCATCCGTGTGTGCCCTTCGGCCTGGCCTCCTTCTCGTGACCGCCCACCGATCCGACGCAAGGGTTGCAGAGGAGATGCCTGGAAACCGCCATCCACCAACGACTGCAGATGGCCGATCGCGGGTACACAGGCGACAAACGCCGCCAACAGCTAGTTGTGCTACAGCGGTCAGCCAAGCTGGGATGGCGGAAATGGCAGCCTCAGCGGTCGTCCGACCATGGCGCGACATGGCTTGCACTCGGACTGACCGAGGAATGCGTTTCATCATCCGTGAAACTCGGCGGACCGCGCCTCGGCGTCGATCGGCGCATGGACGCGGTGCGAGCACACTATGTGATCGTTGAGACTCACGTTGAGTGGGCCAGGCTGGGCGGGTCCTTCCGAGCCGAGGTCAAAGCGGGTGCGAAACGGCGCCGGCCCGGCCCAGTGGACGGGCAATTTGTCACTTTGACAAATGGCAGCACCGGCGGGCGAGCACTCAGCTGGCCTCGCAAAATCGAAGCGGCTTCGTGCATGTCCGCGGCGTGATCGGCGACGCTCGCGAAAGGCACCGGCTGCACACCAAGCAGCGAAGCCACGACCGCAGTCAGCGCGCGGTCGCTCATGGCGCTGCGCCGCTGATCGCGGCCGGGTCCAGTCCGGCCAACGCATTACGGATCTCATCATCAAGCGCTGCGCGCACTCGCGTCTCGCTCAGGCCGATGAGCACCACGGCGAGGTCGGGCATCCGCAGCACCCGGTCGCGGAACGTCGCCAACTGCCGGCCCAAGGTCGCGCGCAGTACATCGGAGTTCACGAGCTTGCCGACTTCGACTTCGTACTTGAGCTGCGACAGCTTCGCCTCGAAAATCTCGCGCGCCGCCCGCGCCTGATGAAAGGCGGATGCCTGTGGCGCGTCACGAACATGCGCGCGTCGATGCTGCTGCTGCGCACTGCCAGGAACCACCGCTGGTTCGTCGCGCGGTCGCCGGTTCGGCGACGGGCGCACGTTGGCGGCGTGCCAGCCCACGGCGGCTGCGATCGTGTTCATTGGCATGCCCATCATGCGCAGCGCGACAACGCGGCTCGGGACGACGCCGATCGCCGCGGCGATTGCGGTCTGCGTGGGCGGCTTGGCCGTGGGCTTCATCTTTCAGGAATCACACGTTGCGCCGGGCTGTAGCTAACGAACGGACGACCTCGTAACGCATCCTCACGGCCCGTCTCGCTGGAAGGACCCAGCGGGAAACCACCAGATCGACGCACTAGCGCCGCGCGCGCATTGGCCCCAGTCCAGCACTGGCTCACCCGAGTTCGCGCCTTGTGGGGGGCCCCATGGCCTTGGCCGGTGATGCTCACGCGTTGCCCTCGCTCGGCACGAATGCCGGGCAGCGCTGCAGCAGCGTCGCGAGGTCGGGCCCCAGCTCGCGGCCTACGCCGGCGGCGCGGTAGGCATCGCAGGTCAGGCCCGGCCTGCAGTGATCGCACTCGACGCATGCGCGGCGGTCGTCGTCGGCGTCGCGCAGAGTCAGACGCTCGGCCAGCGCTTCGGCGTCCTGTATCTTCCAGCCCCAGCGCAGCAGACGGTCTCGGCGTGCGATGAAGGCAGCGACCTTTTGTCGGTTCTGGCAGTGCGTACCAGAGCGCTTTTCTGAGATTTCATTGTCAGCGCGAGCGGGCCTATGAAAATCATCTGCACCCCCTTCCGGGGTCACTGCCAAAACTGACAGAAGTCCCCTTTTGTCAGTTTTGGCAGTGCCGCCGTAGGGGGGTGCGCACGTTTTTTCTTCGAGCCGCTCGGACCACTTACCCATGGCGCGCTCCTTCTGTCAGGCTGTAGGTCGCTGTTGGCCGCCCACCCGTCTCGACGCTGGCCTCGATCACCCAGCCATACGCGGCCAGCATGTCAAGCGCATCCACCACCGCCGCGCGATCGCTCAGCCCGGTCCATCGGTTTCGGTAGACATCGCGAGCGGTGAATGGCTCGGGCAGCGCTGCGGCTCGGGCCTTCTCGAGAATGGTCCGCGCGGCACGCACGGTCATGCGCCGGCCGCTACTGTGCAGGCGTCGCGCGTGGCTCTCGAAATATTCGGCCAGCGCCAGCGCCCGCAGCGTTGATTCCAATGTCACCGCGCCGCTGCCGCCATCAATGACGTGCAGCGCCAGCGCGAGGGCCGGAACGTGGTGGCGGAACTTCGGCAGCGCGCCCTCGAGCCCCTCGGTCTCGGCCGCGCGGATGCACTCCTCGAATTCGCGACGCCACTCGCCGAAAGCCTCGCGCGCATCCTCATCGAACCGAACGAAGGGCAGACCACGCGATTCGCCGTGCAGGTCGCGTTCGCGCTCCGCGCCCAATGCATCGGCCGTCAGCATGTCCAGGCGCTCGAACGTCTCCCATGCGCGCCGCTTCGCTTCGGAGTCGGGCCAGCGGTCAACCTCGTGCCACTCTCCCGGGGAGTCGGGCCATGCGATGAGAAACCGCTCGATCATGCCGTCGTCGGCCGCTCCCCGGCGGGCCTGCTGCACGAGCTCGGACAGCGGGCCGGGCTGGATGCCACCGATAACCGACAGCCGCGCATCCGCGACCGTCACGGTGCCTCGCCCAATGCGGTCGAACGTGTAGCTTCCGCCACTCCACGCTTGCAGGTAGAAGGCTCGCGCCGGCGCCGATTCCTCGCGTGCCAGGTTGAGAAACAGCCCGCGCATTTCATCGCGCACCGACAGCACGCCGTGCGGGTTCTCGGCCAGGATCTCGCCCAGCTTTTCATAGGTCAGGTCGTTGACCACGTAGCGCTGACGCCTCGGTGCGTCGTCATGCTCCGACTCGGGACTCAGCAGCTTGAGCACGTCGGCATCGCCGTTCTTCTTCAACGCATTGCGCGCGGCCTTCACGTTCGCCTCGGCACGCAGCTTCGCGGCCATTGCCTCGGCTTGATGCTGCACAGCCGTGGCATTGAATGCCTGAGCGGCGCGAGCCTCCAGGCGCTCCATCGGCGCGAGTGCTTGCGCCATAGCGGGCGACTTCATGATGCCGGGCCGCCCGACGATCAGCGCCCACAAGTTCGCGCGCTCTATCCAGTCGGTGCGGCGTTGCGGCCGGATGCCGACATGCCTCGCCACCAGCGAGGCAGCGGCCACCAGCAGCGGCACGGCCACGAAGTCGGGCGGGCAGTGCATGCGCTCGGCCACATCGCGAACCCATGGCCGAAAGGCATCGGGCAGCGCGGCCATCGGAAACGGGGCGACGGGTAGCAGCTCGGCGGGCAGTGGTTGCGGCGCTTCGGCCAGCCGTGCGGCTGCTTCCTTGGCCGCGGCGGCACGCTGGCTCGCTGCTTCTTGCTCGGCGCGCTCCAGCTTGCGCTGCCTCACCGCCTCCGCGCTGTAGTCCACGTTCGGAGTCTTGAGCGGCGTAGGGTTGTCCGGCGGCGTGAACCCGGCGATAGCCTCTTCAAACGATGCCATGTGTCGGCCTCCATCCACGGGCCGCGAGGCGCCGCCGCAGTTCTTCGCGCAGGTAGCTTTCCACCCACGCGCAGTGCTCAGGCCAGCGCGCGCCGTGCGCGCGGGCGCAGCGATCGAGTTCTGTCTCGTACCAGCGTCGAGCCGCGACGAGGATTTCGGCGGGGCCTTGGGGCCGCGCGCTGATGCAGTTGGCATCAGTGGCACGGTCTGGCGCCAATCCGGCCTTGGCGGGCCTGCTGGTGGCCTTGGCGGGCGTGCCGTGCGTGTCCATCAACGCGCACCGGCCTGTTCGAGAAACCGCTCGACCGCGCCTACGTCTGGCAGATCAACCGAGCGCCCCCATCGAGACATGAGGAAGGTACTGGCGGTGCCGTTGCCGGCGTCGAGGATGTGGAGCGCGAACCCGGCGATCGCGGCGATCGCGGCGCGGGACTTCAGGGTCGCGATACGCGCGTCGCGGCGCTCGACCTCGACGCGGATCGCGGCCTGATCAGCGACCATCGGTGGCCGCTCAGACCGTTGCCGGCTCTGCGGCGCCCTTGCGGCGCGTGCGCCCCGTCGTTGCTGGCGCCGTGGCCAAGACCGGCGCGGTAGTCAGGCGCCGAATCGCCTTGATCGTTACCACCTCGCAGTCGCCGAGCACCACGCGACCCGGCCTGCCCGCGGCGGTCCATGCGACCAGCTCGGCCGGCGTCAGATCGCTGACGAGTCGGCAGCCGAGCGCAGCCGCGGCGTCTTTGGTGTTTACCTCGGGCTTGACGACCGCGCGCGGACTGATGCCTGTCTGCCGCCGCGCGATGAACTGTTCCAACTCATCTGCATCAATGACCGTCACCGCCGAAGAGATTTTGATCAACTTCGGGAAGTCCTCGATCAGGCGCGCGTAGCGCCAGAAAGTTGGAAGCGACACGCCGAGCCGCTCGGCTGCCATAGTGGGTCGAAGCCCACGCTTCGTGCGAACTTTCTCGTGCATGTCACCACCCCTATTTGGTTGGTCGCGATTCAAGATGAACCGCCATGCACACGAAACATAGCGTGAAAAAAAACGCCGTCAACAAATTCAAATGTCCTCACCGCCAGAGGTGTAGGAACGGATTGCTATCGGTGTAGGAATGGATTGCTAACGCCGCATAGAAATCACGTTTTGCCCTGGCTTGATTGTCTCGATCCGCGCGCAGAACGCTGACCATGCGCCCATCAGCTTGCGCCGCTTTCCGAGCACGTCGCCTCGGCGATAGGCGGCTTCGGTCGCGCTGTCGATGGCGTGCGCCAATGCCGCTTCAACCACGTCGCGCGGGGTGTTCGTCTGCTCGGCGGCCCAGTCGCGAAATGTGGAACGGAATCCGTGCTGCACGATCTCCCGACCGTCCTTCGGATCGACCCAGCGCGGGCCATCGTCGCCCGCATTCATGCGCTCGATGAGGTCGCTCATGCCGGCGCTGGACAGCTGGCCGACACCGCGCGGGCTCGGGAACACCGGCTCACTCGCCTTGCCCTTGGGCAGCGCCTTGAGCAGCTTCACGGCGGGACCGCTGAGTGGCACGCGATGTTCCTTGTCCATCTTCATTCGCTCGGCCGGGATGGTCCACATGGCTGCGTCGAGGTCGATCTCGCTCCACGTCGCGCCGCGCACTTCGCCGGAGCGTGACGCGCACAAGATCGCGAATTCCAGAGCCTTGGCAGCGATGCCAGACTCGAGCCGGAGCGCGGCCATGAATGCGGCCACATCACTCACCGGCAGCGCGGGGAAGTGCTTCACCTTCTTCACGCGACTCGCGGCCGGCAGGACGGTGTCCAGGAGCCCTTTCCATCTGGCCGGATTGGCGCCCTCGCGATAGCGGCGTGTGATGGCCCAATCGAGGACCGACTCGACTCTGCCACGCACTCGGGCGGCGGTTTCGGTCTTCACGGACCAGATCGGTTCCAGCATTTCGAGGATGTGAGGCAAGGCGATGTCGCGCACCAGCAGCTTGCCCAGGACCGGGCTGGCGTGCGTCGCCAGAGACTGCGTCCATGCCAATTCATGCGCCGTGGTCCACTTCGACGACATTGCTTGGATGTAGGCACGGGCGCACTTGTCGAACGACCACGCTGCAGCAGCGGCAGCCGCCAGTGCGCTCCGGGCGGCCTTGCGTTCCAGAATCGGGTCAATGCCGGCGGCGACCTTGGCTCGCGCCTCGCGGGCCGCCTCGCGAGCATCGGCCAGCGGCACGCCGGGAAAGCTGCCGAGACCCATCTCGCGACGCTTGCCGCCGATGCTGATATTCAGAATCCACGACCGCGCCCCGCCCGGCGATACTTGCAGCGCCAGGCCAGCGGCGCCACCGACAGAATAGAGGCCCGGCTTGCGCAGACGCGACACGGCAAGCGGGCCCAATTCGACAGCTTTTCGTGGCATTTTCTGTACCCCCACACTGACCCCCACATGGGGTGTGCAATTGCATGATATGCCACAGCGCGCTGTGATACGACTAATACGACGGAGAGCTAGCATCCATGCGGCTTGCTGGCGTGTCATGCAGTGTCACGAGGTGTCAATCCGAAGGATAACCCTTCCTTCAAGCGGACGTGCCTTCGGCACGCCGCTTAAGTCAAACGTTAGAGCGCTATCCTCTTCGATCGTGAAGGTCCGAGAACATTGTCGGTTTCTGTGCGGCAATCGTACGGTCGCAGCTATTCGCCTGCCGCTTCGTTCCAAGTTCTGGCATCCTTCGGCTGTAGCTCCTAGTCCGTCTCGCCTTTCCAGCCAAATGCGTCGTGCCTTCGCTCCGAGGTCACAGACTTGGCCAAGAGCAAGAACGCATCGCTTCTCGCGAGCAGGCAGCCTGTGAAGAGTCCTGAATCACGCTTCGTTCGAGCGAGCCCAACTTGAAATACAAGACCCAAGTCCAAGAGCATGAGTTCGGCACGGTGGTTGCCCTTCGGCTTCAGCTCCACGAGCGCTCTAACCAGTCCATCAAGCGGACTTGCCTTCGGCACGCCGCTTATGTCCAACGTTAGGCATCACTCAATGCCCGCACTCAGCATCGGCTCACTGGCTTTGATAATTGGAGCGTCCCTCAGCGCAGTGGCAGCCTTGGCACATCTGGCGTGTATCGTCATTGGTGCGCCGGCCTATCGACTTATGGGCGCAGGCGAGCGCATGGCCCGCGCCGCTGAGGCCGGGCAGCTAAGGCCGACCCTTGTCACTCTCGCCATCACCGGTGTCCTTCTTGTTTGGGCAACTTTTGCTCTCTCCGGCGCTGGAGTTGTGGGGCCGCTGCCACTTACCAAGCTCGCCTTAGTTGCAATTAGCCTTGCCTACCTTGGCAGAGCTGTCGCCTTTCCGCTCATCAAGCCGAGCTTCCCTGGGAACTCAAACACCTTCTGGTTTGTGTCGTCGGCCATCTGCGGCCTCATCGGCCTGGTGCATGCGTACGGCACGGTGTCACTATGGCGCACGCTGTGATGCCTAACCCTTCCTTCAAGCGGACCCGCCTGCGGCGGTCCGCTTAAGTCAAACGTTAGGCGTCACAAACACAGATGGCCGAGCCGCGAATGACCACAAAGACCGAGTCAGAAGTGCTCTTCGAGTTGTTCTGCGACCTTAACCAAATTCCATGGGAACCCGTTCCAGTCGCAAAGCTCAGTACGCCTGACTATCTCGTCTTCTTGAATGGCGAGGCCGTCTATTTTGAGATCAAGCAAATCGACTCGGATCAAGAGTTCAATTCGCAAGGAGGGTTCAGTTCAAGAACGGTTGGCTCTCACGTCCGGCAGAAGATACTCGACTCCCGGAGACAGGTTCAGGTGGCGAAGAAGGAAGGAGTTCCTGGCGTGCTGCTGATCTACAACAATCTAGATCCACTGCAGGCTTTCGGTACCGAACCACACGATTTCGTTTCGGCCATGTACGGTGAGATGACTGTCGTACTCAAAGACAACGAAATCACGGACTCCTTCCACGGTCGCAATTCATTGCTGAGGAACAATCAGAATACTTCCTTCAGCGCAGTAGCTCACTTGCGCCGCTCGTCAACAGGCCCCACGGTGCGCATCTATGAAAACGTATTTGCCCGCTGCGGCCTCAACTACGCGTCGCTACCGTCGTGCATCGAGGTCGTCCGCATTGAGGTCACCGCAGGTGCCGCCTAACCCTTCCTTCAAGCGGACCTGCCTACGGCAGGCCGCTTAAGTCAAACGTTAGCGCGCTTCAGCGTTTCATGAAGAAGTCTTCTCTTCGCCCTCTCGCTTCGGGCCGCTCGGCAACTGAGCGCGCCGGGCGGCGATTTCATACCTCGAGGCACAGCAGCATCGGCGCTTTCCGATCCAGTGCGCTGCTCGAAGTCTGGTTATCTTTGCCTTGGTTTGCTCCGGGCAGCGCCGCGACAGTCGAGCACCGCACCTTCTTGCGCGGCGCGCTTCGGCACGGATCGTCAGCCGCTGCAGAAAATGGAGCAATACACTCCGGCCGTCGAGTGCTGCAAAAGCAATACGAATACGTGCCTAACTTGAAATACGAAGACGAACACAATACGCAGCTGTGCGTTCTTGAACCGCTCGCTTGTGCTTGGTGCAAGTGGCGTTCAAGTCGCACCGAACCTCAATTCAGCCAGCGCGCTAACCAGTCCATCAAGCGGACTGGCCTGCGGCCAGCCGCTTATCTCAAACGTTAGGCGTCAATCACGCGATCGATGAACGGCCATGCAGAGATCAAGAGGGTTGGTACCGTTTCCGGATGATCGAATCGGTCTAGCAAGAGCAATTCGCTCGCCTGCGGGCCGGTCGCCAGGGAGCGAGAAGGCAATTCAATTGCTCGTTCATCTTCTGGCATAGGTCGAGTGACCTGGGTGGTTGGCTTGCAGCGCTTCGGGCGGCGCTTCATCCAACTGGCTTGAAGGTCCTTCTCTTCTCGGTGGCGCTCAGGCAAACTGGCACGAAATGAACTCACGCTTCCTCCACAGCTCGCTGCCTTCCTCGGCGCCTTCGGGCGAGGCCTGCGTTCCTCAATCCAACCTGACGCCTAACCCTTCCTTCAAGCGGACCTGCCTACGGCAGGCCGCTTAAGTCAAACGTTAGCCATCAGTACGGCCCCAGCATCATGCAATCCCACACAGTCCGAAATTCGCTGTCGTTTCTGGTTCTCCTGCTCTTCTTGAGTCGTACTCATGCGGCCGCAGACATCAAGCAAGGTGGATGGGACCTTCATCTAATTGGCTTTGTGCGCGGTGAGGCGACGCCCGCCTATAAGGTTCTCGCCGACGAGAAACGACAAGAATGCTTCTCGAAGTCGTATCTTGAGGGCAATCCATTCCAAAGCCCCGAGCGAGAACGGCACCTACTCGAACCCAACTTTGGAACTTGCTCCATAGCTACCCAGAGCATCACTGCCGCGGTAGCTTCGTGGACCATAAATTGCGCTTCTACCCATGAACGAACGAAGATTGAGACTACTAACACTTTCTCGGAGGACGGAATGGCTCTCCTCACGGAGACCACAACAACTAACGAGAAGGGAGAGGTAGTGCAGGTCCGGGTGTTGCAGGATTACAAGTATCTTGGGGCCTGCACACCAAGAATGTCGAACCGCTGATGAGGCGCACCAAAAATCGGCCGGTCCGGGAGCGAGGGTGATGGCTAACCCTTCCTTCAAGCGGACCCGCCTACGGCAGGCCGCTTAAGTCAAACGTTAGGCCGCAGGAAGAAGCATGCGCAAGGCAACCACGCCCTCGACAGAACCGGTCCTCCTCGCTGGCGGCAATCCGCAAATCGCCAAAGCAGATGGCGACGATCCGGTGCAGGCCTACATATCGGCTATACCTGGGTGGAAGCGCGATGTCGGGCGTCGCTTGGACAAGGTGATCTGCGACACCGTGCCTACCGTCCACAAGGCCATACGCTGGAACTCGGCCATGTATGGCATCAAGGGTCAAGGCTGGTTTGTGAGCTTTCATGTCTTCACCAAGTACGTGAAAGTCACATTCTTCAAGGGCACATCGCTGCAACCCGTCCCGCACGGCGGCGGCGCCAAGGAGGCTCGCTGGATCGATATCCACGAAGGTGACCTTAACGAAACTCAGTTGGTCCAATTGATCCAGTGGGTTCAGCAAGCAGCAGCAATTCCAGGTTGGGGTAAGTCATAGTCGTGGTCGTGGCTAAACTGCGGCCTAACCCTTCCTTCAAGCGGACGTGCCTTTGGCACGCCGCTTAAGTCAAACGTTAGGCGCCGAACCTCAAACACGCCGAAGATCAGTGAAAGTGCAAAGAACCTTCGTCCATGTCCCGAGCCCGCACAAGATCAATCACGCCAGGCGCGCGAGCCAATCGAGATCACGTCAGCTGCGGCTATGTGCCACATCGAACCGTTGCTGATGAAAAGCCTTCCCTGTCGTTGCGCTCGCTGGTCCGCGCGCTCACGCGCCAGCACCCTGGGCGTACCTCAAGAGCAGTTCGGTGCCCGTCTGTCACTTACCGCGCTTCCGAACCACCGTGCACAATGAAAGGCTGCAGATTACTGCTGCAACTCCGCATGTCGTTGCTTCCTTTCTCGGCCGCTGGAAGCCACGCTTCGGCAGCGCACCCGGCGCCTAACCCGTCCATCAAGCGGACCTGCCTACGGCAGGCCGCTTATGTCCAACGTTAGACGTCAAGCATGCCAAGCCATACGTTCTTCACTTTCGGCTTCGCCCTCTGTGCGCTGATCTCTGGTTGCTCCGAGATGCGCAACGACACCGGCACTATCAGTAAGCGCATCGGAGACCTTGTTCACACTCCCGCAGCAACCGAAGTCGATCTGCGTGCATTGCCGACCTTTGGTTGGGAGTACTTCTACGTCTCGAGGCCTGGCGTCACACGCGAGGAGGTTTGCAAGCTCATCGGTTCGGGGCGCAACACTTGCGCTCGAATCGTTCGTATCGAGAAGGCGCCAGATGATCACGTGCGCCTGATGTTCGGCCTCAACGGCCAACTCACGCACATAGAATTGCATGCCTTGGCCAACGGGCGATTCGACATGCAGATACCCACGGAAGGCTTCCCAAAGAGCAAGGCAATCTTCAGGGTACGTCGCAGTTCTTCTGGCTCGGGCAATGACACCATCCTGCTGGAGCCGAAGTGACGTCTAACCCTTCCCTCAAGCGGACCTGCCTTCGGCAGGCCGCTTAAGTCAAACGTTAGGCCACACACATGACATTCGAGTTCACATGTTCATCTTGCGGAGAAGTTCACCGAGGAATGCCAGCGTTCGGCACAGATGCGCCGCTGAATTACTACGACGTCCCAAAAGAAGAACGTGAAGAGCGGTGCAAGCTGACTACTGATGGCTGCGTCATTGACGGCGATTCGTACTTCATTCAAGGTTGCATCGAGATTCCGGTCCATGGCGAGAGCGAACCCTTCTCATGGGGAGTCTGGGTTTCCTTGAGCGAGTCGAGCTACAAGCAATGGATCGAACATTTCTATTCGACGAAAAGATCGCATATCGGTCCATTCTTCGGGTGGCTGAACGCCTGGATCAAGCCATACCCACAGACTGCAAGCCTCAAGACCCGCGTGCATCTCAGAGACAATGGAATCAGACCCTTCATTGAACTCGAGCCCACCGATCATCCACTTGCCGTGGAGCAGCGTGAAGGAATCACCGCACAACGCGTCGCTGAGCTATATGCTCAAATAGTTCACGAGAATGTGGCCTAACTCTTCCTTCAAGCGGACCGGCCTACGGCAGGCCGCTTAAGTCAAACGTTAGGGCGCATAGACTGCCTCCTCCATCATGAATACCTCTACGCTCTGCAGCGCCATCTTGGCCGCCGCGTTCTCCACAGGTGCAGTCGCGGCGGATTGCAAGCAAGCACTGAAGCAGATCGGTCCAGCCGCCATGCAAATGCCGGTCGATCAATTCGATCAAGACGAAGTGAAAGGCTGGCGAGCACTGCAAAATCAGGGATGCTTCGTCGAAGCCGCCCAACTCATCGAGTACTTCGCGCTCGAATACGACAGCAACTATCGCAGGCTGAAGTGGCACCTCGCCCAGATGCAAGCTTTTGCGGGAAACACAACGGAAGCCCTCGCAGCGGCCAGACTGTCTGTCAGCCCCGTGCAGGCGCAGATGCACCCGGACTTCGACTGGAACGACTACGTTCTTGCAACCATGGCATTTCTCCAGAGAGACCGCGCGGCTTTTGATGCGCATCGAGCGTTCCTGAAGCGAAACGCTTCCAAGAGTCCTTTGAACGCAGCAAACGTTGACGTCATCGACAGACTTGCTGTGTGCTTTGAAAAGCCCTACGCAGTCGCCTACGCCTGCAATGCGCCCTAACCCTTCCTTCAAGCGGACCCGCCTACGGCGGGCCGCTTAAGTCAAACGTTAGAGCGCAATGAGCATTCCTCGACCGAAGGTTGACAAGGGCATCACGCTACTTGAAGCGCGGATCGGTGTGCGCAAGGGATTCATTCGTCGGTTGCTGAAAGAAGACGATTGGTCATTCGTCATCAAACTTCACGCCGTATTCGAGGCGGTATGTACCCACCTACTCCTTTTTCATTTCAAAGAGCCCGAACTCTCCGAAGTCTTTAGCCGCCTCGAATTGAGCAACAAGGCAACCGGCAAGGTTGCGTTCTTGTCGAAACTTGAACTTCTGGACAACGAGAATCGTCGATTCATTTCGGTCTTGTCGGAGCTTCGAAACAGCCTGGTCCACGACGTAAGGAACGCCGAATTCTCATTGACAAGCCTCGCGACAACCAAGGAACCTGAGCAAATCAAGCAATTGGCAATATCGTTCAGTCCATACGACACACTCATCCGCAAATTCCCATACGATCCGAAAATGAAGCTAGGCTTCGGGCCGGTGGAGCAAAAGCACGCTTCCATTGCACAGGTCGTTGAGCGGTTCAAGACTAACCCAAAGGTTCATATCTGGGCTGGCGGCTACAACGTCTTGATCTCGTTAGTAGACATGTATGGCTATAGCGAGTATCGCCAGTGGGCAAAGAGTAATCCCAGCACTTTCCACGATGCGCTCTAACCCTTCCTTCAAGCGGACCTGCCTACGGCAGGCCGCTTAAGTCAAACGTTAGAGCGCACAAATGCCCCTGACCACACTTCCTGCGTCTCCCATTGCCGGCATCCGCACTACCGAGCTAACCGTTGACCGCGCACCGGAGCTGCAGAGATTCTTCGAAGAGAACCCCGCGTACTTCCTCGCAACGTCGGGCGAGCCGGCGGGGCCGGACGAGGCGCTCGAGGAAATCACGAGTCAGGTTCCAGCCGGCTGGAGCTTCACGAAGAAATGGGTCGTGGGCTATGCACAAGAGGACGGTTCGCTCGTTGCGCTCGCGAACGTCATCACTGACCTGTTGGCGCCTGCTGTATTCCACATCGGCACGTTCATTGTCGCCACTGCACGGCACGGAACCGGCGATGCCCAAGAACTCTATCGCGGGCTTGAGAACTGGTCGGCTGCCAACGGCGCAGCATGGATGCGTCTCGGGTTGTGAAAGGCAACGCTCGCGCCGAGCGTTTCTGGGCCTCGGCAGGCTACATTCCCGTTCGGGAGCGGCACGGCATCCAAATGGGCAATCGAATCACTACCGTACGAAACATGGTCAAGCCGCTGAAGGGTGGCAATCTGGAGGCCTACTTTTCGCTCGTTCCACGCGATGTGCCGGAGGGTGAGAGTGCGCTCTAACCCTTCCTTCAAGCGGACCTGCCCACGGCAGGCCGCTTAAGTCAAACGTTAGGGCGCTCCAACCCGTCGCGATACACAGATGCAGTCACCATCCCTCGTACTTGCGCGTTGGCAAGATCTTTCGCTATCCGATCAAGCGACCGTCCGGAAACTGGGCGTCACTGCCCAACAGATCGAGTACGCAGGAACTGTCGATGCCTACGGCAGGCCGCTTAAGTCAAACGTTAGGCCGCAGAGAATGCCACCGCGATGAATCAGCCAATGCTGCAGACCGAAGGAACATCGCAGGAGTTCTTCCGCGAACTTGAGCTTCGGAGAACACGCGCACTCGTCGAACGAGATATCAAGACTCTGTACGAGCTTCACGCGCCAGAGTACGAGCTCATCACGCCTGCAGGAAAGGTCTTCGATCGGGAGCGATACCTGAGTGCCATCGAGCGTGAACCTTTCTACGCCGGATGGGAGGCAGGAGAAATGGGCTTCCGAATCTCCCCGGCCATGACCATCATTCGCTACAAGGCAAGGCTCACATTCCCGTCCGGTCGAGAATTGATGTGCTGGCACACCGATGCATACGAGAATGGAGCGGGGCTCTGGCAGGTAGTATGGTCGCAAGCCACCGAAGTCAAGCAGGCTCTGCCACAACCGTAGCAGCGGGAGTGCGGCCTAACCCTTCCTCCAAGCGGACCCGCCTACGGCGGTCCGCTTAAGTCAAACGTTAGATTCGCATGATCACCTTGCCAACAGTGTTGCTCTTCGGGCTAGAACGCAGCGTCTACACGCGCATCGCGCGCCTGGCGCTGGAGGAAAAGGAAGTCTCCTATTCACTTCAGGAAGTAGAGATCTTTGGCCCGGGCGGCGTCCCTGAGGAGCACCTCAAACGGCACCCTTTCGGGCGTATCCCTGTTCTGCAATGTGGTGCTCTATCACTCTACGAGACCAGCGCGATAACACGGTATGTTGACGAAGCCTACTCAGGTCCCGCACTACAGCCAAGCGACCCACTATCGCGCTCGCGGATGAATCAGGTCATCGGCCTCCTTGACGCATACGCGTACCGCCCCATGGTGTGGGGTGTGTTTGTTCAGCGTGTTCGGGTTCCCTTGAGTGGCGGGGCGCCGAACGAGTCCGAAATTGCAAGCTCGTTACATTCCGCAGCAGTCTGCCTGAAAGCACTCGAGGCGCTACTCGGGTCTGCTCCGTTTCTTGCAGGCGAGAAAATCTCTCTTGCGGACCTGCATGCGTTTCCAATCCTGCGCTACTTTTGTCTCGCTCCCGAAGGCCATTCCTTGCTCAAGTCTCACCCTGCGCTGTTCCATTGGTACGAAGTTATGCTCACGCGGCCAAGCGTCGCCCGAACCAAATCGCAGTACGAGTTCGCCAAATCATGAACACTCGCCGATGCGAATCTAACCCTTCCTTCAAGCGGACGTGCCTTCGGCACGCCGCTTAAGTCAAACGTTAGACGGCATGCCTCAATCATTCACGCCAGTGCCCAAACCCATTGTTCGTCTCGCAACTGCCGACGATGCGACTGCCGCGCGCGCTTGCGTACTGGCAGCGTTTGGGCCGTACATCGCCCGCATCGGCCGGCCTCCCGCACCCATGCTATTGGACTACCCGACTCTGGTGGACGCAAATTATGTATGGGTAGCAGAACTCAGTTCGCAAGTTGAAGGTGTTCTCGTACAGTACGAAACGTCGGACGGGTTCTACATCGACACGGTGGCCGTGAATCCCAAAGTCCGCGGAACGGGCGTTGGCCGGGCACTCCTTGAGTTTGCCGAGGCCGAGGCAGTTCGAAGAGGCTTCGCGTCGGTTTACCTCTGCACGAATTCCAAGATGACCGAGAACCAAGTGCTTTACCCAAAGATCGGCTATGTCGAGTACGACCGCAGGATCGAAGCGGGCTATGACCGCATCTTCTATCGCAAAGGCCTGGCATCACCGTCAGCAAATGCCGTCTAACCCTTCCTTCAAGCGGACCCGCCTACGGCGGTCCGCTTAAGTCAAACGTTAGGCGTCATATGCGCAACCTGAGAATTCCCTTCAACGCCGTAGTAGCCTTCGGCTTCATAGCTTGGGGCGTGTGCTGTCAATCGCTTGCCGCAGAGCCTATGCTGTTTCAAGCATCAAGCTTTTTGTCATCGGCATCCGAGGCCAATGTCCTCACGGAGCGGGAAAAGCTGATGGTCAGCATGCGGCGGGCGGACCGGTTTACCAAGGTCGTGTCGATCGCGCAGATCGACGCCTCTGTCCTTCAATCGCCAGTCATCTCTATCGAGATGCCTGATCACACTGTCTATCGCTTCAGCGGAATTGCGAAAGAGCTGAGTGCCCAAGGATCCCCTGGGTATGCCAGCTGGAACGGCATACCGTTGGGCGCCAAGGTGCCGAGTCCCACGCCTGAGGACACCTCGCTCGGACGTCACGTCATCGCCTACTTTCCAACCGCCCTCGAACTCTTCTTTGATCGGAACGCAACGTATGTCTCGGGACACCTTCGCACCGAAGCGAAAAGATTCTCTTTGCAGACTCTGAACGCCAAGTACATGATGATGCTGGAAGAAGGACTAAACCCTGCGTCGCCACCCATAGACGCAGAACCCCCAGGTACGCGGCAGAGCCGTCCGCCTCGTGCGGGTCGCGATTGGGCACCCGGCCTCCTCTCCGACAAGCTCAAGTCTTCGATTGCATCCTCTTCCATCGGCGCATCCCTTTCCCCCGAGTCCTGCGATCAAGTAAGTAGCTGCGGTGCAGTAACCAGATTCAGCTGCCATCCCGAGGTTGATGGGCCCGAAATGTTTTTCGACAACACCACAGGGGTCTTGATAATGGCGTGCGGCGGCAGTTGCATGAGGGGCCCAGGTTTGCCTGGATCGAAGCTATGCACGGCCTGTCCTCCTCCAGAATGGAAAAGCTGTGGTGAGTCTGCCAAGCGAAAGCAGAACTAGAGGCTCATGCAAATCCGTGAGCCGCGCTCGCGGTCGAACTGCCGCCTAACCATTCCTTCAAGCAGACGCCTGGCGGCGCCGCTTAAGTCAAACGTTAGGCGTCGCATATGCTCCCATCTATGAATCGTGGCTGGCGAATCCTTCTATCCGCGCTCGCGTTGGTCTGGGCGGCCGCTTTCTATTGGGCATGCCTCCCACCACTATCAATCGAGCACACGGACTATGGTGTCACCATTCACGTTGAGAGATTGGGCGAATACAGTTCCCAACTGACTGAGCTGACCGTTCGAGATGAGGCAACGCAAACCGTTGTGTTGCGGCTGGTGCCCAAGGAGAAGATGATTGGCATGTGGGCACTGCAAGTTCGGGAAGGGTCCAATCAGGTCGGCCCGGACCCTAACTCGAAGGACGCTGGCTTCACTGTCCAAGCGCCAGCAGACGATGCACCCGTGCAGCTTTCGAAAGGGCGCATCTACGAGGTCACAATACGAGGTTTCTCGATGTTGGGCCAAGATCTTCTGCCGTTTCCAGTGCATCAAACGGCACGCTTTGTCCTCTAGAGACGTCTTGGCGCAAAGAGTGGACGCGACGCCTAACCCTTCCTTCAAGCGGACCCGCCTACGGCGGTCCGCTTAAGTCAAACGTTAGGCGTCAGACATCCGCTCCTGAAATCGAGAGGGCACATGAATCACAAAGAGAACCTGCATGCGTTACTGAATGAGTGTTCGCACGAGCTTCTTGCCTTCGTGCGCGAGCGCGAACCGCTCTATCAAGACCGGTGGGTTCCAGCAGTTGAGATCAAAGACACGCTGCGGCTGAACTTCATACCCTACCCAAAGTCCTCAAAGCAGTACGGCGAAAAAGGCTGGCTGTTCGCAATCCTGGCGCGCATGCTTGAGGATGAAGGAACTCTCGAGTACAAGCGAGAAGGAAGCCGGTCCTATTGTCGAAGCGCTCTTCCATAGATGCACCTCCATGCACCAGGCAACGATTGAAAATCGCAGCATGTCTCCATGCGAAGGTATATCGATGGCTCATACTGGTTCAGCACCGCCGCAGCTGTGCGTCTGCACACTCAAAACACTGACGCCTAACCCTTCCTTCAAGCGGACCCGCCTACGGCGGTCCGCTTAAGTCAAACGTTAGGCCGCATGTGAGCACATACCGAGAAGTCAGAGTGTTCGTCCGCTTCTTGGCGACCGCTGAGGGTGGCAGAGAGGGACCCGTATCGCTAGAGTCGGGCCAATATCGCCCGCACCTCCAAGTCAACGAGGGCCAGTATCTTGGCGTTGCGTTTACGAAAGGTCCCGCTCGTATAGAGCCAGGAGCAGAAGCAAATGCGTCGGTTGCCTTGGTCTATGAACCGGGCGTCAACTACTCGGCACTCAAAGAAGGGGCGTCCTTCAAAGTCATGGAGGGCGGTACGCCAGTCGCAGTCGGTGAGGTCCTGTCGTCTCTGTAGGCTTTGGGCTCGGCCTGCCCCTGTCCCGGAGCCGATTCACCGTTGTCCGTCTACTCAAGAGCCGAACCAGAGTCAGCGAGAATGCGGCCTAACCCTTCCTTCAAGCGGACCCGCCTTCGGCGGTCCGCTTAAGTCAAACGTTAGGCGCCATCAATCCCTTTGATCAATCGCACCATACGCATGCCAACCACCGAAACCCTTGAACGCTTTATCGCGCGAGTCGAGCAGAATGCTCACGTCGAGGCGTGCGAGGAGTTCTACACTGAGAATTCTTCGATGCAGGAGAACCAGTCCGCTCCGCGAGTCGGCCGAGACTTGCATGTCGCAAACGAACGGAATGTTTTTGCGCGGGCGAAGTCAGTCACGTCGAAGTGCATTCGCCCAGCGCTTGTGAGCGGGGACACCGTGGTCATCCGATGGGTCTTCCACTTCGAGTGGATCGATGGAACGGTCACACACATGGAGGAGCTCGCCTATCAGCGCTGGGAAGGTGAGCGCATCGCGGAGGAAACGTTCTTCTATGACCCAGCCCAAAGAGCACCCAAGAAGCCTCAGGCCTAGTCGGTCCAGAATGTCGCCTAACCCTTCCTTCAAGCGGACCTGCCTACGGCAGGCCGCTTAAGTCAAACGTTAGGTTTCACAAATGCCTCAGCACGCACCACAAGCTTCCCCTGGTACATGGGTTCGCGTCGGCCAGTCCATTGACGGCTACGTGTTTAGCGTCAATTCGGACGGCTCGCTCGAAGTCGGGTACTTCCAGAATCAGGTCAAGGCCATCAAGGAAACGGTGGTTTGGAACGGAACGCACTGGGAGTTCAAATATTCCGGTCCAAACGGTTCCTATCTCCGTGGCCCAGAAGCAGCAATCGTGAAGCGCGGCCCTCGCGGATGAAATACTCATGCGCCAGGCCAAGGAGCGGTTCCGTCCAAGACAGCGCGGCCTCCAAATGCTTAACCGCGTCATCGTTCCGCCCTTCCTGAATAGCATGAAGTCCGAGTGCTACATTGTTCAGAACTCGAAGCAAGTCATCAGTGTCAACAGTCGTTCTGGTTTCCATACGTTTCTCCAAGAGTGAAACCTAACCATTCATTCAAGCGGACGCCTTCGGCGCCGCTTAACTCAAACGTTAGCCATCATTCATATGCACTTCGCAATCGCCTCGCTCTTGTTCCTTTTAGCAGGGTGCAGCCCCGGAATGCTCGACTACACCGATCGCATAGACGACACCAACTACAACATCACACGTACCGATAGCCAAAGCCACTGGCTATATCCGAACGCAGACTGTGGAAGCGGTTGCCCGAGCATCTCCACCGACATAGTTAAGTACCGATCGAACAAGTCGGCGATTGCCGTGCGGCGCCAGGTTGTCAAGCTCTACTCTTGTGATGGGCCTGTGGTGATAAGCCAGCGCCTGAACTCGTATCAACAGTACGTAATACTTCTGAAGTCAAACAGACTCGTCGGGCCGATGTCGAGCGAAGCCTATCTGACCTTTGTCAATGAAAATCCTGTAGAAATGGCCGGGATCGATCTTCTTTCTGAGAAGGATCGAATCGACGGCAATGGAGCCCCATTGAATAGCATTGA
>Ga0307513_10003275_pt1 | contig 22059 bp, 32 predicted proteins | sample 15_EM_MG_FD_202174 | JGI IMG/M metagenome (GOLD analysis project Ga0307513, IMG submission 202174) | Populus trichocarpa ectomycorrhiza microbial communities from riparian zone in the Pacific Northwest, United States - 15_EM | ecosystem: Host-associated > Plants > Roots > Unclassified | place... | reverse complement strand
ATTTTATGATGGGTCAAAGGTGAAGTAATTCTTTGCAAAGGTTTCACTTTTTCGATGGCACATTTCCCGGGCGATGGTATCCGAAAGGTTTGCCGCTAATTGCATGGTATTTAAAAGGTTTACCCTTTTTTTTTCCACTCTCTCGCCAATCAGAGAGATAGCAAACTGTCCTCTGCAGGAAATAAGCCAGAATGGCTGAGAGGTACTGTTCCTGGTAGCCAGGGATTCGCTACAAGGAGGTCCATTATAGCCAGGTATGATACAAGTACGAGTACCGTATTATCTCCTATTATCCGGTTTTCCGCCAAGACCGGGCGTTCCTTAGTGTGGGACGGTGCATGGAGTCAGAAACCGGTCCTCTCAATACACCCACTTAACACGGTAACTGGAGGGTGGTTTTAGGTGTCTACAACACTGCGGCTGAGTGTGTCGCAATCGCCCATTTTCACCCATTTTCACTCATTTACAAGGGTTGAGATGGTGATCAAACAAGCGCCACCAACTTAGTGTTGGAATACAGGACACCTAAAACCACCCTCTAGTTACCGTGTTAAGTGGGTGTATTGAAAGGGCCGATTTCTAACTCCATGCACCGTCCAACCTTAAGTGACGCCAGTCTTGGCGGAAACCCGGATAATAGGAGATAATACGGTAGCTAATTTTCGACCTTCGGACTGTCCAGCTAACTATTCGTAATTGCCTGGCATTTGTAAAAACGACTGCTGTTGCATATGAGCAAAATCTTGAGGTTCTGGGCAATTTTTTGCCCATATGCAATAGCAGTCGTTTTTGCAAACGTCAGGCAATTACATACTCGAGCAGCTGTTGCAGTACGGCATGGGATGGCCCTTGCCGGCCTAGAGAACAAATAACCACAGAAATTGAGAAAAATAAAGCACACAAGCAATAAACAAATAGAACCCGTTATAATAGGTGTGGATAAAAAACTAGAAATATTAGAAATATTAAAAATCGAACATTAAAAACAAAAAGAGAAGCCAGCCTACCACACTGAGTATGTCTTCTATTCGCAGCTATGACCACTTCAATGCATGCAGCCACCGTACCAATAAAAGGGAGAATTTCCAGCCTATTACACATGTGGTCCTATTCCTCTCAGATGGCTTCTTTTTATCTCAATCTTTCTCCAACCGTAAGCCTCCCAGGCTTACAGCATATAATCGCGAATGTTTTAGACTTGTTAGTGGGATGGAGGTCCAGAAAGGATAAGGACCAATTCAAGCTAGACATATTATCCCTGGGGAGCTAATCCTCGGGCCCCCACTAACCATGAGTGTCAAATATTTTCATAACTAGTGTTAAAAGATAGCACTGCAAACCGGAAGTACTTTTAGTAACTAGATACTAGGTCATATACACATGCAATAGCCTACTAGGTCATATCTGAAACCAAAATTCAATTATGTAGACCTTTCGTTCCCTTTTGCCTTCTATGCAATTATTTATTCCATCGATACCCCCATGAGCCTATCGTCTCGGTATTGATGGATCACCTCCGGATACGGGCGTTCTTTGGTGGGTATTTGGCAGAAAGGTCTATCGATGTCACAATAGACCAAAGATCAAGAGGAAGTGAAAATAAATAAAAAGAAGCATCCGATCAAAGTCTTATTCACAGAACAATTCCGGATCTCGTCGTCCTCGCTTGTGCATGTCCTCAGAGCCGCCCATTTATCTAACAAACATTACTACTAGCCGTGACAAAACAACCGCACAAGTTTAAGAATATCAAAGCACGCTATCTTCCCAATTACCTTTTCCAAGGGCACAAAACAAACAAACGCCGAATCCATATGAGTCAGGAATCCCCATGCAAACCTTTTACACAAACAATGGCCGTAGTATAGCATGGACTGGTGCAGCGACACGATAGCTCAGTTTTCCCTCCACTTGTGGGCGCAAGAAACACACTGCCCCATCCCACCTGTCAATGCCATCCAAGAAAGAGAGGGGGGGGGGGAGGAAGCAAACCTTATAAAAAGTAGTCATAGGCTCATCCGCGCTCCTAATCTGCACCATATAAAAGTACGCTCTAGTGCCCCCGCACTCATCAACAGGACACTGCGCTATACCCCCCACCAGCTTCGTCAGCCACCATCGCACCTTCCTTCCTTCAATCCTCCCTTCGGGAGGGAAGGGAAAACTTACCATCCGTCTGATCAACATTATCCCAAGCCCCCTCCCCACCAAGTACGTCCTCAACTTCCTTCCGCTTCATCGACTTGCGCTCGTAGTACGCTTGGTCGAGGAGGAATTGGTACGGACACGTGCGACACTCGAGACGGTTAGTGCCGGTTTCGGGCGCGCGGGAGACGGTTAGTGTGTTCGAGCACTGGGGGCAGAAGAGGAGCATTTTTTTTTGTTGGTGTTGCTGCTGTTGGGTTGGGTCGGTGGTGGGAGGTGGAGTTACTTAGCCATCCATAAAGTATTTGGATGGATTTGGCGCCAAGCCATCCGAATACTTTATAAATGGCCAAGTACGAGTGCGGCAGATAGATATATCCGTCACGTGGGTCTAATAAAAACTTTGAACTTTGTTGTTGCAGTGTGCCCTGATAGAGCACGTGACGGATATATCTATCAGCCGCACTCGTAGAGGAGAGGATGAGTATGATACTTGTACTTGTCCCAGGCAAGAAGTACCCGCAAGCGGGGGGGGTCTATTTTGTATGAGCGCTCAGACGCGCACAGATGTTTTGCCATATATTTTTTTAATCCTTGTTTGCGGGTACTTGTTGCCTGGGACAAGTACGAGTAGAGTGGTAGGGCAGAGTATTCGCGTGGCGGACGTGGTGCGGGAAGCCTGGAAAGAGTAGTGATCGCCGGTGCAAGGATATTGTATTGTCTCTGCCCTACCACTCTACTCCTCTCCTCTAACTCCACCGCCCACCACCGCCCACCACCGCCCAACCCAACCCAACAGCAGCAACACCAAAAAAAAAGCTCCTCTTCTGCCCCCCAGTTCTCAAACACACTAACCGTCTCCCGCGCGCCCGAAACCGGCACCAACCGTCTCGAATGTCGCACATGTCCATACCAATTCCTTCTCGACCAAGCATTCTACGAGCGCAAGTTGATGAAGCGGAAAGAAGTTGAGGACGTACTTGGTGGGGAGGGGGCTTGGGATAATGTTGATCAGACGGAGGATTGAAGGAAGGGAGTAAGGTGCGATGGTGGCTGACGAAGCCGGGGGGGGCATAGCTCAATGTCTTGTGGATGAGTGCTGGGGTACTAGGGCGTACTTTTATATGGTGCAGATTAGGAGCGCGGATGAGCCTATGACAACGTTTTATAAGGTTTGCTTTCTCCCCCTCCCCCCCCTCTCTCTTTCTTGCTCGTAGGTTTGTGATCGGGGGGATGGCATTGACAGGCGGGATGGGGCAGTGTGTTTCTTGCGCCCACAAGTGGAGGGAAAACTGAGCTATCGTGTCGCTGCACCAGTCCATGCTATACTACGGCCATTGTTTGTGTAAAGGGTTTGCATGGGGATTCCTGACTCATATAGACTCGGCGTTTGTTTGTTTTGTGCCCTTGGAAAAGGTAATTGGGAAGATTTGAGCGGTGGGATGGGGAGCGTGCCGCCATATACTTGGTAGCCATGATCCCCATGGTATGAATGGATGAGAATAATTACCGTCTCTTCCACCATGGCGAGATTCTCGCACTGCGAGTACCCGCACAGAAAATAGGCATCACAAACAAGCCTCGGACAATCAGACTACAAAGACAGGGGTTATTCTCGCGACTCGAGACAGTGAAACGAAAACCTAATCCAGTTTGTGCAACCTCTCCCTTGCCTCCCAAGGTGTCCCTCAGATCACGGGTGAAAGCCAAGGCAAACCAAGCAATTATCTAATCTATCGTACCAACAACGCAGCACAGCCAATTCTACCAACTACGGGTACTCGAGTAGACCATCCTACTCCGGCCTTCAAAAAAGCAAGGGCTTCTAGAAGCAGTTCAAATCGGCCGGGCCAGAGGCTTTAATTTGCTTGGAAGTTGATGATATTCACTCCCCACAAATCCCATCTCAACTTGCGCCACTTGGTGTCGGGAAGTGGAAAAAAAAAAGAAAAAAGAGAAAAAAGAGAATAGGTGGTGAGATGGAAGAAAAAGAAAAAGTCGTCCGGGTGATTTTTTAAAAAAGGGCCCCCAGAGTGTAAAATATTTTTTTAAAAAGAGGAGAGGAATTAAAAAAGCCAAAGGCGAAAGAGAGAATAGAAAAAAGTGTAACCCAGCAAGCTAAATCGATATCAATCACCCCAGCTTCTGCTCCCATTCCGATTTCAACCCTTTCACAAAAAAAAACCTTAATTTCCATGATAATACTCCCGAAACAAGGTAACAGCACGGGTCCTTTTCCCTCCTCCCCCAGCCCACTCCCCTCCTCGCCCCTCTACTACTTTTATTTTGTAACCCCCAGCCTACCCAGAAGCTACCTGTTGAAAGGAAAGGCCCGAAGAGGATTGGAATTTTCGCACACTGATCGGATTGGGAAAATGGAAACAAGTTTTTTTTAAAAGGTTTGTTGGAAAAAGAGAAGTAAGCTTGAGATTATTTTTTCGTGTCGATTTTTCTGCTATGCGACACGTCTAATACCCGAGTTTCGCCAATTCCTCCTTGTTTTTGGAAGTCTTGTCAGCCGCAATAGCCAACTTCTTCACAAGGGCCTTCTTCCTAGCATAGAAAGCTGTCGATTTGGCCTTCCTCTTTTCCTCAAGCCTGAACACACAAAATTAGTTTCTCTCCCAAAAACCGTTCAAATGTATGCTCCTAAGCTGTAGGTGACGAACCTCTCGACAACGTCCTGGTACTTCCATCCGACCTCGTGGCTCAGCCTTCCGACAGTGCAGTACTTCCTTCCAGGCTTCAATCTCAAGACCCTCAGGGCCTGGGGGACGACCATGCGCTTTTTGGTGTCATATGGGGGAGGGATACCCTCAAAAACTTTGAGGCGCTCAAGAGCAGCCTGACCGCGGGCGGTCTTGTGAGAGACCATACCGCGGACAGTCTTGTAGAAGATGCGCGATGGGGCACGGAAATGGAAGGGACCGCGAGTTTTATTATAACGGGTAGCTTTGCGAAGGTAGGCATGGTACTTGACTAGATTCCCCGAAACGAGGCGTTAGCTAGAATAGCAAACAAAGTCCATTGCTGGATGGGAGAGTGACGCACGCTTGCTTCTGAAGAACTCGCCGGAGATATTCAAGTCTTCGCATCTAACAACCACAATCTTCTGACCGTTTAAAAGTTGCTTAGCAACCGTGGAGGCCAGGCGACCAAGGAGATGTCCCTTGCCATCGATGACGACCTATATCAAAGGGCACCGATTAGCTTCTCGCTCTTATTTGGACATTCCAATCCAGCTTCAATATCTTTTCTCCTCCGATATAGCAGGCTTCAGCGGGGGTAGAACTCACCACAGGCTCGAATTGGGACATTCTAGCTGTTGTATTGGATGGCGTTCAACGAGAGAATTAGAGGGGAAGGTCGGCGAAGACGTTGTTGGCGTCGTCGTCGTGTCTTCGGGTGTTAGTTTGTCGTTGGAGGGGGGGGATCTCTGGGCTTGAGCGTTTGACGATATTGAGTCGCGTTGTGCGTGTGGCGGTTCCTCAATAGATGTGGTATGGCAGTCCTCGCCCCCAGGGTTAGACCTAATCTTATTGGTTTAGTCAGCAACATCTGCCATCCCCAGATCGATAAGTCAGCACCACACGGTTGGTCGGTTATCTTTTGTGTATCGTATCATTAGTGTGGGCTTGTCCCCCCTGAACCATCGCGAGGTGAGTCCGACGGAGGCCAGTTTTCCAAGGTCATTCATTGCATGGGACGTCACTCGCTGGTTTTTTTTTGCCCCCTGGTTTCCCAGCGGACGCTTATGAAGGGTTTTAATCCATTGCAATCCGCATTACGAGGAATTCACGAGATCCCCAAGGTTTCGGCATAGTAGCAGCTTGATCCTTTAACTCTACTCGTAGAGACTCAGGATGTTCGCTCTAAAGTGGTACACTCTACTTGAGTACTATTCTGTTATCCACCATGTCCCATGCGGGTTTCGGAACGATGTCACAATTTGGATATCCGTGGTTGGGATAGCCGGGAAAAAGACCAAAAGATTTCCGCATCAACGTGCGCTAGATAACGTTAACGTCAGAGAATCGGCTTGCACTCGAGCACAGTAGACTGCTCTTGCGTTCCGTCGGGAGTACGGCATTGCTGTACTGTACGTATTGTCCCCCGGAGATGGCTGCTTTGTAATTCATGGTCGTGATTAGGATAGCAATAGCGGATATTGGGTTGCCGGAGGGCATTAATTCCGGTAAATATCGGCTCCTGGCTTACTCTCTGTCTTGGTGGGAACACTTCAGCATGACTTCCCCTCTTCGAACCAGGCATGCTCGGTGCAGCGCGGTCGCTTCATTGACCATTCACCTAATCATGGAAGTCCGCAGCTATTGCGAGTAATTCACAGCCCGGGTCACGCCAAAGGCATAGCACTTCTGGGAAACATTTATTTCCGAGGCATACCGCAATAATTATCTGGTGTCCGCGACCATAGGGATACACGTACCGTACTGCTTGTCCCCCAGTAACCCATTTGCAGAGAGACACCACCATCATCTCCGATAAGCACCGCAGACCCCCTCCCAATGCTCCCATATCCCCCCCATTCCAATCTCCAGTCTCAAATTCCCCAATTCCCAAATGCAACTTCCCATCCTAGCCTTCCCCCTCCCGACCGAAAGCCACTGACCACAATCAATACCTGCCATCCAGCCCATCCCCTCACGCCTACCTTTATGGTGTCTTCCTTCCCCTTACTCACTCACCCCCGAGCCTCCTCCCTCTCTCCCCTGCCCGCCTACGGCACTATGCACATGATATGCGCAACCAACCAACATCAAGTACCCATCCACGAAAGCCCTCGTGTAACCTTACTGTGGACAACGTGACTACGATAGATACATAAACTATCATATTCACACTGCACCCAGCCATCATGCTTGGAGACAAAATAAAATCTAGCATGGCAGCACCCATAACAAAAAAAAACCCCTAGTGCGGGAAATTCCCAACCTCCCTACTCGAATAGTTAGTAAGTTCAAGTTCCTGATCCGATCGACGTGGTCAGCATCGATGACTATGGAACGTAGGGATGAGGGGTTGGAATGACAAAGACGATAGGAAAGTCTAATTGTTGGCTATGATAATTCGCCGAGGTTCGATAAAAAATTACAGTGCAGTCAGCCAGGTTAAGCTTGTACTGTAGATACAAAACTGGGGTAAAATAATGGTGGTAGTGTGCACAGCCAAAACTTTAGTATCATAGCAGTGAGAGACCTGAGGGATATGACCCTATGAGGGCCTTTATCTCCCCCTGCCTCTATCAACTCCCCTGGTTTGCGCAGCACAGTACCACCTCTTCTTATGCCCGACCCTTGTATTATAGCAATAAAGCAAAAATGGGGTACTATATTTAAGTTTAAGTTAATCTTTTGACAGATGGTACCGAGCATGAGACGCCCCGGAATACCGGCACGCACAGTACTGGTTTGGGAATCTGCTGAAGCAGTGCTACGAGTTATGTTTAAACCTCTCTTGCACTCGCTCGCTCACTCGCGCAAGTATCCCCAGTACAAATACCGGCACCGCACAGCTATGATAGGTATGATACTATATTCTAGACCCTACTTCAATCATCCCAAGCCGAACCCTCCAAAACCCACCTCAACCAATGATCCTCCGGAGTTAGGCTAACTTTATCCCCACCACCCCGCCCCAAGCACACTCCGACGACTCCGACGATTCCCTAGACTTCCCGGATGCCTCCACAATGCAGCAGTAGCTGTAAGTATGACAGTATTACGATAAGCACAGTACTTGAGCATACTCTAACTCTGTTCCCGCATTCAATTTCGCACCTACAGCAGTACGCAAGCGTTCCTTCACCCGCTCCCTAACCTTCTCCCCCCACTACTCCCCGCCTCCGCAATATTCTACCGCACTTACCAAACCGGAAAAAAAGAGAGAAATAGAGAGAGAAAGGACCCGCCGTTCGCACTGAAATAATAGTAACAGTAGTGGGTGTAAATCATGAATACGCATCCGTCCGGTGTGGATATACACCGTTTACAACCTACCGGTGCCCGCGCGCTCGGGGGAGAAGGGTGGAAAGCGAAGTTGTGTACAAGTAAAAGTGTTGTGCTTTGTGACGTGATTGGCTTGGGACTGGCATTGTACTCTACGAGTACCACAAAGCTACTTCAAACGTTTTCGGCGTTTACGCTTTCCACCTACCGTAAGTACCGTATAGCACTGTACCATCGGTGGTCCAGGCCAGGTAAATTTTTTAATTTGTCCCCCCCCGCAAACGGGGTTTTCTTTCCACACATTTTTCTCTTTCTCACTTACTTGTTTGGTATCCGTTCACTCACTGACATTCCGGATCACGCCTGTGGTAAAGAAGGGAGGGAGGGAAGGAAGGAAGGAAGGAAGGAAGGATTTTTATTGGAGGTGCAATTTTATGAGAATGGTAAAGGATACTATTCGGTATATTAGCAATTAAGTTAAAAACCCACCACCCTCCCCAGAAACTATCCGGGCAGCTCAATCTAAAGCCTTGTTTATTTTATTTTTCTCGCCCTCAAGAATCTGTTGAGTAAAAAGGCGGGCAGGCGGCGGGTAGGCGTTTTGCTCTGTTGTATTGCACTGGGTTTGCATACCGTACCGTACATACCAGCGTGGCCTCCGGAAGAATTCCAGGAGGTAAGCACGCAAGCAAGGCGTTGTTATAATAACAAGCTTTCCACTCCTTCGCTTCCTTCCTTCCTCTGACCTTATTATTATCACCATCATTATTGCTACATCTCATACTGCTTGAGAGGGAGGGGTAGAGAAAGAGAAAGAGAGAGAAAGAGAGAGATGTCGCTGATCCAACTTCTTCTTTTTGCCCTCTCCTCCGACAAAAAACTTGAGGCGAAGGCATTCCGCAAGACCCAAGCTCGCATGCGCCGACAACAAGAAATTCGAGAACAACAGTTCGCACATTACCGGGTTGGTGGGTTCCGATAGCCCTCTCTTCCTTCCTTCCTTCTCGCAACAACAACAGCCACCCAAAATGCGACAAACCAACACCCCGCTCCCCCTCCGCTTATACACCCACAACATCCGCTACGCAACCACCAATCGCTCCCCGCACGAGTCCCCCTGGCCTACTCGCCTGCCACGCATAGTCTCGAGTATAATCTACACCCAGCACCAGCACCCCTCCACTCTCATCTGCCTACAGGAAGTCCTGCACACGCAGCTCCTCTCCATTCTCTCGCTGCTCCCTCGCAGCTACAGCTACATAGGGCACGCGCGTGACGACGGGCACGAAGCGGGAGAGTACTCGCCTGTGATCTACGACACGGCAGTCTGGCACCTGGACCAGTGGCGGAGTAAGTGGCTCTCGCAAACGCCGGAGCGGCCCTCAAGAGGATGGGATGCGGCCTGTATTCGCATCTTGACCATCGGGTACTTCACGCATCGGGAGAGCGGACGACAGGTCGTGGTCTTGAATACGCACCTGGATCATTATGGGCCCATTGCACGACGGGAGAGCGCTAAGATGATTGTCAAAGAGGTTGGAGGGATATTGGGGGAAGGGCAAGGGAGAGGGGTGGTCCTCGCCGGAGATATGAATTCCCCGGAAGGAGACGACGCACACAAGATTTTAACCGCGCCGGGAAGCCTACTCCGGGACGCGCGCGCCGACGTACCGCCCGAGAAGCGATACGGGCATCAGAACACGTTTTCCGGGTTCGGGAACAGGGACGAGGTTCCACAAAGAATTGACTTTGTGTTCGCTGCCGAGATGGGGGAGGGGGGTGGGAAGGAGGCAAGCTGGGCGATAACCAACTACTCCGTACTAGAAAATAAGTTTGACGACGAAATCTACTCCTCCGATCATAGACCCGTCGTGGTTGACCTTTTCCTTTCTTAGATTTTTTCTTTTTCGTTACATCTTTGTAATCATTATTATTTGTGATGCCTTTTTCCTTTTTTTCCGTCTCTCTTGTTTCGGAAGTTTACTGGTCTCATAAGCTCGGTCGCACGATGGGGAGGGGGAGGGGCACGACGATACGGATGATAAGGATGAATGAACGAATGACGATAGCACGCATACATACCGGTACTCTAAGCTTCACATAAATTAGTTTTGTGATTCAAATTACTCTAATGACCGTGCAAAGCTTCCTTCCTCCCTTTCCTCCTATCGATACAAGGATTATGTAAAATGCGATAGGGGAGGGGGAGGGGGAGGGGGAGGGGGAGCTGGGTACCTTTTTTTTTGTGGACAATGCGAAAGGGAAAAATCCGACCTTGAGCTCTCGGGTACAGTGCAGTAATCTGGGCCGTATTAATATTCCCATACCATCGTATGATTCTCGAATAGGATTGCAAGTACCCAACCTAGCCTACTAACCACGAATAAGATCCAACCCATCCATCCATCCATCTAATTAGCAAGTTGCTAATCCAAACTATTATATCATACCATTCCGAGAAGTCCCATCTCATCCTCCGAGTTCTAAAAGTTAGTCCTACACGTACAAGGCTACCAATCAAGCAAACCGTAGCTAGCTAGAAGAAGAGAGAGAGACAGTTGCATTCCAAGTGTTTTTTTTATAGAATAGCACCGGATCCACTTTTTGCCCCACCCCACCAGATTTATTAAAAAAAATTACCCTTGAAGGGGTGTGGTGTGGTGTGTGTAGCAACTGATAATATCACACGAAGAAGCATCCCTTCTTCTCTACAATCAATATAATACAGTACGAGTACTAAGTATCATACAATACAATACAGAGGGACAAGCCCCCTCCTCCACATCACCCTAACTACGGTACGATAGCCTTAACTGTATATACCTCCAAACCTGACCATACCTTGTCCCAAACACTCTCTGAAACCCCGCCCCCCCCCCTTCTTTCCCCACAGAGACCCCGCCAAGTTCAATGGACTGACACAACCCCTCACTCGTCACTGCCCCACCACTCCCCCAACATGTCACACCACAGTAGACTACGTAGTAAATGATAATAGTTAATTTTCTTCTCTTCTCCGCACCCCCCCCATCTCTCTCGGATGCTACACCTAGGCTCACTTTGTAACTATAAAAAGTGGAAAAGAGGGTAAAAAGAGAAGGGAGAAAGAAGAGGAAAAATGTACAATCGAAGTAACCCCTCGTCCCCCCCCCACCACTATGAATGGAGAATGGCAGAGGCCGAGGGGGGGAGAGTAAAAGAGAACTTTTAAGCTAGGAAATAAAGGAAATAAAGTATAAAACTAATAGTATGATAATATGATGGATAAATAAGCCGAAATTTATCACAAACGCAATTGTAAAAAGAAGAAAAAACGCCATCCCACCAGTTCCCATAAGTAAAGGTCATACGAGCAAGTAGGAAATGAAAGAAAGAAGAAAATTGATGGAGTGAAGGAGCTCCAGATCTTTAAGGTAGGATGCGATAGCCAGACGGAACCCTAATGAAATGAAATAAAAAGGAAAACAAGCGCCATAAGAGTAACCCACAATCAAAAAAATCAAAAAAGTAGAGAGAAAAAAACCCTTCCTTTTTGCTATGGAGCAGAAGAGAAGAAGAAAAAAAATAACAAAATATAGCTTTACAGAGCCCAGCCCGGCCGAAAAAAGAAACCCCAGTGAATAAAAACGCATTCCATGCTGATTAAGGGCGCGGATATGGTGATTACATGAAATGTAATAAGAAAAAATACAAACGCTTGTGCGAATCACGACAACATTTCCCATGAACGCACGTGTAAAGGGAAGGAAGAAGAGGTGAGAAAAAAACAAATTAATTACGCAGGAACACTAGCATTCATGCGGTATCCGCTCTCAAAAGCCCAATCCTTGCTCATGTTTGTAGAAGTCGGCTGATTATCCCATTCAACAACCTCCTGAAGTACTTCGTCGCCTAGGCTCCCTTTGTAGCCAAACGGATTCCAGTCCTCATAACCCCCGCCGACATTCTCCGGGATCGAATCGCCACCCTCGGCATCGGATGGGCTAGGTGTGTAGGCAGGAGTAAAGATTAGAGGATGCAAGGCCGATAAGCCGGATGTTTGCTCGGGAAGCCCGTCAAAGCATTGGCGGAGAACATCGGGAGACATGGAAGCGCCTTCCCAAGCATTACTACCCGGTGGCGTCGGAATTTGATCGTTGTAGTGTTGGAACTGGTGATCCTCTTTCGTCATAGTTTTGATTCCAGAGGTAGACCTTCCAGAACTGCCAGGCGTCTTAGCATTCGCAGGATGTGGGGTACGAAATGTTGGAAGGGCAGGCGATTTTCCCGATGGGAGGGGAGTGAGCACAGACTTCGCATTGGAGGGGGCAGCGAGAAGGGACGGGGACCCAGCTTTGACCTGGGGGGTTGCACCAGCGGTTCTTGAGGGGGTATCATCCTTCATTGCAACGGCGCCTTCGTCCTTCTTCTCTTTCGGGTTTCCCTCCTCATCGAGATTGTACGCATCCCGCACAGAGCTCTTAAGGTACTCGAGAGGGTTCTTGAGCTTCCTCTTGTGCTTCTCCGCTTCCTCGATAGCTCTTAGTCTCTCCTTTTCGTGCCACCGCTGATGTTCCAAAAGCTCCTGGTTGGACACGAATCCCTTACCTCCAGTTTCACAGCCGGGTTGAGCGCACTTGAACGTCTTTTGCTCCACGAGAGGCTTCGTCTTAGGAGGATCCACAGTATCTGACTCACGTGATCTCTTCTTGCGGGCTTGGGGAAACTTCAGGTCGTCAACACTGATTCTAGGCTTGATATCAATGGGCGCGCAGCCATCCGGGGACATTGAGCCGACGGGTTGAACACGCCCGTTGAGTTGAGCACCCCGTGATTGCAGCGACTGGGATCTCTCGAGTGCCAACTGATTTGTCTGCTTCTCAAGATTTCTAGCGCTCAACACGTTCTCACTTGATGGCGGAACAGGCACTCGCAGCTGTTGAGACTGTTGGGCCTGAGCCTGAGGGGGCGGGACCCGTTGCGGTTGCTGTGGCGTGCTTGCAGGAGGAGCACGAGGCCCAGGGAACGGGCCGGCGAAAGCTTGTGCCCGGGTTTGTATATCCCTACCCTTTTCCTGATCCCTATTGAAGACACTTTGCATATTCGCCTTGACGTAGCTAAAGTATTTGGTGAGATTTCCACGGGACTCGGTAAACTCCTTGAACGTTAGGGTGAAGACATCCTTAGGATCTCCGTTGGGATGGTACTGCGACGCAAGCAAGTTTTTCTAAGAGCAAATCAGCAGTGTCAGAATTGTTAGGACAAATGTGTTGGTTACCGTTCGAACAAGCTCCCGAGTAAGCTTGTCAGTCCCACCGAGCATGATAAAAATGGGCAATAATTGATCCGTACGGCGAATCATATTCTTCGTGCTCTCATCACCCAACTGCTGCCGAAGAAGCACTCGCTCATTGGTGTCGAGTTGAAGTGGCGATCGACTCTCATGGCTGCTCTTCTCCTCCTCAAGCAATTTCATCAACCTATTAATCTGCATTCGTAGCTGCTCCTCTCGCCCTTGTTGCTGCTCCTTCTCCGTGACTGCTTGCTTGGCCGCCGTCGCTTCCGAAGCTGCCTGGGCGGCTTGGGCGGTATTTCCCTGCAAGGCGGGGGGGGCTTGTTGAGGAACATTTGGTTTCTGGGCTTGTAGCTGAGCCCGGCTCGAGAACTGAGGCAAGCCAGTGGGTTGTTGTCCCTGCAGTCCATCCGACCCAGGTCGCTGGGGTTGCTGCATGGCCTGCTTCTGATCTATTACAACCAAGTCATCCTCGTTCTGGTCCCTCTCACGCTTCAACTTTTTCAACGCAGAGGGGGAATCACCCGATCCAAGTTGTTGCTGCGTGTGTTGGGGCTGCTGCGGTGGTGGCTGTTGTGGTTGAGGGCGGGCAACGGGTGCCTGAGGTGGGGCAGGAGGTCGCGGAGGCTGCTGAGCTGGCTGATGAGGTCCAACATTCTGTGGATGGGCTGCCCGCTGGCGCATCTGCTGCATCTGATGCAATTTCTTCAGTTGGAAAATGTGTTGTTGCAACTGCTGCTGATCCTCTGGTTTTAAACGACCTTGGGAAGCAAGCTTCTGTAATTGAAACAGTTGAGTACTGTTCATCCGCGTGATATCCCCAGGAATAGTGAATAATGGATCCCCTGGCGCTCTCTGCTGGGCGTTTACACCAGCAGGCACTTGCTGCTGGGGTGGCTGTTGAGCTGATTGCGAAGGTGCTTGAGGGGCTTGGGGTGGAGGTTGTTGCTGTTGTTGCATCTGTTGGCCAGGTGCAGCTGGGCCACCGGGGCCTCCGGAAGCATTTCTGTTCTGCATATTCCGCAAATGCTGCTGGGTAAGGAATGCATAATGCTGGGCTTGTCGAGTTCGAAGAGCGTCGTGATAGTGAGGGGGCGCATCCTTCAGAAAATGCTTTATCTCACCCCATGTCTTATATTGCGCCGGTACCGTTCGACCTAGTGAACCCAACACCTGCCTGGGCATCTCTTGTGCGTCCATCATAGCAAGATTTTCGGGAGATAGCGGTGGTAACGTTGGAGCCTGTCCCGGCTGAGGTGGCTGCGGGGCCTGGGCGGCATTTACTTGCTGGAGATTTTGCGACTGTTGCTGCTGTTGCTGCGGGAAATCCCGACCCGCTGGATTCTGAGCAGGAGGTTGGGGCGGTGTGGGCACCGGCTGTGCCGATTGGGGTCTAGTCATATTAGGGGCGGGCCGTTGCGGGGGTTGCGGCTGCTGCTGTTGCAGCTGTGGTTGTGGAGCAGCTCCTTGCGCGGCCTGTCGTTGTTTTAAATGTTCCTGAACCCGCTGCTCATAGAGGGCCGATTGACCCGGTGGAAGACCCTCAAAGACTTGGGGGATAGGCGGCCTCGACTGCTGCTGCTGCTGCTGACTCGCCGGATTCGTAGCGGCCCGTTGTAGCGCGAGCTGTTGTGGGTATCGTGAGTGCTGCTGCATATTTACCGCCGGGTTTCCTTGGTTCGGAGAGGAGTTGGGTGGCGGGTTTAACGGCTGGTTGAGGTTGTGCAACGGCTGTCCTGGTGGTGGCCTCTGGAATTGAGCGGCGTGAATACGAGCCTTTTCACGGATGGCATCCTGGGCTAATGCTGCATTTCTACGGAATTGCTCAGTCTGTGCTTGCGGGCCCGGATTTCCCATGTTCGGTGGTGCCACAGAATTTGGCGCCATGGAGTTTTGTGCCATAGAATTTGACGGGAATTGCGGTACCAGATTCTTAGACACCGGGACCACCTCCGCTCCTGTGCTTGCACGCTTTTCGGCCTCCGCTTGTTGGGCCGAATACTCCTGCGCGGTCCTTAATATATCTGGGAGAACCATCTGCTGTCCCCCAACTCCTGAGGCCGAGGGCATAGGCCGAGCGAATTGTTGCCCGGGTGCTGGGCCTGGCGCCCCCGGTTGACCTCCAGGTGTCTGAAGCGCTGCTGCTTGTTGCTGTTGGCTCACCTTCTGCCTATACATTAGGAGCGCTTGTTGCCGTAGGTATGCCTGTGCTGGAGGCAATTGCATTTTCCGAGCAAGTTCGCGAATATGCGGCGGAGGGTTGTTATTGATATCCTGAAGCCGGGCCGGTCCGACTCTGTGAGCGATTGTACTCATGTACGCAGCAATGATTTTATTAGGGTCAAGCACTTGTTGCGGCTGGCCTGGTGGAGCCATAACCGGTGCGGAAGCGCCAGCAGACACAGCCATCTGATACTGCTGTTGCTGCTGTTGCTGTTGCTGAAGCCGCTGTTGCTGTTGAAGCTGTTGCAGCACCTGTTGTTGCTGCTGTTGCTGTTGTTGTTGTTGTTGTTGCTGCTGCTGCTGCTGCTGTTGCTGTTGCTGTTGCTGTTGCTGTTGCTGCTGCTGCTGAGCATGTTGCTGCAATGCCTGCTGCTGCTGTTGAGCTATCGCATGTGCCTGATGCTGCTGTAACGTCATTTGGTCCACACCCATGTTCATGCTCCCATGTGCGCCGATACCAAACATCGCTCCACCTTGTGGATTATTCCTCATCCGCATCTCAGCCTCGGCCATTTGTTTTTTTCTCGTTTCGCATATCCTCAGTAATTTTCCACGACACGCAACTTGGTATTCCTCCTAAAGCGGGCACAAGGGCAGTGAGCACATAGGGATCGGTGAAGAAGGTAGGAAAAAAGACAAGCCGGGAGATCCAACCCACCTTGTTTCGTGACTTTTCATAAGTTGTTCGTTCGAAATCCGTCGCAATCTGAATGGCTTGACTCTGCCCTACATCCGCCCGCAAAAGGCGGAGCGAACTCGCGCTATTTATCAAAGAATTAGTACCAAGCAACAACGTTAGAGCTTTTTTTTTTTTAGCGTCTAAGGATCGACAACAAAGGGCATCCCAAGGCGACGCGTGAAGACCCGCGAAACCCGAACCGGACGTTTTGGTTTTAAAAAAAGATAGGAAACGTGTGGTAACATACATCTGAATGATTACCCTAGCTCGATTCGTTGGTTGCAACTCTTGCTGCCATCCTTGCGGATTCCAGTTCTGCTTCAAGTCATGAAGTACAATCTGGAATAGCCTCTGGTCCTCCTGCTGTAACCCATTTCCTGCTCCACCAAAGCTACCAGCAGGCGCTGGCGCGTTCATGCTGGAGATACTTCTCGTCTGACGTGATCAAAAAATAGGTCGCAGCGATGTTGAAATGAAATATTGCTGTTGCTTTTTTATGTATGTGTGTAGATGTGGGTGCGAGTTCGTGTGTAGGTTCTCGACAATAGATTTGGAGTGCTATCGGTTCGTTCAATACTCAAGGGCGGCGAGTAGAATAGGGGTCGTTTCTATATGTCTCGTATGCTGTGAGGTGTTCTGCAGTGCGGGCAAATAATCCAACCACGTCAGTCCCCAAACAGCCCTTCTCTCTGGATCGAATGCGGCAAGTTTGATCGGCGCAAACGAACATGCCAGTCCCTTACTATTGATTATTGACCCCCTCTCGCTCTCGCTCTCTCTCTCTCTCTCTCTCCCCCGTTCAAGAGACTCCCTGGGTCGTTGTAGCAGTCGGACGGGACGACCAGCACCCTTTCTTATTTCTGAGCGAGAGAAGATAAAAAAGGAATGGGGAAAGCTACGATGCGTCAGGCGTGGAGGAAATGAGTGGAGGGATGGGGTAGGATGGTGAAAAGGAAAGGGCTCGATGGTGGGCGGGTTGAGGAAGGGTAGTTGTAAGTGGAGGGAGCGAGGGAAAGAATAAGGAAGCAGCTACTTGCTGGTGGTTGCCGTTTGACGCTCACTCCAAAACGGAGGGATCGGAGGCTAGGGTAGTCGAGTAAGTTTATTATGGGAGGGGCCGGGGGCAAGGTGGGTGGGAAGAGAGGAAGAGGGAAGGGTGGGTGGTTGTCGTCTTGAGGCCCTGGTGGTGGTGGTGTGTGGGTATGTAAGTGGGTGGGTGCAAGGTGAGTTACAAGCAAGAAGGAAAAAGCAAGCCTGGGCTGATGATGCGCACGACGGAAAAGAGTGTTTTTGTTTTTATCTTTTTTTTCCTTCCCCCTTCCCTTTTTTCCCTTGGCTACCTTTTTTGCCGCTCGAGGGTTGGGGAGAAGAAAATAGTGTACTAGTAAGTAGATCAGCTCTCGAGCGGACTGAGGGCGAACCTCGAATATTATAGCGATTTTTATCGTAGGAGAATAAAATTCATGAAGAAGGCGTTTGCTGTACCTCAGAACCGGCGGCCAGTCTGTCAGGGCTAGTTGAAACGCTTCACGCAGCAACGCAGACGACTCCGGGACAACGAGGGGGGGGTGAGGGGGTCCCGTTCAATGAAAGCTGTCCCCAGAGACCTGGGCAACACCACCAATGATAGAATAATTGATGGATGATGATGATGATGATGATGATGGTGCCGCAGTTAATAGCAATGAGGAGCAACAAATGGGGTAGAAGGGCAATACGGTACCGCACCGATACGGATAACACAGTTCAACAAAAAAAAAAAAAAGCTCCTCTCGACGACGGAAGCGGACTCGTAGAGCAGTAGAGTAATACTCGCAGTCACTTCAGGGCAAAAAGAGCTCTCAGTCATTCAGGGTCAGAAGGGCAAATATAAATATCGTGGTGAGGGCGTTAAAGTATTAGTACTTCCGCTACAAGCTACTGTACTTGTACCGGTACTCGAGTATATTGGAGGAAAACGCCTAACCTCACTAACCAAAACACAGCTAGTCCATCTATCTACTCGTAACTAGTACCGTACCGTACCGCACTCGTACTCAAGTATTCTCTACTCCGGTGCTTACTGTTGCTAGTATACCACTACTGCTCGAGTACTGGATATTCCAGGACTCCCTTCCTGTTCCGAAAGTCAACGGCTTCCCCTACCGTACCTTATGGCACAAAGCCTCCATCGAGGAGCTCAGCTTCATTCATTCCATCCCTCTCCAAATTTCCCCCCTCCGTACAGTACCGTGCACCTTTCTTCCCCATTCCCAGCGGAGTGCAAGCAATCTCCTCTTGCGTGCACTATCCTTCTTCATTTCCAAATCACACACATTAGACTAGTACTGCCTATGCACCTTGACACAAAACCGTACGAGTTGAGTATTCATACATATTCTACTTCCCCATAGGTTGGAACCATAGGGAGCAAGGAAGCACCGCGGCAACCACAAGAGAAAGGAAAGGGGAAGAGGAGGAAAGAAGGGAAAAAAAAGAAAAAACGGAAAAAGAGAGAGGGCTGCCTGTCACGCCTCTCCGTCTTGTCGTTCATTCCTGCCTGTCTCTCTCTGTCCGCCTGCCCGCCCATCCCCACTGGCTGGAAGACTCCCTCCCTTCACGGGGTTGCATTCCCGCATACAGCTGAAAATGGTTTAGCTAGAGCTTGGAGCAGCAAAAAATGCAACGAGAGAGAGAGAAGGAGAGATATCATGGAGAGGGGAATTCAAAACCCTGCCCTTGGCTATTTCGGATTCGCGGGCGAACCTGACCAGAATGGGGAAGTGCTCGAGGCGATTGGACGGGGACCTGTTTGCTCGGTAAGCCCAATTCTGCCAATTTTTTTCCCTCTCCCCCCCAAAACAGCACACCCAAAAAAAAATGACATGCACACCTTTCCCCCAACCCAACTGAACCCAAACCCAAGCCAAGTCAAGTCCAGTCGAGTCGAGTCAGTCAAGTCTTAGCGCCAATGGCCGTAAGGCGCACTTTCATTTTCTCACTTCTCAGTCTGGGGCTTCCCTATTCTCAACCCAGCAGGCGACACCACGCAGCACACATTTATAGCCACCGTGCACAATACCGGTATATCCTAAAATTGCTCTACTCTGCTCTGCAACTGCATTCTGCTGGACTGGAGCATCTCCATTATCTCGGCGCTTTACAAATAGTATGATGGATACCATTGAGGATCAACGCTTGACATTATAGGTTGATGATCACGAACCTCGTCTCGAACAGACATGAATGGTGAGAAAGAACGAAACGGGTTCGAGTGAGAAGAATGAATGAAGGGGCACAGAACGACATGACATCCTTAAACAGTAAGATGGGATACCGCACCTGCCATAGGATTGGAGGGCGGGGGTGTCAGGGTGACCGCCAGACTGGTAAATAGTTCCAACGAACACTCCTCCACCAAGCTATGCGTATGAGTACTTTTGGCAGCTAGAGTGGGCATGTATCCCCCCATTACAGTCAAACTTCAATAAACAACTACTCCGATACTGCCGTACGACGATAAATTACAACTCTACGATGCATCGATCCCATCTCTTCTTCCTCCCTTCATTCCTTCCATCAGAAATCACAGCACAGCATCGTATAGCGCCGTAGATATTATGATATCCATCCATCCACCCAGTAACCTAAACTGAACAATCCCGCACCCACACCCACCGACCGACCGATTCCGGGAAAATTTCCATCTCCAATCGATCTCTCCCAAAGCCACCACCACCACCCCTTTGCCCAGGCACCACCATCACACACCTAGTTAACCATCCACCCATCCACTCAAACAAGGCAAGAAGCAAGAAATGAAGGAAGGGGGGAAAGGCCAAAGGCGAGAACCACCGTCTGTACGATAATAATAAGGAAGTCAAGATATCACCATACCGCACACCCCTTTTCTAAACACCCATCACCCATGAGAAGGAAATGAAAAAGAAAAAAGGGATATCCCTACTGTAGAAACTTTAAATTCGCAAGCAAGCCATAACGCTTGGGGAACGCAATCAATAAACGCACATCATCATCATCCACCCACCAATTCCTCCCATCCCATCACTTCTCTACAGTAACCGTACTGTACTAGTACGAGGACCGCACGCTGCACCGCACTGTCCAAGAAAACCCATCCAACCAAAAACCGAGAAAACCCGTTACATGCTCGAGTACAACCTAACTTAAACTCACTTTGGCTATGATACCACCGTCCCTTCTCCCTCTTTCCCCATTCTCTATCCCTCCCCCTGGCAACTGACTTATCAGGGAAAATTATCAGGGAAAAGAGAAGCTCCCCAATCTAATCCTTCATTATGCGCTACAGTACCGTACGTAACCCCCCCCCCCCCCGCCACCGTACCATAAACACCTATGATACCCTGCCCAAGAAAACCCCCCCCCCCCCCCCCGTTGCAATACTGTAGCATATAATCCGGCGCACCATTTATCCCCCCCTCCCGATATCGACCGTACCTACCGCACCACCAAAGAAAAACAATCTCCATAAACCAAGCCCATCTAACTTACCCAATAAACCAACCAACAAAAGAACGAAGGAAAAAAAAACTCCCCTTCCCCAACCATCCATCCCCATCCTAGCAGCAAGCAAAGCAAAGCAAGCAAGCAAACAAAATCCAAATCCAAAAATAGACTAGCTTCCCCCAGAAACAATGGCGGTTTTTTCGTCCGGGGCCAACATCCCCCTATTTATGAGTGAGTGAATGAGTGAGTGAGTGAGAGGAGGGTGGCATAAGGTTCTGACCATTCATAAGTGCGGGTCTTTGCCCACTGCTCTACAGTTACTCACGAGACGGCGGACAAGGGAGTTCATGGCGGCCGGTAGTATCATCAGTAGCATACCGCTGGTTAAGTCTAGCTTTAATATTTGGAGGTATGGTACATCCCATCCCATCCCATCCCATCCGTCCATCCATCCCATCCAAGAGCATAAACACCCCAGCATTCGCACCCTTCCTTCCCTCCCCAGCGGTACCTCCTCCTCCTCCTCCTCCTCCTCCTCCTCCTCCTCCTCCTCCTCCCCAGTCACTTGTAACTCCTACCGGTAGTTTCTTAGCAAGAGCTGCTATTGCATACTACCCAGATCCAAGCAAAAGGGTCAAATGCAATAACGATCCCTTTTTAAAAAAGCTTCGACAATGGGAAGTACCTACTAGCACTGTACCGCGCTCAAGGGGTACCGTACTGCACAGTGCAGTACCGGATGTAAAGAAAGGTCCAAGCAACCAGCAATACAGCAACCTCCCCCAAAGAAAAAAACCCCCACCACCCTCAAAATTCATGCAGTTCTGTGCATACCATACCATACCATACCATACATAATAATCCATGCAATCCATATCATCAGAGGGGGAAAAAAGCGTGCACTTCCACACACCGCTATCATACCATACCATAACCATCCATACAAGAACCCCTCTCTACTCTACTCGAGTACGAGTATCGTACTAGTACCGCAAGTTCCAAGCTTCAACCCAGGCTCCCACATCCATATCCATAACGGTAGAACTACTAAGCACAACGATGAACAATACCGCCACCACCACCACCTCGGGCAGCCTTGCGCACACTTCACTTCTACTGCACTAACTTGCATTGCACTACACAATTGGCCACCCAACCCAACCTACCTACCCACCATACACTTTTTCCATAGAAATCCTAACCTTAACGCTGCACAGCACAATAATAATAAAAGTAGGGCGAAGAGGGGGGGGGGGGGGGGGGTGAAAATAAAAAAAAAAGGGAAAAAAAAAAGATTTGGAGAGTAA
>Ga0307513_10003274_pt1 | contig 22062 bp, 20 predicted proteins | sample 15_EM_MG_FD_202174 | JGI IMG/M metagenome (GOLD analysis project Ga0307513, IMG submission 202174) | Populus trichocarpa ectomycorrhiza microbial communities from riparian zone in the Pacific Northwest, United States - 15_EM | ecosystem: Host-associated > Plants > Roots > Unclassified | place... | reverse complement strand
ATACATATGGGCGCACACTTTTGTATAAATATGCTTGCTACCGCCCACCTGTTTTGGAATAATTAAGAACCAGAACTCCTACCAAATCTGCTCTCTACTCCTCACCAAGCGTGCCTCGCAACCCCCCCCTCGCACTTGCGCAGTATTATCCACATAGAATAGATTGTGCCCCTGGCGTTCACATTTTGAACAGCTATTACTGTTGGGGGCTTGAACTATCGGCGATTGCTATACCATAGACATCTATGGCATCGGGTTTTATTATTGCGGGATACCGCTCTTCGGTATTGTACACCGTAGCGATAATACATCGTATGGTATAAATCCTATTCGTACTGTAATGTACAGTCTCACCCGCAATAACGAAGGCCGAAAATTCCGAGTTTTTTGTTCATTATAGTGATTTTTGGAAGAAATTACTTATGGCGGAGGCTATGTGTATAGGAGCAGCGGTGTGAATTCTCAGAGGGTTCATTCGTAATAGCGAGGTTTTTCTTATAAGCAGTTCATTATAGCGGGGTACGCTGACTTGCCCAATTGGGAAGCAGACTCTCGCCTCACTTTCCATTAGTGTCGAAAGTTACTTGCATTTCGCACGTTCCGCTGTCTATACTTGTATCTAAGTATCCTGATCCTAATAGTCTAGAGCGGGGGAGAAGAAAAAGGAATTGGAGAAAAGATAAATGAACAGTAGGTGTGCCGGGAGTATCTAGAGCTAGAAAACAGCAATAAAAGGAGATGCGGGGGGGACTCTAAGTCATTGCGTCCTGTCTCAATGCAATAGGAATAGCCCTCATCAACGCCAAAGTCTACATTACAAATAGAAATTCGCAAACCCCAACCGGGCTACTTACGAACATGCGTGTAGAAGCTTGGGCGGGTGTGTGATACAAGTAGACCTGTGCATCCCCACAGCAAACTATTTCCTGCTGCCTGAGGAAAGATATTTAAGCCGAGTTTCCATAGCCGGTTTACTCCCGGAGGAAGGCAAAGATGGAAATTACCACAAAACAGTGTGTAAAACTGGGAGAGGGGATAACTAGGGAGGAGATGAGAAGGGATCAGTAGTGATGGGGGTAGACGTGTCTGTCGAGCTGTTGCAGTCCTTGGGAATTGACACATAGCTTGTCTGTAGTTGAACGCCTTAAGGGGAGTGATTCCTAATGGCCTGATGAGGTGCTAGGTGTTGGGGATGCTGGGGACCGTAGTGGGGCTATCACGCATGCCCGCGCCAAGCAGCCCACTAGAGCGGTGTTCGGCTGCCGCTGCCTAGCTTGTCGGTGTTTAGGTCTTCCACTCGCGTAGTATTTTCACCACCCCCTTGTGTCCATTCATGGTAGCACAGAAGAGTGGCGTCAGACCGTAGATATCCGGTTCGTCGGGTTCAACGCCACCTCGCCCGAGGAGCATTCGAACTACTCCTTCGTGCCCATTATCAGCAGCACACCAGAGGGGTGTTCGGCCGTGGATATCTGGTTCGTTGGGATTGACGTCCCCACGTCCGAGTAGCATTTTCACTACTCTCTCATGCCTGTTCAGAGCAGCCCACCATAGCGGTGATCTGCGGCCACTATCTAGTCTGTTGGGGTTCACGTTGCCCCGTTCGAGTAGCACCTTCACGACTCCCTCGCGCCCATTCAGGGCAGCCCAACAGAGCAGTGTCCGGTTACTACTGTCGGGCTTATCGGGGATCACGTCGTCACGCCCAAGCAGCACTTTCATCACTCCCTCGTGCCCATTCTTAGCGGCACACCAGAGCGGTGTCCGGCCGTTAGTATCTGGTTCGTCGGGGTTCACACTGTCCCGCCTGAGCAGTATTTTCACCACTCCCTCGTGCCCATTCGAAGCAGCCCACTCGAGTGGTGTTTGGCCGAGCTTAATTGGTTTGTCAAGGTTGAGGTCACCCCGGCTGAGTAGCATTTCCACCACTCCCACGCGCCCATTCCTAGCAGCACACCAGAGCGGCGATTGACCGTAGACATCTGGTTTGTTGGGGTTTACGTGATTATGTTTGAGTAGTATTTCCACCACTCCTTTGTGCCCACTGTGAGCAGCACACCAGAGCGGCGTCCGGCCCTTGTTATCTGGTTTATCTGGGTCAACGTCACCCCGCCTGAGTATTATTTTCAGCACTCCCTCGTGCCCATTCGAAGCAGCTCGCCAGAGCGGCGTTCGGCCGAGCCTATCTGGCGTGTTGGGGTCGACGTCGTCTCGTCTGACTAGTATCTCTGCCACTCCATCATGACCATTCTCGGCAGCACACCAGAGTGGTGTTCGGTTACTCTTATCTGGTTTGTCTGGGCTGGCGCCGCCCCGCCAGAGTAATATTTCCACTAATTCTTTATTTCCACTCATAGCGGCCCACCAGAGTGGTGTTTCGCGATACCTATTTGGCTTGTCGGGGTTGATGTCACCCCGTCGGAGTAGAATTTTCACCACTCCCTCGTGTCCATTCTTAGTAGCCCACCAGAGAGGTGTTAGCCCATCTTTGTCTGGTTTTTCGGGGTTGACATCGCCCCGTCTGAGTAGTATTTCCACAACTCCCTGGTGTCCATTCTTAGCAGCACACCAGAGGGGTGTTAGCCCATCTTTGTCTGGTTTTTCGGGGTTGACATCGTCCCGCCCGAGTAGGATTTCCACGACTGCCTCGTGCCCGTTCTTAGCAGCCCACCAGAGCGGTGTTAGCCCGTCATTATCTGGTTTGTCGGGGTTGATGTCGACCCGTGAGAGTAACATTCCCACTACTCCCGCTTGCCCATTCGAAGCAGCCCATAGGAGGGGTGTGCTACCTGTGCAGTCTGTTTGGTTGATATTGCAACCTCGCACAAGTACCAAAAAAGCAATAATATCGACAATCCCGAAGAAAGATGCACAGTGTAGAGGGCCGAATAGGGAAGGCTTATGGAAATCAACATGGGGGAAACGCGATTCCTCTGCATGCAAGAGGATTTTCGTGGATATGTGGTTACTGTAGTCGTTGAAAAGCTTCGAAACAAGTTCCATGGCAAGATCTGAAAGACCTCTTTTTGCATGCACTCCCCAATATAGCGAAGAATATTCCAGGAAAGGTGTGCTCGGATAAAGAGAAGAATATTCTAGAGAGGGTGCGCCCGAATGCGGAGGGTGTCTTACATTGGGTGAACGAGAAGATCGGGGAGAGTACTCTCGAAGGGGTGCGCCCGAATAGAGAGAAGAATGTCCTACGAAGGATGCGTTCGAGTATGGAGAGGACCGTTCTATAGAGGACGGACTCGAATGCAGAGAATATCCTATATAGAGTGGGCTCGAATACCGAGAAGAATTTACGAGATAGGGTGTGCCCGGATATAGAGGATATCTTACAGGGGGTGGGCGAGAAGATCGGGGGGAATAGCCCCCAAGGGAAGTGCCTGAATATGGAGAAGCATGTTCTAGAAGGGGCGCGTTCGAGTGTGGAGAAGAATGTGCCACAGAGGATGGGCCCGAATATAGAGGACGATATCCCGTTCCGCTCGCACGCCGAGAAGAGTGTTCGAGATAGGGTGTGCCCCGAATACCAGGAGAGGGAATAGCAGCAAGAAACTTAATTGGGTGGGAATTCAGATAGCTTAAACAGGTTTCTGCCATTGTCGAATGAGGTGTACCCAGAGGCTCAGGATGAGCCCGGAGGTACTCTTGAAGAGTAAAATGGACTAACCGGACAATGGAAGCTTCCTTGTCTACGGAAACAAGTCCCTGACAACAGGAGAGCAACGTCCCTATTGATGGAACATTCCCAGCATCGAGATATGGCGATCCTATTTGAACACCTAGAGCGTGACAAAGTTCGTCGACATTTAGAGGTCGCTCCGAGTGGGAGATCCACATCAAAGCGGCCATGCCAAGCCTGGATCTCTGCTTATCCTGTCCCTTTATCCGGCCCAACGTCCCCTCATAAGCACCCTCCAACCCCAAGCCGTGGGTGATCGCGTTGAGCCTTTGCCGCCTGCCGCTGACCGTGGTTCCCTGTAGGATCGCATCGATATTCAACGAGACAAGCAGGAAGCTAGATATGCACCTGTCAGTGGGCATCCTGAAGTGGCTTCTCCGCTGCTGTTGCTTGTACTTACATTTCAGAAATGTCTTCGGGAATTCTCTTTAGGATATCCGCCCTCAGGTTAGTGTCCATTGCGTCGGGCATTATGTCTTCGTCAAGTCTGCCACAGAGATAACTGATGATATCATATCTCGGCGGAGTGATGCGTATGGTGGCCACACTTCCAGAAAGACGCTTGGTGACCTCAGGCTCGATATGCGGTCTTCCCGTCATAAATATCCGGGTGCCCGGAGACCTTTGTAAAATTTGATTAAGAGAATCAAGAATCTTGAGTTGATATCCCGCCACACATTCATCAAGTGCATCGATACATATGAACGCACGCTTTATAGATGCCGCATTCCGAAGCATCTTCACAATATCGGCAAGCCGCGGCCCCCGCCCACCAATGACATGTTTCTGGTGTTCGTATGCTTGTGCTATCTCCTCGGGCACCTTTTCCAGACCGCCCACAACCTGTTTGAGCACGGCACCCAGCATATCTACAGGGGACTGCTCCTTTTGGGCCGCGAAGTCAAAGTACAAACACGCAACCGTGGCTCCTTGGCCTCCGGCCCGATCGCCCAACCTGTCTATCACTAATGAGCTAGCATCACGACTTGTTAGTACTTTCCCTTTTTCCATTTACTGAGATTCGTCCCTGTTACCTGATAAAAGTCTTCCCAACCCCCGGATCTCCATAGCAAAACAAAACCGCGTTATCGGATCCACTTCCCCCACTGCCAGAGTACCAGCTTTTAAACTCCTCGGTCTCCAAGACCCATTCCCCTACATTTTCCACCCGGCTCTCTTGAATGTCCTTGTGCCGTAACCTAGGCTCTAGCGGCGATAGCCAGGTCAAGATTTGGGACCGGTCATCAGCAAGAGTGCAGTTGTTCCACACTTTATTAAAGGAGTTGGTATTATTGAAGGAGTTGGTATTATTGAAGGAGTTGATATTATTGAAGGAGTTGGTATTAGTGAAGGAGTTAGTGTTGTCAGGAAAGCGGTACCGAGACATCTTCACTGCTTGGAAGCAGCAGAGGATACCGTAGGTGATGGAAGTGGCCAGTTGATGGAATCGCTTAGGGCTGTGGGGATGCGTGTGGAACCTGATGGATACCTCCGGACCACCTGGTTAGTCTGATCTCGGCAAAGTTTAGTCAGCCACACTCTGGCTGTGTTTACTGCATAAGTAGCAAGAATGCCACACTCCTTTAGGTCAAAAGCTATGCTGCGACTCTGCACAAATCCTTCGCTGTGATGAACAGGCACTGTTGAGCGCCTGTGGTGGAATTGTCTAGCCGGGTATATAGAAGAGTGCATCAAGCCTTCTCGCTGAACTAGTCGAAGCCTTTACATATCTATGATAGCTTAAATAATCGCACCAAATTCCTTCCTGATGTCGACATAGACTGTGAAAACACTTCCCACAGCCTCGTAACTCGCCAGATTCTGTAAAGCTAAGCCTTGTATTTCCCGATACTCTGCAAGGCTGCCAAGCATACTCAGGTTGTGCAGCGCCACAAAAAAACCCTCGTGACAAAACAATCAAGTCAACCATCACAATAATACACTCGCGTTTGAAAAGTCCTCGTAACCGGGGTAGGAGAAAGTTGTGAGGAGGATTTAAGTGTGGAGAATGAGGAGTAGTTTTGGCAAGGTCCGAAAGGGGTTTTTGAGGACCGTAGGCGTAGTTAGAGGGGCAGACGAACTATTATTGCCATAGAAAGCCCGAAGAGAATAAAAGTTTGATAAAATAAATAATAATAATAATAATAATAATAATAATAATAATAATAATAATAATAATAATAATAATAATAATAATAATAATAATAATAATAATAATAATAATAATAATAATAAAAAGTCCTGGTAACCACACTGGTACATTTATGTATTTGTGGCTGATACTTGGCTGGCGCCGCCATACTATTGCCAGCCACAACTACATGAAGGTGCCAGTGCGGTTACGAGAACTTTTCAAACGGAGTGTATTATGGCTCCCTTTTTGTGGCGTAAATACATCGGGACCGGATATCGTTCGGGTGGCCAACCTGAGCAGTAATTCAATCAATATATCAAAAAATCTTCTATTGCTATCTAACCGAGACAGCGGCAAATATCCTGTGAACAAGCTTTAGGGAGGGTTGCCGTATGGAGGCTAGGCACCCCGCTTCCCACTACTCAGCAAGGCTGCCATGCAGTTCAATACTTGTAAAGTTACTGTGGGTTTTTATGTAAAATGCACAAGTTTAGCTGACCACCACAAAGGTGGACAATAAATTTTGCTCTTCAAAAGTAATCAAATGAGAGACAAGCATGGAGATCTTAATAAAAAGAAACTTTCAACTTTTTTTACCTGTGAAGTGCTGGCGGTCGGTGGGTGAAGCTAGCCCTTCCGGCTACCATAGAAATCCCATACCAACTAACTTGTCTTAGAAGTGTTTGTGGGCTTTTCTCATAGAACTTTAGTACTCAGGATACCCAGATGTTTTCTATAGCTTGGCTCAATTATGTGAATCTTCATGTTAAGCTGTACTATTGAAGAAAATCCCTAGATTTTTCTAATGTGGGCTGTCTGTAGGTAGATCTTGAAAATGAGCATTATGGATTAAAAACCTGAGCAGGAGTCAGTTTTTTATTATATTACTAGAATTTATTGATTTTTTTAGGTTCTCTTTGGCCATAACCCCTCTACCCAGCCTCGGACACTTCATATACGGTCTTTTAAAGCCTAATAACCTTCCTGTATTTACTCTTATCACCCCCACCAAGGCAGTCTCTCCAAAGAGTCAGTCCCCACTCCCAAAACCACCCCTCTCATCACTTCTCTCCCCCCAAAACTCCTCTGCTTCCTTCTCAAACATCTCTTTCTCCGTCATCCTTCCCTTCTTCCCTTTGGGGATTAGATTCATCTGTTACTAAGATGATATTACTAAATACAATAGTAGGGTATGGCATCCCATTTACCACTTGCAGTATTACCCAGACTGCTATAAATCTATCATAACATTCCCTACCCTTCAGTCGTAGACTTATCAGAACCAAATGCCGCTAGAAGGCTAAGACTAGCAGTAATCCGGAAAGCTGCCGAATCTGGTGTACTAACTAACCCATTATCAGAGTAGAATAGATCTCCAGTGATCAAACGTTGAGAGGAATTACAGCATTGAAAGCGCACCTGAGATACTACCCGGAAGACTGAAAAACAAGCAATTTTGCCAAGCCAAATGAATACATTACCGTAAGTACTCGAATAGAAGAGAAATGTGCTAGGACTTTGGAATTCCCCTTCTTAGCTTAGCGAAGGGGAAAACACCGCAAACTCGGCCTAGAGTCGAGCCGAACAAAAAGAATATGCAAAGCGCCTTACTAGGAGAGGCAACTGCAACGTCCTAGCACATTTCTCTTCTATTTGAGTACTTACAGTAAGATTATAGCTACTATGAGAAATGATGAGAAACCAGAGAAAATAGAGAAACCATGAAACCAAAACACAATTCTAGCGATTCCTTCCTTCCATCACACTTTCTGCATGTTTCCACTGGATGAGGAGTTGGGGAGATGCCGCTGCCCTTGTCGCTAGGGATCGTTGCCACCGATATATTCCTAGATGACAATGAGGGCGCAAGGTGAAAGTAGGGGCTGGCGGGTGGGAAAAACAAAGAACACGAGCTGTAGCGAGCTTGGAGATGAGAAAGCGAGGTGTGGCGAGCTTCGAAGACTCCCGGGGTTCGACGCTCCTATATGTGCAGGTGGCTCCCGGGCCCATGGATGATCATGATCGCGAGCTATGGCCCCCGGAGGAGGACGCGACTGGCTAAACCTTTTTCTAACCGCCACCGAGTAATGCTCCGGGTCCACAAGCTTTGCCCAATTGGCAACGGGTTGTTCCAACCCAACATCATGATTAGTACCATGTCCGCAAAAAAATAAAACCTAGCTTCACTTCAATCCAGGCTATTAAATTTACCTCCAGGGTTGTGCAGTGAGCTCAATCGGAGTAGGAAGGTGTGATTTCTCTGGCTACAGAGTGGCTTGTGCGCGGATATTAAGACTTATCACGGCTCTAAGCTCAAATAGTCTAGTTAACCGTCTTCTGTCAACCAAAGAAATCGAGGTGGGGGTGGTTACACATCTCCCCCTACGGTTTCTTGCTGGTAACAATCGTCACCCCCTCCCGTTGCTTATTTTTAACTGGATCACAGATTGTCACTCACCTCGTCTAAATCCCGAGGGCTTGAAGGACAAGCCTACAGCCTCGTTCCGAAAGCTCTCGCACCCAGTGCAGTACTGCGACACCAAAGGCTATAATTTAATACATCTAGTACAAAAATTTGTCACGGTATGGTACCAGCCAGGGTGTGAGAACATTTGGAACGAGGCTGTACTGTACATAACTATGATATAAAGCGATGCGATAAAACACAGTATATGTGAACTCGGAGAAGGAAAAATCAAATAATAGTTGTGGGAACACTAGCTTAGGGTGGGATGGAACATCCGTCTTAGTTTGGTCCTAGGTCGATATTGTATAGCGCTGTGGGTCGTTTAATCACTCTTGACGAGTCAGGATAGGATACGAGTGATAGTAAGGTGGAACGGAAGCACGAACTCTATTAAACTATATCCGGAATGAAAACCAATCACTGCCACATGCTATCCAAAAACCAGCTCCTGGGCCGCTTTTCGCTGGCGTCAAAAATTACTTGCATTCCATGTTTTTTGTTGATCATGATTGAATCTAAAAAGCCCTCATCCCAACAGCTCAGACGGGGGGAGAAAAAAGGAATTGGAGAAAATATAGATAAACAATGATTTCGCCAAGAGGATCTAGAATAGAAGAAAACACAAGGGAAATTCTATGCTCTAACATTTTATCTCAATATCATAAGAATAGCTCACACTGTCGCCAAAATCTAGATTATAAATAGAAATTTGTAAATTCCCACACGGGTGCATAAAAAAAAAAGTGGGTGGGAGTTTTGGTAGGTGTGTGGTAGATCTGTCCATCCCCACTGTGGACGATTTCCGGCCACCAGAGGGAAGTGATTTGGGCCGAGTTTCCGTAGCGGGCTCACCCCAGGAGGAAGGGAAAGATGACGATCACCACAAAACAGTGGTTCAACCCGCCAGATGAGGGAGGGGGCGAGGAGGCAGGTGGTGATGGGGGGTAAGCTTGTTTATGGAGCTATTGTAGTCTTCGGAGAAATGGCGCATAGATTGTCCGTAGTTGAAGGTGGTAAGGGAGGCGACACCCCATGGTCTTATGACGCGCTGGGAGCCATAGATGTTGAGAGCCGTAGTAGCCATATCACTCCCGCATAGCCACGCCTAGCAGCCCATCAGAGGGGTGTTCGACTGCCGTTACCTAGCTTGTTGTTGTTCACGTTGTCCACCCGGATATTATTTTCACCACTCCCTCGTGTCCATTCTGAGCAGCACAAGAGAGAGGTGTTTGGCCGTAGGTATCGGATTTGTCCGGGCCAACGCCGCCACGGTCGAGTAGCATCCTCACAACTCCCTCGTGCCCATTATCGGCAGCGCACCAGAGCGGTGTTCGGCCGTTGATATCTGGTTCGCCGGGGTTGACATCGTCCCGCCCCAGGAGCATTCTCAACACTCCCTCGTGCCCATTTAGAGTAGCCCACCAGAGTGGTGTTCGACGACTACTATCTAGTCCGTCGGGGTTCACGTTGCCCCATTCGAGCAGTACCTTCACAACTCTTTCGCGGCCATTCAGAGCAGCCCAACAGAGCAGCGTTCGGCCGCCACTATCTGGTTGGTCGGGGTTCACGTCGTCCCGTCCAAGGAGCATTTTCATCACTCCCTCGTGCCCGTTCTTAGCAGCACACCAGAGCGGAGTCAGAGCGTTGATACCTGGTTCGTTGGGGTTCACGTCGCCCCGTCTAAGCAGTACTTCTACAACTCCCTTGTGCCCATTCCTGGCAGCCCACTCGAGTGGTGTTTGGCCGTGCTGGATTGGTATGTTGGGATTGACGTCATCCCGGCCAAGTAAAATTTCCACCACTCCCATGTGCCCATTCCTAGCAGCACACCAGAGCGGTGTTTGGCCGTTGGTATCTGGTTTGTTAGGGTTGAGGCTGCCCTGATCGAGTAGCATTTTCACCACTCTCTCGTGTCCATTATGAGCTGCGCACGACAGCGGCGTTCGGCTGTTGATATCTGGTTCGTCAGGGCTAATGCTGCCCTGCCCAAGTAGCATTGTCACCACTCCCTCATGTCCATTCTGAGCGGCGCACCAGAGCGGCGTCCAGCCGTTGATATCTGGCTTGTTTGGGTTAACGTCGCCCTGATCGAGTAGCATCTTCACAACTCCCACATGTCCATTATGAGCGGCACACCAGAGTGGCGTTCGGTTGTTGATATCTGGTTTGTCGGGATTGACGTTGCCCTGCTCGAGCAGAATCCTCACCACTTCCTCGTGTCCATTATGAGCGGCACACCAGAGTGGTGTCCAACCGTTGCTATCTGGTTCGTTAGGGTTCACATCATCCCGTTCGAGCAGTATTTTTATCACTCCATCGTACCCATTCTCAGCGGCCCACCAGAGCGGTGTCTGGCCGCCGATATCTGGTTTGTTGGGGTCGGCGTCACCCCGGCTGAGTAGTATTTTCACCACTCCCTCGTGCCCATTATGAGCGGCACACCAGAGCGAAGTTTGGCCGTAGATATCTGGTTCGTCAGGCTTGACGTTGCCCTGCCCGAGTAGCAGTTTCACCACCCCCCCGTGCCCATTATGAGCTGCACACGAAAGTGGTGTTCGGCCGTTAATATCTGGTTCGTTAGGGTTGATGTTGCTCTGTCCGAGTAGTATCTCCACCACTCCCACATGCCCATTATGGGCGGCACACCAAAGGGGTGTCCAGCCGTTGATATCTGGTTTGTCGGGGTTTAGGCTACCCTTCCTGAGTAGCATTTTCACTACTCCCTCGTGACCATTATCAGCTGCACACGAGAGCGGCGTTCGGCCGTTGAAATCTGGTTTGTCAGGGTTGACGCTGCCCTGCCCGAGTAGCATTTCCACCACTCCTACGTTCCCATTGTGAGCGGCACACCAGAGTGGTGTCCAGCTGTTGATATCTGGTTTGTCGGCGTTGACACCGCCCTGCTCGAGTAGCATTTTCACAACTCCCTCGTGTCCATTATGAGCTGCACACGAGAGCGGTGTTCGGCCATTGACATCTGGTTTGTCAGGATTGATGTTGCCCCGCCCGAGTAGCATCTTCACCACTCCCTCGTGCCCGTTATGTGCTGCACACCAGAGTGGTGTCCAGCCGTTGACATCTGGCTTGTTGGGGTTCACACCTTCCCATTCGAGCAGCGTTTTCACAGCTCCCTCGTGCCCGTTCTTAGCAGCACGCCAGAGAGGTGTTCGGCCGTTGATATCTGGTTTGTCGGGGTCCACGCCGCCCTGTCTGAGCAGTACTTTCACCACTCCATTGTAGCCATTCTCAGCAGCACACAAGAGTGGTGTTTCTCTGTCATTATTTGGTCTGTCGGGGTTGACATCCTGTCCGAGCAGCATTCTCACCAATCCTTCGTGCCCACTAAAAGCAGCCAACCAGAGTGGTGTTTCGCCCTCCTTATTAGGTTCATCAGGGTTGACGTCGTCTCGCTCGAGGAGCATCTTTGCCACCCCCTCGTGCTCGTTAAAAACAGCAGCCCAGAGTGGCGTTTCGCCATACCCATTAGGTTTGTCGGGGTTGACGTCGTCTCGTCCAAAGAGTATTTCCACCACCCCCTCGTGCCCGTTGGTAGCAGCCCACATGAGAGGTGTTCTCCCTGTGCGGTCTTTTTGGTTGATATCACAACCTTCCACCTCTACCAGGGAAGTCACAATTTCGACAATTCCGAAGAAGGATGCACAGTGCAGGCCACTAAACAAGAAATGTTCATTCAAATCAGGATTAAAAGGTTCTGGTTTCTCTTTGCTCAAGAGGATTTCGGTGGAAATGTGGTTACTGTAGTCTTCGAACAGCTTCAACGCAAGCTGCTTCGCAATATGTGAAAGATCTCTTCTTGCGTGGGTTCCCCAATATAGAGATGAATATTCCAGAAAGGGCGTCCGTAGGAGGTCACGAGAGGGGCTAATCGAAAGAGCTTTAACCTGGGGGGAATTCAGATAGGTTAAGCAAGTCTCTGTTATTGTCGCGTGAGCTCTACCAAAAGGCTCTGGATGAGCCCGTAAGTACTCCTAGAGGGTAGAATGAATTAGCCGGACCGTAGAAGTTTCCTTGTCTATAGCAACAAGTCCTTGACAACAGCTTAGCAATGTCTCTATTGAAGGAACGTTATCGGGGTCAAAATCCGGCGACCCTATTTCGACCCCTAAAGCGTGACGTAGCTCGTCGATCTTTAACGGGCGCTCCGAGTGAGTGATCCACATCAAAACGGCCGTGCCGAGCCTCGAACCCTCCCCACCCTGCCCCTTTATCCGACCCAAGGTCGCACCATAAGCGCCCTCCAACCCCAAACCGTCAGTCATTCCGTTGAGCTTTCGTCGCCTATGAGCGATGGTGGTTTCCTGCAGGATGGCATCGATGTTCAACGAGACTAGGAGGAATCTAGATACGTATCAGCTAGTGGATAACTCGAGGCAACTTCTCAGGTGTCGTTACTTATACCTACATTTCAGAAACATCTTCCGGAATTTTCTTCAGGATATCTTTCTTGAGACTGCTGTCCATTGCGCCCGGCCTTGTGTCTTCACCCAGCCTGGTATGGAGATAGTTGATGATATCATGTCTTCGTGGGGTGATGCGCATAGCAGTTACCCTTCCAGAAAGCCACTTCTCCACCTCGGGCTCGATGTGCGGTCTTCCTGTCACGAACACCCGAGTGCCTGGCGACCTTCCTAGAATTTGGTTGAGCGAATCCAGAAGCTTGACTCGATATCCCGCTACGCATTCATCCAGAGCGTCGATGCATATGAATGTAGGCTTTTCAGAGGCGGTTGTCTGCAGCATTCTCACAATATCGGCCAACTGTAGTCCCCGCCCACCAATCACCTTCTTATGGTCTTCGTATGCTTGCGCAATTTCCTCGGGTATCCCTTCCAGTCCGCTCACTACCTGTTTGAGCACGGCACCTAGCATGCCCGCCGATGACTGCTCCTTTTCGGCCGCGAAGTCAAAGTAAAAACACGCAACCGCCATCTTCCGGCATCTGGCCTGATCGCACAACTTGTCTATCACCAATGAGCTAACATCATAGCTTGTCAGCACTCGCGTTTCCACTTCCATTCGTCAATGTTTGTCCTTGTTACCTAATAAATGTCTTCCCCACCCCCGGATCTCCATGACAAAACAAGACTGCGTTATTAGACTCGCTCCCCTCGCTGCCACCCTCCCAGATTCTAAATTCCTCGGTTTGTAAGAGCCACTCCCCCACATTTCCGATTCGGCGATCCCGAACATCTTGATGCCGTAACTTTGGATCTAGTGGAGATAACCAGGCTAGGATGCCAGATCGGTCATTGGGAACGATAAAGTTATTAATAGTGTTTAAAGAGTTGATATTATTGCTGTATGATTGCGACATCTTCCGGTTTTTCTGCTTTTGAGTATTGTCGATGACGGATGATGGAGGCAGTCGACTCCCGGTCTTAGAATTCCTCCGGGCTGAAGAAAAGAGGGGTCTTTGTTGAACCTCATCAATACCTCACGGCCATCCAATCAATGTCGCCCAGAGTTTAGTCACCAACACTGGGGGTGTGTTTGTGGGATCAATAGCAAGGGACGCCCCCCCCCTTTCAATGCCAGCAGCGCTGCACAGATCCTTATCTGAAATGAAGGAACACCCTAGTCTGCTTGAAGTTGAATGGCCTAGTCCGGTATATAATATACAAGTTCAGTACATCAAGGCTTCTGGATGAATCAGTCGAGGGCTCTACTTCCCAAGCTCAAGAATTGGAACGAATTCCTTCACGATATCGACGCAGCCGGGTCTCTTCCCACCGCTCCGCAACTTACCGGGTTCTTTAAAGCCAGGCACTACGCTTTCTACTTGTAGTATACCGAGACAGCCGAGCACAGTGCGCGAACAAGACAGCGCAGTGTGGCGTCACAGTATGTCGCTGCAGCCACAAGACATCAAATACACACCATCTTTCCAATGAGCGAGGCGCAAATTCCTCAAACCCGCGTGCCCGACGACTAACCGTGGTTAGACATGATCAACAGTCCTCCTACCGAGATAACCGAATAAATCTCCGATAAAACTCAGAAACAAGCTCCAGTAGGGATCAGCCGACAGTGCGATTAGCCCAGCACGTGGAAAATAAAAATAAAAAACGACCCACACCCACTTCAGTCTGCCGTAGCTACTGCCTCCAAGTTGGCACTCATAATAGCAATCATCACAGCCCTTTTCTCGGCTATTCTCGACAGTATTACAGACCAGCGCTTGTCTTGCGGAAATCTTTGGTGTATTCATGGTAAGTTTCCACCACGGTTCACAAAGCTCTCACCCTACCGTGTATCAATGGCTGTGCTGTGGCTGATAAAATGTAGCATGGCGACCATAGGCGACCGAAAATTGCTTGCTAAAGTCGTCTTACAAGTACAACGAAGACCAGTACTGTATGGCTCCCTCATGATACGACACAAACCTCCTTTCGGGCATCGGAATGGGATGTAAAAATATCGCGGGATATGAAGGTACCCCAGTCTCCGCTGTCTAAGATGTGGTAAAACGGTATCGAATGCGGGGCATCATCTACTTTTTCGCCGCCGCCACAGCACTGCCACAGATACACAGTGGGTTGTGTGAGAACTTTGTGAGCAGTTGTGTGCACAGCTACGAGACGATGCAATACAATAAATACTTATACTCGAGTAGTACTTGTAACATACGCTAGGCTCATCAAACATCGTTATCCATCCCAGCAGAGACAGAAAAACCCCCTTGGACCCCAACCTACCCCATGTTGGAAGCCATTGGACGACGCTCGGCACACCTAGCGCGTTGTTCCCATTGTTATGGCGAAAACGTTTTTGAGAACGGGCGTTTGGATTGATGCATTTGTTGGAAGTCGTTAGGTGGCGGTCGGCAAGCTCTGGTTTATTCTTTCGTTGTCTGGATAGGCTTCGGGGATGCGCTTAGGCTTGGGAACCCCAATTTCCCCACAACACTCAACCATCACAATACCACAACTCAAGCCAATGCCACAGTCAAAATCAATGGTCCGATTACCAGTTCCCATGATCATAGGGAAAAGGACGGACATAAATATACAGCCCTTAGGATTAATAGTCATTATAGTTGTGGTTGTAATTGTAATCATAGATTTATATTGTGGTTATCAAGGTGGTTGAATTTTGCGGGGGATCGTGGTTGCGCCCATTGTCTCGGGACCTACCGGCATTCTCTCTGCGAGTAACCAAACCCACATTAAATTTTTATACCTGGATTCACTTAATTAGGTAAAGCTCTATAGCCGGATCATCTAGGGTAGAAACTAGCTTACTACTAGCTACGTGGGCTAAACTTAATTCACCTTCCTTGGTTCCCAACAAGGCTTCCAACTTGTTTTTTTTTTGCGAGTACGGCACTTGTATCATGAGCTCTTGCCCACAATCTACGGCCACAATCGCAACCCTCAAGAACATGAACCATCACCAAAGTCAAAAGATGATTATTTGTTTATCGAGCAACTATGGCATGTCACAAGTGCAGGCAATATCACCTCAAGCCCACCTTTCCACCCGAGACATGTACCCAAGAAATCGTCCATTAGTAATAAGACGTGGGCAACATCCACGTTCACAGTTTAGAAAAGTTGTAGCGCAGTAGCGGCCCGTACGTGGGGGATCTATATAGAATTTGTTGTAGCAATAATACCACCGGGGTAACTTAGGGTTAGTTTGTCTAGGCCAATGTGCCGTACAACTCTTAACCCCCGGTTTGCCAGGCCTTGTTTTTTCCTTTCTCCCCCATGCGACGACCGTTGACCATTATATGGTAGCGGACTTCATAGACCTTGATTTGACATGAACCAGGGCAAAAAAAATCCTTGCCCAGCATCAAACCTTATAGTTGGGAGCCACCGTTTTTTTTCGGTATAGCGCTCCACGTGAGACCCATAAGCCGCTGCAATGCACCCTAACCGTCGCGTAGCATAGTAACGCATGGTGCCACTCGAACGCGAATGCCGGCTATATCGTGTAGCACTAGATAGGGTAGTAGGAGTGCATTGGATATCCGTGTTGCGGCATAGGGGTGAAGGAGAGGAGGAGGGTATGAATGGGACTTGAAACTGGCACGACTCGATCGCACAACCTGTCTATCACCAATAAGCCAACATCACAGCTCGTCAGCGCTTGTTCTTCCCCCTTTATTCATAGGAGCTCGCCCTTCCTACCTAATAAAATTCTTCCCGCCCTGGGATCATCATGGTAAAACGGACTGTGGTGTCGGATTCGCGTCCCCCGATATAGGCATGCCAGCTTCTAAATTCCCTGGCTTGTGAGACCCATTCCCCCACACTCCCAACTCGGTAGTCCCGGTTATCCTAATGCCGCACCTGGGGGGGTCGGGGTGGGGTAGCGGATCGGTCATCGGCAAAGCTGCTGGATGGAGACATTTTCTGTTTTTTTGCTGTTTTGAGTACTGTAGACGATGAATGGTGGGGGCGGTCGACTACTTGTCCTAGAATTCCTCGGGGATGAGAAAAAGGGAGGGTCTTTCACGGAGCCTCATGGATGTCTCAGGACTGCCCAATCATTCTGCTCTGGCTATGATTGCCCATCAGTGCCAAGAGGTGCCACACCGCTCCGAATTTTATCCTCCGGCACGCCACAAACCCCTTGCCGCGATGAACCAACATCCCGGAGTGCCAGGGGTGGAATTTGCCCTCGGTAACTCTAATACAGGCCGAGCTCCTTAGGACAGAATCAGTCGCAAACCTTGCACATCAACTTAAAGCATCGCAGCATATTTCCTCGGGATGTCTATACGGGCTGGGAAACCTCTTCACCCAACCTCGTCACTTACCAGATTCCATGAACCCAAGCATTGTGGTTTTTTGTCATTCATCACGATGGCCAAGTACGGGTGCAGTGCGGCTCCACGGTAGATCGCCACAGCCACGACACATCCATCGTAACATACCCCCCCCACCTTCCCAATAACCGAGGCATAAATTCGTCAAAACCAACAACTCCCTAACGACCAGCCCAAGCGATACCGCAAAGAATTGTTGAATCCATCCAGTCCTCTATCACTAATTAACCGGCTACAGAATAGATCTCCGGTGAGCGGACTCTAAAAGAAATTACTCATGGACGAAACAATGGTATGATTCGCGGTGTCTGCAAAAGAAAAACCTTACCCCCGCTTCCGCCTAGGCTACTATACCGTCTGCCGGTATTACCTTTAGTCTGGTAATAGTCGGCCTCGCGCTTCCCTCGGCTATTCTCTCTTGGACGGATGTGCTCGGTTTTGATCGTTGCTGCGGGAGAGTGAAGAATCGTTCTGGAGATTTTCGGATGGTTCAGATACGGGAGATTGTTTAACAATACATTACACCGACATGTCATTCCTTCGTTCTCACAGGAGTTTGCGGAGAAATAAGTGCATGTGGGGAAATACAGAGATAGGTGCGGCGATCCGGGGAGAGATCGGGACGCAGTATTTGTGTTTTACTTATACACCTACCTTAATCGTTAGTTTACTTTTAGAGAGTATGTGAGGGATCAAATGAACGAAGTGTGAGCGGGAAAATTTAACCTTCATATCCTTCCTACAAAGTGCCTAAGTTCCAGGTGAATTCTGCTAGTTTATCATTTACTTCTGTGCGACCCTCGTTTCCCTCATTGACATCAGGAAACTTAACCTATCAGCGCTTTACATGCCTAGACTTCTATGGAAAGAGGCACTATTACCCGGCCTCTGATTTCATAATTGCGAGATACCGTTTCTCGGTATTGTGCCGTACCTTGCAGCTGTAATATCCCTGGCATAAATCCTAAACGGTACTGGAATGGGGCCTATTGTTCGAGCGCCAGTTTCCCTGTGAACAATCCACATGAAATCTCTTGTAAATATAATACCATCAGGGCAGAGCTAATTCATCTAAACTCTGTTTTCACCCCTGTTTCACTATTTCAATTTTCCTCCTTCCCCCTCTTCTATACGAGAAACCTTTGCCATCTAAGTTAGTAGACCTCACAGTTACAAGGGACAGGCATAAAAAAGTGGTACGCTGCAGGGGTGGGGTGGGTTGATTTTGGACAAAATTCTGGTACGCTGCAACCAAACCACACTCAGCCAGAAAATATGTTGAGATGGTAAAGTACATCTTAAACCCCCTCCTTTACCATACAGTTACCAAATCCAAGGGGTAAGTATTTTGAACCAACACCCCTGTGTGCAAGAAAATAAATGGGTAAGGATGACAGAGCAGAGTAGCCTCTATACATAGATCCAAAAAGAATATTGATTTCTTCAATAAGCCACTGGGCTTTAAAGCCCACTTATCATAAGGCCAGCATTAAACATGGTCCCAGTTTAGAGGTTCAGGTGCCCCCTTGGCGGACACCTCTTGGGGTTTGATTTGATACTAAATGTGTTAAAGTAGAGGTCATCTTCATCACTCATACATAATTTCCTTTATCAGTTGCATAGCATGGGAAGAAACATGGATTCTCATAAAGTTTCCCTTTTCAAGTGTACCACTGCTTCTGAGACATTAGTTATGCACCGTACCACTTTTTTATGCCTGTCCCTTGTACTCGTAAGCTAGAGGTCTGGGACCGGGACTGATAGTATTCTCCATCCCTATGCAATCGAAAAGGGGTTTGTCTAACTCTTATGGACCCTATAAAATTTATTGTGTCCTAGCCACAGTGCTGTCGTGTGTGTGAAGCCTTGGTGGGTAAGTGGGTCAACTCCGGCCTATTGGATGGTTGGGGGCCCGAGAAGCGCATCCCAGGCTGCCGGTAGTGGACTAGGCAGGAGTTTGGTTTTCTTTTTAGTGTGTGTGCTTATTATATCGATTCTATCTGCGGCTTACGCGCAATCATCTTTTCAAAAGATTGTGTTTTTGCAGGTTGACACACTCACCCTCCAAGGCGTTACATACCATAGGCCTTCCTATCGAAATTTGCCCTTCCGCCTATTATCGGGGCCTAGGTGGAAAGGTGAGGTATTTTGGGGGGATGGGGACGACTTTCCACTAACATATGCGGCGCAGCTTGGCGTGGCACTCCAGGAAGAGGTAGGGGGAAGCGCTAGTACGGGCTTCCATTCCCTTTCCCTAGGTCCCTTGGTAGCCCACCATGATGTGGAAGTCTCTGGGGCTCACTGTTAGAGAGAACGATTACCGATCATAGTGTAGTAACATACTTGCGGTGCTCTGGCTGAGCTTGGGTAGATCCAGCAATGCAGTTAATAACCGGGTACCTGATCAACAACTCCTGTTCTGCCAGGCCTAGCCGGTTGAAAGTTATCGCATATGAGGGACTAGGCTTACTATGGTTGGTGGGATGGCCTTGGCGGTGAGCTTGGGCGTCTAGTGGGGAGTAAGGGTCATGTTTAGCGGCAGACAATTGCGGGCTTCCACACGACAGTGCCTTAGCTCGGGGTAACAGGAAGTGTGGAAAGAGGAGCAGGCCACCACCGGCCCCACAAATCGCGGAATATCGCATTAGGAGTGTCGCTTACAAGCCCCACAACCGTCTGGTCTGCTTTATTGGTCGAGTGATGATCTATGCCCAACTAAAACTTTGTGAGGACATGATACGGAGACAGAGCGATCGTGCGCTAAGGTTAGAATTGCTGCACCGGATTACTCGCGAAGATTGGGTGGTGGTATTAGCACTGTACTTGGCATACATACGAGAAGTAGGGCTGTCGGCATTGATACTACCAACAGACCTTGTCTGAACCTGACTGTCTACCACGAATTCGCGCCTACCTACCTATCCCAACTATCGTATTGGAGGGGGTACTGTACTGCATGCATACGCAATTCTTCCTAGGCCCTAAATCATACCTATAGTACTGGCTAGACTTTGCACTACTATGCATTTGCACATTTGCAGTATAGAGTTGCGGAGTTACATTACCGAGAAGCGGTGCAGGGTGCAACATGTGCGTAGATACTAAAACCAAGTATGTTTAAGACTAAGGGAGTTCTCCTGGAATGTGTGACATATAACCTGACTCTCGTGGGCAATCTCGCAATGCCTTGGAAAATCTGAACCCATGCCATGTACGGGTATCTTAGGAGGATAATACTCCCTTCACCGCTTAATACTCCCTCCTTACTAGCTCAAGATACTCTCCCTCCTCCTCCCCCTCCTCCTCCTCCTCTCTCTGTAGGGTTGTATGGTACGTGACTTAGTTTAGAGGCTAAGATGTTAAAACTCACACCATATATCTCGAAGGGGTGCCCTATGTTCTGGGGCAAAGAAATGGCGTAAGAGCTCTTAGAATCCTCCAATCCGATCATCAGGGGGGATCAGACAGCGATAGGTTAGGTTTGATAGTTAGCAGGATTTCAGGTACCTGTCAATGGGATCCAACATCTCTAGTTGGCTGGTCTTATAGCGTGCCAGGGAAACGGTATTCCTTCCCAGGAGCTTCTGCCTCTGAATCCGGGGGTTCGCAGGGCTCGCGAAGATGATGAGTTTCAAGAGCTCTTACGGTATCTCAATGCAGTGGGAGGAATGACTGCATATTGTGTGGTGGCTTGAATTTATTTGATATTTATTTTTGGCTCTCCCGAGGGGACTTAGGCGCTGGCAAGCAGCGCAGGAGGTGCAAAAAGGCGACAATCTCTACCCCGGCGCTGGGGGTAAAGACCTTGAAGGGGATTCCTGGTGTGCCGTTCACACTCAAGCCACTGGATCAGCCAGGGCCTCTGATCTAGGGGAGGCTTAGAGGTTGAGCTGTACTGTACTGTACGGATGGTCCCCACAGTTGTGTGGCTGGTAGTTTCTAGTATGAATTGTAGTCACTGCACGCATGGGAAGGGAGTACTACTAGACTTAGTGCCGTAATACCTAAGGTGTGATAGTAACTCACATACTTATTCTCTCTTTTTTCTTTTTTCTCATCAGATCCCTCCCCCCTTTCCTTCACCCCAAGGTGTGACCTGTGGAACGCAGATCGACCATAATCGTCTACAGTTATCAAGAATTCGTTATTGTATAAAACTATTCCCACTTCCAAAGGGCGTTTGGAAGCTACTGAATGGCCAATCTACTGTGTGTAGCCATTTACCCCCAATTTCTCTGAGGCGGGATACAGCCGACATACACAGCCTCCCGAAATTCATGTATCGGGAGACAGGGTATTGTGCTGTCCCTATCATCGCAAATTCGGTTTGTAAGTTTAACTGCCTGAGGAGACAGCACCCGGAAGGAGGTAAGTTTGGTAAGGGGTGAGAACGAGGAAGCGTTCACGTAACCAACATACTCAAGAAGGATATGTGATGTCTTCTTTTTATGCAACCCTATGCTTATATCATACATTCATGATTCTCTTCTGGTCTTGTTTTACAAAAGCAATCCTTGAATTACGACGGCACTTAGTTTTAGTACGAATGGTAGGTACTAAGAGGCGAAGAGTGAGGGAAATCCGGGGGGGGTGTTTGGCACACCATGTGTTGAAATAACCGTTATTTCAAAACGCGTTTTGCAGATTAGATTTTGGTTAGGTTTTAAACAAATCAAACAAGACCCATGGGGGGGCATTATAATATTATGATACAAAAATGAGCTTACAGAATCCCTTTGTATGCATTGTGATTAATCTGTTCAAAATCTAATCTAAATCTAATCTGTAAAAAGCGTTTTGAAACAACAGTTATTTCAACACACGGTGTGCCAAACACCCCCTAAGAGCCTGTTTTGTGGGAACGGAAGGCGGGTCGAGCTTTCATAGAGGGTCGGCCCTTGAGTCCTAGGGCTTAACGTTCCAGCTTCAATTGGCGAGTGGGGTAGACCGGTCACTGTGGGCATCGGGGGGGGGGG
>Ga0307513_10003272_pt1 | contig 22076 bp, 20 predicted proteins | sample 15_EM_MG_FD_202174 | JGI IMG/M metagenome (GOLD analysis project Ga0307513, IMG submission 202174) | Populus trichocarpa ectomycorrhiza microbial communities from riparian zone in the Pacific Northwest, United States - 15_EM | ecosystem: Host-associated > Plants > Roots > Unclassified | place... | reverse complement strand
CTTGCTAGGGGTCTCTGCCTTCAGGGCGGGGGCCTTCTTCTTGTACATCGCCAGCATGCGGCGAACGACGAGGAAGCCGCCGAAGATGTTGACCGAGGCGAAGGCGATGGCCACGGCGCCGGCCCCTTTGGAAATCATGATGCTGCCGGTCAGCTCGCCGCTCGGCGCATGCGCCGCCACGGCCAGCAGCGCGCCCACGATGATCACCGAGGAGATGGCGTTGGTCACCGCCATCAGCGGCGTGTGCAGCGCCGGCGTCACGCTCCAGACCACGTAGTAGCCGACGAAGATCGCCAGCACGAAAATCGCCAGTCGGAAGACTGTGGGGTCGACGGCGTCCATCGGCTTAAGCCTTGAGCTGCGGGTGAACGATGGCGCCGCCTTGCGTCACCAGGGCCGCCTTGAGGATCTCGTCCTCGTAGTCGGGGGCGAAGGCGCCTTCCTTGTCGAGGAAGAGGCCTGCGAACGCGAAGAGGTTGCGCGCGTAGAGCGCCGAGGCGTCGGTGGCGATCCGGCCGGGCAGGTTGGGGATGCCCAGGATCTTCACGCCGTTCCTGGTGACCGCGACCTCCCCAAGCTTGGCGCCGGCGACGTTGCCGCCCTGCTCGATGGCCAGGTCGACGATGATCGAGCCGGGCTTCATCGAGGCGACCTGGGCGGCGCTGACCAGCTTCGGGGCCGGGCGGCCGGGGATCAGCGCCGTGGTGATGACGATGTCCTGCTTGGCGATGTGGCTGGAGACGAGCTCGGCCTGCTTGGCCTGGTATTCCTTGCTCATCTCCTTGGCGTAGCCGCCGGCCGTCTGGGCGTTCTTGAACTCCTCGTCCTCGACAGCGAGGAACTTGGCGCCCAGGCTCTCGACCTGTTCCTTGGTGGCGGGCCGCACGTCCGTGGCGGTGACCACGGCGCCCAGCCGCCTGGCCGTGGCGATGGCCTGCAGGCCCGCGACGCCGACCCCCATCACGAACACCTTGGCCGCGGCGATCGTGCCGGCGGCGGTCATCATCATCGGCATGGCCTTGCCGTAGGCCTCGGCGCCCTCGATCACCGCGCGGTAGCCGGCGAGGTTGGCTTGGCTGGACAGCACGTCCATCACCTGCGCCCGGGTGATGCGCGGAATGAACTCCATCGCGAAGGCCGTGGCCCCGGCCTTGGCGAGGGCGGCCAGCGCGGCCTTGTCCTGGTAGGGGTTGAGCGTGGCGGCGACGATGGCGCCCTTCTTCAGGGCGGCGATCTCGGCGGCCTCGGGGCTGCGCACCTTGAAGACGATGTCGGCCTTCGAAAGCGCGTCCTTGAGGGTCTTGGCGATGGTCGCGCCGGCCGCGGCGTAATCGGCGTCAGGATAGGCGGCTGCCTTGCCCGCGCCAGCCTCGACGGTGACCGAGAACCCCGCGGCGATCAGCTTCTTCACCGTCTCGGGAACCGCGGCGACCCGGGTTTCTCCGGCGCGTCGTTCCCTGGTGACGGCGATAAGAGCCATGGTTCGCGAAATCCCCGCCGACTGAATGCGGGGCGACCATAGGTGGGCCGGTCACCACCTGTCCAGCCGCCCGGGGCGGCGTTTCAGTTCTCGGCCTAGTGGGCGGCGTCCGGCTTGCTGCGCAGCAGGACGATGCCCAGCGCCAGGAGGACGCCGCCGCTGACGAAGCCGGAAACGAAGCCTGCCGAAGTGCAGAACCAGATTACAATGAACAGAAGGAAGGCCGCCAGGAAGAGCGAGCCCCACTTGGTCATGCCCATGACCAGGTTGAACGTGGAGACCTGCTCCTGGATGTCCATTTCACCGCGATGGTAGTCGGAAGCCGGTCCGGCCATGGGTAACGCACTCTCTAATGGAAATTAGCCCAGGGGGCGGGCGATACACGAGACCGCGGCGCGGCTCAACCCGACCTCAGGTCGCAGGCCACGCGGCCAGCAGCGCCCGGATGGCCGCCACCAGCGCCAGCGGCTGGTCGATCATGATGTGGTGGTGCGAATCCGGAATCTCGACCTCCAGCATCTGCGGCGGGAACGGCGACGGATGGCCGGCCTTGCGGCGCTCCATGATGCGGCTGTTGGCGCCGTAGATGTGGACCAGCGGCGTGGTGATCGTGGGCAGGGTCCCGCCGCCGGACATCATCATCCCGGAACGTTCCAGCTTGGTCCACATGTTGGGGTCGAAGCGCCAGGTCCAGCCCTCGCCCGAACCGTCGGGCATCGCCGCGCGCTTCAGCGAGCGGCGCGCGATGAAGTCGGCGATGAACGGATTGCCGGCCGGCTGCGGCGGCATCAGGCGAAAGCGCAGCAGCGCCGCCTCGATCGTCGGATAGATCCGCGACGGCCGGTCGGTGGTCGGGATGTTGCGGACCTCCTCCTGGCGCTTGCGCATGGCTTCCAGGTCTTCCGGCGGCGGGCCGAAGCCGGTGTCCACCAGGATGGCGGCGTGCATCCGGTCCGGATGGCTGGCCGCGGCGAAGAACACCTGGCCGCCGCCGAACGAGTGCCCGACGTAGATCGGCTTGCGGCCGCCTTCGTAGAGGCCGGCGGCGCGGGCAACGGCCTCGGCGTCCTCGGCGAAATCGGTGAAGGAGTAGTGCTCGCGCCAATCCGACGCGCCCATGCCGGCCAGCGACATGGAGGCCACGCGGAAATCGGCGGCGAAGAACGGGGCGATAAAGCTCCACCAGTCGGCGTGGGCGCTGTTGCCGTGCGCGAACAGCAGGCCGGGTTTGCCGATCTCGCCCCAGACCAGCACCTCGAGCTTCGAACCAAGAGAGTCCACAAAGATGCGCTCAGGCTCCTGGGCGATGGCGTCCTTGAACCATTGCGGCGACGGCGGCGGCTCACCCTTGTAGGCGGCCAGCGGGGCCTGGACCTCGGGCGGCAGCTGCCCCTCGGTATGGATCGGCCGGTCGTCGTAGGTTTCCGTGGCGGCGTCGGCCGGCCTCACGTCTTCGGCCATCTAAAATCATTCCCTTTGAATAGGTCGAGTGACTAACAAGCGTTTGAAAAATGGCAAGCGGTTCGTCGGAGAGCTACGGTCCGCCGCGGGCTTTGTGGGGAGGGGGTTCAAATGCTGAAGCGGTTGATCGGAGGTTGCGCAGCGGCGCTGCTTGCAGCGAGCGCGACGGCGGCGCCGGCGATCCTCGCGCCGCCCTCAGCGCCCGGCGCGGCTGTTCGGCCCTATGTGCGGGTGAGCGACCGGCAGGTGGTGCTGCGCCACGTCCGCGTCATCGACGGGACCGGCGCGCCGGCCCAGGCCGACCGCACGGTGGTGATCGAGGACGGCAAGATCGCCGCGGTCGGTCCCGCCACGATGGCCACGCCCAAGGGCGCCACCGTCCTCGACCTCGCCGGCTACACCGTCCTGCCCGGCCTCGTGGGCATGCACGACCACATGTACTACATTGCCCGGCCGAACTACGACGCCGCCGGCCACAGCGAGCCGCCTCTGGTGGTGCCGCAGATGACCTTCACCTCGCCCAGACTCTACCTGGCGGCCGGCGTCACCACGATGCGGACCACCGGCAGCGTCGAGCCCTACGCCGACCTCAACGTCAAAAGCCTGATCGACGCCGGCGCTATGCCCGGGCCGCACATGGACGTCACCGCGCCCTACCTGGAGGGCAAGGGCAGCCCCTTCATCCAGATGCACCAGCTGAAGGACGCCGACGACGCCCGGCGCATGGTCAACTTCTGGGCCGACCAGGGGGCGACCTCGTTCAAGGCCTATATGAACATCACCCGCGCCGAGCTGGGCGCCGCGATCGATGAGGCCCACAAGCACGGCCTGAAGGTCACCGGCCACCTCTGTTCGGTCACCTATCCGGAAGCGGCCGACCTAGGCATCGACAATCTGGAGCACGGCTTCTTCGTCAACACCCAGCTCGATCCCGGCAAGCAGCCGGACATCTGTCCGCAGACCACCGGCGCGCCGACGCTGCTCACCATGACCCCGGACAGCACCCGGGCTGACGCGCTGATCAAGCTGCTTGTGGAGCGCAAGGTCGCCATCACCTCCACCCTGCCGGTCTTCGAGCAGAGCGTCGCCGGCCACGCCCCGCTGAACGCGCGCGCCATGGCCGTCCTGACTCCGCAGGCCCGCGAGGCCTACCTCTATGCGCGCAACCTTCGCAACGCCCCGCCCCGCCAGCAGTTCGAGGACACCGCCAAGGGCTTCCGCAACGCCATGGCCCTGGAGCGCAAGTTCGTCGCCGCCGGCGGCCTGCTGATCGCCGGCCCGGACCCGACCGGCAACGGCGGCGTCATCCCGGGCTTCGGGGACCAGCGCGAGGTCGAACTCCTGGTCGAGGCTGGATTCACGCCGGAGGAAGCCATCCGGATCGCCACCCTGAACGGCGCGACCTACTTAGGGCTAACCGACCGCATCGGCTCCATCGCGCCGGGCAAGAACGCCGACCTGATGGTGGTGAAGGGCGACCCCTCGAAGACCATCGCCGACATCCAGAACGTCGAGATCGTCTTCAAGGACGGCGTCGGGTACGACCCGAGCAAGCTGCTGGAGTCGGTGAAGGGGCGGTACGGTCAGTATTGAAAGGTCGGAGCGCCGGGGTAGATTCGGGGCCCTAGTCGCCACGATCCTCGTCGTCCGACGGACGGCCCTCGTCGTCGTCCCCCCGCACCTTTTTGGCCTGTGATCGCGCGGTCGGCGGTCTGGGGGCCTGGAACGACAGGTCCGCCGACAGCGCCGAGGCCGGCACGCCCACGACGCGGCCGATCTCCCGGAAGCGACCCTCGCGCTGCACGGCCAGTGACTCGGTGGAAATCACGCCGCGCGGCGCGTCCGCCTTCTCCGGCTGCTTCACCCGATAGAGGGCGATCGAGACCTTCGACAGGTCGGCGGTCCGTAACGCAGGCACGGGAACGCGCGCATCGAATTCGTAGGTGGAAAGCTCGTAGGTGTGGTGGCGCTGCTGTTCCAGCGTCCCGTTGGGATGGGCGAAGCCACGCACCGTCCCGAGATCCGGGATCGAACCGGCGTGCAGCAGGCGACTCCCGTCGGTGACCTCGTAGGCGAACCCGCCCTGAAACGCGGTCGCCTGGGCGAGCGGGCCATCGACAAGGTGGCTGTCCACGATCGACAGCTCGCCGTCATCGACGCGCACTGTCAGGCGAAGATACTGTTCCCCGCCGCGAAGCGCCTGCGGGGATCGTTCCTGGTCCGGCGGCTCCTGCGACGGAGGCTGCTGAGCGTTTCCCCTCCCCGCGGACTGCGCAGCGCCCTCGCGAGCTGGACCGTCCTCCGACGGCGGCTTGGCCGAAAGGTGCGGCCTGGCCAGCGCGGCGGCCGCGGTCTTGTCGCCTTTTGCCGGCCCGTCCTTAGCCGGGCCATCCCGGGGCGCCGCGCCGGCCTTGACGTCTGGATGGGGTTTGGCGGGTCGTGCGTCTGGCGTCATGGCCATGTCCTCTCACCTCACCAGTTCCGGCCGTGCCGGTAGTTGTGGATCCAGCGGTAGTAGATGTGCTGCAGGCTGAGCCCGCGGCGGCCCTGGATCATGCCGAACCAGTCCTGATTGTGCACGAAGAGGTTCGGCTGGCCGGTCAGGCCCTGGTAATTGCAGACTTCGAACTTGTCGCTTCCGCCCAGGTTCCATTCGCCGACCCAGTCACCGGTGAAACTGGCCCGCAGGCCCGTTCCGGTGGAAATCATCCGGCCAAGATACTCCTCCGACCAGTCATCGTAGTTCCAGGCAAAGAGGTCGGCCTTGCCGTCGCCGGTAATGTCGGCCTTCAGGAACCGGTCGTGGCGGGCTAGTCCGCCCCAACCGGGCACGTCGCCGTCATAGCGATGGACCATCTGAACGTCGGTTCCGGTGGAGCGGAACAGGCCCAGGTAGGCCATGCTCCAGTCCTCACCGTTGAAGATGAACAGGTCGGCTTTGCCGTCGCCGTCGAAGTCTCCGACGATCAGCTGGTCGTGCGCGGCGAGGCCGCCCCAGCCCGGGATGTCGCCGTCATGTCGCGCGGTCATGGCCAGGTCGGTCCCGCTTGAGCGGAACATCCCGACGTAGCTCATGCTCCAGTCGGCGCCGTTGAAGATGTAGAGGTCGTCGCGGCCGTTGCCGCTGTAGTCGCCGACGAAGAGCTGATCGTGACGCGCCAGACCGCCCCAGCCGGGAATGTCGCCGTCGAACCGCCGCACCAGCTGGACGCCGGAGCCTGTCGAGCGGAGCATGGCGACATAGGCCATCGACCAGTCTTCGCCATTGAACACGAAGAGATCCTTGCGGCCCTCGCCGGTGAAGTCGCCGACATAGAACTTGTCGTTCCGCGCCAGGCCGCCCCAGCCGGGAATGTCCCCATCGTAGCGTGCGATCAGCCGCAGGCCGTTGTGGCCGTCATCGGCGAGGAGCCCAAGATAGGGCATGACCCAGTCGCCGCCATTGAAGACGACGACCTCGTCCTTGCCGTCGCCGTTGAAGTCGCCAATGAAGAACTGGTCGTTCTCCTGGAATTGCCAGGAGCCGGGCACGCGCTCGACGCCGCTCCAGACGTGATCGAGCTGGGCGCCGTCCGAACGGAATATCTGAACCGAGTTGCCGGCGTGGACCAGGACATCGCTGCGGCCGTCGCCGTTGAAGTCGCCCGCGTAGCACTTGCGGAAGTGGTGGCCGGTCCAGCTGTCGTATTGCCGCTTGAACGAGGTGTAGCAGACTGGACAGTAGGGCGGGGAATTCCCCCGCATCCGGCAGTTGATGACCGGACGGTAGACCCCCGTCTGCTGGGTGCTTCCGCCCTCGAACAGGCCGACGTCCTGGTTGTCGTTCCACCAGGCCGGCTTGGCCCCCTGATTGTAATCGGCGCAGCTGACGGGCGGGTTCGCCGCCACGCCGGTCGGGACGGGCGTCGCGGGCGCGATGAAGTTGCGCCACTTCGTCGTTGCCGCATTGGCGTCGGCAGTGACGTTGACGGGTTCGCCGCCGCCGGGCCAGGCGCCGCTGACGCAATATTCATCGGCCAGGCCGCCCAGGCCGTGACCGAACTCGTGCGCGATCACGTCCCATCCGCTGCCCAAGGTGACGTGGGCCCGGCCGCCCCCGCCGCATCCGCCAAAGCCCATGGTGTTGAGCACGATCAGCACCAGCTGCGAGTCGGGGACCCATTTCTTCAGGGCCGCCTTGATGGCGGCGTCGGTGTTCGCGCCATATTCCATCCAGCAGTGCGCCCAGGATCCGCTGAAGATCATGCCCAGCGCCGTGTGCAGGGTCGTGGTCGAGGTGATGGTGTCGTCGGAGCCGTCGTTCGGCGTCCCCATCTCGTTGTAGATGCGGGTGGTGATCCCGGAATCTACCGACTCGAGGTTCACCCGGAAAATGTTCCAGGCCGAGGCGTCCTCGAGGAAGTAGTCGCGCGCGAAGACCCCGTCGATCAGGGTCGATTGCACCCAGTTGTTGTAGGTGGTCTGGTCGGCGGCCGCGAAGCCATCGCCCAGGACGACCAAGTTGCGCTTGACGCCGGCCGGGCCCGCGGCCCGTAGCTGCGTGACACTGTCAACCATAGCGGGTCCTTCCCCGAACGGGTGGTGTCTGCGGGGCGACCGCGGCCGCCTCGCCATCTAGGGGAACACAAACGCTGGGAGCACAGCCGGCCGAAACAAAGGCGGCGACATACGCGTGATGGTAGCATCACCATTTCACTCGCTTTAAAGTATCATCGAGGCCGCTCCCCGACCAGTGATGAATCGGAATCTTCGGATGGGTGTCGTGGGCCTCCTGGCCGCTGTGCGACCATGGGGAAACATCCGCTTCAGCGCCGACCAAGTCCGCTGGACGCTCGTCACCTCGGCTCTTGAGTGGTCTAATGCCGGCATGAAGGCGCTCCTCCTTAGCTTCGTCGTCGCAGCCCTCGCCGGCGCGGCAAATGCGCAGCCCGGCGACGCGCTCGCCCAGGCCGTCATCGCGACGCCGGCGCGCGCCGAGGCCGCCCTCGACCTCTCAAGCCGCCGCGCGCCGTCCCGCTTCGCCAGCCCACTCCCCGCCGGGATCGCCAAGACCTCGGTCGACCGTCGGTTCGAGGACGACTCGGCTGTCGGCTCCTTCGGCTACCTGTGCGGCCTGAACCCTGGGCAGAAGATGACCGGGGCGGCGGGCGCCGCGGGCTACGACCCGATGGGCAAGTTCCTGGGCGCCAAGCTCAGCTTCGCGTTCCGCTAGGCATGCGCCCCAACCGCCTGAAGGAACTGTGGGCTGACGGAAAGCCGGTGGTCGCCGGCTGGTGCTCGATCCCCAACGCCTTCACCGCCGAGCTGATGGCCGGGATGGGCTGGGACACGTTGGTCATCGATACCCAGCACGGGCTGATCGGCTACGGCGAGATGCTGGCGATGCTGCAGGCGATCTCGACGACGCCGGTGGCGCCGCTCGTGCGGGTCTCCTGGAACCAGCCCGGCGAGATCATGCGGGCGCTGGACGCCGGGGCCTATGGCGTCATCTGCCCGATGATCAACGACGCGGCCGAGTGCGCCCAGTTCGTCCAGGCCTGCCGCTATCCGCCCAAGGGCTACCGCAGCTTCGGACCCACGCGGGCCGCCGCGGTCCTCGGTCCCGGCTACTATCCGGAGGCCAACGGCGAGGTCCTGACCTTCGCCATGATCGAGACCGCCGACGGCCTGAAGAACGTCGAGGCCATCGTCGCCACGCCCGGCCTGGACGGAATCTACATCGGCCCCTCCGACCTGTCGCTGGCGATCGGCGGTCTGCCTTTGCAGGACAGCGACGACCCCAAGCTGATGGCCGCCTTCGACAGGATCCTGGCCGCCTGCAAGGCCGCGGGCGTCAAGGCCGGCGTCCACACCACCAGCCCGGCCTATGCCCAGTCGATGATCGCGCGCGGCTTCGACCTGGTCACCATCATGGGCGACGTCCGCTACCTGATGTCGGGACGGCGCGACATGGCCGAGATGCGCACCTGGATGGACCGCCGCTAACCGTTCTGCGTTCGTCGAACAATGTGGTTGCGGGCGCTAATGACGCATGTATTCATGGTCTCACCCGCGGCCGAGTGAGTTCATTTTATTGCGTAATTACTGTTTCGACTTGGCCGTAATAAGCAAGCGCTGCCTTAGAGGCAGCTGTTGATCAGCAGACATTCAAGCTTTGCCGTACGCCCGCTGGAAAGCGGGCGGCCGCGAGCTGGTGCTGCCCAATCCAAACAGGAGGAACGATGAGTCGCCCACAGAGCCCTGCTTACGGCTTCACCCTGGAAACGGGTCGGCCGCCGGAAAGCGAACTGAATGCTTCAGCCGATCCCCTGGCCGGTGGAACGGCCCGCGACCTGCCCATCTGGACCCCGGAGCAGATCTCGGCGCAGCTTAACCGGACGGGCTTCGCCTGGGACGCCGGCGAGCTGCGGGATGGGGTCCTGACCTACGGTTTCTACAGCGGCCCGCACACCACCGGCGTCTACAACAATCCGCACGGCGCGGCTGAGACCTACGGCTACTCGCCGATGGACGCGGCCCAGCAGGACGCGGCGCGCCAGGCTCTGGCCTACTGGGACGACCTGGTCGCGATCCGGTTCCAGGAACAGGCGAACGGGCACGGCAACTGGGACATGGCGTTCGCCACCACGACGACAGGTCCAGGCCAGGCGTGGGCCTATCTTCCCCATGGAGACGCCTATGGCGCGCAGTACCAGCACATCCAGGGCGACGTCTGGGTCAATCCGGGTCCGGTTTCGGGCGTTCAACTGGAAAGCGGGTTCTACGGACAGCAGACCTTCACCCACGAGATCGGTCACGCGCTCGGCCTGTCCCACCCCGGCGACTACGACGCGGGCGACGGAACGCCGCTGAGCTACGCCTTGGCCGACTACTATCAGGACTCCCGTCAGTACACGGTCATGTCCTACTGGGACGCCTACGAGACGGGCGCCCAGCACATCGACTGGGCCACCATGCGGTTCTCCTATTCATCGACACCCCTGGTGCACGACATCGGCGCCATCCAGGCGATGTACGGGGCCGACCTGACGACCCGCACCGGCGACACGACCTATGGCTTCAACTGGACCAGTGACCTGGCCGACCGTCCGGCGTTGCAGATCCAGGAACACCAGCTGGCGCCGGTGTTCAGCATCTATGACGCGGGCGGCAAGGACACGCTCGACCTCTCGGGCTACGCCACACCGTCGTACATCGACCTGAACCCCGGCAGCTTCTCAAGCGCTGGCGGCGCCGACCACTACCTGACGCTGGACGAGATCAACGCCAACAACGCGGCAGCCGGCCTGCCGGCGCGCTCGCAGCTGCTCTACGACATCTACAATAACGGCGTCGAAGGCACGAACGGCGGCGTCAGCTGGAAGTCCTTGTCGCCAGGGCCGCTGATGCACGACAACATCAGCATCGCCTACGGCGTCTGGATCGAGGACGCGGTGGGGGGTTCGGGCGCCGACACGATCGTCGGCAACGCTGTCGACAACCACCTCACCGGCAACGCCGGCGCGGACCACTTCGTGATCGGCGCAGACGCCGGCCAGGATGTGATTGTCGACTTCAGCCTTGGCGTCGATGTGATCGACCTCACGAGCGCCGGCATTCATTCCCTCGCCGACCTCGATCTCACGGCGAACACCGACGGAGACGCTGTCTTCGCCCTCGGCTCCGGGACGGTGACGCTCGCCCATGTGGCGGGCGCCAATCTCACGGCGGGCGACTTCCTGTTCGCGTGACCTAAGGCTCAGGCGCCCGTCCCGGCGGGCGCCTGAGCCGTTGCGCAGCACGCCGCAGCCGGCCTAGGCTGGCGCATATTTTGGGGGCGTAGCTTGCGACCTTTTGCGGGATTCTTGCTGGGCGGCCTGGCCGCGCTCGCGCTCGCCCTCTCCGCGGCGGCTCAAGCGTCGGCGCCGAAACCTGCGTCGAAGGCGTCCAGGGGCGACATCCCGGCCTCCTTCAGTCCGCCCACGCCGGCGGACTACACCCGCAGAGACGTGATGATCCCGATGCGCGACGGGGTGAAGCTGCACGCCATCATCATCGCGCCGAAGGCCACGGCGGCGCCGGCGCCGATCCTGCTCAGCCGCACGCCCTATGGCGCGGACGCATCGGTTGGAGAAGCCAGCCAGCACGGCGCCATGGTCGTGCCGACCGCGAGCGAGCCGTTTTTCCAGGACGGCTACATCCTGGTCTACGAGGACATCCGCGGTCGCTACGGCTCCGAAGGCGGCTTTGTCCTGACCCGGCCGCTGCGCGGGCCGCTCAACAAGGACGCCGTCGACGAGAGCACCGACACCTACGACACCATCGCCTGGCTGGTGAAGGAGACGCCCAATAACAATGGCAAGGTCGGTCTGATCGGCGGCTCCTACGGCGGCCTCCTGACCCTGATGGGTCTGGTCAATCCACACCCGGCGCTGAAGGCCGCGGTCCCGATGTATTCGATGGTCGATGGCTGGACCGGCGACGATTTCTACCACAACGGAGCGTTCCGGCAGGGCTACTTCGACTGGATGTACGACCTGATCACCGCCAAGTCCGGCGGCGACGTGGCCTGGGGCCGCTACGATCTCTGGGACGCCTTCCTGGAGGCGCGCAACGCCGAGGGCGTCGGGCGGATGCACGGGGTCTCCGACCTGCCGGCCTGGCGCCGGATCATCGATAATGCCGCCTACACGCCCTACTGGCGCGATCAGGCGCTGCAGCGGGTGTTCCAGGACGTGCCGCTGAGCGTGCCGACGCTGCACGTGGCCGGCCTGTTCGACCAGGAGGACAGTTTCGGGACCTTCGCCGTCTACCAGACCATGGAGGCCAAGGACGTCGGCAACGACAAGAACTTCCTGGCGGTCGGCCCCTGGTTCCACGGCCAGTCCCAGCGCGACGGCTCCACGCTCGGCCAGATGAAATGGGGCGCCGACACGAGCCTGTATTTCCGCCGCTACGTCCTGAAGCCGTTCTTCGACCAGTACCTGAAGGACCGCGCGCCGGTCGGGCCGATCCCGCCGGTCACCGCCTTCGAGACCGGCGCCAACGAGTGGCGCACCGCCGATCGCTGGCCGCTGAGCGGCGCGCAGGCCGCGACCCGCAAGCTCTACCTCCTGCCCGGCGGCAAGCTCGGCTTCGATGCGCCCGCCGCCGGCGGCGAGGCGTTCGCGGAATATGTCTCCGACCCGGCCAAGCCCGTGCCCTATCGCCGCCGCCCGATCCGGCCGGTCTACGCCTCGGACTCGACGTGGTCACAGTGGCTGACCGACGACCAGCGCGACGTCTCTACCCGACCCGACGTCCTGACCTTCGCAAGCGCCCCGCTCACCGCGCCCCTGACCGTCAGCGGCGACGTGGCGGCCACGCTGATGGCGTCGACCACCGGTAGCGACGCCGACTGGGTGGTCAAGCTGGTTGATGTCTTCCCGCCGGAGGTGCGCGGCCAGCCGGAGCTCGGCGGCTACGAACTGATGATCTCGGCCGACATCGTGCGCGGCCGCTACCGCGAGGACGTGACGACGCCCAAGGCCATCGCGCCGGGCCAAGTGCTGCCCTACCGCGTGAGGATGCCGGCGGCGAACCACACCTTCCTGCCCGGCCACCGGATCATGGTGCAGGTGCAGTCGAGCTGGTTCCCGCTCTATGACCGCAATCCGCAGACCTTCGTCCCCGAGGTCGCCAAGGCCCCGGCCGACGCCTACAAGGCCGCGACCCAGCGCATCTACGCTTCGAGCTACGTCGAACTGCCCGTGCGGTGAGCCCGCTGATCAGGTCAGGTAGACGACCGCGGCCAGCACCACGCCGCCGATCCACAGGGTCTCGGCGACCATGATCGCGACGGGTCGCCAGCCCGCGGCCAGCAGAGCCTTGAAGCTGGTCTTCATGCCCAGCGCCGCGATCGCCACCACCAGGCACCAGCGGGAGAGCTCGCTCGCCCCGTCGACCATCGGCTTCGACAGGAAGCCCAGGCTGTTGATCGCCACTAGGGCGGCGAACCCCAGCAGGAACAGCGGCACCGGCACCTTGGCCCGCGCCTGGCCGCCCGAACCGCGCGACATGATGAAGGCCACCGACAGCACCACCGGCAGCAGCATCGCCACCCTGAGCAGCTTCACGTAGGTGGCCACGTCGCCGGTCTGCGGCGAGATCATGTAGCCCGCGCCAACCACCTGGGCGACGTCGTGGATGGTGCCGCCGAGGAACAGGCCGGCCCGCTGGTGGTCGAGACCGATTAGGGTCACCAGCATGGGATAGAGGATCATCGCGATGGTCGAGAGCGTGGTGACCACCACCACCGCCAGGATCACGTCGCGCTCGCTCTCCTTGGTCTTCGGCAGCACCGAGGCGATGGCGAGCGCCGCCGAGGCGCCGCAGATGCCCACCGAGCCGCCGGAAAGCAGCCCGAACTCGCGGCTCTGGCCCAACAGTCGGGCCAGGAGCACGCCGACCAGCAAGGTCGTCACGATCCCCACCACGACCATGCCAATCGGCACGACGCCCAGGTCGGCCATCTGCTCGACGGTGATCCGCGCGCCCAGGAGCGCGACGCCGGTGCGCAGCACCGCCTTCGAGGCGAACTCGATGCCGGGGATGCAGCGCCCCTCCTCGTGCAGGAAGTGGAAGGTCATGCCGAACAGCAACGCGAACAGCATGACCGGCGCCGCGTAGTGCTGCGACAGCCACGAGGCGGCCAGCGCGATCGTCAGGGCGACCAGCACCCCCGGATAGACCGAGAGCGCGAAGGCTCGGACGGTTAGTTTGGGCCGGACCGAGACCTCCGGCAGACCCTCCATCCCGTCGAAGGACTGGAACATCTCATGGGCCGCCGCGGCGTCCGTATCGATGTCCCTGATGGCCATGCCCTACCCGCTCGAAATCCGCCCGCCAGATCGAGGCGTAATGGCCCGTTTCGCGGTTGCGGGCTAGCCCGGGGTCGCGCCTTTCACCGGTCCGCCATTGGAGAATTCGGTCTCGATCGTGAAGGCGACGTTGTCGCTGACGCCAAAATTGGTGCCAGGCGCCGGCAGCCCCGTGGCGACGCCGAACTCGGAGCGCTTCAGCACGCCGTTCGCCGAAAAGCCGATCCGGGCGCCGTCGAAGGCGTTGGCCGCATAGCCGCCGTTGAAGGTGGCGGCCAGGGTCACCGGCTTGGTCACCCCGTGCAGCGTCAGGTCGCCGGTGACGTTCGCCGTCTTGGGGCCCGTCACTTCGACCTTCGTCGATTTGAAGGTGATGGTCGGGAACGCCGCCGCGTCGAGCCAGGTCTTGCTGAGCAGCTGCTCATGGAAGCCCGCGGGCGGCGAGTTGAGGTCCAGCGACTTTGGGTCGATGGTCGCCTCGACCGTCATGGCCGACGGGTTGGCCGGGTCGAACTGCAGCTTGCCGTCGACCTTGTCGAAGTCGGATGTGTAGTGCGAGAAGCCCAGGTGGCTCACCCGGAACGACAGGTTGGTGTGAGCCTTGTCGATCGCATAGGTCCCGGCCGGGGCCGTATTGGCCGGCACGGTGATGCCTTCGGACAGGGGATCGGCGGGCGCTGCGGCTGCGGCCGTCCCGGCGGGCTCGGTCTTGGCCTGTTCGGCCGGCTTCGGCGCGCAGGCCGCCAGCGCCAGGACGGCGCAGGTCACAAGATAGCGGTTCATCGGGTCTCTCCTCGGTCGGCTATGACTTAAGGACGCACAGGCCTGCCCAAAACCGACAATGCCCCTATTCGCGTTCCGGCACCGGCACGTTGAAGCCGTTCAGGGTGGTGGAGACCAGGCTGTAGAGGCCGACGAGATAGATCAGCTCGTTCGCACCATGCTGGCCGAAGGTCGCGACGGCCAGGCGGTAGAGCGGCTCGGGCAGGACCCCGCCGCGGACCAGGGCGTAGGAGACGTCGAAGGCGACGCTCTCGTCGGGCGCCAGGTCCACCGGTTTCAGGTCGGCGACCAGCGTGGCCAGCCGCTCGGGTTTCATCCCCTCGCGCTCCGCGACGGCGATGTGGGCGTAGAGCTCATAGGCGGCGTCGAACCGCGCCCCCACCACCAGGATGGCGATCTGGCGGACGTTGTCGGCCAGGCTGGCGTTGGCGGTCATGGCCAACGTCAGGTCCCAGATCGCCTTGCCGATCGCCGGCTCATGCAGCCAGGGGTTCCACGGCCCCATCAGGGCGCCGTCCTCGCGCTCGACCTTGAAGGCGTTGAAGTTCGAGGCGATGCCCTCGCGCATGTCGTCGTAGAGCGGCCGCTGCTCGGGCGTCAGGTCGGCGGGGGCGATCAGCGGCAGGCGCATGGGCGGGGTCCTTTGCGGAGAGGAAGGCCTGACCTTGCAGCGCGAAATCGGACGAATGGATGACGGCGGGGCCGCGGAGCCACGCTTCCCGCGGGAGCCCCCATATGAGGTGACGCCTGAAGGACGGACAGACGCTTGACCTCGCTCCTGCTCGGCCTCGCGTTGGTGTTGCTCCTCAGTCCGCTCGCGGTCTGGGCCGTGCGGTTTGCCAAGCGCCAGCGCGGAGGCGCGATCCTGCTGACCGGCCTGTTGCTGGTGTTCGGAATGAGCATGCAGATCACGCCGCCGCCGCCGCCGCAGATCGAACTGGTTCAGCGGCAGGCCGACGACGACGAACCCGAGGCGTGAGCCCCCTCAGACCAGCGCTTCGAACTCGTCCACTAGGCGTTCGAGCTGCTTCATGCCCGCCGCCCAGAACGCCTTCTCCCGCGGGTTCAGGCCGAACGACGCCAGGGCCTCGACGTAGGTCTTGGTGCCGCCGGCGGCGAGCAGCTCTTCGTAGAGCGGCGCGAAGGCCACGGGGTCCTCGCGCCGCTTCTCCATCAGGCCGCGCACCAGCAGGTCGCCGAAGGCGTAGGCGTAGACGTAGAAGGGCGCGTGCACGAAGTGGCTGACGTAGGCCCAGTAGTGCTCGTAGCCAGGGTTGAGCTTGATGGCCGGGCCCAGGCTCTTGCCCATCTCCTCCAGCCAGATCTCGCTGATCTGTTCCGATGACAACTCGCCCGCCAGCCGGAGCGCATGGAACCTGGTCTCGAAGCGGTGGAAGGCGATCTGGCGGACCACCGTGTTGATCCCGTCCTCGATCTTCCCCGCGAGAAGGCCGCGGCGCTCTTCCTTCGAGGCGTTGGCCAGCAGGCGCTCGAACACCAGGCCTTCGCCGAAGATCGAGGCGGTCTCGGCCAGCGTCAGCGGGGTGTCGGCCAGGAGCGTGCCGAGCGGCTGGGCGAGCGTCTGGTGCACCGCGTGTCCCAGCTCGTGCGCCAGGGTCAGCACGTCCCGGCGTTCGCCCATGTAGTTCATAAACACATAGGGGTGCCGGTCGGCAGTCACCGGATGGGAATAGGCGCCGGACTGCTTGCCGGGCCGCGGCCGCGCGTCGATCCACGGGTGGGTGAAGAAGGTCTGGGCGGTGTCGGCGAACTTGGGCGCGAGGTCGGAGAAGCTTTCCAGCACCATCGCCTTGGCCTGGTCCCAGGCGTAGGTGCGCGGCTGGGCGGTATCCAGCGGCGCGTTGCGGTCCCACTGGTCGAGCGAGGTGCGGCCCATCACCTTGGCCTTCAGCCGGTAGTAGCGGTGGCTGACGCTCTCATAGGAATCGACCACCGCCTCTTCCAGCGCGGCGACCGCGTCGGCGTGGACTTCGTTGGCGATGTGGCGCGAGGCGGCGGGGTCAGAATACTTCCGCCAGCGGTCCTCCACCTGCTTTTCGAAGGCGAGCGTGTTGAAGCAGAGCGCCAGGGTGGAGGTGCGCTGCTCCAGCGCCTTGGCCAGGCCCTGCGCGGCCTGCTTGCGGCGGGAGGCGTCGGGATCGGAGAGGCGGTTCAGGGTCTCGGAGAGCGTCAGTGTCTCCTTGCCGACCTTGGCGGTCAGCGCGGCGAGCGTCTCTTCGGAAAGCCGGCTCCAGTTGGCGACGGCGGGGCCGCGGTCGATCAGCATCCGCTCCAGGTCGGGCGAGAGCTCGTGCGGACGCGAGAGCCGCACCCGCCGGATCCACGGCCGCCAGCGGGCCGCCGGCGGATGGGCCCGGAACGCCGCCTCGATCTCGTTGTCATCAAGCTGGTTGAGCTCGAGGGTGAAGAAGAGGCTCTCCGCCGCGATCTGCGAGGAGCGCGCGCGAAGGTCGGCCTCGAACTTCGACCAGGCCGGGTCGTCGCGGGCGGTGGAGGCCGCCAGCCCGGCATAGGCGCCGACGCTCCAGAGGCCGTTGGTCGCCTGCTCATACAGGTTGATGCCGTTGGCTAGCAGCTCGCCCAGCACCTGGGCGTTGGCCCGGCTGGCGATGAACCGGCCCTTCAGCGCCACCAGGGCGTCGTTCGCCTGTTTGGCCTTGGCGAGGTCGGCTTCGATCTTCGGATCGCTGCGGTCGGAATAGAGGTCGTCCAGCCGCCACTCGGGCAGGGCCTCGGAGCTCTTGGGGGTCTTCACGGGGGCGTTCATGGCCCCAGGTTTAACGCTCAGAACTTCTGCGTGGCCAGCAGGATCGAGGTCTCGGTGGAGGCGATTCCCTCGATCGTGCGGATCTGGTCGAGGGTGCGGCTGAATTCGGCGAGCGTCGCGGTGTCGAGTTCGGCGATCAGGTCCCAGCGGCCGTTGGTGGTGTGGACCTTGTCCACTTCCGGCAGCCCTCGCAGCGCCCTGACCACCGCCGCCGACCGTTCGCCCTCGATGGCGATGCCCATGATCGCGCGGATGCGGCTCTCTTCCATCTCGGGGCGGGTGCGCACGGTAAAGCCCTGGATGGCCCCGCCCGGCCGCATCATCCGGTCGATGCGGTTCTGCACCGTGCCGCGGGAGACCTTCAGCCTGGTGGCCAAAGTGGCCACGGACGTCCGCGAATCGGCCCGCAGCAGGGCCAGCAGCTGGCGGTCGAGGTCATCCATCATATCGCCATCTCGTCATTACAAATCGCCAACCTGATCTGCGTTTTGTAACATGTTGCCTGCTTTTCGCTAGCGCCGCGCCGAGCGACCCTGAGGCCATGCCCAGCTTCCTCATGACCGACCCGGCCTGCTTCGACGTCTCCTACCGGATCAATCCGTGGATGCAGCCGAAGGCCTGGACCGCGGAATGCCTCGCCGGCGCCAAGGCCGCTTCCGCCCAGCTCAAGGCCGCCCTGCAAGCGGCCGGCGCCCACGTCGAGACGGTCGAGGCCGTGCGCGGCCTGCCCGACCTGGTCTTCCCCGCCAACGCCGCCGTGGTGCTGGACGGCCGGGTTCTCCTGGCCCGTTTCCTCCATCCCGAGCGCCAGGGCGAGGAGGCGGTGTTCCGCTCGGCCTTCCTCAGTCTCAAGAAGCGCGGCCTGATCCATGACATCGTCGACCTGCCCGCCGGCGTCTTCCAGGAGGGCGCGGGCGACGCCATCTGGGACGCCGATCGCAAGCTCTTCTGGGTGGGCTACGGCCAGCGCTCCAGCAAGTCCTCGGTCGCCGCGATCCGCGAGACCTTCGGCCAGGAGGTCGTGGCCCTGGAACTGGCCTCGGACCGCTTCTACCACCTGGACACCTGCTTCTGCCCACTGGCCGGCGGCAAGGTTCTCTACTACCCGCCGGCCTTCACGACCGCGGCCCAGGCCGCCATCCGCGCCCGCGTGCCGGAGGCCCAGCGCATCGTGGCCAGTCACGAGGAGGCGGCCGCCTTCTGCGTCAACGCCGTGAACCTCGACGCCCGGGTGATCATGGCCCGCGCCCCAGCCTCGCTTCGCGAGAAGTTGTGCGACCGCGGCTACAGCCTCGTCGAGATCGCCCTCGATCCCTTCATCCTCTCCGGCGGCGCCGCCTACTGCATGACCTTGCGCCTCGACCGGACGAGTCGCTCCCGCCCTGCCATCCTCGCCGCCGAATAGGTCCCGCCATGAACGACATCGCGCTTCGCAACTCGCGCACTTCCGACCTGATCGCGCTCGAAGGCCTCTATGGCGCAAAAAACTACAAGCCGCTGGACGTGGTCCTGACCCGCGGTCAGGGCGTCTACGTCTGGGATGTCGAGGGCAACCGCTACCTCGACTGCCTCTCGGCCTATTCGGCGGTGAACCAAGGCCACTGCCATCCGAAGATCCTCGAGGCCATGGTCGAGCAGGCCGGCCGGCTAACGCTCACCTCGCGGGCGTTCCGCAACGACCAGCTCGCGCCCTTCTACGAAGAACTCTGCGCCCTCACCGGCTCGCACAAGGCGCTGCCGATGAACTCGGGCGCCGAGGCCGTCGAGAGCGCAGTCAAGGTCGCGCGCAAGTGGGGCTATGAGGTCAAGGGCGTGCCGGACGGCCAAGCCGAGATCATCGTCGCCGCTGACAATTTCCACGGCCGCACCGTCGCCATCGTCGGCTTCTCCACCGACCCGCAGTCGCGCGGCGGCTTCGGCCCCTTCGCGCCCGGCTTCAAGGTCGTGCCCTACGGCGACGCCAAGGCGCTGGAGGCCGCCATCGGGCCCAATACCGTGGCCTTCCTGGTCGAGCCGATCCAGGGCGAGGCCGGGGTGATCATCCCGCCCGCCGGCTATCTGAAGCGGGCCCGCAAGCTCTGCACGCAGCACAACGTCATCCTGATCCTCGATGAGATCCAGACGGGGCTCGGCCGCACCGGCAAGCTGCTCGCCGAAGAGCACGAGGGCGTCGAGGCGGACCTGACCCTGATCGGCAAGGCGCTCTCCGGCGGGTTCTATCCGGTCAGCGCCGTGCTCTCGAACTCTGAGGTCATGAGCGTGCTACACCCGGGCGAGCATGGCTCGACCTTCGGCGGCAATCCCCTGGCCTGCGCCGTCGCCCGCGCGGCGCTGAAGGTGCTCGTCGACGAGGGCATGATCGAGAACGCCGCCCGGGTCGGCGACCGGCTGCAGGCGTCGCTGGCCTCGATCCACGCCGACAGCGTCAAGGACGTGCGCGGCCGCGGCCTGATGCTGGCCGTGGAGCTGCACGCCGGGGCCGGCGGCGCGCGGCGGGTCTGCGAGGCCTTGCAGGCGCGCGGCCTGCTGGCCAAGGAGACCCACGAGCACACCATCCGCATCGCCCCGCCGCTGATCCTCACCGACGACCAGGCCGACTGGATCGCCGAGCAGTTCGAGGCCGTACTCCGGTAGATCGATCGCGTGCTACGGTGCTGCCCAACCGGACCTCGGGGGGACTGGCATGCTGGCTCAGATCCTGGCCTTGTTTGCGGCCGTCGCGCCTGCGGCGGCGCCCAACACCATTTCGCCGCTGACCGTCACGGGGCCGGAAGAGGGCCCGCCGATCGCCGCCGCCATCGAGGTGGGCGGAAGCGACGACTTCATCGGCGACTATGTGGCGATCTGGCCGAGCCTGGCCTACCAGACCGGCGCCAACGGCCGCGTGACACTGTCCTGCCTGGTCGACGTCCACGGCCTGGCCGAGTGGTGCAAGGTCGCTTCCGAGACGCCGAAGAACAAGGGCTTCGGCCGCGCCGCCCTGCAGCTGCGTCCAACTTTCAAACTGGAGCCGGCCAAGGGTCCGGATGGTGCGCCAGTCAACGCCGTGATGTCGATCAACGTCGGCTTCAGGGCGCCCAAGAAGGACGCCGTGGGAACCTGGGGACCCAGGCCCAGGTCCGCTCGACAACCGATTTCAAGAACATGGCCCGCGCTGCCCAGAGCATCGCCGGCAATCCGCTCGCCATGCGCGCGGTGACCATGCTGGACAATCCGGTGTGGGCCGAGGCGGCGGGGTTCGAAGACCTGGCGCTGGCCTACCCAGCCAAGGGCGGCGGGGTCGAGGGCTATGCCGCGGCCCACTGCATGGTCGAACGCTCGGGCGCCCAGGCCGGCGGGCTCCGCCACTGCCAGATCATCAAGGAAACCCCCCGCGAAGCTGGCTTCGGCGCGGCCGCCCTAAGTCTCACGTCGCAGTTCCGCGTGGCGACGGCGAGCCTCGCGAAAGCCCCGCGGGGTGCGCCCGTCTGGGTCGATATACCCATCCGCCTGCCGCCGCCGGCGCGGATCGCGGACCGCACGGTCATGGCGCCGGTCTGGATCGTCAGCATGGATCCCAACGCCAGGCCCAAGGTGTTCCCGCCGGAAGCTCAGGACAGCGGCGTGACCGCCGGCCGCGGCGTCGCCCGCTGCACGGTTGGGCCGGACGGTTCAATGACCGCCTGCGTGCCTGAACCGGGCGAGCCGGACGGCCTCGGCTTCTCCGAGGCGGCCGCCAAGCTGGCTTCGACCATGAAGATGAACCTCTGGTCGGCCGACGGCGCCCCGGTCGAGGGCGGTGTCGTCCACATCCCGATCCGCCTGAACCTGAAGGACTAGCGATCTGGAACGGCGGGCGCCCGCTTCGAGGCGGTGCTGGCTTAGAGGAGCCCCCCGCCCAGAGGCTCCGAGGACAGCGTCTCTCAGACGACCCCACGACAGTTTGAACGCCGGCGCGGCGACGCAGGGCGGGCTTCGCGCATTCCTACTGCACAGACGACGGAGAGTGTTCGGTGTTGCTGAGCAACAACGGCGTTCTCGCGGCGATTGGCGAGGACTGCGACCTGGTCCGTTCCCACCTTCGGGAGGTGACCCTGAAGGCGGGGCAGGTGCTCTGCGAGCCCGGCGATCCGATACGGCAGGTGTGGTTCCTGCGAAGCGGCGCGGTCTCAAAACTCATCACCTTCGAGGACGGCTCGGAGATCGAGTGCGCCCTGATCGGACGCGAAGGGGTGGTCGGGGCGGCGTCGGTGCTGGGGCTGCGCTGGGCGGTGACCCGCGATGTCTGCCACGTGGAGGCCCGCGCCTGGCGCCTCGAGGCCCCACGTCTGCTGGACGCGTGCAGCGCCTCGCCGCGCATGAAGGAGGTCATCGAGCAGTACATGGCGCGCAAGCTCTGCATGGCGATCCGCAACGGCGCCTGCAACGCCTGCCATTCGGTGGAGCAGCGGCTGAGCCGATGGTTGCTCACCTGCTCGGACGTTCTGGCGAGCGACGAGATCGCGCTGCCGCAGGATGTGTTCGCCAAGATGCTCGGCGTGCAGCGGACCTCGGTGAACCCCGCCCTGCGCGCGCTACAGGCGGCGGGCGCGGTGGCCCTCGGGCGATCGCGGGTGGATATCGTCGACCGGGCCGTGCTGAGCCGTCACGCCTGCGAGTGCTACGAGGCGATGCGGCGCGACCAGACACTGTCGACGCCGCTTGTTGACGCGCAACCTGCAGCGGGACTGATCGCCCCCGCACCACA
>Ga0307513_10003271_pt1 | contig 22080 bp, 24 predicted proteins | sample 15_EM_MG_FD_202174 | JGI IMG/M metagenome (GOLD analysis project Ga0307513, IMG submission 202174) | Populus trichocarpa ectomycorrhiza microbial communities from riparian zone in the Pacific Northwest, United States - 15_EM | ecosystem: Host-associated > Plants > Roots > Unclassified | place... | reverse complement strand
GCGTGCTAGGGTGGTAGGGGTTAGCTGCCGATCAACTGGCTTCCGATGACGTGAGGAAGGTGGATGATCAGTCAATATGGGTATGGGGATTCCTGGTTTAGGGGTCACGGGAGCTGGATCTGGGAGATGATCTGGTAGAGGGGGAGCTCCCTATCACGTAGTTCGGCGGTGGCTAGAGAGATCTGGGAAGGCAGTCTGGAGGTTTTGTCCTTGAACTCCAAAGCTCCATCTTCCGATCCTATTGGATGGGTAGGAACAAGTTCGAACGCTACAGAATCCATCTTGTCGTGGAATCCAGGCTCCTCGGCATCAGATGTCTTGAATTCCATAGTTCCTTCCTCGTCCGGCGTGTCTCCGTTCACCGCCATACCTTTTGTTGCCCCGGTGGCCTCTATTTCTCCTGTTTCGCTAGAGGGGAATAGGGAAGGTGTTCCGGTAGCGATTTCGTCAGCCATATGTTCGGTCGATAGGACCGGCTTTCTTTGGCAGGTTCAATCCTCTGGCGTCCGATTCGTATTTTGACGGTTGCGCGAGTTGATGTCTAGCGCTTTGGGATAAGAACAGGGGAGCTGAGTTGACAGGGTGTTTTGCGAATGTTTTAGGGCCAGTTCTTTCTAGCAACGGTACGGTAACGCTTTTAAATTCTTCGAAAAACGGATGATTTAGTCAGACAGAGTCCGCTCGTAGCAACCAGCTGCCCCACTTAAGGAGCACTTGTAAGCAGCGTCTCGCGTTCGCAGCGTGAGATTAATGAAAAGCTAGAGTGGAGAAAAAGGCACCTGGATCTTATTTTGAGCCTCCCCCAACATGCCTCATGAACGCCTTTCCTGTGCAACCGTCCTGCCGAGCCCCAAACTCTTCTCTTACCACTAACGAACGGCAAAGTTCAACATCGCTACCCCAGACCCACTACTCTCGGAGAGAAAACGTGGGAACGGCTTTGAGTTCAGGTCAGGGGCTCTTCCATATTTGTTGCTCCTTCTCATATCGCTCTGGGTGGCGCGTAACTCTTTTCTTCTTATTTTTTACTAGGTTTATATGGAAATACCCGAGCGCAGTAAGTTACTGCCCTTTATGAATATTAAACACCTCTCAATTTCCACAGCCCCTACTATCGAAGAGCTATGATACTATATAATTGGCTGCCGTCCTCGCACTGCACAAGAATGCCACAGACCGCTGAGCTATTGTGTAGTTATGGGTATCAGGATTTGATTGGCAGATATTATTATACTTGTACCTTTTGAATAATGCAGTTACAAAGCATGGAACTCTTAGAATATCCTTTATAGAGAACATGGCGTAAATTATGCTCTTATCCGATCAAACTAGCGACTATTGGTCCCACTCAACCCCGTACGGGGCCACACAAGCACGAGGGGGACAAGGCAAAAAAACTACTGTCATTCACAAGACCCCAGCTTGAAATGCGCTGTAGGGTCTTACACCTGGGACCTTTGATTGATATTGAATCTCGTCATCTTAGAATAGGAAGGGAATCTATATTCATCCTATAATACACTATATGGGAATCTCCCTATCCATCCTATAATACACTATCTAATAATAATAATAATAATAATAATAAATTATTTTTTTACACGCTCTCCAGCAGACACATCAACTCCCGTCTCCTGCCCTTTCTCCTCTTCTCCCCCACCCCCTACTCCAACCCCAACTCCTTTACCTCCGCCCCCAGCTTTTCCACCAAGTCTCCGCTCTGCTTGTGCATATCGTAGGCCTCCTTGAGGAGTTGGGTGAGGCGGAGGCGGGAGGCTCTAGACTCCCGCAGGCTTTTCGCAAGGTCATTCGTCAGGGATTCCTTTTCTTTGGAGAGTTTTGAATTGTCAAGTTTGGTGTTGTAAAGCGTGCGCTCCTGGTACCTCATAGTACGTTCGGCTTTTTCAACTTGATTTTGTAGTGGAAGCAGCTCGGCGATCTTCTCCTTGAGGGACAGCAATTCAGTTTCGATGTTAGCCACCTGCTCGTTTTCCTTAGCCCGTTGGCGACGGAGTTCTAGCATTTCTTCTTCCAGGCAGTCGTTCTTCATTCTTAGTTCGCTGTTCTCCAAGGTGAATTGTTTGACGCACGCTTCAGCCTCCATTAGCTTGCCAGCGAGTGCCCCGTGATCTTTGGCAAGCTTCATCCCTTTCTCTTCTGCTTCTGTGACGGTACGTTTGATGGCTTCTTTTTCGGCTTCCATGACTTCCACTCGCCCCCTCAATTCTCTCCCACGTTTACCCATCTCAAAGGCAGCTTTCCTAAGATGGCCTATAGTTTCATCTTTTCCTCGTACCTGCTCTAGGTGTTCCTGGTATCTGGTCTCATAATAGTCGAAAATTTGCTTCCGGCTCGCCGACGCTCGTTCCCGCTGCTCAAACATCTCTTTCTTATGACTTTCATTTAATTTGGTCATCATAACATAGTAGGGTTCCCCCTTTCTCGTATCCTCGGCCGTCTCTTCGACATCCGATTGTGACTGGGAGCTTCGGCCCTCTTGTAACCCAGTTGATGGAACCCCATGGTTTAAGTCCTCACTATGGTACACGGTTAGTTCAAATCCTTGTAGACTGAAGGCACTAAAGCGGGAAAGCGGGAAGCATACTCAATTGAATCCCTAATAGATTGTGGATTCCTAGAACGCTGTTCGCCCGGAGTGTCAATATCATCGCTGGTAAATTCAATGTCCTTTCCACTGACAGATAAGGCCTCGTCGCTACCGGCGGGCCCGGGTGCCCCAGAGATATCGGTGCGTCGGCCCTGCATCTGAGTTGCGTGTTCATCCTCCCCGTGGCTGCCCCTGTCGGTGGTGTCGTGGTGGTGTTCGTCCGGATTCATGCACTGTTGATAGTCCAGGATTCCTTGCCCCCTGCAGGGTAAATCTATCACTCGTTAGGCGGATTCTTTGAATGCAAAGGCTAAATTCAGAGAGATGCCATACCATTACGATCAAATGTAGTCACAATAAGAGGTGCGGGTAGACCGTAGCTGTCATTATCGGGGGGTGCATGTCCTTCATCCATGGCCGGAAGCGACGTCAAACCACTCGAGCAGCAAGTAGAGTAGGGGAAAGGGGGCTAATTGCTGATAGTTAAAAAAAAATTGGAGGTAGGGGGGTTATGGAGCCTGCGAGACGGTAGGCGGGCAGCGGGGGGAACAGTTGAATAATTTGAGGATGAGGAGTGGGGAGTGGGGAGGTAACGTGTGGGAAAGGTCAACTAACAGAGGGCTCAGCAAACAATCGACTGAAAATAACTTAGTAAGCGGTGATTTTGTTTGGGCTGTTGGTTGAGCCTCCCTGTTCATTGACCCCTCCCCCACGTTAATCGAACCCGCTACCCAAGGATGAAAATCCTGGGCTCTGAGCAAGCACTTCCGTTGCCGATATGGATTTCGGTGATGCTGAAGGAGGGGTATTGATAGAAACTTAAAGAACAATACTGCCATGCTTAAGTTTTGTTAAGTAGCCGGGTTCGTACCTGTTCCTAAGAGTGGAGGTAGCGATGAGGGCTGCCGAATAAATTCTTGATTGTGAAAAGTCTACTTGATAACTGGCGATATTCCTTGCGGTTGTTTCCGGGAATGGGGCGCCACCGACGGTCTGGTAAAACTCGGCGTCAAACAAGGCTTTCGCATCTAGAGCCTCAACTGCCTTTACAATCCTCTCATCTTGCCTAGGAAAGTGTCGCCTAGAGATGGCCGCCACATTTACTCCCTCGTCTTTGCCAAGAATACCTCCGTGAGCCGAAAATTTGGTGAGAACTCCAGCAAAATATCGGCTGGCGGAGGTATTCTTGGCAAAGACGAGCGAGTATATTCCCATTTTTCACTTGTATCTGCTGTCCCATTGCACCCGAGGCTCCATCCAGGCTTTCTGCCGTTAGAAGTGCCGATTGTTGAAGAACTACAGTAGAGGGCAGAGAACCGGAGGTGACAAAAGACCCTTTCAGTCAATTGACTAACAATTTTTTGCACATAGAAATAATGTGGCCCCACCCGCCAAGAGCAAGGCACGAAGAATACAGCGGGTACAACCCGCCCAATAAAACCCGACAAAGCCCCCGAGTACGGTACCGGTAAAGGGAGTGGAGTAAGCTGTAGGCACAAAAGCTGGAACCTTAGCGAATAACCTTACAGAAATGCAGATACTGATCCTATTTGGGCCCCAACTTTAACCCATAAACATCCACTCGGATACCGGTAACAACAGTCCATAAGTGGAACCTTGTCCGGTGGATCGCTGCAAGGCACCATCCCGGCGCGGCTCCTCCCCGCCAAGCATCCACAATGTCCGTGCGCAAAAGCTTAACTCAACCCACAACCGCCCATTCATGCCTGAATCCGATGCGCCAACAGCCAGCTCGGGTGCCTAGAAAACTGATTAGGCGGGCAGAACCGAAATGCCCCGCCAACCTTCTCTCAAGTTTCCACAGTAAGGAAGCAAAGCCTACCCGTAGAATTGTTCCCCCCCCTCATTCCTTCTCCCTCAACCCACCCTCACTAACACCCACAGCGCAAGCCTAAAACACACTTCCCCCAAAACCTATACTCCTCGCTCTCTTGAACCTCACACGGTACCTGGTACTGAGTGCTCTTCCCCCGTCGGGGACCCTATGCGTCTGCTGTTCTCCCATTCACCATCGAGTTCCCGGAATGATACTTTGAAGGCCCACCGCAGATCGAGTTCTCGCCCGACACCCAGCACCCATCGCTCAATAATTGGTTGTTCCAGTGGGGGAGTAGGTAGGCGGGTAGGGAGGAGCAGGGTACCGTGGAGGAGTTTATCAAAAGCTGCTTTGATCATAAAGCGGTTGTGGTGAAGGAGATTAAGCGCCGGAAGGCTAGCCAGGAGGAAAGGGTACGGAGGGCGGCTATTCACGCGAGTCATGCGGGGATGGGATATGGGCTGGTGTGTTCGTCTTGTTACTGTAACGCTGCATAGGGTACGGTAGTCCTAATGGGCGTGTTCTAGATTCGTTTCGTGGAGTTGGATGGCGCTGCTTTGACCAAGGTTTATCGATCGGTTTAATCTTATCTGGAGTTTTGAGTAGGGTGAATTGTATAGAACGAGTTTTTTTTCGTAAAGACGAGATATTATAATATTATTATATTATTACGTTCTGTCATTTTCTGTTTTTGCCTAATGCGCATTGACCCTGCTGGTTTTCAGAAAGCCGTGGGCTAATCATCAGTTCCCAACAATTGACAATCTACCATTATCGAGGGTTTCGTTTCTTTCTTTCTCCCTTTCCCTCTACTCTCTCGATTTATCGCTATGGTTGGGAATCTCTATATCAAGGCGCATAATGAGTTCCTTCAAAACTTGTTTTTTATTATTACCATACAAATCCTTTGGTATAAGATCACCTAGTGCGTTGGCTCCCGTGAGTGCTGAAAACGAACGTCGCGTCTGTGCAAAATCGCCTCATCGTATCATAGTAAAACATCTTTTCTCAACCTTGGACCCATCTTATCATCGCCTCCTCCACGATCCGATAGGGTGCATCACAGTCCATCACTCTCAATCACCTAGAAATCACCTCATAAAACCCACACCACCTGCCCAAGTTGTGTGATGGCTTTTACAAAATGTGCAACTGCAACCCTGTACCCTCGGTCTCTCCCCTTGGTCATCTCCCTCCCAATTATTTACACACCCTAAGACATCAGTCGCTCGGGAACGATAACCCCTACGCATCAAGAAGGTTAAAAAATCGCCCTCAATGCCGTTCTGTAAAAGGCGGACAAGAAGGGAAGGGAAAGGATAGGGAGTCGAAGAGGGGATTTCATGGAATAAGCTTCCCACTGAGCCCTAGGGATCGTAGTACTTCTGTGGGTGTATTGGGCAAGGATAGGGATAAAAGTAAACCTAACGGGGAGGGGGATTTCAAAGATGCTGGGAACCTCGCCGGCGGAAAAGGTGCAGGATCGATTCCTGATGGAGCGAGGATAGCTGGGCTACATTTCAACGGCCTGCTGCAAGACAAACGGCGGGCGGCTCCAACCACGGCAAATGAGCTGATCCCTATCTTCGGGAAAATTTCGTCCCAACACAGCCCAATAATTCCGAGCACGAGTCGCCTGATTCCTCTAGTCGCACCGGAGAGGATTCTTGTTTGCTACGTTACCTTACTCCCACGACCAATCTACCGTACATAGGCGTAGGAAGAATAAATTCTTGGAACAGGCGGCAAGCGCAGGTGCGAAAATTGGCAAGTCGGCGAGGCGGAGGCATGAGCAGAGAAGATTGGGAACAGTGAATTGGGTTCCCGAAGAGGTTAGTCCGACAAAGTCCCCAGCAAGAGGGTGGATACAGACAGCCACAGACCCATTCCAAGGCAATAACCGCAATACGGGTCCGACGGTAGTCAAGCGCGCAAACTGCAGAAAGGGGGAGAGGAGCGATCGCATATCTTGCATAAAATCTAATTCCAAATATGCTACGCTGCCGGATGTTTCCCCCACCGAACCAGATGCCACAGGCGATGCGGGAAAGTAGCTCGGCGGGAGTCTCTCGGATCTTTCGCAGCACCCGGTATGTGGCGAATGGATCGCCAGGATGGACCAAGACACAATTACGGCAACGGGAGGAACATCCCACCCCCTGGCCATGTCTGCAGTTCCAATTTTCTTGGGATAATTGACGGCAATATCGGTGGGAGGGATAGAACTGGGCCCCAAAAGTGCAGAGAGTGGAAGCCACCAATGTTGATCCTGGACCTGACGAATACTCCCGAACTGGATACTCTTCCTATACGCAGCTGCCAATGTAGGAGGCAGAACCGGTTTTGGATATCGGTTGGGATTGAGGGGAAAGTAAGGAGTGGTAGTGGATACGCCGCGCAGCCAGAGGGTGTTGGCCTAGACGTTGGTGTGTTTATTGACCTAGCGTGAGTCCCACCCCCATCCGCCCCGCACCTCCTGACAAAGGTATTCCGTATACCTCCCGCACATCCTTTTTCGGGTATGAGAACGGGGGTGAAGCGAATCTTAAACTCAATGGAAAACACGAAGGGCACAGTCGCGGTAATGACCTTTCCATGCGCTATGCCGAATAACGAGAGACAATAGTTGCTAGAAGATCTTATGTCTCTCTCTCCCACACTCGAGCATCCCGCCATTGTCTCGCAACGTCAAGGGAGCAGTAATGGCCACGATTAGAAAATTGAACGCAATACCTCCAAACCTGACAAGATAGATGGGGGCAGATAGAGATGTTAATTTATTCCAGCTGACTTCCCACCCGGAGGATGGGGCTATAGATTTACTCCCGGAGGTGTTCGTGGAGCAGAGGCATGTTCACATCCTTGGTATTGGGCCTGTGTTCTGCCTGAGGAACGAGATGGGGCCCTCGGGGTGGTGTGTTCCGTTGAGCACTTCTGGCCAAAGACATAATAGCAAAGACGGTGGTATTGAGCAAATGCCTAGCACGGTGGAAATGAATGCATCAGCGCTAGGAACGGAGCTGTATCTTGGTGGAGGTCAGAACGTCGCTACCAGTCTATGCAATGCAGGAGATTCGCAAATTCTCAAGGTGATCGGAGACAGTGAATACCCTCCCCTCGTCCCAGGCGAAAAACAAGCCTCCTCATCAAAGTCGATCCAGGTAATCCCACGGCCCTCACTGCCACCCACATCAAGGCTAGAGATTCAACCGACGACTGGTCCGCCATCGAGCAACAAATCAACTCAATCCAAGCCGACATCGCGGTAGGTGAAACCCCCTTGCTAACCCTAACGCTCACGTACCAACACAGCAGCAACGTCTCTCCCCCGATGTCACCCTGTCGATTTCCAGGACTGCGGGCGCACACTACTACAACGAACCTTCACTCTAGCATTCACTCCTCACCTGGTCTGCGAACCAACCCTTTTGCCTCCCGCGAGAATTCATAAAAGCCGGCAGTCACGCATGGGGAATACGTGAACAGAATACGCAACCGGAAGGTGAAGAACATGTACCCCAACATAGACCGTGCGCTTTTTGAAATCAAGGTTATTCGTGCCAGTGTGCTGAGGGCGGCGGGGAAGGTCGATTTACACGATATTTCCCGGGAATTGGCATATAGGACCAGGATGGTGTGGCGGTTTTCGTAAACTGCTGCGGCATCTGCTAGTGATGGGTTGGCGGACAGGGCGCGGGGAATATTGGGCTTTGCAAGTGACGCCAGACACAAAGTTCTCGCATACTAGCGTGACGAGAAATTGTGCTCTTCTCCATTCATGTCAACCCCCCAATGAAGTGTCCCTTGCCAGGCCCTGTTTTGAAGGATCGGGTGCAGACGGTGGGGGTGTGGCTGAAGACGGCATGGGCGATGCGCAGGATATTTGGAGACATATGAAGGTTAGGAAGTATGGTTCTGGGGGGAGAGGGAGCGCCGGGCGGGTCAAGTTTTCTACCGATGTGAACGGGAATAGCGAGGCTGGGGGTGGAGGGACCGGTAGTAGTGCTGGAAGCAAGACTCTGGTCAGTATTGAGATGTTAGAGTTCTTTTTCCTTTTTCCGTGATTTAGGTTAGGTTTATTTGTTAGAGGGATCGCGACCTCCCCAGGTGCAGCATGAGGTTGGGTAAGCGAATTGTGGAGGAATGATCATTGGTGGGCTCCGTCTCAACAAGACCTGCCTCCTCCCTGTAAATCACGGGTTGGCTAAGAATGCGGAATTGCGCAGATGTACTGTATTGTTATTATACAATGACTAATAGTTTGACAGGCAAGAATGCGCAGCAATAAAGAAATCCAAACCCCACATACCCCCCCACCCGCGTACTTCCACGCCATTATTCCCCCGTTTCACCTCCCTCCTCCCCCCCGGTTGAGGACTGCTCGACTACCTGCTCAAGAAGGGGGGCCACCGGGGGCTGGCCCCCTTCTTAAGCATAATCTCATACCGTATATCTCAGCCATCAGGACTTCGGTCGGTAGCTCGGCACGTGCGGTAGCTATCTTTAACTGGGTCACCGGGTCTGGGGCGAGGGTCGGCAAGGAACGTTCGTACAATCTGTCGTGTACAATTACGAGTTGATGCCATTCTAGAGAAACGCCTACCGGTGCCTCAAAAGGTATACCTAACCATGTTAGGCCCTCTGTCTCGGAACTGGAACTGGAAGGATTGGAAAAGGTTCTCGAAATAATCGGCAATGTGGCACTCGCCTTGCGCCCACTCACATTTAGCGATATTAGCCATATCCTAGAACGGACGGAAGAAAAAGTGATACCTGAACGGCCCCCTCACCGTGGGCCAAGTAGCGAAATCGACCTAGTACAGAGGAGGAAATCAAGGTGTATGTCAAGTCTTCCATGGGATTTCTTTGAGTTACCACCGAAACCGTATCAATTATTCATCATACTGCAATTTAATTCCTTTTTGATCAACGCGGCCTCAATCGACCCTGGGTAGGTCCTAAAAGCACAGCTGACCGCACGATTTCTTTGGAGTCCTTCCAATACCTTCACCATATCTCTACCTTGGTCGACAAGGGTGGACCGCCCCTCCTCATGGATCAGAATCTAGGCCCTATTCCACTGCCTACCGGTATCTTTAGCTATTCTTCAAGTGACTTTAGCTATTCATCAAGCGACATGCGGGAGGCCCCGGCGCAAAAGTCCCCACCGCTCGTGGCGCACATTAGCAAAATTAAATAGAAAAAAGGCTCCGACAACACCCCACTTCACCTTGATTTTCAATTCAATCACATGATGCTAGTGGGGTTTCTACCTGGGAAAGGCGTTGATCCAACAATGGAGAATAAGGCCTGACTCACGCCATCAGAATTAAGGAGCGATCTCGGGACAGGAGATCGGTTTGAAGGAGGCCGCGAAAGTGGCCGCCCGGAGGGCCGGTGGAAGTGCGGGGGATGAGACTACAGAGGAGGCTATGGAAATTGTATAATAAATGACACTCTAGTCATGTTTGGGAGGTGTATGGGAGGATGCTGGGGAAGAATTCAGGTTGGAGGCTAGCGGAATCGGCATCAGATAAAAGAAGAGCCGCCATTGAGCACTTAAGGAGGGGGGCAAGGAACCTGCCGTTGACTGGTTTTTTTTTTTGGAGATCACTTTTTTCTTTCTTATCGAACTTATTGTATGATAAAAATGTCTGCAAACCCATTAGGAGAAAAGGGCTACTCTGGCCTAGCTAGCTAGCGGCAGGAAAGGGTGGAATCATTTGCCCAGCTCACGATCTATTACCACAATTCCCTAACCGGCAAGCGGTTGGAACTTCGTTTTATGGGTTGCTCTTATTTATAAATATATTATGATGTATTATAATGCTGCGCAGGGTTTTCACTTAGTTTATGTCAAGTAGTAAATTTCCCAGCTCTCGGGGGTGGCTGTTCCCGCGCCGCCTCTGCTCTTATTTGAGGGGTGCGTTCGTTTCTTTACTTTCCCCGGTTGGCTGATTTCTGGGACATGTTGGATCCCCAACAGACCCTTGGACCCCGCCAGGAATGAGAGGAAGCCACAATTTCTTAACAGAGGCTACTCCACCCTCACCGCTTGGGCCTGAACTCCTCTGCGTCGGTATCCCATAGTACCACGGTTGTGCTTATTGCGAGTGGGGAGAGTACGACGGGCGTTCCCTTGAAGCCGTTGGCGCTGCTCAGCATCCGTAGCTTACCGTGCGCGCGCATAGCTTTGTTGTTTAGACGAAGGTTTCAGATATAACGTTTAGGATCGATTCAGCGCCGGAAGAAATACGGCATGAAAGAGTCGGATGCGTAGAGGCAATGAAAAGCGGGAGTTCCTTGATGCTTGCTTCGCTAGTACGGAAGTCAGCGGAGGAGGAAGGGGGACATGAGTAGTAGTGAATAGACGGTCGCGATCTCTGGAAGAATGGGAGGACTTCGCTGGTTTATATAAATACCCCTACCTTTACCATCAGTTAGTTTAGTTAGTAGAGCATTGCGAGAGCCGTGAGCGTGAGAGCGTGAGAGCGTGAGCGAGCTGCTGAATGAAAAGAAGTTCTCCACTCCTAAGTTGTGCGTTGGCGATCGAAGTCTTTTGTTGCTTACTCTTAGCGCTTCGTTTCGTCGCCCCGTCCCCATTTCGTCGCCCTGGTCGCCGTTTTCGCCGTTCAGCGGTCGCCGTTTACTACTTGTCTTCGGCATTGCTGCTACGGCTTATGGAAGCATTCACCAGTGTAGGAATTCATAACCGAGGCCGGAGGAGTCGACTGTATGCCGCGGGTACAATGAGAACCACTTCCCCACCTCCACCCCTCTCCCCACCACCACCAGCGCCGCCCCGGGAGGCGCGCATCACCTCCGCCACTTTCTCGGCCGTTTCTACCTCGTTAGACCAAAGCCCGGTGCCCAATCTCCTAGTATGAGCATACAAAGAAGGTTGGGAGCAGGAACCTCCTCTGCACCTTGTGCCCCGCACCCCCCGCAAACAGCAGTTCCTTCTTTCCATCTGTTACCAGCGTCGATTTGAGGAAGGTATAGTTCTTCACATGTAGTACTCCCTTCAGCATCTCTGGCGTTGTTGGGAACACCCACTCGATACTGAAGATCCCCAGGTACCGTAGCAGTCTGCTGTTCGGAATCGTGCGCGTTTAAATGGCTTGCGGGGCTCCAAACAGCCTTTTTTTGGGTCATGGAAAAGCCGCGCTGAGGTTGGCAGGCTCTGGGAGGTGTCGGGTTAGGGAGAGGAGCCGGCGGGTTGGAGCCGGGGAGGTCAGTAGCATGAATGTGGTCATTGGGGTAAAATGGGTGTGGCGGGAGAGGGGTATTGTGAATGCAGGGCGTTCTGGCGGGATGTTGGTTGCGGACACTGTGAGGTCGGGAACGAAGGCCAAGCTAGAGGGTAGTACTAGCGGTCAGCGTCGGCGGGTAATAGATTGATCTTTTTTCTTCCATGGGCGGAGAGGTAAGTGCGAAAAATGCTTAGAGAGGTGATGAGCTGTTGGGGAATAACTTGAGTTACCCTCCCGGCTAATAGCAAAGTAGTGCTTACTAATATTATGCTTCCCATGCACTTTCCAGCCGCATGATGTCCCATCAACCAGATCCCTCGCAAAAAGCGCGCTCACTTTTAGTGCAATCTCGTTGCTATCATACCACACGGGTGACGGGTGATGATTCCCGATCTTGGGGCCATTGTTGACTTCGGGGGTCGGTGTTCGCAGGTTAATTGTGTGCTCTCGTTTTAGCTTTTGTTTGTTGTCACGCGGGGAAGGCTCACATAAACCAATAGTTTCGCGTCATCCTCGTATTCGTTGCCTCCTCAATTTTTATTCTAGGCAACACAGGTTGGGTGCCTGTACTATGGTGGGGGACTCCTCAAACCGGGCCACTGCGACATTGGTTTAGCTTACTAATTTGTAGGTTAATTTAGCTTAATTTAATATTATCATCGACTTACTAAGAGGTTAACTATGGTCTTGGTATATTAACCGGTCTATTAACAGTAAACAATAGGTGGTGACTTTGCCCCCAATAACTGCCTTTTTTTCAAACCCCCATAACTTAATCAAAGCTTCATATTATCTTTTAAATCTGCTTCTATTACCTTGTTCTCTAGCTTCTAATCTATCATTTAATAGATTTATATTTTCGATACGTGTTCTTGTTCTGGAGCCCTCATCATTCAAAGTTAAGCAATCTAGGGGCCTATAGTAGTTGCACCAGCCCAACTGTAGGGTAGAAAACACGCGAAAATCCATTTTGCTTTTCTCTATAGACTGCCTCCCTAGCCACCCAGACACCGGCTCGTCGGGAAAACGCAAGCGCAAAGAAAAGGAGACCCCCCCGTCCGGACTGATGCTGATTGGTGGGTATTGTATGAGGAAACAGCGGCAGTCAGTGCAGTTGCCACAGCTCATCCAATTAAACCAAGGAAATTGCTTAAAACTTTCTTATCTGGGTTTAGCTGTCCGGGTGTCTAGGGAATCAGTCTATGGGCCAAATGACTCTACTACCAGTATGATACAAGTACAATAAGCGGTAGTCAAAATGTCATCTGATTTTTCTACTCCCGCTATTGGATTTTATCAGGGAGAGCGGACAAGCATGGATAATGACATTGTGTGATATTGCACCATCGCCAAGACTCCTGTCCAGTCTGGTAGTTCCGGTATTCGCAGTAGCTGGAACCAATACAAATACTTGTATCATACACCTAATATCTTTACGGTTAGTTTTGTTTTTAGAGAGCGTAAGCCGGGTGTCCGGGTTCCGTGTGAATTTTCTCTATCGTCTACCACCGCGCGACCCATGCCTCACAACGCCTACAGAGAAGCCTGCTGGTGGAGACAGGGGCTCATAATCGATTCTCTCGAAATGGTCGATAGCTGTTCAAGTATCACGAGTAAAGGGTCTTTATTTGGGAAATGTACCTGTGGTGGCCGTTAATCCCTTGACGGAGGTTGCCGTGGGATTTTTCTGTAACAGGTCTGGTTGAATCAGCCTCCCACCGAGTTTCCATCGCCGCTATCCTACGAGTGCGGCCGATAGATATCACAGTCACGTGGGTCTGATAAGAAAGATTTGGTGCTCCTTCTTGGCCCGAGAGCCAAGTAGAAATGTACAATAGATATCGAAACAACTCTGATCTGCCTTCTCTGAACTATATTCTTCACGTGTTCAACTAGTCTTCACTTTCTGTTCATGCCCGCATCTCTCATGCAGAAATTCCGACACACCCGATAGGTTGTGTGCGAGTGATCTTCTATGGAGATCACCTGCTGCCAACTTCTTTGACAATATCTTCACAAGTATAGTCATCCTCTCATGCTGTAAACTCCCATACCTCCGGCTCTTTGCCGGCTCCGCCTGCACATATTGCTAGTTTAACTCCCTCTGCAAGTTTCTCGGGCGAGCGAGTTGCGCTCCTCCCCACGCTTTTCCAAAGCCACCATTTTCATCCCTCCCCAGGCTTCTGACGAGGGAGTTCCGTGGAGGACCCAGCCCACCGATTCATTAACCGTGAACCCGTCCGGGTCTTCGATCGTGTTCCGTGGGGGGCGGTTCAATTCCGCGAGCTTGCGATACACACTAAAGCATCCCAGAGCATGGCAGCGGGGGTCTGGGGGCATGGCAGCGCAGTAAAGGGAAGGTTACGAAAGGGTGGAAGGGGGTTAGTAGCGGTTGAAAAGAGCTGTAAAGACCCGATTTATATGACTGAGGAGCTGAGTGCGGCGCCTTAATATCGCTTCTACGATATTGTATTTTTATGTTAGAAGCCCAGCGGAGCTAGCTAGTTGGCTGGTTGGGGATGGGTACACTACTTAACACAACCTCGGGCACAAATTCCCCAAACCCGCCTCTGCTCTCCCTCTCCTTGAAAAACGGAACTTTATCCATACCTCCCTCCCCCGGCCCTCCGGACACACGTCTGCGCCGCCGCCCTCCGGAACAGGCTTCCGAGAAATTTCACCACGCCCCACATCTACGCTACGCATAGCTACTTCTCGTATCTCGGCTTCTCGGCTTCTCGGCCAGCGGCGTCCAGCGCTTCATTCAGCTGTCTCCGTACATCCTCGTCGCATGCGAGCAGCCGCACTTGTCCGCTACAACGGCCATCTTAACTAGCTGCTTGAATGACAGCAGCCGGGGAACGGACGGGTGATTGTGTAAGGCTTTCGCTGGGATACGGAGCGCCACGGGGTCGTCGTCGTAGAGCACTAGAACGAATGGCTCCGTCGAGGAGTTAGGGTAATCGTTAAAGCGCTGGGCTTCGGAGAACGGGGAGGTCGGGCTTAGCATTGCCGAGAATACTTTCGATGTGGTGGTTAGAACGCGCGCAGAGGCCTTGTAACGAAGCGCGTGCGTGGACGTGAGTAGGCGAATGAGCATGTCCCCCACCGGCGAGATTATTGTCTGACGGAGGGGAGTAGTGGTGGTGCGATTGTTGCTGCTGCCACTGCCGTTGTTGCTGCCACCGCTGTTGTTGCTGTTGTTGCTGCGGTGGCAGTGTTGGGCTTCTCAGAGAGGGGCGAGCGGGCTGGGGAGGTAGGTGGAGATGGGAGTGATGATAGTTGGGACATTGTTGATACTTTGGTAATTGAAGGGTGTATTGTACGGTAGAATGTCCAGCGATGTCTTGATAATTGAAACGGTAGGGAGCGTTTTCATCTTGCTCGACTCTCTGAGTCAACAAAGAGGTTCCTCCATGTCCCGTTGGGTGAGGGGCAGGGGGGTGTGACCCCAACTCGGGCTTTTCTCATCCGATATTAAACTCTGAAGGTATCTTCTTCTTCATCTGCATGCCAAAAACAATCTTCCGTATCTCCTTACTGCTTCTAGGCCGGCATCGCCCGATGCGTCTTCCGCATCCAAGCTGCTTTTCGCACCCGCTCCAATAGAGGTAATCGCGGCCGCCGAACCCGTGGTGTTACCCCTCCATTTCCCGCCAACTGTTGCGCCACCTCCGGGGGGGGGGGGCTCTAATATCCCCCGGGGCATCCATGATCCCGAAACTCTTCGCTAAATGTCCGTAATACAGTGCGTTATGATTCAACATCCCCTTCCCAGCGACAACGTGGGTGGTATACGCACGGATATGACTTCCCCAGGCTTTCTTTGCTGGGTCCATCACCGCTTTGTCCGCCCACACCCACTTCTCAACTTCCGACTGCCATTCTTTAGCTTTATCTTCCCACTCCCGCATCTTGTGGTTCACTCCTCTCCGAAGCCCTTCTTGAACACCTCGTCCACGCCTGCCTGTATGGGGTTTCCAGACCTCCCTAGCACTGCACCGACATATCCTTCCTCAGTCTCCAGCGGCAGGAACATTATAGCCCACCTAGCGTATCCTGCACGCGCCGTACGGCCGATACGGTGGAGGTGGTCGTCGCGGAAGAACAGAGGGTTGAACTGGACTATTAGGTCGACATTAGGGAGGTCCAGTCCACGGGCAGCAACGTCAGCGCAGAAGAGGAGGGAGGGAGAGGTTGGGTGTGCAAAGAAGTGGAGGGTGGAAGTTCGGGTTGACTGTGGGAAGGAGCGGTGGAGTTTGTGGAGGAGGGCGGTAGGGTGGTGTGGGGCTTGGCGATTGCAGGATTGTTCGGTGGAGGCCGTTTAGCTGGCTTTTCGGAGGGATCTGGTTTGATTTCTGGAGCGTGGGAGTCTGCAGTCTTTTCCGGAGCCCCCCGAGGGTTTCATGGGTTTCGGGGTGGGTTTTGGCGGCTCAGTATCTGAACTATCCCCCAACAAACAAGAAAATACTTGAAAGTGAAAGTCCACCAAATCTGAGCAGGAGAAAAAAACAATAATCTTTGGGCTGGAAGTCTGTCGTATAAGAGCCCTCTTAAGTATCGCATTGAGCTTTACTGACCCCAACTTTGCCGGAACCACAACATAACTCTGTTTCAACTGCGCCAGAGCCTGAAAACCCTCCTCCCTGCGCTTGCTGTCCCCACCCGCATCGTCATATCCCTTCTCCGCCTTGATGTATAGCGCCTCCTTTAAAGAGATATCGCCGAGTCGCTGTACGTTAGTCTTCATGGTTGCCGAACAAAGCATCGACACCCTCCTCCTCGGTAGCCCCGCTTCGCTCTTCCACTCCACTGCTTCCTCCCCTTTTTTCTCGGCAACTTGCTCTTCTTTTCCAGAATGCCCAGGATACTTCCAATTGTCTCCTCGAACCCCAACTCCATAAGCCTTTCACCTTCATCAAGCACAACCCACCTCACTCAACTAACATCTAGGCTTTCCGTATTTTCCAGGCGATCCAATAATCTCCCAGGCGTAGCAACAAGTATATTAATCCCCTCCCTCAACCGTGCCTTCTCACTCTTATTCTTCTCACCGCCGCTGACAGCGCCCGGGACGATCCGGTGGGGGCCGTTCTTCTAGTGGATTAGTGTAGACAAGACTGCTGATATTTGCTGGCACAATTCGCGGGTCGGGGCGAGGACAATGGTGTAGAGGCCTGAATGTCTAGTCCGCTTTGCCACGTTCTCACCATCTTGCTGAACAGAGGACGGGGTACGGAGAGACTCGTGATCCGGTTCACTATTTGTAGTAAATAAGTCAATGTTTCCCGATCCAGTCTCTGCTTGGATGAAAGCGTCGCTGTCGGTAGACATTAGTTTAGGGATTGCCGATCGTTGGATGGCTGTGGGCGCTTTTAGAGATAGCTTTATCGTAAGGTGATCGGCGAGTATGGGGGATAATCCTAGTGTTGTGAAAGTGGCAGATCCGTCTGCTAACGGTGCATTCCATGGCTCATTCGCTGCCCCTTCTTCCCGTTTGTCGCCAGTGACAGCGCTCGCGGCTTTGGGATTCCCGGCCCATAAGAAGGATACGAATTCTCCTGTCTTGACAGCCTGCGGTGCAGGTTTCTGCTTTGGCTTTTCGTTGCCGCTCCTGGGCTTTACTGCTGTTATTCTGGTTTGGAAGCGGTAGGAGGGATGATTGGTGCGATATTGAATTCGGCGGTGCTCGACAGCCCTCTTCGCCTTCAATCGGTCTTTCCAGCGCCTGCTTTTGATCTTTGGGGTTACGACTGTGAAGGCATCTGGGCTGATATCGAAGTTGACTACCATCGCATCGTCAGCCATCAAGGGGGGGTTTTGGAAGCGCAGTTGCTTGCGGTGTTGTGAAATAGAAGAGGAGATGTTGGTTGAGGGCCCGTTTGGATACAACGGTTCCGTTCCGTTTCCCCATACAAATGGCCTTTTCTCTTCCGTTTCAAAACGGAGAGAATGATGTTTTCACAGTAGAAACGGTCGTCCCGCGGACCGGTCCCATTTTTGCCCAACAGGCCCTTATAAGTTTGTTTTTTCTTTGATGGGTTGCCCCGCATAAAGTTACCCTACCCACCGCCCTCCGAAAACCTTGAAATGAAACCTAGCGGTATGCCAGTATCATACCCACTTGACCAGCATATGTTCCGGACGAACAAATCTTTTGCTTTCGAATCTACTAATTCCTCTACCAACTGCTCAACTCACAATACGAAATAGTACCGTTTCTGCCCTCCCCATATCCTAATCGTACCCACAAGCTGAACGCAATCATAGGTCCACCGAATTATAACCCAGATAGCCCTCGTTGGATCCCGGGTCATCGACCGCGCCTTTGTGGCGGCCTGGCGACAGGCACAAGCGACTCAAAAATACGCCAGAGCTACTGCCCGGGACCGGTGGGGGCGCCGCTTTAGGGGCCCACGCGGGATTGACCCTTGACGAAGCCTGCCGCATACTCAACGTCAAGCCGCCACAGAATGGGGTGATCGACGAGACGATGCCGATGGAGCGGTTTAAGAAGCTGTACGATGTTAATGAGCCGGGGAAAGGTGGAAGTTTCTACTTGCAGAGTAAGATCTTGAGAGCGAAGGAGAGGATCGAGAGTGAGGTCCGAGAGGCCAGGGAGAAAGCGAGGAGGGCGGAGGAGCTGGAGAAGGGTTGGAAGCCAAAGGCGTTCAAATGATGGGAATCCCGGATTTGCGTGTGTCTTGGGAGGGTGAATAGCGGCAGGTATGGGATATGTTACTCCTTTTTCTGTGACCTCTGGGGTTTCACTTCCTCCCCCCTGATTGCTCGGAGTTCGGGGGGGTGGCGAAACGTAGAAATGATAGATTCTGAACTCGCTACTTTACCTTGTATAATATATGTTGGTTTGGGGCTGCTAAGGCTGGGCAAATACGTACACTACTAGCTGCACTAATTGCATGAGCTCAAGCTTTGATTTTTCTTTTCTAGAGTCAATTCCTTTGTATCGACTAGCTTCTGGTATACCACATGAACTAATCAAAGGAGAACACCACATATCCCGTCTAACGAACCCCGTTTATGCAGCACCCGCAATGCTAAGATCAGGTATTTCTTGTAGAACTTGTTCTACTCTTTGGTCAAGGTGGCCTTGCGCGTATTTTTCTCTGGTGCTCGGGTCTAGGTATTGTTGGACTTGGGCCATTCTGGAGTATGCCTCTGCGCAAACCGAAGAGCAAGGAGGTCAATTATTTGCGTCTGGAGAGCCGTCAGGGGTGGGAGGCTTACATCTAAGTTGGATCCTCACGGGTGCCTTGAATGAAGGGTCGAGATAGGGTACCCGGAGTTCGATCAACTAGGGCGGTTCCGTGGTAAGCTGTTCGTTGAGAGCTTCATAGACATCGCGGGCCATCTGAGCCTCTTTCTCGGTCTGCAATGAGCGTTAGTACGCACTAAGTCTTAGAGGTGGTTGAAAGGTAACATGCTCTAGGCAGCTTTCCGGGATCTTTGTCAGGCTTCTCTACTAGCTTCTTAACCATTGCCCGCATCTGGTCGTAATCAAGGAGTTTGTGATTTCTCTTTTTTATACCTAAAGCACGAGCTCATTGGAAAGGGTGATCTTGGGGGAGTTTCGGACATTCGTTAATATCAGGGAAGTAAGCACAAAATCTAGAGATAGGCTCTAAAACAGTTGTCCTGTAAGGGCCATCCAGAGCTTTGATGGTCTCGGCATCGGGCTCCTCCACAGCCTGCTGGTACGAGCGGCTAACCCCTTCGCGGATTCCGGCATCACCATAGAATGCATCGATCGTCTCGGCAATCCTCATTTGAGACGCAGTCATGGCTACAATGAAATGTTAGCTGACGGCATTTCCAAAGTAAAATGATCATCATATCGCACCTCTCAAGGTATTCGGGTACCCCTTTGCCTCCTTCTGCGGCTTTGTCGCGGCGGCCTCCATAGTCCTGAACCGGCGTTCTTCAACTTCATAATCGCGATCGTTTGTTTTTTCTCTGGCCTGATATTCGAGAAAGCTGAAGGGATGAGTGGGATGAGCGGGAACCTACCAGCTCTTGTCATGCCCTTGACCGCAGTACGGTTTACTGTTTTTCTACAGCCTGAAATGGCTCATTAGCACTGACTTGTGAGCTTGACGTTAGAACCCACCTGCCCAGCTCATGATCCCTCTCTCTCATTTTTTGTTGTCGCTCATGTAAGGGTTTGCGGTTAGTCTGAGGGGTTCGGCGGGTTCCTTTCGGCCAGGGCAAAATGCGGAAACGGAGATGGGGAATGAGAACACGTGATCCGGTTCAGTCATCTCTGATGGCGGTGCTGAGCTTGGCGAGTTAGGGCTCTTTTCCTTTGCCAAGACTCTCTGATCAAGAGAGCGATACCAATGGAGCAAGCTCGAGGGGTGGGCAACTAGGTTTGTAGGTTTTCCCGATACCCTCACATGTGTACCGGTGTGGGGGTATTAGTTCGCCGTCCCCTAGTTGGATGGTGTGTTCGACCGAGCCGTATCCACCTGTGTGAGTGTGGTCGTGACCTTCCGCTAAACCGGACAAAAGGTTTGTGGAGAGTTGACTTGGTAACCTATTGCCTAATCAAACGAACAGGGGTGGGACAGACGAAGAAGAGCTTGGATAAATTAAAAGGGCAAGTGAGCATCGTCTATTGGGTGTTGACACCCCCGGTCGCTTCTCTCTAAACTATGATACACAAAGATGGATTATATGCAGAGAATGCGTGGGCGCCAAGGCGAGCTAACAGGGTGTTCTGTTGGGTGGAAAAGTGTCCTCCGAACCGCTAGAGTGCCTCATCAATCCGGCCCTCAGCACACCGGTACTGACAGTAGCGGTAATTATTGCTGGATTAAGTGGCTGTCGCGGGTGTTTGTGATATGAGAAGGCGACATCCTCCCTGGCAAGGAGGACTAGGAAGCGCGGGCGCAGTCGCGAGGACGATTGATTGGTCTGCGTTTATTCTTTCTGTTCTTTCTATGGTGTGAACCTGGTACTTGTACGAGAATCGTACTCAGATACCGCCTCCCCCGACACCTAAGTTACACCAACGGTTCACAACTCCAACCAACCAGACTCACTGGGAGCGAGCATCAAGAGTCTCCTTGGTCGCTCTACGATCCAGGGGAGCGCCTTCGAAAAGAGATCGAGGATTCATACGATTTAAGCGGTCCCACCCAGCTTCATCTCTGTTGGCTGTTAGAAATGCGAGCATTGTCGGGAGCTCTGCTCAGAGGAGGTCTGTTCTCTTCTCCTTTCCTTTTCTCTTCTCCTTCTCTAGCTTGTCTATCTGACCTTGTTTGCCTACTGCAGCTTCTGCGGTATGTTCTGGAAGTTCGGCGTATCGGGGAGCGACTGTCGCCGTACGTTAGGATTTGCTGTGATTAGTGCTGTGAGTGGATTGATTCCTGCTTTGCTGAGTGAATGGGGATGGGTGAATATGACTAATTGGGAGGGGGGATGGTTCTAGGTTGTTACTCTTGTTTCTTAAGAGCGCGAGCAGGATTAGACTATTTTCTTTTGTGAAATAAATAAGATATGGGGCGCGCTACAGCATTCGCGGGGGTTTCTTTTGGCGTTTTGATTTACCGGGGGGGAGAGCACTGCTGGAATTATACGTGTGCTAGTTCCGAATAATTACGGCTGAGTGTTGCGAGATGGGAAAGGGAGCCTAAGGCTAGTGAATCTATTTCGACTTGCGCGGATTATTCAACACTGCGCCAAGAGCCCAAAATTGTAGGACCTCCTAACCAACTGTACTCTATTATCAAGTTAGAATATTATATACAGCGCTTTTAAATATCCATCAGACAATCACTGTGGCCAATCAAACCGACTCAAATGTGGAACCGTTATCCGTACACATAACCCTGACCCTCTTGCTACCAACAACCCTCTCCAGCTTATAATATTCCACATGGAGAATACCACACGCACCTTCGGCTGCTGCGTAACCCTCCCCTCGCGAATGCTCCGCCCAATAAAGCCACCCGCGATTGCGCGCAAGAAAGGGGGGCTATCCGGCGGGGTGTAGAATACCACCCTTGTGACCGCGGATGTCGTAGCGGCGGAAGCGGCCCGCTCGCCCACTGTAAAGAAGAACCGCGTGATGGCCTGTGAAGAAATGTGACAGTGCGCGCGCGACGGAGGAGACGGGCGCTTCTTCCGAGATGGCGCCGATGGAGATAGGGGTGTTGTAGAGGTGGTTCCGCATTCGGATGAAGCCAAATTAACTCGGTATGAAAATTAATATACTTGTGGAGGTGTTTCGGGGGAGTGAGGGAAGGACTGCTGTTGTGAAAAAGTCGAAGCGGGCGTCTGGGTCTGCGGCTGAGCTTGGGGGATCTATTCTTGTGAATGTCTGTAATATGGTAGTTAGTAAGAAGAACTGTTGGTTAGGA